>Ga0194120_10000396_pt1 | contig 81091 bp, 76 predicted proteins | sample TA2MahCa65mmetaG_FD_148642 | JGI IMG/M metagenome (GOLD analysis project Ga0194120, IMG submission 148642) | Freshwater microbial communities from Lake Tanganyika, Tanzania - TA2015019 Mahale Deep Cast 65m | ecosystem: Environmental > Aquatic > Freshwater > Lake | place: Tanzania: Lake...
CCTTTCTTTTCTTTTGTTGTAATGATTATTCATGTACTAAAACATTTTACTGAAGTGTGAAGTTCCAACTTATATGATGGCCGCACATCATATTGTAACCAGAAGTTGGAGATTTTCTTGAAGATCGATTTGAGAGCTATTTTAAGCATTGAAAAAAAAATGCAAAAAACAAGAAAATTTTCTTTACTTTTTCAAAAAATTTGCATAGACTTTCGACAAATTGCATGAATTATCGACCACAAACAAAGATGGGCCTTATGAAAAATAGAATTTTACATCTTGTTTTCTTTTTATTTGTTCCTTTCATCTTTTTTAGCTGCTCTGCTTCTGAACCAGAAGAGGTTAAAGATCAGACAGTTGTAATCGAAGAGAAAGGTCCAACTGCAATCATTTTTCGGGGTGACTCAAATGAAAGACTGAATCAAGCTCTTAAGGACAACAAAGTTGATCTTGTCTCAAAGGGTTTTTGTTCAAAGGTTTTTCATGGATGTTGCCTTCCAAGAGGGATTTCTGATTATTATTACGGTGTGAATGCTGAGTTATTCAGTCTTGGTAAACCGTTAAAAAATAATTCCTACTGTGATTTATGGCTGCATTATAAATCTTCAGAAGGATACATAGCTGCATTCCCGCTTGAATATCAAGCAGACCGCAACATGTTAAAGGTAAACGGGATTCATTTCGAATGTATTGTTGAGGATAATAAATTTTGGGTTCCAAATTTAAACTACTACCACAAAAATTGGCCTTCGGAAACATTTGATTATGTTCTCGATTTTTCACCCAGCAAATTTATAAGATTCGAACAACAATTTTGCAGAAACCTTGCAATACCATCGACATTTAAAACTCAATCGGGAAAATTGTTCCCATTAGAAATCTCTGAGAATCCAGGTTTTCAAACTTTCAGTGAAACACCTTTCGATGACCTTACACTTGAGTACAAGGACATATCAACCGGAATGGACAACTTTGCAGACTACTACTATTTCGACAGGTTAGATTATATAAAAGATTATTTAGCGAATGTATCATTTTTAGTCCGCGATAATGAAACTCATTTTCCAGTTGAAGGGGCTTTGGTTACAATTACCCCAATCGATGGCACAGAATTAGGCGTTGAAGCATTCGAAAGATTCTCAGACTTTGCACTTCGTGCACCTAATTTTGACTACGGGTTTTATGGATTCAAAAATTGTGCATCGGAAAAAGTTCTCGATAAATTTTCTATGCAGAGCAAACTCTTCACATACTTCACGGATTATGGTATTAATCCATGGTCGTTAATCACCAGCGAACTTAAAACTAAGACTACCCGTGACGGAGAAGTCTATTGGACCACGAATGATATGCTGAAGACCAATTATAATCTTTATGCTAATTTGCTGGGAACACCGATTTTCAAAAAGGAAGTTTTCGCCAAAGGTCATTATTTTGGTATAGAGAGGTATAAACGTTATAGAATAAAAATCATTCATCCGCATTATCAATTCTTCGACAGGGAATTCAAAGTAAACCGAGACAGTCAAATCCTGATAGAATTGGCACAAGTGACTAAGAAAATGGAAGTTGTGAAAGGTAAAGGGAATTATGAGAATATGGTAATTCGTGAGATTGAATTAAAGTATTAGTAAAATACAAATTTGGATTTTGCAAGCCGCTGAGTTCAGCGGCTTTTTTATTTTAAAAAAATAAAATTCTCGATAAAATAATTCTATTATTACATCAAGTTCTAAGATTCTATTTGCGTGTGCAGAGCAATTTCTTCTAATACGCCGCTGACTTTCAAACATTCACTTATTTCGCCAAAGAACACTACTGCTTTACCCCGCAGATGTACTTCCAACGTCATTGCTTCAGCCTTATCAAAAGAACATCCAACAGCTTTAATAATTTGTGCTATCACTTCGTCGAAAGTATGTACTTCATCATTAAATAAAATTACTTTAGCAGGAAGTCCGACATCAATTCCATCATCAATGCCGGGTTCATATTTTACCGTAGTTTCAGTCATAAAAAATATTTCTGGGAAAAATTTAGTCACAATCATTTATTTAATCAATTGCTATTTTATCGTTGGAATAGTAAATTATTTTCGAAAAAAAATGCAGAGGAAATAATTGATGAACATTATTGTTTGTGTAAGTCATGTGCCCGATACTGCGGCTAAAATCAAAATAAACTCCGAACGGAATGCAATAGATCCAGCAGGGATTACATTCGTCATTAATCCATATGATGAATTTGCTGTTGAAGAGGCACTAAAAACAAAAGAAAAATTCGGTGGTGAAGTTACTGCCATAAGTTATGGATCAGATGCTTCCAAAGAGTCAATTAGGAAAGCACTCGCAATGGGTGCCGACAAAGGAATTTTAATCAAAGGTCCTGTCAATGTTGATTCTCTGACTGTTGCAGAAGCGCTCGCAGGTGAAATTAAAAATTTAAATGCTGATGTCATTTTTTGCGGTAAACAATCGGTCGATTATGACAGTTCAGCTGTAGGTCAAATGCTTGCTGAACTTCTTGGTTATCCATCTATAAGTACCGTAGTTAAATTGGATATAACAAAGAATGAAGTAACTGCGGAGCGGGAAATTGAAGGCGGGAAAGAAATTGTAAAATCAAAACTTCCTCTTGTATTAACTGCTCAAAAAGGATTGAATGAGCCGAGATATGCATCCTTAAAAGGAATTATGGCAGCGAAATCAAAAGTTATTGAAGAAAAACAATTTGATGGGAATTTAAACCGATTAAATGTAATTGATTTAAAAATGCCTGAAGGAAAAAGAAAAGGTAAAATCGTTGGAACTGATGCTTCTGCTGTTCCAGAATTGGTCAAGTTATTAAGAGAAGAAGCAAAAGTTATTTAATTGGAGGAAAAAATGTCGGTAAAAGTTTTAGTAGTTCTTGAACAAAGAGATGGAGAAATAAAAAAACAATCTTACGAACCAGCGAGAAAAGGTGTCAAGCTCGCTAAGGAATTAAATGGTGAAGTTATTGGGCTAATACTCGGTAATGATATCTCAAATTTAAATGCATTGAACGATCATGGTCTAACTAAAGTAATACACTTAAAAAATAAATCGTTACAAAATTATTCAAGTACTGCGTATGGAAAGTTAATCGCTGACACGGCAAAGAAGGAAGGATCAAATTTAATCCTATTATCTCATACTGCACTCGGAAAAGATTTGGCTCCAATCATTGCTGTTAAATTAAATGCCGGATATAGTGCCGATTGTACTGATATCTCTTCTGAAGATGGTTCGATTAATGCTATTCGCCCAATTTACGCTGGCAAATCTAACTTAAAATTTTCATTGAGTTCTGCAAATACTGTTTTAACAATCCGTCCAAACAGTATTCCTCTCAATGAAGATGGGTTCAATACCCAAGCAAACATCACCGTCCTGGATGTCAGCGATGATGAGTTAGATCTTCGAGCAAAAGTTACAGAGTTTGTTAAAGCATCTGAGAAATTGGATGTTGCCGAAGCGGATGTCATAGTATCAGGCGGCAGAGGGATGAAAGGTCCAGAACATTTTAATCTTTTGGAAGAAATGGCAAATACACTAGGAGCCGCTGTTGGTGCTTCACGCGCAGTAGTCGATGCTGGTTGGCGTCCTCATGGCGAACAAGTTGGTCAAACAGGCAAAACAGTTTCCCCATCGCTTTATATTGCTTGTGGAATTTCCGGAGCTATACAACATCTGGCAGGAATGTCTTCAGCAAAGTGCATTGTAGCAATTAATAAAGATAAAGATGCACCTATCTTTCAAATTGCAGATTATGGATTAGTCGGAGATGTATTTGAAATACTTCCAGTGATGAACGAAGAATTAAAAAAAGTTGTAGGATAAGATTTGCACAAAATTCAAGTTGAGATATCGGCATTATCTGCGACACCGACTTCCGGTGGCGCATATGCTTTGATTTTAAAAGAAGTCAATGGAACGAGACGATTGCCTATCATAATAGGTGCATTTGAAGCACAGGCAATTGCACTCGAATTGGAAGGGATAAAACCGCCGCGGCCTCTAACGCACGATTTAACCAAAACGATTATTGAATCACTCGGCGGTCAATTGATTGAAATCGTTATTGATGAACTTCGGGATAACACTTTCTTTGCAAAAATGATCTTTGAGCTTTCCACATTAAGCCAGGAAATTGATGCAAGACCAAGTGATGCAATTGCAATGTCAGTAAGATTCAGATGCCCAATTTTCGCTAATGAAAAAGTACTCGAAGAAGCAGCATTCATACCAAATGCGGATGACGATGAAGTAACACACGGACTTCCGATCGAAAAGAAATCTCCTCCGAAGAAAATTACTCGTGAAAACAAAATCGTCCAGCTACAGACTCAGCTTCGAGAAGCACTTGATAAGGAAGAATATGAAAGGGCTGCAAAGATTCGAGATGAATTAAAAAGACTATCTGGTGAAAACTAAGGGAAACTCCGAAAGATTCCATCTTTCAAAATTTAATCAACGTAAAAAAAGATAGATTTTTTTTAAGATCCAACAGGGATTTGATTTATTTTTTCCGGATTCCCGATTCCACATTCATTGCAGCGTTTCTTACTGCAATATTCACGAAACAGTTCGATCAATCCTTGATAAAAAACACTTTGTTTCCATATATCTGGCAATGATAGAGCATTCGCTACATCAACAGTTACTCTATTGTCAGTCCTCTGCATCATTGTTTTGTAAACTGAGATAACCTTCAAAGAATTTTTTTGTCTCCCAAAAACGTCCGATAATACTTTAATGAATGGCAGCACAACATTGATGACAATCTCTTCAGCGCGTGAACTACCAATAAAATATTGAAATGGAGTTTTTGCACGTTTATCAAAGTGATAATGATTCCGCCAAAAACCGCTTGCCTTAACAATCACGAGAGAGCGGAGTTCGCGAGTCATTTGCGATGAAATTTCAATCTGCTCAAAAGCCGACATGATGCGTCCAAGAAGATTATTATGAAGAATTTCATATATGATCCTGACACCTCCAGCCATTCGAATCGTAGGAAAATTTTGCGGTTTCAATTGGAAGAAGTGCCATTTTGAATTATCCATTATTTCGCCGCTGTAGTATTTCTTGACTGTGTCCCAGTAGCCATTCATTGAGCGAATATAGTTTTTAGATTCATCGAATTTTACATCATTAATATTTGGCTTCAATCCGGATATCGATAGATATAGAAATTCTGCATTTTTAACGAAACTATCCTTTGTTGTATTCTTTTGAAGAAAATCGATATCAATTTCTTGTGCAATTTTCCTAAAGCTGTCTTTATTTTTAGAATAGCCAAGTGCTTCAAATGTTAGCTCATAAAATAATTGCTGCCAAATTTTTTCATTTTGATATTCTGACCGACTAACATCATTATTATAAAAATCTTCATTCGGAGAGTAATTAATGCTCGGTTCACGCATTCGGTTCCGAAGCATCTCTTCATAATGAATTTCTTTGAGTCTGTCAAGTATTCTGCTGCACTTCTTTTCAAATCGCCTTAATCCAAGATCGCGTATAAAATGAATCTTTTGATCTTGCGTTGCAGATGACTTGGCAGACATACATGCTATTCCCTTAACTCGATGATCGCGTGCAGAAGAAATAGCATCACGGATTGAAGTGCGGATATCATTTGCAAGAAAAGAAGAAAGCATTAAGCATTGTACATTTCTGCCAGCGGCTGTACGAGGGATATAATCACGGATATCCTTTATAAAAAAAACATGAAGCACCACTTTATTGTATTTCGCATTTGCATTGTGTCCATGATTGATCCAATCACTTATTGACGGATCGATCTCAACATCACCGACATATTTTATTCCGCCGACTTCAATTCGTGCATTTTTAAAATCAGGCCCCTCTTCCCCATCGACCTGAACACCAGGATCGATAATATTAATTTGAGCCCCATGGGTTGTAAAAAGCTTATCAGAATAATTTCGATTTTTCCAAATTTCGTATAAGAATTTTTCTTTTATGTTTTTAAGATTTTTCAATCGTAATAGATATTATCAATTAACTGTTTCAGCTTACGTGCATTCTCATTAATAGTTTTGGACATATTGTCGGCTATACCTGAATATAAAATCCCGCGGCTTGAATTAATCAGGAATGACTCCAATTTATTTTTTTTCAAATGTTTCAAAACAAATTCTAAATCTCCACCTTGAGCACCAATTCCAGGAATCAGAATTTTTATTTTTTTGATCGACTGGTCTAAATTATGGAACTCCGCTTTCTGCGTAGCACCAAATACGATACCTAGATTTTGATGGATCAAATTCCATGATTTGACTTTTTTCAAAATATGATTGGAGAGAATTTTCCCATTTTCAAGTTTAAGTTTTTGAAAATCACCAGCGCCACGATTTGAAGTTAATGCCAGAACATAATTTGTTTTACCTTTATAAGAAAAAAATGGCAGCATGGAATCATAACCAAGCAGCGGATTTAATGTAACTGAGTCAAATCCAAAATGCTCAAAGATCGATTTTGCATAATACTTGGATGTTGAATCAATATCTCCACGTTTTGCGTCTCCAATTTTTTCAATTTGATTTGGACACTTTTTTAATGTACTCTCTAAAATCTTATAGCCTGCTGAACCTAATGCCTCAAAAAAAGCTAAATTAAACTTATAAGCACCGGCAAAGTCACTTGTCGAATTAATTACTAATTCAACAAAATATTGCAGCGGTTTCTTTTTCTTTTTAATTGAATTTGGGATTAGTTCGGGTAAAATATCGATGCCTACACAAAGGTGCGATTTATTTTTCAATTTAGAATCTGACACCAATTTTACTCATCTCTTTGCCAAATATAGAAAAACATTGGCTAACACGGAATCTGTCTCATGCAATTGCTTTATTTTCAGCAGATTGTTTCTCGAATATTTAATGCAGTCGATTGATTCGTGGTTCTGTCCGATTAAAACCTCACACCCAATGTGAAATAATGTACATTTTTCAAGCGTCCAAAATCTTGATATGCATAATCTACCTTTAACGATATTAGGCCGTACATTCTATAATCGACGCCGGCACCAAGAGTGAAACCTTGTTCTGTATCCTTTTCAAATAAAGATTTATAACCTGCACGCAGAAATATCATTTCGTTCCACGAATATTCAAGCCCCGTATTTAAATATTCTGTATTGTCATTCGGATGAATAGCGTTTATTTCGCTTGTCAATCGTGATGATGCTGTCTTGACAACATCTACGGCAATTCCAACTCTGAATAGCAAGGGAAGATCGAATGCATCTAATTGATGCTCAGTGTTAATTACATTTCCCCCACCTGGTCCGGCAGTAGTCAATTTCAATATATCTCGCCCTTGCAATTTCATTTTAGTCCCAAAGTTTGAAATACTTGCACCGAGTCGAGTTTCATTTAAAAACAGAATTCGATAAAGAGTTCCGATGTCGACGGCAAATCCGATTGCAGATTCGTTCCAAATGTATTCACGGATATATTTAGCATTGAAACCGATTGAAAAATCATCTGTTAAACTTCGTGCATATGAGAGTCCAATTGTCATCGCACCTGCAGAAAATAATTCCCCTGTTCCTTCTGGCTTTTCGATTGTTCGTACGAGCATATCACCCATAGAGAGAACTGAAACAAAAGCGCCAATCGTTCCTATATCACCGACCTGCATTCCAAATGCGGCATGATCAAATTTTACATCAAGCAGCCAGTCAACATGGTTGAAAATCACTTCTCTCGAATTCACATACGCTAAGCCGCCAGGATTCCAGTAAATCGAGGTAACGTCAGTTGCAGATGCAGTAAAGGCACCTCCCATACCAAGTGCACGCGAACCAACACCAATTTTTAAGAACTGTGCTGATGTAGTGCCGGTTTTTGTTAAGCTTGTACCGATTTGTGAGTAGACGGAATTACTGAAAAAAATAATAAGACCTGAGATGACGATTATAAAATTCTTTTTCATAAAAAACTCCTTTGATGAAGATGATGAATTTACTGATCGCTTCATTTTTCATTCTCACTTAATAATTGCAAACTTTATTAATTTCTCACCAATGCCGGGCGCATCGATATGAGCGAGATAAATTCCATACGAAACGCTAAATCCATCGCGGTTGAGTAGATTCCAGAACTCTCTGCCATGTGCAAGTGAAGAATAATGATTTATAGTTTGAACTAATTCACCTGTAAGGGTAAAAATTCTGATAGTACATTCCGGTGGTAAGTTTTCGAAATAAATTCTTCGTTCTCCTCTGTTTTGACCCGGAAGTTTCACTGAAGGTTCTAAGTCGTTAATCGCAACATACGGATTCGGTACAACGTAGATGTTATCCAATCTTCCTTTCGCTAGAGATGCATCGAAACTGGACGCCGTTGATCTAAAATTAAACTGGTCTGATGATAAAAACGGACGTTGTGTTGAGACAAACAATACATCCCCATCGGTCGGATCAATAGGAGTAACAGCTGGATTCGTTGGCTTTGTAATGATTATCCCCCATGTAGTAGTATCTGTAGTTAATCCTCTAGAACCTGCTTTGAAAATAATTATCTCTTCACCCGGATTCCAAACTGAATCTCGTGAAAAAGCATTTTCCTTAAGAAATGTTAAAGCAGGCTGCGGCACTCCAGTAGTAACTTCACGAACTGAATATTTAACTGGGAATTTTATCAGTCGTCCGCCAATAAGAATCATAGCCGAATCGATATTAGATTTGCTGAACCGAATTTCGTAGTCTGCACGGCTTGGAATAATTTTACCGCCAATTGTTGCCTTCGCTATATTAAATGTGTAGTTGGTTTTTCCTTCAATCCATTTTGATTTGATTGTATCTATTTTTAGAGCATCATAATCTTTCACTTTTAATTTAATACCCTCAAAAACATCGTTATCATCTTCACCCCTTAAAGTCCTGCTCTGATAGATGGGATAATAACGATATTGAAGCGAATATTTTTTAGTTACCGGCATTGAGCTGATGTTTGTTCTTCTTATTAAGCCTCTTGAGTAATCAATCACATAATCTAAATTTTCTGTATAAATTGTACCGGCATCGTCTTTGAGCTGGATTAAGCTGTCTTTACTCAAATTCCCGGCTTTCAATTTCGAAAAGTTAGTATCGTAAAACGCTATTCCAGTTTCCAATTCCGGTTGTAAGCGAAGGACAGAATAATTTTTCCCTAATACCGGTTTCTTATTTACGATAAAACTATCCGCAAATGTAATGCGATAATCAATCTTATCTTTTACAGCAAGGTCGTCCATGATTTGAATTAAAATTTCTCCATTACCAATTCCTTTCTCATGAACAAGATCTTTTGTAGAAGAGTTACTCGAAATATAACCGCTTGCCCTTGGACCTGGAATAACCTGAACCGTATTTACATCGAATGTTAAAGTCGATGTAACTGGATCGATGGTAATTTTTTTGGTAGTCTCAGTCGGTGGAATTCCAAGTGAGTCGCCATGATCGTAAGCAACAACCGCATAGTAATAAGTTTGTCCATTGATAACATTATTAGAATCAACATAAGAATGCACAAGACCACGATTGTTTCCAAGGAAATAATGAACACCTCTTCCCTGATATTCAACTGGATGATATCCTTTCCAATAGTCAGGTGCGGCAGCATCCCAAATTCCATTTCCATTCATATCTACATAAGGTTCGCCGATATCGTATTTCGTATTTCCGTTCAAATCAGAGAATGGTTCAGGACGAATCGCCACATCCCATTTTGCTTCCACGCCACTAACATCTCTTAATGGCTGGTAAAGAAATTTTGAACCCTTGCCGTCGGTAATAGTTTGAATATCATTAAAAGTTGGATCTGTGCTTCTATAAATTACGTAACCTTCAAAATCGCGTCCTGTTATTGGGTCAATACTTTCTTCAGCTTTTGTATCCCAGAACAGAGTAACTTTTTTATCTCCCGGAACTTCGCTTATAGTTGGTTTTGTTGGGGGTCTGAAGAATCGATAATTCGCATTGTAAATTCTTTGCACAGTTTCCGCTGAAATTAAGAGATCATCTAAATTTTCGCCAAGCGATAATGCCATTGAAAATCGTTTTATCTCTTTCTGTGCCAAGGCAATCGGACCGGAACCGAAAATAAAAACAATATCTTCGAGTTGTTGAATATCACCGAAATTTCCAGCTTGAATCCTAAACCACATTGATTCGTCGTTTGAAACTTTATCCGTATTCCATGTCCACGAATTAAAACTTGTGAGTCCAATCTGATCAGACTCATCCAAATCGGTTAATTCGAAATTTGGTTCACCTGGATATAAAGGATCAAGAGCTCCATCTGCGAGTCTCTTTCCTGCAGTTGGGACACCATCTCCCTCGCCAAGATCACCTGTGTTTGGAATTCCATCTATTCCGATATCATCTGTCACTGGATTCCAATCTCTATCATTGTCAATTCCATCATCTTGAGTTTCGTCGGTCATTCCGTCGCCATCGTCATCAATGCCGTTTTCCGGATTGCTTGGGCTTTCAAGATATTTAGCTCCTAAATATCCAACCGGAAGACCGAGGTGCCCTTTTCCATCCTCGTCCCAAAAGTAGACCATGCTTCGAGCATAAACTGGTACATCATAGTTAAAAGGTGAAACGAAAAATCCAAGATCATCTCTTACTTCAGTTCCAGGATCGACGGGTAAACCACCGCCAACATCAGGATCGCCGTACATTCCAAAATATATTGAGTCAAGATTCTTTTCACTAACATTAGTGATCGTATAGACGAAGAAAATCGTATTTTCTGCTAAAGCATTGCTCCATTGTAAAGCTCTGCCATCGACTTGCACACCAAGACCTCGCCTCGATGAATCGGATGGAAAGGGCCAGTATGGAAATTCAGCGTTATCTCTATCGTCCATCGCCCAAAAAACTTCTAAATCGGCATTAGTTGCATCCTGTGCTAAATATCCAGGCCAAACATATTTTCCAAGTGTAGGATTGTACCACTCTCTTGGCCAGCTGTCGGGCTTTCCATCACCGTCTTTATCTTCCGCTGGATTGGACGCCATTAATCCTTGTGAAGGGTCTGCAAATCCCTTCAGCGGCTGCCAGCCCCAAAGAGTATCACCTGTTGGATTGACTTCCCTTAAATTAGGATAATCCCACAAACCATCTGAAATAATGTGCAACTTGTGTGTACTATCTAATCCACTTGGAACAGACGCCGCAATAAAAGGACAAAATTGAAATGCATAAGAGACTCCTCTCCATACGAGATTATTAACATTTCGAAGAAGTCCGTAACCCGGTGCAATTCCACCATAATTATATATTTCCGTGCTGATCTTATTACCATTCATGAAATAATTTTTACGGTCAGCGTGGGCAAGCGTTTTTGCGAATTTATTTTTTAGATTTGAGAGTGAAGCTATCTTCTCAAGATTATCATTTAGTGGTGAAGAATATTTTATTGAAGTATTCGCCCTTTGAAGTAAATTCTTTATTGATTGATGCTCTTGTGTTCGTTTATCTTTGTCGGAAGAAGTCTGAGCAAAACCAGTAATTAAACTGCCTAATAATAAATTTATGAGAATAAAAGAACGTAGGAAATTATTTTTTTTCATTTTCAATACTCCGACGATTAAAATCCAATTGTAACACCAAGCCGAACTTCTCTTGGCGGTAAATAATAATGAGGTCGATTAAAATATTCCTCAGCAGTGTGAACTACCGGAATCCGTTTTGCAAGTTCATCAACCGACTTAGTCGCACCGCTTGTTTGAAGCAGAGTATATGTAGCTCTTCCTGTATCGTCGTAAACTAATCGCTCAATCAATGAGTCGAATAGGTTAAAAACTTTCATGAATACAACAAATTTAAATCCGAACAAATTGAATACTTTTTCGGCGAAGAGATTGAAAACCATTTGCGATGGCCTTCGCCCGCTGTTTGTACGAACGTAAACCTGCTGTCCTGTAATCTGCGGTGTATATGGAAGTCCAGTTCCAATTCTCCCGACAAGCGTAACATTCCAATTATTTAATTCGCCGAATGTTACTGTTGTATTTAGAGTATGAGTTTGATCCCAGGAAAGATAAACAGGGAGTTTTTCACTTTGCCTTCCAGAGGATAAATCGAGGAAGAAAGCATCAGAATTTGTATCGTTCCCCTCTCCAGATTGAAAAGTATAATCTACGGTTACACCGAGAGGACTATCGATTGATCTTCTTTTAGTTAACGAAAAGGTAATTCCTTTGATATTGCCATAATCTTTATTTACATATTTTGTGTATGTTTTATCGCCCGAGACTCGGATTGTTTGTACTGCAAGCAAATCACGAACGTCCTTGTAAAATCCAGTTACATTAAATGCGAGGTCTTCCAATAATAACTGCTGCAATCCGAGTTCGTAAGTGACGGTTTTTTCCGGATTCAAATTTGCGTCGCCGAAAAGCGGATTGGAAGTAGCGAAGCTCGATTTGAAGCTTGCATTAGAATAAAGGTATTGGAACGGCGGCATCTGAAAGAAATGTCCGTACGAAAAATGAATTATACCTCTATCAGTAATTGGAAACGAAATTCCTAATCTCGGACTGAATTGATGTTTTGGTTTTGAATCGGCTAAGAGATTCGTCTTATCAACATATCCTGGCAAGGTTGGATCATATGGTGAAGGATAGGTAATGTTCGTTGAGTATTGCGATCTCGAATGGAAGTAATCGTATCTCAAACCAATATTAAGAATAAAATTTTCATACTCCATCTTATCCTGTATGTAAGCCGAAAACTCAAATGGTTTCTTTGTGTACAAATCGTGATCGGCTGTAGCAGTGGAAGGAATTGTTGGGACTAAATATCTCGTTGTATCGCGCTTCACAACAAAACTTTCATAATCAAGTTGATGGAATTCCGTCTCCATACCAAATCTTAATTCATGATTTTGTGATAATTGACTTGTTAGATCGAACTTGCCTCCATAAGTTCTTGCACGCTGATAGTTATGACCGTTTCTTGTTCCACCAAAATAGAAAGTGTACGAAGTAGGGCGCACGAGTTTTTCTTCAGGTTGATATCTATTGCTGGCTTTTAATCCATCCGTACCTTTACCGGCAAAATAATCAACTGCTTTTCCAGAAGCATCTTCAAGGGGATAAAGATACTGCTTATAATCATTGAAGTTATATGACATTTTTATTGAATAGAAAGTGTTAGATGAAATTGCATGTCTAACATCGAGTGAAGTGATAAATCCTTTTTCATAGTAATTATAGTTTGCATCTGGATTATACTTGAAATCATGCGAGTAAAACTTATTGTGAGAATTTGAGAAAATTGCATCATAATTAATCTTTATTGTCGGGATGGGCTTGATGGTGAGTTTCCCTGTAGCGCTAAATTCATTGCTTGGATTCATCGGAACAATTGCATAATCTCCAGTCGCAGCAATTCGAACATCATTCGGATTTGCTGGATTAATATAGACCGAATCGGTTGTATTATGCTCTCTAACTCCATATAACCACCCTCTGTCGTAATCTAATCTGCTCGATAGAAAGAAAGACACATTGTTATTGAAAAAAGGAACCGGTCCACCAAGTGTAAATTCTGTAACATTATTGCTGAAAATATTTATGTCTTCAACATTGAAAAAAGTTTTCTTTCTTGTACTGAGATGATCCCCTGTGTAGAAAGAAATCTGACCTTTTAATTTATTCCCACCTTCTTTCGTGATCGTATTGATCACTCCGCTCAGCGCATTTCCGTACTCTGCATTGAAAGTACCGCTCACGACTGAAATTTCCTGAACTGCGTTTGTAGCGATTTGAACCATAGGCGAATTGTCAAATGGATTTGCAATCGACACACCATTCACAGTATATGCGATCTCATTAGAGCGCCCGCCGCGAATGTGAAGCTCGCCTCCAACACCTTGTATTATTCCAGCTTGCAAGGCAAGAATCTGATGAATGCTTTCAACTGGAAGGGTTTCAATCTGTTGAACATCTATTGTGGCTTGGGAGGAAGTTAGATCTGGTCTGATTAATGGTGCAGAGGCTTCAACAACGACAGTTTCAAGTGCAATCGCTTCTTCCGAAAGCTCAACATTAAGTTTGGTAGTAAAATCAACTGAGACTTTTACCCCATTGAATTGTTTTTTCTGATATCCGACAGCAGAGACTACAACCGAATAGTTACCTGGAGGAATGTTATTGACAACATACCAACCGTCAAGATTAGTTGCCGCACCGAGTCCAGTGCCCGATACAACAATGTTAACACCCGGAATTGGGTCCCTCGTGTTAAAGTCAATAACTCTCCCAGCGATTTTTCCGGTTGTGCCTGCGATGAGAGTTATAGGATGCAGGAGCATAGACATTAGAAAAACCAAAAGGTATATTAACAAGCGTTTCATCTTAATTCCCTTTTACTGAATGAATTTTTTGGAGTATTGCAATGATAAAAACATTTATGATGCCAATTTTTCATTAATTCAAAATATTGATTAATAAAATTTATGTCAAGAATGCAAATCATTGTCAGTGTTTAATAAAAGCTCAACTATGAAGAGCCAGACTCATAATGACGAGATTATTGGTTATTATTAAAATAATATTATAGAACGGTTGACATTACATTCATATTTTTTTAGCTTAAAATAAACAACATAAATACTTAAGGAGGTATGATGAAAAAAATACTTACACTTCTTCTTGTTCTCCTCGTTACTTCACTTAGTTATACACAAGTTCGACATTCCACAGCCTATGATTATCCGCTGCTGACTGGATCTTCTGTAGATTCTGTTCTTAACGGTTTGAAAAGTATCCGTGGCTGTTACTTTGAAACGGATATGGATGGTGATGGAAAGTCAGAAATTGGTCTAACCAATTATTTCGACCAAGGACACGTACATTTGTTTGAAACAGTTGGGAATGATTCAATTAAATTGGTTTGGTCTTCCCCAAAGGTTGCTAGTGCCGGTGGAGGCTCCACCCCTCGATATGTATTATTCGGTGATTTGGATAATGATGGTAAAAAGGAGATCATATTCCAGAGTTCCGGTAATGGAATTTTCATATTTGAATGGGATGGAGTAGTCGGTAGTGACAATTATGGTACGATCCCCTCACAAGTAATTAACTCGACCACATTGCCTGAAATGACAGGCGTAAGTGGAAGTACTGAGTATATGGAAATCGACGACATTGATACCGATGGCCAGAATGAATTATGCGTATTTTACAACTCCTCTCCAAACGCTAATGATAAATTTTTCATAATAAGTGCAATTGGAGATTGGAATACCAATGATCCTGGATTTTCAGGTTTCACTGCTGAGTATTCAAAAAGCAGAGTTGATCTTATCAATTGGGGTATGAATGGAGGAACACCCTACTCGATGCATATTGCACAATTCGACGGAGCTGGAAACAAAGAACTTTTGTTCCAAGCTTGGAATTTCAAAAATGTTTCTCCAGTTAGAATCCCAACAGCAAACACATATCTTGAAGCTGATACTACTATTGGAAAACAAAACTACTTCCTGACTGGAACCTACGATGATGTAGCGTTATTCGGTGGTGGTACATTTGATATTGATAAAGATGGCAGAGAGGAAGTTTACTTGCCAAATTATCACGCAACAGGAAGTCCGTATATGGGCACTGTTCACATGATAAGTTACAATTCAGGAGAATCTACTACTATCATAGATTCAACAAATGTAACTACTTTGAACTTCAAAGACGCAGGGGTCCTTGATGATCTTTTAGTTACTTTCGGTTTTGGCTATGGCGATATAGACAAAGACGGAAAACCGAACATCTACACATCAAGCACTTATGGGAGTACTGGTTGTAATGTTTTAACTGCAGAATTCCAAGGTGGTGATAAGAGAAATTTAGCAAATTGGACATTTGCGAAATTATATAGAGGTGATCCAACTATATATACAACCCGAATCATAAAAGATTCACTTGGTAATAAGGATACCACACTTACGATAGACAACGCTTTCGCTTCGAAGATATTTGCTCGTTATACTGATTTTGATAAAGACGGTTTTGAGGATATTTTACTTCCTTATCAGGCTTTGTCAGATAGTGTGACTCATATTACGCTAACATGGAACTCTGGTACAAGCAAATTCGATTCTGTGTCTGTTAGAGCAGCGAATCCAAAACGATGGAGCTTCCGGATCATTGAAGGGACAATTTCTACTGGGGTTGAGGCAAAGGATCTAACTGTTATAACTCCTGACGACTATGAACTTTATCAGAATTATCCGAATCCATTCAATCCATCAACTGAAATTTCGTTCTTCCTGCCAATTACAGATAAAATTTCTTTAAAGATTTACAATCAGCTCGGACAGGAAGTGAAAACTCTTATTGCAGAAAAAGAGCACATTAACGGAAGGCATTCTGTAGTTTGGGATGGAATGAACAATTTTGGCGGTAAAGTTTCAAGCGGGATTTACATTGCACAATTGAAATTCGGAAACTTCAGCAAAGAAATTAAAATGATGATGATTAAATGATGAAATCGTTGAACCTGCCTTTCGGCAGACAGGTCAGAAATCCCGACCTTTCGGGATTGATACTGAAGAAAGAACGAATAAATTGTTCTTCAAATAAAAACCCAATCTTTTAATAGATTGGGTTTTTTTATTAATTACTACTCAACTACACAGGACATACAAATCAAAAAGATGCCATCTTAAAGATAGAAAAGATTCCATCTCCCCAGATCCTGATTTGGTTGGTAAGAGATGGAATCTTTTCCGTTAAGCAAGCAAGAGTTTAAATTTGAAACTCTGCTGCATACTTATCATAATCGCGGGCGAATTGAGTTTCAGGAAAATCCCTCTTCATTTGATCAAGAATTTTCTTTGCTCTCTCCTTATCACCTACTAAAGAATATGTCCTTGCAGCATTAGTTAAATATTCAGGAGTAACGGCAGCATTTTTAACTACATTTGCAGCTTTCATAAAATATTCAGCAGCCATTTTTAAGTCATTTTTAATTTCATAGCAAGATGCAATTCCAGCATATGCGGCAGCTTTCATTAAGTCTATATCTCCTGAGTAACCATCATAATACTTTTTAGCTTCGTCAATATTTCCGAGACTCATATATGAATTTGCTAAATATAATTTAGCAGTCTCACCAGATTCAGTGCTGCCATAGTCTTCCACAAGAGCTTTCAATCCTCGTATGTTTTTTCCCGGCACTCCATCGATCGCTTGTTGATAGGATGCTTGATCATATAACTTCAATACTCGTGCGAGTTCAGTGTTTGCAACTTCAGCATTTTCTTTTGACTTGTTGGCTAAGAATATTATCACGAACGCTATCAAAACAATTGCTCCAGCAGCTCCGAGAATAACTTTTTGATAGTTCAAATAAAAATTCTTTACCTTAAAATAGTTTTCAACAAGTTTATCTTGCTTAATCTCTCTCTTACTTATTTTCTTTTTTGGAGCTAACATTTTATAACCTTTTCTTAATTAAATTTCGATTGCAAAAATAATAAAACTTTTTTAAATGATTCTATCTTTTCAAAGCTTCACAGCTAAGATTCGCACATGATTCCATCTTTTGGCATTGTTGATAGTGATTTGAAAAGATGGAATCATTCCAGCTTCTATTGACTTTGCCCAAATCTTATATGGTTCGAGAAAATCCAAGCATTCCCATCCAAGTAAACTTCGACACGATAAACACCGTGATTCACAATTTCCCAAATTCCTTCCGAACCAATAGTTGAGTCGATTATCTCACCATTTTTTACCAATTTTATTTCACCAATCACATTGGGTAAGTTTACTCGGAATCGAGTTTTTTTCAAAGACTTGGGAATATCATCTCCCATTTGAAAAATTTGGTTTCCTGCTTCAGCAAAAAATTTAAACCCGTTTGGTTCGGCATGATAAAAATTACCGATGTAGCATCTTCCTTCAATTAAAGACGAATAAACCATATTTTTATTTGCCTCAATACTTTCAGGAGAATTATCTTTATTCAATTCCTTAGGGCAGAGAATAACCGTTCTAACAGATTTGAATAAAACTTTATATGGAAAAATTTCTACTTCGAAAAAACCTAACACGTTTTGTTTATGAGCGTGAGCATCTACCCCGCCAATTCCAACAATTTTTCTTTTCTGCGCAATCTTATCCCAAATCTTTAAAGCTTTCACATCAGGTGCTGAAACAGATTTTAGTGGATGTATAAAACGCTGGTACTTATTTTGTTCGGTCAGCCCTTCCATCCATTCTGACATGTGATTCCAGACTTCTATTCCTGTGAAGTCTTCACTATCCCACGCTGTCCAGGGATAGGGTGGATGCTTTTCCATGTGATTCCTTTTTTCGAAGGGATGCGCAACAAATCCAAATCCACCTTCATCCTTAATACGCCTAACATATTCTTGAGCTGTGATTCTATTGTCGTATGATTTTGAGATCCCGAAAGCAAGGTAATGGTTTTCATTTTTTTGATCGTTTATTTCAGTACCGATTAAAACAAGAGTATTATCGTACCAGCCTTCTAATCCATCTTTTAGAGGACGCAAAGTGTTATGGTCTGTCATCATTACGACATTTACACCGACTTCAGATGCATATCTCGCTATCTCGGGAATTTCCCCTGAACCATCGGAATATTTGGAATGGACATGAATTACGGAACTTATTTCGTACATAGCTGGAACTAACGAAGAGACTTATTGCAAATTTTTCAATGCTTCTTTAGCGAGTTTGCCATAATCAGACTCAGACAATGCGAGTTTTTCCCAAACCTTTTTTGCATCGGTCTTATTGCCTTGAGTTACATAAATAATTCCAAGATTATAAGAAGCGAGTTCATTTTTGGGATCGAGTTTTAAAATTGACCTCAAATACTTTTCTGAATTGGGGATGTCCTGCATTCTGTAGTTCAATTCAGCAAGTGCAAACATGACATCTTTACGATTTGGATCAATTTTCAAAATCTTTTCAAAATAGATTGCAGATTCACTCATATTATGAGCCTCAGTATAAAGTTCGGCTAATTCAGCTAAAGCTGCAGTATCTTTTGGATTTTTTTCTGTGTAAGTTTTTAAAGAATCAATTAATTGAAGGAAAGATTGAGCAACATTTGCTTTTCCAGGCATGCCATGCGGTGCTTTCATATTGCCGTGGATATCATCCTCTGGCATATTGCTCTCAGAAAATTCTTTTTCCCCCGGTGTATCCGATCTAGAAATAATTATGTACGTTAAAAGTGCGATTACTAAAACAGCGACAATTATATAAACATATTTAAAGTTGAATTTCATTTTTTTTAATCGACCTCATATAAAGTTTTGTATTGTACTTTTTTATCAGCAATACAAGTTGATGTAATGTCATAAACTAAATTTCCAATTTCCTCAGTCGGAACATCATCAAAATTTTCAAAGTCTTCAGAATTCTTGAATATGTAAATTTCTTCAAAGTAATTTTTTCTTTTTTCATCTCGAAAAACTACATATTCGTATTCGCGTCCCGCCATCAAGGTTTTAAGTTTCGAAATTTTTTCCAAATAAATTTCGATTTTGTCATCACTGACCTGATATTCTGCACTAAAAATTACTCGAGCCATATATTCTCCATATTTCTTCTGTTTTCCCCCTTTTTGGCAACAAATTTACGAAGGTATTGCCTCAACTCCAATTAAATAGTGGAAAAATCTATTTTGCCTTCAAATACCTGTTTTGCAGGTCCGATTAAAGAAATGTTGGTAAATTTTCCTTCATCATATTTGAAATCCACCTGCAAAACCTCCCCGCCAAAAGTCTTTACCTTTATTGGTTTATTAAGATTTTTCACTAAAAATGCAATTATGGCTGAGGATACACAGCCGGATCCACAAGCCAAAGTTTCGGCTTCCACTCCACGCTCATAGGTTCTGATCGATATCTGGTCTTTGTCAATCATCTGTATGAAATTCACATTCAGTCCATCGGGGGCGAAATCAGAATGATACCTTAATTCTTTACCGAGTGAATTGACATCAACTTGAGTTAAATCTTTTGCAAGAGATTGTTTGTATGATGTATTAATGAGAATGTCATCAACAACAATGATTAAATGCTTGGAACCGATATCAACATAATTTGCATTAAATAATTGCCCAGCTGCTTCAACTTTGAAATTTAGTTTGATACTATACGGTGGATTAATCCACTGCAGTATAGAATGCTCGTTGAGCACTTCAGCTCTAAATATCTGCCCTACAAATTCGAATTGAGTTTTTCTACCAATTCTTCCTTTTTCATAAAGATATTTTACTGCACACCGAGCGCCATTTGCACAGAGTGCACCTCCGGAGCCATCAGAATTGTAATAAAGGATTTTAAAATTCACTAATTGAGATTTGTGAATTGTCAAAATACCATCAGCTCCGATTCCATAATTTCTGCTGCAAAGTATCTTTATCTTTTCCGGAGTCAGTTCTATTGATTCATCATCGAAGAGAATAAAATCATTCCCTGCACCTGTCATTTTTGTAAATGAAATTAATTTCATAACATTAGATCACTTTTTGCTTCGCATTATTAAATATTCCATGGCAACGGTAGTTTTTGCAGTTCAGATATTTTTATTCTTCCTTAACTCGCTTTAATAAAATCATCCCAAAAACAAAAAATACAGCGACTGACAGAATAGCTAATCTTTGACTGCCGCTTGACCATGAAACTAAACCGAAGACCAGCGGACCTAAAACAGCTGAAGATTTTCCGAAGAAAGAATAGAAACCAAAGAATTCTGTTTTTTTGTCAGATGGAGTAAGTTTACTCATCAAACTTCTGCTGACTGATTGAGTTGAGCCCATTCCTAAGCCAGCTGCTGCTCCTACAACGAAAAATATTTCTTTAGAATCAACTACTGACGCACTTACAATTACGATAAGCCAAAGAAAAAGAGTAATAAAGATTGTCCTCTTCTGTCCAATTGAATCAGCGACGATACCAAACACAACCGAACCAAAAACTGCTGTCGTTTGAGCGACCATAAAAAATATTGTCAGCTCTGTCAAAGAAAATTGAAGCGTGGTCTTTGCGTAGATACCAGAAAAATAAATTGCTGTATTTACTCCTTCGATGTAAAAGAAAAAAGCAACTAAAAATGCAGCCAGATTTTTATACTGTTTAAGGTGAGTTAAAGTAAATCTAACTCGATCAATTCCTATTTTGAAATATGATTTCTGGACCTCAATTGGTTTCTTAGTGTCGTGCAAATACAAGAACAATGGTATGGCAAAGATTAGAAAAAAGACTGCTGAGATAGGAAAAGTAATTCGGACTAATTCATTGGCGACTAGCGGATAAACAATTAAGAGCGAAACAAGTGAACCAACATAACCCATTGCATAGCCGTAACCCGAAGTTCTTCCAAAATTCTTTTCCTCTGTAATTTCTGGCAGGAAGGCATCATAGAATACCAGACCGGCTTCAAATCCAATGTTTGCTATTATGAATAAAATAATACCAGTAAGTATCATTCCTCCTTCAACAAAATAGAGGAGTGAAGAGAAGAGAATGCAGAGCAAAGTAAAGAAAAGTAAAAATCTTTTTTTGCCGGCAGAATGATCTGCGATTGCACCGAGAATTGGTGAAATCAATGCAACAATTAACATTGAAATACTTGTTCCTAAGCTCCAATAGAAATCCCCAATTGGTTTATTCTCGGCAATAGTCTCCTTAAAATAGACCGCAAAAACAAAAGTAACGATGGTTATGGAAAACGATGTGTTAGCAAAATCGAATAAAGTCCAAACAAAAATTTTTCGGTAAGCTTTAGAGAAAAGTTTTTTAATACTCAATTTTTAGGATTAATATTATTTTCTACTAATCCCCGCCCCTTTTTACTAATTTTATTTTGATTCTTTAACCTCTTAAGTATTGCGTCGAGAACACCATTAATGAATTTATCGCTGTGATCTGTGCTGAATCTCTTGGCGATCTCAAGAACTTCATTAATCGAAACCTTTGTTGGAATATCCGGAAAATATAGCATCTCACAGATACCCATTCGAATAAGGATTTTATCAATTACAGCAATTCGGTTTATGTCCCAATTTTTTGCAGTATCGATTATCAATTCATCAAATTCTGCAGTATGTTCTATGGTTCTTAATGTGAGGGATTTTATAAAATTGATGGTATCTTCGGAATCGACATCCTGAGTGAGTTCTTTGAAAAGAAAATCTAATGATTCGTTTGAGAGTTCATGTGCATAAAGGATTTGAAGTACTTTTTCTCGTAATTGTCGTCTTGTTGATGTCATCTATTTCAAATTTCAATTCTTTATAAGCGTTGCAAAGGTTCTCTAGATTCCGAATAACCAGTACAAAGTTAAAGAAACAGAGTCTCTTATCCTAAACCAAATTTCAGAGATGAAATCTAATTTGTGGTCAGAACGAACTAAAGTCAAATTCATGTTATGAAAATTTGCGATTTCTGAAATTCTTCTTAGATGGAATTGATCCGAAACGACTATTACCTTCGAAAAAGCTTGTTCAGGTTGAACTTTATTTTTCAGAAAACTGATTTGCTCAAGTGTGTTCGTTGTTCGTTCTTCTTTTATAATATCCGAACTTGAAACTCCCATTTTGAGCAATTCTCTTTCGGCTACATCTGCTTCAGTCATCTCACCAGGTGCATTAGCTCCGGTAATAATTATTTTATTACAAATTCTGTTTCTATAAAGTTTATTCGCTTTACGTAATCTTCCGGCAAATACGGGGCTTGCGCGATTTTTACTCCACACTGCAGCGCCGGGAATTAGAACAGCATCATATTTAGCCCCCGGTTTTATAATGTTAGTAGATTCATCTTTCATCGATAGAGTCGAAGTGAATGAAAACAACATGATAAGGACAAAAAGTAAAAATGAATAAATAAAACTTTTAAAAATTGGATTTCGAGTTTTCCCAAATGTGAAGAAAATGATATTAAATAAGAGAATGAATTTTACTATAAGAAAAAATAAAAAGAACAATGCTCGAAAAATTTTGTCAGGTGCAAAACCTAAAGTATAAATTAGGACCTTATGTAAATCCAGTTGAATGAAAAAGTCATTTAACAAAAGAGGTACAAACGAAAAGAGGGAAAGATTTAATAAAATCTGCACTCTAAACATTTCTATTCGGGAGCCAAAAAAGAACAGGAAAAGAATCAGTAATATGATTGAACACGATATAATTAGATTCAACAAATTTCCAGTGAAGCCAATATCAAGGTTTGATAATGTTAAACCCTGCGATCGGTATTTTATAGAATAAAGATAAACAAGATTCAATATTTCGAGAGCACACATAAGCAAGAACAGGAACTTTTTCCGGAGGGAATTATCAATTTTACTTTTTTTCAATCTGCTGCCTCAAATGGATTCAAAAATATCTGCGGAAGCGTGCCGCCTCTTTCCCAAACTACTTTACTCTTTATTTCAAAAGTCTTTCGAATCAATTCCTCGGTGAAAACTTCGGCAGTTAGTCCATCTTTTAATATTTTTCCTTCTTTCAGAAAAATTATTCGATTACTGTATAGGGCAGATAGATTAATATCATGTGAAACGGAGATAATCGTCTTACCGTTCTCATTGATTTTCTTCAAATAATTAAAAATCGAAATTTGGTGTTTTAGATCGAGATGAGTGCTCGGTTCATCGAGTAATAATATTTCAGAATCCTGTGCGAGTGCCCGCGCAAGTATTACTTTCTGAAGTTCTCCTCCTGAAATTTCGTTTATGCTCTTATTTTTCAACTCATCGAGCTGTAAAATTCTAATCACATTTTCAACTGACTGAATATCTTGAATATTTTCAAATCCGTATATACTAAAATACGGCGTTCGCCCCATTAAAATTATTTCAAACACACTGTAAGGAAATACTGAATAAAATTTTTGCGGCACATAGGCAACAAGCTTATAAAATTTCTTCAAATCGTATTCAGCGAAATCCCGCTCATTTAATTTCAGATTTCCTTTTACAGGATTTAACAATTTTGCGAGAATTTTTAGTAGTGTTGTTTTGCCCGAACCATTTGGTCCGATGATGCTGAGAAATTCCCCTTTTTCTACATGGAAGGAAATATTATTCAATACATCTCCTTTAACTGACGGAAAAGGATAATTGAATGATAAATTTTTTATTTCAAGTAGACTCACAAGAAAAATTTACAACTTTAATTCGGAGCAAACAAAAAAACTTTTTTCAATTCTTCCAGATTATCAATTGGCGATTGACAAGCAAAATCCTTGCAAATGAAAACGGTGGTTTTATTCTCTATTGTTTCTTTATGCTTAAGATAATTAAACTTTTGATCGAGCAGTACATCGGCATGAATTAAAATTTCATTCGGGTAATAATTATTTAAGATAACTTTCTGAAATTCTCTTGATTCCCTTTCATCAGCACCTCCAAAAAGAATTACTTCCCGTGAACCTTGTGTGAAAGATAAAGACTCGCTCAGCAAACAACCGAATGCCAATGGATTTTTTTTCATTTTTTCAGTCATTGTTCTCACTAAGTCCTCGCATATTCTAATGTATTTTTCATTCTCGAATATCTTACCCAATTTGAAAAAGAGAGCAGCAGATGATGAATTGCCGGAAGGAACAGCATTATCATATAATTGCGTTGGGCGAATAATTAAATCATTTGCATGAAGGCTTGATTGATAAAAATATTTTTCTTTATCATTATAAAATTTTTCTAATACAATCTTCGAAAATTTATAAGCTTCCATAAGATATTCAACTTTGGAAGAAACTTCATATAAACTTATTAATCCAAGTGAAAGATTTGCATAATCTTCAAGAAATCCATTGATTTTAGATTGTCCCATCCGATGTGTGTGATAAAGCTTTCCTTGATGTTGCAAATTATTCAAAATGAATTCGGCATTTTTTTTTGCCGCTTGCAGATATTTTTTGTTATTGGTTATTCTATATCCATAGCAAAAAGCGGTAATCATTAATCCATTCCAATCGACTAAAATTTTATTATCAGTGAGTGGTTTAACTCTTTTTCCTCGCTCCTTCAACAAAGTAATTTTGCATTTTTCAATTACCGTAGCAATTATCTCAGCGTTCACATTAATGGAAGCTGCAAAATCTTTAATCTTCTTTTTAACATGTAAAATGTTTTTCCCCTCAAAGTTTCCTTCATCTGTAATGTCAAAATAACTTGTAATAATGTTAGCTTCTTTGGGATTGAGGATTTCAAATACTTGTTGTTTTGTCCAAGTATAGTAATTTCCTTCTTCTCCTTCGGAATCTGCATCCTGAGTTGAATAAAATTCTCCTTCAGCGCCGGTCATTTCTCTCAGAATATACTCGAGAGTTTCTTCAGTTTTATTTCTATAAAATAAATTCTGAGTGATCATAAAAAGTTTCGACAGCAGGGTTACTAAAAGAGCATTATCATAAAGCATTTTTTCAAAATGAGGTACTAGCCATTTCGAATCAGTGGAATACCTATGAAATCCACCCCCCAAATGATCGTATAATCCACCATTAGACAATCGTTGAACACTTGTTTCAACAATTTCCAAGATTTCATTATTTCTTTGTATACAATAAAAATCTAAAAGAAAAGTTAAAACCATCGAATTCGGAAATTTGGGTGCTGAACCAAATCCTCCAAATTTACTATCGTAATTTTTTTTGATTGTGTCTATTATTTCTTTATAAAATTCATTTGAAAACGAATCGCTCGCTCGGTTGACATTATTCAATTGCTGAAGAGATTCTCGTATCGCAAAACCGTTGTCATCTATTTCCTTTCGTTTATCCTGATAAATTTTATTGATCCAATTTAATACTTTCTTGAAACCCGCTCTGCCATATCTATCCTCTGGTGGAAAGTACGTCCCACCATAAAAGGGGATTTTGTCGGGAGTAAGAAAAACAGTCATAGGCCAGCCGCCGTTTCCGGTTGTTAGTTGAACAAAATTCATATAAATGTTATCAATATCTGGTCTTTCTTCTCGATCAATTTTAATATTCACAAAGTTGTCGTTCATTATGCCTGCAATCGTTTCATTTTCGAAACTTTCTTTTTCCATCACGTGACACCAATGACAAGCACTATAACCAATGCTTAATAAAATTGGTTTATCTACCAGCTTTGCTTTTTGAAATGCTTCATCACACCAAGGGAACCAATCGACGGGATTATAAGCATGCTGAAGAAGGTATGGACTAGTTTCACTTATAAGTCGGTTTGGGTTCGGCATTTTGCGTATTTCCTAATTTACTTGTGTTCACACTTCCCTAACATAAAATTTAACTTGAAAAGTTCAAATTCAAACCTAGAATAACTACAAGACTACTTAGTTCCAATTTTATTTACTCTTATTTCCTTAATAATGAAGATGAACCTCCCCGCTGCAAGCTGCGGGGACTTTAACCCTATCTTATCGTCCGCCGGAGCGGAACGCGAAGGGAGATTAAAGTTGAAATAAACAATCTTAACTCCTAATTTGAACACCATGTTAAGCATTAAAAATCTCCACAAAGAATTCAAAAATGTAATTGCAGTAAATGATGTTTCATTTGATGTTGAGCCGGGTAGAATATTTGGAATACTTGGACCAAATGGAGCTGGAAAGACTACTACAATTAGATGTATTCTCGACATTATCAAACCAGATCGAGGTGAAATTCATTTTAATGGTATTTTAGCAGATGAAATTTTCCGCAACAAAGTCGGTTATTTGCCTGAAGAAAGAGGGCTTTATTCAAAGAGTCGAGTGATAGATGTAATTAGCTATTTTGGAGAACTTCGCGGACTCTCTGCTTCACACGCGAGAAGCCAAACAAAATACTATCTGAAAAAATTAGAGATTGAACATTCCATTAACAAAAAAGTGAATGAGCTTTCAAAAGGCAACCAACAAAAAATCCAATTCATTGCTTCGGTGATCAATAATCCAACGATTTTAATACTAGATGAACCTTTCGCTGGATTGGATCCAATTAATCAGCAGTTAATTAAAAATCTCATTAACGAATTTCTTGATGAAGGAAAAATCATTCTTCTTTCTACTCATCAAATGGAGGTTGCAGAAAAATTGTGCAGCCAAATCTTATTGATCAATAAAGGTGAAGAAATTCTAAAAGGAAAATTAAGTGAGATAAAGAAAAATTTCGGAAAAGTTTCGCTTATAATTAAATCACCTCAGATTGGAAAAGATATTTTGAATTTCTCCGAAGTCTCAAGCGCAGATGTTTATGAAAATTATTCTGAAGTAGTGTTGAATCCTGGAATTGATTCGCAGCGCCTACTTAAACAGCTCATTGAGCAGTATGAAATAACAGGATTCGATTTAAAAGAGCCGTCTCTCAATTCGATTTTTATTGAAACAGTCTCCAATTCGAACATAAATGGAGGAGTGAAAAAGTGAAAAAAATTTTTTCCGTGGCTAAATGGGAGTATCTTGAAAAGGTTAAAACAAAAGCTTTCCTGATATTCATGATTTTATTTCCGGTCATTATTGTTGGAATGGCTTTTATTCCTGCTCTTTTGAATTCAGACGAAGAATCGGAAACAAAAGCTTTTGGATTCCTCGAATGCAATATTTCTATTTATGCTGAGTTTGTTGAGTCTCTCGCTAATTATAAAACAACAAATAACCAACCAAGTTATATTTTCAGAAAGTTTGATTCGATAGATGGCGAATGTGAGCGGAACAAATCGACAGCAGATAATTTTGTATTTCAACAGAAAATCGATGGTTATGTGTTAATCAAACAAGTTTCTGCTGATTCTGTATTGATAGAATTCCGGGGAGAAAATGTTTCAAATATTAAGGACATTAATAGATTTGAGAAAAAACTAAATGAAATTTTAGCTGAAAGGAAGATCACTGCCGCAGGTCTCTCACCCGAGCTTGTCGAAAGCTTCAAGAAAAAATTCGAAATCAGAGCAGTTAAAATATCTAAATCGGGAGAAGAAAAAGAGACGTCATTTATGGAAACATTTTGGTCGTCGTACATTTTTATTCTTCTATTGATGATGATGATCATTTTCACTGGCGGTATGCTGGTCAGAAGCGTTGTAGAAGAAAAATCAAATCGGATAATCGAAGTTCTTGTTTCATCCTGCACAGCAAATCAATTAATGGCAGGAAAAATTATTGGTTTAAGCGCGCTTGGATTGACTCAAGTTGTTGTATGGGGTTTACTTGGAATCGCACTCTCCGGGCCAATCGGGGCTTCTTTCATCAATTTTGAGAATCTAATTTTAATTTTTATTTATTTTGCACTCGGTTATGTGTTTTATGCGGCGATTTTCGTTGCAATCGGTTCTCTTGCCAGTACCGAACAGGAAGCTCAACAGTATACGAGTTACATAAGTTTAATTCTGGTCATACCAATTATGCTTTCAATTCAAATCATGAATGAACCCAACTCTAACTTGGTGAGAATACTTTCGTACATCCCATTTACAACTGCACCAATCATGACGATGAAAATCCACATCGTTCAGCCCAGTCTGGTTGAATTTATTCTTACTATTGGAATAATGATTTTGGGTATCGTAATTGTAATTTTCATCGCAGGAAAAATTTTCCGTGTTGCAATTTTAAGTTATGGCAAAGCTCCGAAGCTGAAAGAAATTTTTCATTGGATTGCAAGTAAATAATTTGATTGTATGTTTTACTTAGCTTCACTGCTCGCTTCTGTAATTCCAATGATAACCTACCTGATCATCATTTGGTGGTTGGATAGAAATGAGAGAGAACCATTAAAATTTGTGTTTATTCATTTTATTTGGGGTGCAGTTGGGGCTGTAATTTTGGGATTGATTTGGAGCATTAGTCTTCATGGAATTTTGAAATTATACATTCCAAACGAAGCAGCACACGAATTAACTGGTACAATATTAATTGCGCCAATCGTGGAAGAAATTACTAAAGGGATTTTCCTTTTAATCATGATTTCATATAAAAGTTACGACAATGTCACCGATGGGTTTGTGTACGGAGGAGCGATTGGAATAGGATTCGGCATGTCCGAGAATTTCCTTTATTTTATTTCATATCAAGCTGATTACGTATCATGGATTTACCTCGTAATCGTTCGCACATTTCTAACAGCACTGATTCACTGCTCTTCAACTGGTTTGTTTGGATTGGCCCTCGGCTATGCTAAATTTAGATCGACTCCGCAAAAATATTTGATCGCATTCTGTGGTTTGGCTGGCGCAGTACTATTACATGCATTTTGGAATGCATCTGTGAGCTTCTTAAACACATTTATACTGGGCATTGTTTACGGTGTTTGTGTAATAACATTGATGTTCTTGTTGTTTTTATCATCAATTTATCTGGAGCGAAAAATTATTTTAAGAGAGCTTCGTGAAGAAGCTGATAATAAATTGTTTAATTCAAAATTTTTGTCGGTCATTCCGTATTATTCTGTAAGAAGAAAACAAGGTTGGATTGACGAAAGTTTTAGAAAAGAATATATTAGAGCAGCAACAATGCTAGCTTTCAGAAAAATGCAATGGAAACAATTGAAATCTGGCTGGCGAAAAGAACTTTGTAAATACGAAATTGAATTTCTTAGAGAAAAAATCGATCAGATGGACAATATCATCGAGGAAAAAAATAATTGAAACCAATTGTTATTCTTTACTCTAAATGGAATATTTTCTCAGATTCCAATCCGAGATTAATCATCGATGGATTATCTCAAAATTCTTCTAGAATCCTATTCTCAACTCTCCTGAACGAAAATTTCCAAATAATTCACCAGAACAAAAAGTTCGACACTCATCTCTCCCTCAGCGAAAATGATATTGATTATATTCCCGCTTCCTATAATACGATAACTACTAAAATTCATGTAAATTCCAATCCAGATTCAATGGATAGTATTTTAAGACAAATTGAATCTAGCGCTGAAAACGAATACAAAAAAGTCTTGATCCTTTTTTCAAATGTGTACAACATATATGATAAAAAAATTGAGTCGATTTTTAATGCCTTGCCTTCGGAAAGCGAAAAAATAATTATTGGAACTGATAGAAGAGATAACGTTTGTTACATTGGCATGAGTATGCCGAAAAAAAGTAATCTCAATGAGCTTAAGTTAGAAAACGTATCGGGTGAGTATTTGCTCAAACACTTCTCTAACGAAGAGATTGAAATATTATTGCAAGCAGATTCAGATATTTGTTTCGATCTGACAGATGTTAAAACCATTTACAACAAATACAAATCCACTCAGCAAAAATTTCTCGGCAGCTATACGCATAATCTTATAAATCATTTAACCGAAAACTACAAAAACATACTTCAATCTTGAAACGTATAGGAATTTTAGGCGGCTCATTTAATCCTGTTCACATGGGACATTTGATAATTGCCAATACAGTTTTAGAGAAACTGAATCTTGATAAAGTCCTTTTCATTCCCTGCTATTTGCCTGCTTTAAAATCTTCCAAAAACTTTGCTGAACCGAAAGATAGATTTAAAATGTTAAGTTTGGCGATTAAGTCAAATCCCAAATTTGAAGTATCAAAAATTGAAATAGCTCGGCGGGGAACTTCGTATACTATTGATACTTTGCGTGAATTAGAAAATGAGAATTCGAAATATTATTTTATTATTGGTGCAGACAATGTCAGAGACTTTTTTCGCTGGAAAGAGCCGAATGAAATTTTGAAACGCGCTGAACTTGTGGTAACAAATCGCGGCGGTTTTGAAACTGACATTCCAAAGAAACTTTTAGGCAAAAAAATTTTGCAGTGCCAAATTCCCAACATTGAAATTTCAAGTTCAGACATTCGGCAGAGAATTGCTTCTAAAAAGTCCATAAAGTATCTTGTCCAAAGGGAAATTGAAAATTTTATTATTAAAAATAAACTTTATACTAAGAGGAGAAATATTTGAAAATTTTAGTTACTGGCGGAGCTGGATTTATCGGCTCCAATGTTGCAGATTCTTTAATCGAAGCTGGGCATGAAGTTGTAATTTTAGATAATCTTTCTACTGGAAAAATTTCAAACGTAAATCGGAATGCAAAATTCATAAAAGGAAGCATTACGGATGACTTGGGTGGATTGTTCGGGGCAGAAAAGTTTGACATCGTTAATCATCATGCGGCTCAAATTGATGTGCGTAAATCAGTTTCCGATCCAATTTTCGATGCGAATATCAATATCCTCGGTAGTATTAATCTTCTCCAAAATTGCGTGAGGTATGGAGTGAAAAAATTTATGTTTGCCTCCACAGGTGGAGCTGTTTATGGTGAGCAAGATTATTTTCCAGCCGATGAACTTCACAATGCGCAGCCATGCTCTCCCTACGGCATTTCAAAACTCTCTGTGGAAAAATATTTATTCTTTTATAATCAAACTCACGGATTGAATTATACAATTCTCCGTTATGCGAATATTTATGGTCCGCGTCAAAATCCGCTCGGAGAAGCTGGCGTCATTTCAATCTTCTTGGATAAAATCTTGGCAAATCAGCAGCCAATTATTAACGGCGATGGCAAACAAACGAGAGATTATGTTTTTGTTAAAGACGTCGTAAAATCAAATCTTATGACTCTGGAGGATACTACCTCAGACATTTATAATGTTGGGACAGCAATTGAAACTGATGTAAATCAGTTGTTCAATTTAATAAATAATAATTTCAGCAATAAAGTTGAAGAAGTTCATGGCGATGCAAAAGCCGGCGAACAGCTGCGAAGTGTAATTACATCTGAGAAAATGTTCAAGAAATTTGGTTGGAAACCTTCCACTCAACTTTCAGGTGGAATTAAAGCTACTATAGAATTTTTTAAAAATACAAATCCGAATGCACTTTAACGGATTACTTGAAAAAATATTATCTGGGGAAAGAAGAGCGATTTCCCGCGCTTTATCGGAAGTAGAAAATTCTACTCCTACCGGTGAAAAGATTTTGGAAGGAATAGCATATAGAATCGGGCATTCCTACCGCATCGGAATAACCGGGCCGCCTGGGGCTGGAAAAAGTTCTTTAACGAACCAGTTAACAAAACTTTTAGTCGAAAAAGGATTTAAAGTTGGAATAGTGGCTGTTGATCCGACTTCTCCCTTCACGGGGGGTGCTTTGCTCGGCGACAGAGTCAGAATGAGTGAAATCGGTATAAATCAAAATGTTTTCATTCGCAGTATGGCATCTCGAGGAAGTCTTGGCGGTTTAAGTCAAAAAGCATCTGATGCAGGAGATATTTTTGATGCTGCTCAATTTGACTTTACGATTTTTGAAACCGTTGGAGTCGGACAATCTGAACTTGATGTTGCCAAATCTGTTGATACAACGATTGTAGTTCTTGTTCCTGAATCTGGTGATTCAATTCAAGCAATGAAAGCCGGTTTGATGGAAATCAGTGATGTATTTGTAATTAATAAATCTGATCGCGTTGGTGCAGATCAGGCCGTTACTGCGCTGCAGGTAATTCTGTCTATGAGAAATCATGATGAAAATACTTGGATCCCACCAATCGTAAAAACTGTTGCTTCCGAAAATAAAGGTATCGATTTATTAAATGAGCAAATTGTAAAACACAAAAAACATCTAACTGAAAAAAAATTGTTCGAATCAAGAAGACTTGAGAGATTAAAAAATAAAATTAAAGATCTCGTTGTTAGCAATTTACGGAAAGAATTCTGGAACGATGATCGAAAGTTAATCTTGGAATCGAAAGTTCAAAATGTATTAGAGGGGAAAGTATCTCCTGCAAAAGTCGTTAAAGATTTAATAGACGACTTTAAATCATCAGTAATTTATTAGAGGATAACATGTTTGAATTTAAACTAAATGAACAGCAGTTACTGATTCAACAAACCATCCGTGATTTTGCTGAAGCAGAAATTCGTCCGGTGGTAATGAAATTTGATGAGACTCAAGAATTTCCAATTGATATTTTCAAAAAGTTAGGTGAAATGGGTTTTCTGGGAATTCTTGTACCGGAGGAATATGGCGGAAGCGGATTCGGCTATACTGAATATGCCTTAATTGTTGAAGAGCTCGCAAAAGTTGATCCATCTGTCTCACTTTCTCTCGCTGCACATAATGGCTTATGCACTAATCATATTTTACTTTTCGGAAGTGAAACTCAAAAGAAAAAATATTTACCCGACCTCACCTCCGGTAGAAAAATTGGGACTTGGTGCTTAACTGAAGCAGTTTCCGGCAGTGATGCAAGCAGCTTATTAACATACGCAGAGAAGAAGGCAAATAAATTTATTCTTAATGGGAGTAAAACGTTCGCAACTCACGGCACTGTCGGTGAAATTGCAGTGATCATGGCAAAAACAGATAAGGAGAAACAGAAAAAAAATATATCTGCTTTTATCGCTGAGAAAGATTATCCAGGATACCTAATTGGGAAAAAAGAAAATAAACTTGGATGCCGTGCAAGTGATACCAGTCAACTAACTTTTGAAAATCTAGAAGTTCCATTCGAAAACTTACTAGGTGAAGAAGGCGAAGGATTTCATAATGCAATGAAAGTTCTTGAAGGCGGAAGAATTTCTATTGCCGCGATGGCGCTTGGTCTTGCACAAGGCGCATACGAAGCAACTGTCAAATACGCAAAGGAGAGATTTCAATTCAAAAAGCCGCTGGCAGATTTTCAGGCGATACAATTCAAATTAGCAGATATGAAAACCGCAATTGAAGCTTCTAGATTATTAGTATTTCGAGCTGCGTGGATGAAAGATAACGGTCAGTCGATCAATTTACCTGCCTCTCAAGCAAAGTTATTTGCAAGTGAAGCAGCGGTGAAAATAACCGAACAAGCGATTCAAATTCATGGCGGTTATGGTTTTACCAAAGATTTTCCAGTTGAAAAATATTACCGCGATGTTAAATTGACTACAATCGGTGAAGGAACATCCGAAATTCAAAGGATTGTTATTTCCAGAAGCATCTTGGAAACTTTATGAAAAAATTAAAAAAAATTCAAAAAGATGTATCTTTTTTTCAAAGGGAAGATCATCATAAGAACCTACTAAGAATTATTCATTCGAAAGAAGAAAAAATAAAACTTGGCGGTGGAAAATCAGCATTAGAATCCCACCTGAAAAAAGGGAAAATGTTTGTCAGAGATCGGATTAATAAACTAATTGATCCAGGTACAAAATTTTTCGAAATAGGAATTTTTACCGGTCATGAAATGTATGATGATTATATCCCTGCTGCTGGAACTGTTGTCGGAATTGGAAAAGTTTCCAGGAAGCTTTGTGTGATTGTGGCAAACGATGCCACCGTAAAAGCCGGAGCGTGGTTTCCAATTACATGTAAGAAAAATCTCCGAGCTCAAGAAATATCGATCGAAAACAAACTTCCAATTATATATCTCGTTGACAGCGCCGGAGTTTTTCTACCTATGCAGGAAGAAATATTCCCTGACAAAGAACATTTTGGAAGAATTTTTAGAAACAATGCCGTAATGTCTGCGATGGGAATTCCTCAGATCTCTGCTATTATGGGTCCATGTGTTGCCGGTGGAGCTTATTTACCAATTATGAGCGATGAAGCTTTAATCGTTGAAGGAACAGGAAGCGTTTTTTTGGCTGGCAGCCATCTGGTAAAAGCAGCCATCGGAGAAAATATAGATAATGAACAACTCGGCGGTGCTGATGTTCACTGCAGTATCAGCGGTGTCACTGATTACAAAGTAAAGAATGATGAAGAATGCATTAACCAAATCAGAGGATTGATTGACAAAATTTCAGGACAAAAATTTGAAGGCTTCGATCGAGTTGAATCTAAACCGCCGATTAATTTGCCGAGTGACGTGCTTGGAATTTTTCCTGCAGACACTACAAGTCCTTATGACATGTACGATGTATTAAGCTGCATCGTTGACGATGGCGACATTGATGAGTACAAAGAAAATTATGGTAAGACGCTGATTACATGCTATGCAAGAATTGACGGCTGGGCAGTCGGAATTGTTGCGAATCAACGACTTCCGGTTAAATCAAAATCAGGCGAAATCCAAATTGGTGGAGTAATTTATTCGGATAGCGCAGATAAGGCAACTAGATTTATAATGAACTGCAATCAGAAAAAAGTTCCATTGATCTTTTTTCAAGATGTAACTGGATTTATGGTCGGTTCACGTGCTGAACATGGCGGGATCATTAAAGATGGGGCTAAATTAGTCAATGCAGTTGCTAATTGTATTGTGCCAAAATTTACTTTTATCGTTGGAAATAGTTATGGAGCTGGAAATTATGGTATGTGCGGAAAAGCTTATGATCCTCGTTTGATCTTCTCTTTTCCGAATTCCTTAATTGCTGTAATGGGTGGTGCACAAGCAAGCAACACATTGTTAAACATCAGAGTGAATCAGCTAGCAAAAGAAGGTAAGAAAATCTCCGAGGATGAGAAACAAAAGCTGTTAAACGAAATTCAAACTCAGTATGGTGAGCATAGTCAACCGATTTATGCTGCATCAAGATTGTGGGTTGATGGAATCGTAAATCCGAGTGAAGTGCGTGAAATAGTTTCCCTCGGAATAGAAACTGCAAATCACTCCCCCATTACCAGACCATTCATAACCGGTGTGATTCAAACTTGAGATATTTAATACTGATTTTTTTATTGTTTACTTTTTCATCGATATTAGGTCAAAATAAAGACATGTTTTTTTTTGGTGGAAAATTAATTGAATACGCAGCTTCACTCGATTATGAATTTTGCCAAGCACATCCTGATAAATTCCTCGATTCCATTTTTATTCATTCATTAAAACTCTCCGATGGAAATATCTCTGACGCGTTGCTTTTCTGCAGTATTGGTACAGTTCCCTATTCAGAATTTTCAATAAAATTACTACCCTTAAATTTTCCAATTAAAGTTTTTATATTTAATCAAATAAGTGAACCTGATTTTGAAGGAATGAAAAGAAATTTACCAGTACGAATTTTTTGGGATTCACCTCAAGATGATTTTGGGGATAAAGACAAAATCACACATATTTTTTCTTCAGCTTTTTGGTCCTATGTAACCAATAAAAATGCAGCTTACATTATAAGTACATTTGTTGAACATTTTGAGGAAGGATTTAAAATCCAATCGAATGTGGACAATAGAGATCTTGCTGCAAATCAAATTGGAATAAAATTCGGTGCTTTCTTGACGGAGAGACTAGTAATGCCGAGTGAGATTATTTTAAAAGACAAGAGTTTAGTTTATGGAAAAGATATTAATAATTGACGACGATAAAAATATTTGCGAATCAGTAAAAATGATTCTCGAATATGAAAAATATTTAGTTGATATCGCTCACGATGCTTTTGAAGGGATAGAGAAAATTAAAAATGAGAATTACGGTGCAATCTTCCTTGATATCAAAATGCCAGGAATGGATGGACTTGAAGCAATCAGCAAACTCCGCGAGATCAACGACGCTACTCAAATAATTATGATATCAGCTCATGCAAGTCTTGGTAATGCAATTGAAGCCACCAAAAAAGGTGCTTTTGATTTCATTGAGAAACCGATTGACCGCGAAAAACTAATAATCACTGCTCGAAATGCCGTAAGTCAGACCGAACTACTTTTTAGTAATAAAATGCTAAAAGAAAAAGTTGAGGGCAAAGTTGAAATCATCGGTCAGAGCAAAGCTATTTTTGATATCTTGGAAGTTATTAAAAAAGTAGCATTGACGAATTCACGAATTTTAATAACCGGTGAAAATGGAACTGGCAAAGAATTAGTTGCCAAATCGATTCATCATCAAAGTGCAAGAAGAGATAAACAATTTGTTGAAGTTAATTGTGCAGCCATTCCTAATGAATTAATTGAGTCAGAATTATTCGGACATGAAAGAGGTTCATTTACTGGTGCTACAAGTCAGCGAATTGGAAAATTTGAGCAAGCAAACTTCGGAACGCTTTTTCTCGATGAAATCGGTGACATGTCTTTGAGTGCTCAAGCAAAAGTCCTCCGAAGCATTGAGGATGGTTCGATTGAACGAGTCGGCGGGAAAAATAAAATTCCAGTTGATGTACGCATAATCTCTGCAACAAACAAAAACTTGAACAAAGAAATTTCTGAAAATAAATTCCGAGAAGATTTGTATCACAGATTAAATGTGATCCCAATTCATGTCCCGCCATTGCGAGAACGGAAAGAAGATATTCCAATTCTCATCGAGCACTTCGCTAAATTGATCAGTGTTGAGAATAAATTCCCTGTACGCAAATTCTCTCATGATGCTGTTCAATTTTTAGTAAATCAAGAATGGAAAGGTAATGTGCGTGAATTACGAAATTTAATAGAACGAATTTTGATTATGAATTCCAATTCGATCTATAAACTAGACGATGTTAAATCTCAGATCGTAACCTACTCCAAAGAATCTTCAGGATTAGAATATTCGATGGACTCTTTTCAAGATTTCAAAGATGCATCTGAGAAAGTGTTCATTTTGAAAAAATTGAACGAGAATAATTGGAATATTAGCCGTACGGCAGAAATTTTAGGTATACAAAGAAGCCATCTTTATAACAAAATCAAAAAATATGGAATCGAAAAGGAGGAAAAATGAAAGAGTGTATTTTCTGCAAGATCATTCAGCATGATATTCCATCAACTGTTGTGTTCGAAAATGACAACTTGATCGGATTTAACGACATTAATCCAGTAGCACCTCACCATGTTCTATTCGTCCCCAAAAATCACATAGAAAAAATGGATGATTTGACTCCCATTAATCATTCAATTATTGGAGAACTTGTTTTTCATGCGAAGGAGTATGCTAAAAAACTTAACTTAATTGAAAATGGATATAGATTAGTTTTTAACAATGGGAAAGATGCAGGACAAGCTGTATTTCATATTCATTTGCATTTAATCGGCGGCCGAGTTATGGCATGGCCTCCAGGATAAAAGTATTTCAGTTACAAGGAAGATTCTTCTCAACATGATCATGAACTAATTTTGCGAAATAGTTCTAAGATCATAGAAATTTATTTATTCCTTTGATTCCAATATCCTTACGATTGTATTTATTCTTATAACTTATTAGAGAGGCAGCTTCATATACTTGCTTTATCAGCTTCTCAAAATTTTCAGATTGCGACGTAGCAGTAACGTTCAAAACTCTGCCGCCATTAGTAACAATTTTATTGTTAACTCTTTTGGTTCCGGCGTGAAATATTTTTATGTTCTCGAGTTTCTCAGCTTCTTCAATTCCGCTAATCTCAAATTCTTTCTCGAATTTTTCAGGATAGCCCTCAGATGCAAGTACAAGACAGATTGCAGAACCAATGTTTTGCACTTTAACTTGGCTAAGTCCTCCAATAGTAGATTCATAAAATAATTGGAGTAAATCAGACTCAAGTGTTTGCAGAACAGCTTGGGTTTCAGGATCACCGAATCGACAATTATATTCAATTACTTTTATTCCACTTTTCGTTTTTATCAATCCACAATAAAGACATCCTGTATATTTTCTTCCTTCTCGCTTCATTCCCTCGAGAGTCGGTTTAATTATGTTTGCAATAATTTCATCTTTTTCACTCGGTGTTAAAATGCTTTCGAATGAAAAAGCTCCCATTCCACCAGTATTTTTACCAGTATCTCCATTTCCGATTTTTTTGTAATCCTGAGCTGGATTCATCAGAACAAAATTTTCTCCATCAGTTATTACAAAAACTGAAACTTCTTCTCCGGATAAAAACTCTTCGATGACAATTTTTTCACCTGCGCTACCGAATTTCTTCTCTAAAAAGATTTGATTTACTTCATCTTTTGCATTTTTATTATCATCGCAAATTATCACACCTTTTCCAGCAGCCAATCCATCAGCTTTAATCACAGTTGGATATTTTATTTTTTCTAGATAATCATCAATAAGGTCTTTTTGTCCGTTTGAAAAGATTGTGTACTCTGCAGTAGGAATATTGTATTTCTTCATGAAGTTTTTTGCGAATGCTTTACTTCCTTCAATCTCTGCAGCTAGTTTACTCGGCCCGAAAACCTTTATCCCATGAGTATCTAATTCATCTTTAATTCCATGCACAAGCGGAACTTCAGGTCCCACAATAACTAAATCGATCTTTTTCTCACTACAGAATCCTACTATTTTTTTTAAATCCAATGCATCGATGTCATAGTTTTCTCCCCATCGCGATGTGCCAAAATTGCCGGGAAGCGCATATAAATTATTGAGTAATGGACTACAAGATAACTTCCAACAAAGTGCATCTTCTCTACCGCCCGAACCTATAACAGCAACGTTTAACTTCATGCCTCTAGCTGAAATTGAAATTCTTTGACTAATTCATGTGTCAAAGTTTTTCGGTTAAACTTATTAACAAAATCATCTTTTGGCTTAGGTAGTTGATTTTTCGAATATTGCTGGTAAATAGAAAATATTGCACTTTTAATTCCGTTAATATCCTCAGGATGGGTTATGAATGAAGATTGGTATTCTTTGAGCAATTGAGATGCGGCTCCATCTGGCACACAGCCAAGAATTGTTTTTCTGGTCCCAAAATATTCATACAATTTACTCGTTGCGACAAGATGAGGATTTTTCGAATGACGAATAATAAGCCAAAGAATATCTGAGTCGAGCAAATATTTCACTGAATCTTTGTGATCTATATATCCAACAATGTTGAAAGAATTTTTAAGGTCTACATTATTAATCAACTTATCATATTTCTTTTTAAAATTACCGACGAAACAGAATTCAATTTTATTGGATAATTCGGGATATTCATAAAATAATCTCTTAACTGCTTCAACAAAATATTTCGGGGTTCTCTCATCGTAAAATACTCCACTGTAAGTTATTCGCATTTTATCTTTTGGCTTTGTGGATTGAAACTCGAATTGAAAATCTTCTTCATCAAATCCATGTGGAATAATTTTAATATCCTCCGAAGATAAAAAGGGATAATTGATCAACAAATGTTCTTTAAGCTGTCTGGTATAGACAATTATTTTATTTGTATTTAAAAGAACTCGTTGTTCCATTTTTTTTACTATAGTGCGGTGAATTGGAGTAGGATACCACGAAAGAACATCATCAAGCCATGCATCACGGTAATCTAAAATCAGAGGAATATCGAATTTTCTTTTGAGTTCGTCGCCAATTCTAAAAGTAGTGTACGGCGGGGCGGTTGCAAATATTATGTCATGTTTTTCATTCTGTAAAAGCTCAGAAGCAACTTTTAGTGCATCGGACATCCATCCGCGTTTGTTATCCGGAAGCAGAAAAGTCTGACTGACTCTGTTTAGGATTTTTCTCGAGAAATCGTTTTTGAGTTTGGATTGAGAGAATAATCTCTGAGTTGGATCTTTGGGATTCGTTCTAACAATCCTAACTTTTGCATCCTCAACTTCCCTTAAAAGCGATTCATCAAAGGCATAATACGTTTTAGGATTAATTGTGAGAACCGTTGGCTCCCAATCAAAATCCTTCATGTACTTAACGAATTTTGTAATTCGCTGTACGCCACTAAAACCCATGGGCGGAAAATAATATGATATTACTAATACTTTATGCGGCATAAAAAATTAAATGATTATAAGTTCACGGGGGAGTCTACTCAACACTTCATTCCCTTTTCCCTTGATTAAAATGTCATCTTCAATCCGGACACCAAAGCATGATGGAATATATAATCCAGGTTCAATCGTAACAATTTGATTTTTGAACAGTTCATCATCGCTGTTCTTGGATATTCTTGGATATGAGTGCAAATCTAAACCAAGCCCGTGTCCCAATGCATGACCAAAATAACTTGCAAGCTTATATTTTGAGAAATATTCAATGACACTGTTATGAAGTGTTTTGACATTTGTTCCAGCTATAATTTTTTCGATAGAAAATTGATTCGCACGTAAAACAATTTCATGAACTTGTAAATATTTTTCGGATGGTCTGCCAAAATAAATATTTCTTGTTAAATCTGAATAATAGCCGTTAACAACTGCTCCCCAGTCAATCAATATAGGAGAGTTTAATTTCAATTTAGTGGCTTTTGATTTCCCATGCGGCAGAGAAGAGTTTTTTCCAAACAGCACGATTGGGGAAAAATTTTCTTCTTCAGATCCATTTATATTTAGACGATACCTGAGTTCAGTCTGGAGTTCATGTTCAGAAATTCCCTCTTTTACGTAAGGAATGATTTGCAGAAATGATTTCTCTGCAATTCGCACAGCTTTACTTATCGATTCAATAGCGAACCCATCATGAATTGAAATCGTACAGTCAAGTAATCTATCATTTAGCTTAATCTTTCTTTCTCCGAATATTTTAATCAAATCCTTGTAAAGCTTAATGGGATGTTTCTCTGTTTGCAGTAAAATTTCAACAAAGGTATTTTTGCTAAATAACGAAGCAAGAGTTTTAATAATGAAAATTTCGCAGATAAAAATCTCAGCAAGTGAATTTAACTTGAGTGATTCCTCCTTGTATCTAGAATCAGTAATTATTATGAATTTATCACTGGTTAAGATACAGCAGGCATTAGAAGAATTTAATCCAGTAAGGTAACGTAAATCATTGGGAGTGAAACTGATGAAAGCACGACTTTTTGTTAGAGATAAACTTCTCCTTACAGATGATATTCTTCTCTTGAATTGTCGTTTATTCATCAGTTAATCTTAGTACGGTAGTTTGGTGATTCTTTCGTGATGATTATATCATGCGGATGGCTTTCCCGCAGTCCAGCCTCAGTAACCTTGATAAATTTTGATTTCGTTTTTAGTTCATCGATATTTTTGACTCCGCAATAACCCATTGCAGATCTTAATCCGCCAAGCATCTGATAAATTGTATCGGATAAAGGACCTTTAAATGGAGCTCGTCCTTCGATTCCTTCAGGAACAAGTTTAGTGATATCTTCTTCGACATCCTGAAAATATCTATCTTTACTCCCTTTTTGCATAGCAGAAAGAGAACCCATTCCTCTATAAACTTTAAAGCTTCTCCCTTCATATAGAATTTTTTCACCAGGACTTTCCTCAACTCCCGCGAATAATCCTCCAATCATCACTGAATCAGCACCGGCTGCAATCGCTTTAGGAATATCTCCTGTTTGTTTAATTCCACCATCGGCAATAATAGGCACTTTAAATTTTCCGGCTGCTTTAGAACATTCAATCACAGCTGAGATCTGTGGTACACCAATTCCAGCGATCACACGGGTTGTACAAATTGAACCCGGACCAATTCCGACTTTAACACAATCTGCACCAGCCTTGATCACATCTGTTGTTGCCTCTGCAGTCCCAACATTTCCTGCAATAATTTCAATTGAAGGATATTTCTTTTTAATATTTCTAACCATGTCCAAGACACCTTGGGAATGCGCATGAGCCGTATCGACAGCTATAATATCGACTGATGATTTTACCAGCTCATCAACACGTTCAATCGTCGTCCCATCAATACCAACTGCAGCACCTACTCTCAATCGACCGAAGTTGTCTTTACAAGCAAATGGATGCTTTTTCTTTTTTTGAATATCTTTAAATGTAATCAGTCCTATTAACTTTCCTTTTTTATCCACAACCGGTAATTTTTCAATTTTATATTTCTGGAGAATCTGTTCAGCTTTTTCTAAAGTAGTTCCTGAAGTTGTTGTGATTAAATTTTCCTTAGTCATTATCTCTTGAACATGAAGATTGAGATTAGGTTCAAATCTTAAATCTCTATTTGTGAGAATTCCAACTAAAAAAAGATCGTCATTAATAACTGGAATTCCGGAAATGTGATATTTCTGCATTAGTTCAAGTGCCTCACGAACAGTTTGTTCAGGCCGAACAGTAATTGGATCCTTTATCATCCCGCTTTCTGATCGCTTGACTTTTTCGACCATTTCTTTTTGCTGTGAGATCGACATATTCTTGTGCAAAATTCCAATTCCCCCCTCACGAGCGATGGCGATTGCAAATTCATATTCGGTAACCGTATCCATTGCAGCAGAGATGATTGGAATATTTAGTATGATACTATTTGTGAGTTTCGTTTTCAGGTCAACATTTCGTGGAAGTACGTTTGACTTCCTCGGAACAAGCAGTACATCATCAAATGTTAGTGCTTCAAATAAGACTTTCTCTTTCATTTCTATCTCAAATGTTTTTATACTTTGAATATAATATTCTTAATCATACGCAGGGTAGCCGGTAATGTCTTCTCCAACTATTAAGGTATGCATTTCATGAGTACCTTCGTACGTTTTCACTGATTCTAAATTAGCTGCATGCCTCATTACCGGATATTCATCAAGAATTCCGTTTGCACCTAAAATCTCACGGGATATTCTGCAAAGATTCAGAGCAACATCACAGTTGTTCCGCTTTGCAAGTGATATCTGTGTAAATTTTGCTTTTCCTTGATCTTTCAGTTTTCCCAATTGAAAAACTATAAGCTGTGCTTTGGTGATTTCAGTAAGCATGTTGACTAATTTTGCTTGAGTTAATTGGTAAGCTGCTATTGGTTTCGAAAATTGCACCCGCGACTTTGCGTATTCAAGTGCAGTCGTGTAAGCAACCATCATTGAACCGATAACGCCCCACGCAATTCCGTATCGTGCTTGACTCAAACACATTAACGGAGATTTTAATCCCGATGTATTTGGAAGAAAATGGCTTTCAGGAACAAATACATTGTCAAAAATCAATTCTGAAGTAATTGAAGCACGCAGAGAATGTTTATTCTTTGTTTCAGGCGCCGTGAACCCTTTGAAGTCTTTCTCAACTAAAAATCCATTAACTATACCATCCAGCTTTGCCCAAACCACAGCCACGTCCGCAATTGTTCCGTTTGTAATCCACATCTTTGCTCCATTCAATACATATCCTCCATCAACTTTTTCCGCACGTGTTATCATTCCTCCGGGATTTGACCCATAATCAGGTTCAGTCAGTCCGAAACATCCAACTTTTTCTCCCTTCGATAATTTTGGCAACCAACAAAACCTTTGTGCCTCACTGCCAAAGGTAAAAATTGGATACATAACTAAAGCACTCTGCACTGATGCAAAACTTCTTATTCCACTATCGCCGCGTTCGAGTTCTTGCATTATCATACCATAAGCTATGTTATTAAGTTCAGCACATCCATACTTTTGCGGAAGAGTTGCACCGAAAACACCGAGCTCAGCGAGTTTTTGGACCAAGTCAATTGGAAATGTTCCATCACGATAATGCTTTTCAATAATTGGAATAACATTATCGTCGACAAATTCTCTAAGAGTATTTCTAATTAATTTTTCTTCTTCCGTGAAGGAATCGTCGATCGAATAATAATCAACACCAGTGAATTTCATTTTACCTCAAGAATTTATTTCCAAGTTATGGATGCACAAATAAATAAGCAAGAAAGTTGCTTATAATTGAATTCTATGATAAAAAACTTCATTTCGGAATTAAAACAAGTGATTACGGCTAATGAACTTTTTGAAGACAAATATTTTTGTTACTTTTGTAACCGAATTTCGAAATGATATATATTACTGCGAAAGTGGCGGAACTGGCAGACGCGCTAGACTTAGGATCTAGTGAGGAAACTCGTAGGGGTTCGAGTCCCCTCTTTCGCACTAACAAAAACATTAAGAGGTAAATTTGAGTATAGAAGTCCAAAAGTTGGAAAATTGTGAACATGAAATGTCTGTAAAAATGGATTCTGCTGAAGCATCTGATTTTTTCGAAAAGATGTATCAACGTGAGGCTAAAAAAATTACAATTACTGGTTTTAGAAAAGGGAAAGCTCCACTCTCCCTCGTAAAAAAAGCTCATGGAGAAAGTTTAAAAATTCAAAATCTTGACAAAATCGTTGTTGAAAAATTCTGGAAAGAAATCGATGCAAGAAATATTGATGTAATTAGTACACCCGTACTTTCACATTTGGATATCGATGATAATGACAACATCGAATTCAAAATGAAGTATGAGACATATCCTGAAATAGAGTTAAAAGATATCAAAAAAATAGCAGCAGAAAAAATAGAATACGAAATAAGTGAAGACTTTATTGATGAAGAAATAAAACAAGTTCTATTCTCAAAACATAAATCTGAAGTAATAGATTCAGTAGTCGATAATGAAGTTATAATCGAGATAGAGATTGTACGCGTGGATAAAAGCGGTTTAGCAATCATTGGCGAGAAAACCGAAAAAACAAAACTTTACTTGAATTCTCCAGATGCAAACAAAAATTTGATCGAGTCTTTAATTTCAAAAAACTCCGGAGATGAATTTATTTTTACCCATGTTCCTCAGCATGAACATCATGAAGGGCATGACCATGTACCCGAAGAGGAAAAATTCCAAGTTAAAGTTTGCTCTGTTGAAAAAGTTATTTTACCCGAACTGAATGACGAGTTTGTATCTGAACTAACGAAGGGTGAAATTAAAACTGTACCAGAGTTTCGTCAAAAGGTGAAAGATAATTTAGTCGGAAGATATGAAAATATATCACAAAGAATCTTTCACTCGAGTTTAATGAGTGAGCTTGTCCGTCAAAATGATTTCAATCCTCCAAATAGTTTCATAGAAAAAACTTTGGCTTCATTTATTGAAGAGGAAAAAACTAAATACCCGAACAAGAAATTTCCATCGGAAGTTAATATAGAAAAAATGCGTGAATCCAAGAAGCCCGATGCAATTTGGGGAGTTAAGTGGATGATCTTGCGTGATAAGCTTCTTCAGGATCACAACCTTAAAGTTGATGATGAAGAGATTGATAAAGTTGCTGAGACCGAATCAGAAAAAACCGGCATCACAAAAAATAAGATGAAAGAATATTTGACTAATTCTAGTTACTTCCTTTCGAATCTCAAGAATGAAAAAGCGTTTAAACTGCTAAAAGAAAATGCACAAATAAAAACTGTTAAAAAAAGTGTTTAATTAGGAGTATATATGAGCGAGAAAATATACAATCAGTTAGTTCCATACGTAATTGAACAAACTGGCCGCGGTGAACGCGGAATGGACATCTTCTCACGATTACTACGTGAAAGAATTATTATTATTGGTACTCCAATCGACGATCATATTGCAAGTCTGATAATTGCACAATTGATTTTCCTCGAATCTGAGGATCCGGATAAAGATATTAACCTCTATGTCAATTCTCCTGGCGGAAGTGTAAGTGCTGGATTGGCAATTTACGATACAATGCAATATATCAAGTGTGATATTGCAACAATCTGTATCGGACTTGCTGCAAGCATGGGTGCAATTCTCCTCGCTGGTGGAACTAAAGGGAAAAGAACTTCTTTACCAAATTCTCGAATTATGATCCATCAGCCATGGGGAGGATTTCAAGGAACTGCATCTGATATCAGTATTCAAGCTGAAGAGATAATTAAGATCAAGCAAAGACTGAATCAAATATTATCACAGCATACTGGAAAAGAGATCGAGCAGATCGAGAAAGATACTGATAGAGATCGTTATATGTCGGTTGAAGATGCAAAAGAGTACGGAATAATTGATAATATTTTAGTTAAGCGAACAGACGTTAAGAAAAAATAATTCAGATCATCCTGATCTTATCTTTAAGCTGTTTATTGAGCAATTCCCTCGCTCTGAAAAGATGGGCTTTTACCGTACCAAGCGGCAGATCCATCAATTCGGCAATTTCTTCATAAGACATATCCTCTTGATGTCTTAATTCAATTACTTTCTTATATCTTTCTGGAAGTGAATCTATTGCATTATTAATAATTTGCTGCCGCTGTTCAAGAATAATTTCTTTATCTGCAAGAAAGGATGTATCGGGAATTTCAAATGGGCCATCATTCTCTACATCTTCCATTCCAGATTCGATTGAAAAAGTCGTCAGTTTCTTTTTCCTGATGTAATCGATTGTATTGTTTATACCAATCCTAAACAGCCAAGTTGAAAAAGCAAACTCTTGATTGTATGATGGCAAAGAAGCGAAAGCTTTAATGAATGCTTCTTGCGTAAGATCTTCGACTTCTTTCTTGTCGAATACCATTTTATAGATCAAGCTTTGCAGAGAAGGTTTGTACTTCTTCAATAGCCAGGAATAAGCATCTTGGTCACCACTTATTGCTGCCCTAACATGGATCAAGTCATCTTGCTTGGAATTTTCAGTTTTCTTTTCTGCAGGAGTCATCTGAAGTAATTTTTTCTAACTCTTTTTTGAGATACAAACCATCTTTTTTTAATGATATGTAATCATATAAAATAATGAAACAAAGATATGTAATTGAGCTAAAAAACAAAAAGAATATGATTGAGAACAATCCAATGATTCTAAGAATAGTAATTCTATCTTCGATAAATACAAATAATTCACCGCCAAGAAATACTCTGATGAATTCATAAGCAAGAAAGATAGATACGAAAACAGTCGACGCAGCTATCACTAAGAGTATTCGTGAGGTTAATCCGATTATAAACGATTTCCACCAAAAATGTTGGATTTGTTTTTGCAGTGATATCCGCATCACTGACGATTGTCTTACTTTGAAATAATGAATCCAATCATGATAAAAGTAAGTTGAAGTAATCGGAAATATCATATTGATGATCGCCGGCATTACCAGAAATACTATAAATACTAACGTTGAAAAATTTGAGACTAAAATCTGTAAAGAGCTTTGAATAATAATTTGTGGCAATGAATACCAGATAATTTTTGTGCTATAGAAATCTGTGCGTAGCAAAAATCTTTTTGATAGCTGAATCCGAGTAGATGATTGTATACTTATGAGCAGTATAATCAGAATAATCACCACATATATACCATTTGCTGAATTTAGATATGAATAATTAAGTTGAAAATCGAGTTGAAGTATGGTAAACATTGCGAGCGAGATTAAAATTAAATTAAGCAGAAATACACGCGAAAATATATATCCGATGTTATCGAAGAATATTTTAATAGCTGCTGCAATGAAATCCAAAGAGCCAACAGGTTCATTCTCTTCTAAGTATGTATTTATATCTTTCGCCAATCTATTTCCTCAATGTTATTTTTATCAAGTTTAAAAATTCTGGTCCCAAGAATTCGTCTTTGATTTTGCGAACTTTCCTCTGCCTCAGTAAATCTATAAGATTTATTTTCAATATCATTAATTAAGAAATTCATTGAATCAATTCCGATCTCCGAATATATTCTTAGGAATCCCTTTTTGAGTTCAACTCCAGAGGCGCGAATAGTGGTTTTAGGATTAAGTTCAATCGCGTTGGAATCCGAAATAAGAATTATTGAGTGCTTAGTATCAATCAAGTATTTATTGAGTGTATGATTTTCTCTAATTTGAGGAGAAATAACGCTGTTCGAAAAAATAGTTCTAGATGAATTTGTATCAACTAAAATATCATTAGAGCTGAACATGAATTGATGGGGCTTCTGATCATTTATTAAATTCAAACCAAGATCGAGTTCTGAATCGATAATTTTTATCTCGTCTAGCGTAAATCCCTCAATTAATTTCAACTTTAGCTCATCATTCAATAATCTCTCATTAATTCTTAGGCATTTTCCGACTTCATTCACCAGTTCATTTATTAATGATGAATCTTTTACTTTCCTGATTTTTATTACTCTTGAGTTAGGATCAATTACACTTATAGATGAGATATTCTCTGTCTCCATTATAATCAAATATGTTTGATCATTTTCTAAATATTTCTTTTGAAATAATGGAAAGTATATCATGTATAAACAAATGACTGAGACCGGCAGAATCGCTCTGAATAATTTACTTTCACTTCTATTAAAAAAATAGATGAAGAATCCAATAAAGAAAAAATAAATCACCGCATTGATTGATGAATAGTTATCTATCACAACAAATGCAAATGACACTTCACCGAATGCTTTAATTAGGTTGAGAGTAATATTGACTAATGCCGATGAAGCAAGTTCATAAATGGAAAATAAGAATGGAAATATATTTAGTGTTATTAGGGAGATGATTCCTGAAGCAAGAATAATTCCAATCAGCGGAATGACAAAAATATTAGCAACTAATGAAATAATGGAAAGCTTTTCATAGTATCCAATTACAAAAGGAAGAGTCCCAATTTGTACAGCAAGAGAAACAAGGAATAAATCGATTATTGAATTTTTCATAGGAAACTTTGGAATTTTATTAACAAGCTTCCCCTTCAGTTTATCGAACAATGGATATACAAGCGCGATAGATAATACAGCACCGAATGATAGTTGAAAACCAGGATTGAAAAGATCGTTGGGCTTTAGCATTAAAATGATTATTCCGGAAATCGAGATAGTGCTTAATAGATTAGATTTCCGCTGAAGTAATTTTGTTGCGAGCCACAATATTGCCATCGACGAAGCTCGTATAACTGATGGAGAAGCATTGGTTATTTGGATGAACAACATTAATCCAAGTGAAACCAGAAAGAACTGTATATATTTATTGAATCTGCCGGACAATGCAATAAGAATGATCAAAATGTAACCTGTATGTAATCCGGATACAGCAAGAACATGAGCAACGCCTGAGTTAACAAAATTTGTTTTAACATCGGCAGGTATTTCGCTTCTATCACCCGTTAGTAATCCACGAAGCAGAAACCCAGTATTTGTCTCCAAGTTTTTATCTATCTGGTTAATAATTTTTAACCGTAAATCACTGATAAGATTTCCGAAGGAAAAGTGATATTTATAATGTTCGAGTAAATCGATTCTGGAATACTCGTTACAGGTAATTAATCCACTGACATTTTTCCATTCTAGATATTTTAAATAATCAAAATCACCTGGATAGATTTGTCCGACCGGTTTTTTAAAATACCCTTCAATTTGAATTACATTGCCAATTTTTATTATCGAGTTGTAGACGTTCAATGACAACTCATCTGCGCGCGATGGAGTTATCTCTACTAAGGAACTAATCTTTATTGGAAGGATCTTTCCCTCTAATCCAATTTCATCGGACGCAAGAATGAATTTGATTTTATTTTTATTGATGCAGTCAATTTCACCAATTGTACCTTTGACGAATATCTTTCTATTGTAAAGATGATCAATGAACTCTTCGCCGGCAGTATTTTGATTTTGTAATTGATAAACACCAATACCGCAAAGAAAAATTAAACTTATAAGAAGTAGTGAATTAACAAATATTTTATTAAAGAGAAATAATCTTACAATGGTAAGAACAATTGGGATACTTAATAAAATTAACAAATCCATAGACCTGAACGAAAAATGTTCAGCTGCAATAATTCCTGATGCCAGCGAAATAAAACTAATTAAAAATAGGTTTTTACTTACCATTTATATACGAAACGATACTGCGTTTCACATCATTCAATGATTTTATTCGAGCAGCAAATCTATTATGATATTTCCCAACAGCTATTCCTAACGCCGAATTACGCGTATGAGTCTTAACAGATAAATCTTCAATATTGCCATGGTCGGAAATAACCAAAAGTAGATTTTTCCTATAGTCGAAATTAGATAATATTCCCTCCATGAAACCATCAAAATTCCGAATGACGTGATAGGCAAAATTAAAATCTTGACTATGGCCAGCATGATCGGTTAGAAAGTATTCAAACAGATTAAAGTGAAATGGTTTTCCTAAATCATAAAATATTTTTCCTGCCTCTTGAGGGGAGACGATTGGAAGTGAGTAACCCAATTTTTCATTCCATATTTGATTAGTAATCTCAGCAGTAATTGCTTTTTTCTCTAAAACGTCTTCAACGCTTCGCAACCGCTGATTTGCGTTCAGGTATGAAAGAGTTGTTACAGATAGAGATTTCCTCCCCGTTTCAATATAGTCGAAGAATCGCTGCGGATAAGCATTTGCGAAGTTCACTCGATAATCTTGCTCAAGCAGTGATTGAAAGATATTTTTATCTTTTATAATGGGTTTAAGCGTTGAATATGGATATGGCCCAAAATGCTGTCCAATTGTTTTTGCAGCATTCACGCCACAAAAAATACTCGTCTGACCTGTTCCACTCTGCGGAAGACCCGGCAATCCGAGTGTTGCATTAACCGGAAAGAGAGAAAAATATTTACTGCTAATTCTGGATTTTCTTCGTGTCGGAAAACCCCCAAAATATTCGTCAATAAAATCGTACTTAAATTTTACGAATGGATTTCTTTCAGGATCATTCTTTCCAATACCAACTCCATCCAAGAATATCATTAAAACATTTCGCAGCATGTGATTGTTTATTCCCAATAATTTTGCATGTACAAACTATTATAAACTTTACTCATTCTCCGACGACACGATTAATGTGACAGGTCCATTATTTATTATTTCAACCGACATCATCGCGCCAAAGATTCCCGTTTTAACTTTATCAACACCGATTATATTGGATACATGCTCAACGAATTCCAAGTAAAGTTTATTACCCAATTCAGCATCTGCTGCTTCAGTAAAACTAGGCCTATTTCCTTTTCTGCAATCGCCATAAATAGTGAATTGCGATATAATCAACATTTCTCCGCTGATATCTATAATAGACTTATTCAGTTTTTCGTTCTCATCATTAAATATTCTGAGGTTACAAATTTTTTCTGCAATCTTTTTGATGACCGCTGAGTTATCATTTTGTTTAACACCAAGCAGAACAACTAAACCGCTTTCTATCTTGCGAACATATTCTGTATCTATTTTTACACTGCCACTACTAACTCTTTGAACAACGGCTTTCATTGTAACTCTCCCCAAATAATTCTTTCGATTTTATACAGATCTCTTTCAATCTTAATATTATGAAAATTGTTTTCTCTAAGTAAAGCCAGAACTCTTTCCGCTTGACCTTGTCCAATCTCAAAAAACAATTTTCCAGAAGATTTCAAAATACTGCGACAAATCTCACAGATTCGCTTGTAAAATAACATTTCATCCTGAACAAAAAGCGCTATCGCAGGCTCATGATCAACTATTTCTTTCTGCATATTTTTTTTTTCACTTATCGAAACATAAGGAGGATTCGAAATAACAAGATCATATTTTTTAGCATGAAGATTTTCTCTAAGTATATCTGATTTGATGAACTCTATATCATTAACTGAATTTAATTTAGCATTTTTTTGTGCTAATGATAATGCTTCCGACGATATATCTAAACACGTCACTTTCGAATCAGGAACAAGCTTCCCTATTGTAATGCCAATATTCCCTGAACCGCAACCGATGTCTAAAAGATTTACATCAGAGGAGTCCATATTTTCTAAAACACAAGATACTAGTAACTCTGTTTCAGGTCGAGGGATCAATACATTGTTATCGACCAGGAAAGTTAATCCATAAAAATTCACACTACCAAGAATGTACTGAAGGGGTTCATGTCTGCTTTTTCTTTGAAGTAATTCTCGATATTGAGTTAATTCAGAGTTTTTAAGCGGTTTATCAAACTGTGTGTAGATTCCCACGCGATCTGAATAGAGAATTTTACAAAGCAATAATTCCGCGTTCAAACGAGGACTTTCAATATTCTTTTTCTCAAGAAATTCTGCAGCCAATTTCAAAGCATCGATAATATTCAACATCAATTTTTGGAATAGAAAAGTTTTAATTAATTTAGTTAAAATTATTATGATAAAAAATCGAATCGATGTTAATCGAATTTTACTTATCAAGCTAAGGGGAATTGGAGATGTCCTCCTTTCAACTATTGTAATTCGAAACCTCGCTATTTATTTTCCGAACGCAAAGATCGATTTCTTAACTGAGCCTCCTTCTGTTCCAATAATTAATAATCTATCAGAATTAAATGAGATAATTGCTGTTCAGAGAAAAGGTGTTCTTAACACAATTAAAGCTGTATTAAAGTTACGAAAAAAGAAATATGATATTGTTTTTGATTTGTATACTAATCCAAGATCTGCGCTTTTAACATTTCTATCAAAAGGAAAAGCAAAAGTTGGCTTCAATCGACGTGGAAGACGATATGCGTATGATCTTGCTGTAAACAGAAAAGATGCACTGTATCATTCAGCCGAGGTAAATTTATTCCAATTGGAATCACTCGACATTCCAACTGTAACTAAAGAATTAATTTACCGCATTAAAGATGATGAAAAAGATTTTGCTAAAAATGTATTCATTTCAAATAATCTTGATAATATAGTTATTGGGATTTCGCCGAGCGGCGGTTGGGACTCAAAGAGATGTAAACCTTCGAAGTTTATTGAAATTTGCAAAGCAATTAGATCAAAATATTTGTTAAAGTTTATCGTTCTTTGGGGAGAAAGCGACAAATCTAATGCAGAAGAAATTTACAATAGTATAAAAGAATTTTCTGTATTGGCTCCAAAAACTTCTATTAGAGAAATGGCAGCCCTTATGTCAAAGTGCAATGCAGTAATTGCAAATGACTCCGGACCAATGCATATCAGTGCTGCAATTGGAATTCCGACATTGGCAATCCATGGTCCAACAAGCCCATTTGAGCAAGGGCCATATGGGAGCAAACATGAATGGGTAAGATTCAACGAACTTGAATGTATTCAGTGCAATTTGATAGAATGCCCTCGTCAACATGAATGTATGACTCAATTAAATTCGAATGAAGTTTTAACTAAATTCGAACTGTTGTTAATTAAAAATGATATTGAAATTAAAAACTTTGTAAATACTAAATTCTGAATTCTTGATATTCCTGAAAATGCGATCATTCTCTGCAGTTATATTGTTCTCTTTGATTCTTACAGTCGGTAAAGTTTCAGCACGAGAGATCTATTATTTCAAAGGAAGAAATTATGGCAGTGAATCAGTATTCAATCCAATCAGTCTATTTCTAAATGCAGGATTTGATATGATTCAAGTCGATAGAAATAGAAAAATATTCAACCTCCCATTGAATCGAGGAGCAAAAAATGTTTTAAGAAATCTTGCAAATCCATTCACGCCAATTCGGAATTATGGCACGTGGAACTTTATCAGAGATCAAATTTTACCAATTTCTTTTGAAAGGAACAACGCTCAATATTGGCCTAACTACACGCTGCATTTAATCGGCGGAGGAATGACTTACGTCAACATGACAGAATGGTACTCATATTATAAATTTCCTTCTCCCGAAATTTTTTCTTTGCTTACATATGCAATGTACCACTTTATTAATGAAGCAGTCGAAAATGATACTCATCAAGGTGATAATGTTGATCCTATCGCGGATATTTATATTTTCGATATAGGAGCAGTAATTTTATTTTCATTTGATAACGTGAAAAAGTTTTTTGCTGAGGATCTGAATTTAGCTGATTGGTCTCTCCAACCTTCATTCATTTTGATGGACGAACCAGAACTCCATAACAATGGTCAATTTTTTTCTATCAAATGGAAATTCCCCTTTTCCGATCATTTACATCTTTTCTATTATTTCGGTACAAATGGTGTCGGTGGACTTTCTTACAAATTTGATTCAGGAGAAGCTATTTCACTTGGAGTTGGAATGGCTGCGAGTGAATTTATCACCTTAAACGCAATTAGCAACAAGAAAACCTTGGACCTTGTATGGAATCTCGGATTATTTTATGATTTAAACAACTCTCTATTGGCAAACATCTCATGGACCAAAAAGACAGATTATATGATAAATGTAAATATTTATCCTGGTTTAATAAAAATTGGAGATATCTCGCCAGGATTATGGCTCGCGATAAATAAAAATGGTAGTTCGATTTGGGGATTAAATTTTTCGTGGCTCCCATTCGGATTTGCCCTGAAGTAAATTTAGTCTTATTCATCTTCTCCCATTTCCTTGCATAATAATAGTTAATTCCTAAACTTTGCAGTGTGGTTAAAGATAATTTGACAAATAAAAATATTTTGATTATCCGCTTAGGTAAAATCGGCGATATTATTGTTTCGTCATTTGTGTTTGAAGTTCTAAAAAATCAATATCATCTTTCAAAATTAACTTTAATAACACTTCACAAAAACAAAGATGTACTCAAGTATAATCCCCAACTCGATAAAATTATTTATATCAATAAAAATATTTTTTCGTTATTAAAGCTAATAAATCTTTTGCCAATTAAGTTTGATATAATATTCGAATTAAACGACGATCCATCTACAACTTCCTCGTATATTCTTAAGTATCTCAGAGGGAAAATAAAAATAGGTTATACATTTGATAAGAATATTAAGCACCTCACAACATCTGTAAATAGACCAGACAAAACAAAATCTCACATAGTTGAAAGAGCTGCTTCTTTAATTGAGGGGAGCGGAATAAAAGTCAACGAAGCAGACTTAAAACCAATTGTTTATATAGGAGAACAAGAAAAAGACGAAGTGCTCCAACATTTAAAACACGAGAGAGAACATGCATTAATAATTGCGATAAATATTTCTGCAGGTGCACAGATTCGTTACTGGAAGGAAGAATACTGGATACAGCTTATCCAAATAATTTACAATAACAGGCCCAATGTTAAGTTCCTGATATTGTCAATCCCGAAAGATGATTCACAAAGAGATAAAATCCTTTCAAACTTTGATCCGAAGGTATTCATTATTCCAAAGTACTTCAGCTTTCAACATTTTGCTTCATACATCAATTTCTGCGATTTACTCATTTCACCAGATACTTCAGCGATTCATATAGCCTCTGCATTTCAAAAACCAGTAATCGGACTTTATCCTAACTATGAATGGTCGTTTGTGAGCTGGCAGCCATACAAAACGCCGCATCGCTCACTAAAATCTCCTGACGAATCAATTTCAGCTATTCAGCCAGAAGAAGTCTACAGTGCTTTCTTAGAACTAACAGATGAAACACAACTATTTAAAAAATAACTCAACTATGAAATCAAAATTTAATATTCCCGATTGTAAAAATTTTACAGGATACAAACCATGCCAACCTGGTTATAACTGTCTTGAAGATGGATGTAAAGATGAAAATCATTTTGGTGTGAAAATATTAATAATTAATCTCGATGCAATGGGTGATGTGATTATGACAACCGCTCAACTCGCAGGATTAAAAAGAAAATATCCGGTATCAACGATATATTGGATCACACTAAAAAATGCTTACTATCTGATACGAAACAATCCATTCATCGATTTTCCTCTCGAATGGAAATTCGAAAATTCTTTGTTCTTAAATCAGATTGAATTTGATCTTATTCTAAATGCAGACAAATCTCGTAGCGCATGTTCACTGCACAAATCATTAAAAGGGAAAGAGAAATTTGGATTCACCTTGAATGAAAATGGAATTATCGTTCCAGAGAATTCATTCGCCGATTACAATTATCTCCTTGGTCAAAATGATCAAATAAAATTTCGCGAGAATCAAAGAACCGGACAAGACATTTTAGCTGAGACCTTCAATAATGACTATCAAAGAGATAGATATATTTTAAACTTAACTGAAAAAGAAAAAATATTTGCTTCCGATTTTAGAAACTCGATTCTTAAAGGTAAGAATCAACTTGTAATTGGATTTAACACCGGATGCTCACTTTTATATCCGAACAAAAAAATGACTGTCGAGCAACATGTTGAATTAATAAGTCGATTATCAACAAACAAGAATTACAAATTAGTTTTATTAGGCGGTCCCGAAGACACTGATCGAAACAATCAAATAAAAGAACTCTGCGGCGAAAAAGTAGTAATGACTCCGACAAACGAAGGGCTTCGAAAGGGATTGTGTTACATCGATGTTTGTGATTTGATAATTACCGGAGATTCTTTTGGAATGCACGCCTCAATAGCTTTGCAAAAATATATTTTAGTATGGTTTGGCGTAAGTTGCTGGTCAGAAATAGATTTGTACGATTATGGGAAGAAATTTATTCCTAAAGATTTGTTCTGTTCTCCATGCTGGAAAAAAGTCTGTCCGTATAATTTAGAATGTATTAAAATGATTGACATAGTCGGAATGATTAACGAAGTAAATAATTTTTACTCAAACATATTTCTGAAGCAGATTTGATCGATAGACAATATTTTCTCAATTCACCTAAACCTCTGCTCCTTGATGGTCCAATGGGTTCTCGACTTATTGAATACGGGCAGCAGCTTAATACCCCGATCTGGTCAGCAGAAATATTAATGAAAAATCCTGGGCTGATTCAATCAATTCATACAGAATATATAGACTCAGGTGCTGACATAATTCGTACAAACACATTTCGTACAAACCCGTATGCGTGTGATCAATACCGATCAAAAATTGATTACAAACATCTTGTGAAAATTGCAGTAGAAGCTGCTAAGAACGCATTGACTAATTCTAATAAAGTGAATTTACTCGTTGCGGGTTCAAATGCGCCGGCAAGTGACTGCTATTCAAAGAACCAGCAGTTAAGTTCGGAAGAACTATACAATAACCACATTAAGCATATATCAACTTTATACGAAACTGGAGTTGATTTCATACTCAATGAAACTTTTGGCGATCATTTTGAATTGGAAATTGCAGCAAAGATCTGCTATGAGCTAAAAATTCCATTTGCAGCAAGTCTGCTTATCAATAATGAGAATGAGACATATCATGGACAAAATTTAAAAAGTGCGTTACAAAATTTACTAATGTATGACCCGATCTTTGTTTCACTGAATTGCTGCCACCCAGATTCTTTAATAAATGCACTCCCAATGCTGGCTGATTCTAATCCGTTTGGAGTCTATCCTAACCTTGGAACAGTTGACTCATTTACTAAAAATTTTTTAGTTCGAGATTTTACAGAATCAGATTTGACTGACTTTACAAATTCTGTTATAAATTCAGGGGCAAGTGTTATTGGCGTCTGTTGCGGCGGTAATTCGGATGACGTTAGATTAATGCGAAGATTAATTGATGCGAGGAGAGATGAAATTCATTAGTCTAGCAAAAATTAATATTGGACTGAATATAATCTCAAAACGAAGTGATGGGTATCATAACCTTGAAACGATTTTCTACCCCATAAATCTTTTTGATGATCTTGAATTCATTGAGAGTGACAAATTCTCAATTGATTGTACCGATCCAAGCATCCCAACTGACAGTTCAAATTTAATTTGGAAAGCTAAAGATCTTATTCAAGAAAAAAGTTCGGAAGAAATAAATGTAAGAGTTAAACTACTGAAACGGATTCCATCATTTGCCGGATTAGGCGGCGGAAGCTCAAACGCTGCAATTACTTTGAAAGCGCTAAAACAAATTTACAACATTGATTTGACTAAGGATGAATTGCAGTCAATCGCGGTTAGAATTGGTGCAGATGTCCCCTTCTTTCTCGAAAACAAGCCTTGTTTTGCTCAAGGCAGAGGAGAAATATTGTTACCCCTAAATGATTTTCAAGTTGATGGAAAAATCGTTGTAGTGTTTCCAAAAGTTAATGTCTCTACTGCTTGGGCATATAGTGAAATTACTCCTAAGCATCCATATTTTAGCATAGCATCAATAAAAACTTTTTCGGATTTCTTGGAGAACACAAATAAGATAGAAAACGATTTTGAACATCCTGTATTCTTTAAATATCCAGAAATTGGCGAAATCAAAAACTACCTAATAAAAATGGGTTCAATATATTCATCACTCACTGGCAGCGGTTCTGCAGTTTATGGGATATTCCCTTTCGATGTGGAATTAACGCAAATCAAATCTTACTTATCAAATTATGAGGTTTTCGAATGTTAAAAAATATTTTTCTTCTTTTTGCTCTAATCTTTATAGCTTTCTTTAATTCATGCAGTCATTTCAAGCTTCTTAGTTGGGATGAATTAAATATCATTCCCAGGTCAGCTTGGAATGCAAGTGAACCTCATGAGTATAAATCCCACATGATTAATCGAATTACAATCCACCATGAAGGTACATTCTTTCATCAAGACAGTTCTGCATTGCGTCATGTGAAAAATGTTCAAACCTGGGGAATGGGACCAGACAGAAATTGGATCGATGTTCCTTACCATTATTTGATCGACGGAAAAGGAAATATCATAGAAGGAAGAAATCCATTAACTGTCGGTGAAACAAATACCTCATACGATCCTACTGGACATGTTTTAATTTCGGTAATTGGACAGTATCATAAAAGGCAAATTCTTAGAGAGGAACAGTTGAATTCAATTGTTCAGCTTGCAGCTAATTTATGTTTGAAGTATAACCTGTCGCCGGATTCAATTAAGGGTCATAGAGATTTCTGTAAACCTGGTGAAACAAGCTGCCCGGGCGATGATATTTATCAATACATTGATGATGGAACGATTAGAAACCGCGTGAAAAAATTAGTTAAATAATATTTGAATTCTTAATCTGGATTATCTCACGCATCCTTCTAAAATCTCAAACTCTCCTTTTGTTGCATTGATGCGCGCTCTTACTCCTAGGGGGATTGTATTTTTCGATTTGACATGTCCATAAATCACGTTGTAAATAATCGGTTTCTTCACCGACGAAAAATATTCGTATACAACGTCATTAATCGACAAAGATTTTTTTGATGGGTCTGTTTCTTCGCAATCGGTGAAATTGCACAATATCATTCCGGACATTTTGTCAAATATCTTTGCTAGCTTCATTTGGCTAAAGTATCTATCTACCCTGTAAGGTTTTTCATCAACATCTTCCAGAAAAAGAATTGATTTATCAAACTTAGGTAAATATGGCGTGCCCAATAGACTCCCAATTAAAGAAAGATTGCCACCAATCAATCTTCCATTGGCAATTCCTTTTGTAAGAGTCGAAATTTTTTCTTCATTCGGATTTTTTACTTTACCGATTTTTTTGTTAGAGGTAACCATTCTCCAAAAGTTATCTTCAGTAAAAGGATCTATCTCATTAGCAAAATCGACAGCAGCCATTGGTCCCGAAAAAGTTATTAGCCCAGTTTTTACATAAATCGCCAGCTGCAGAGCTGTAATGTCACTGTATCCGACAAATATCTTAGGATTCCGTCTAATTAAATTAAAATTTATTTTATCAAGCAGGCGAATTGTACCATATCCACCGCGAATTGAAATTATCGCCTTTACATTTTTATCACTGAACATATCATGAATATCTGATAATCTTTCTTCGTCCAGACCGCCAAGATATCCATATTGCTTACCGACATTTTTCCCGAGCTTCACCCTATAGCCGAGCCCTTCTAAATATTTTATTGAATCTTGAATTTTTGTGAGAAGGTCGGGAGTGGAAGCAGGGGTTATTAGTCCAATTACTTCGCCTTTATTCAGTTTTGCTGGTTTGATCGCTTGCATAAATCTCTCCAAATATTTTTAGATTTTATAAATCTATATTTAATTTTAATCCCCCAATTAGATAATCAATCTTGTATGATTCGAACTGAGTGTGTTGAAATGCACTTACAATAGTCAATTTTGAAAATAAATTATACTCCAACTGAATTCCGACTAAAATTTTTTGAGTATAAATTTGATTAAATAAAATTAATAAATCGGGATCCACAAATAGAGTTCTCTTCCCATACATTAAATTACTTTTGATCAACAAATCAGAAGAGGGCTGATAATTAAACTTTGCTGCAACTGAAAATAAAGATCGATTATCATTTGAAAAAGATGCTGTGGTTCTTAATCCCATAAAAATTTTATAATGCGGAATAAATTCAAATCGAAGATTTGCTTGATGCGAATTTACATTCGGCTGCCCCTGTTGTGTGAAATATGTGTAACCAATTCCATAGTAGTAAGGATAATCTCCTTTTACAATATCAAGATTCACTGCGGATGAGTTATCCGTGTAACTGTAATTTGTTACACCCTCGGTGTAGTCACCATTTATTTTAAAATAATTTAACTTCAGATAATAACTCGATATGTTATACACAATTCCAGCGATTATATTTTTTTGGTGATACTTCCAATCTTTGCTGGTGATGTTCAAGTTATCACATGCTAATATTATATGATCGATATTATTCCACGTTCCGCTGACATAACTAGCAAATGAATTAGAATGATCCTCGTTCGTATAATTGCCCCTTGTATAATAAACAGATGGTTTAAGAGTAAATGTTGATTGTGCGAAAACTTCTACAATGAGAATAATAAATAGAAACAGAAATATTTTAATCGACAAGCTTTAATCCTTCTGTTGCCGATTCATCGTTTTTACTAACCATCAAAACATATATGAATTTTTCTCTTGCTTCAGCTTTTCGATTTAAATAAAATAAATTCCAACCGTAGGAAAGATTCGCTTCATAATCACTTGGGAACAATCGATTCACTTTTGATAAATACTGATCTGCATTTTTGTATTCTTTTCTATTCATCATTATCTGCCCGAGGCGCAGGTTTGCGGTATAATTGTTTGGATCATGAGCAAGAATCTTTTCATAACTTTTGGCTACGTCATTCCATTTTTCTTTTGCAGCAAGGGGCAATACAAGACCGAGATATGCTTCAACCGATTGGTGATTCCTTAATTCAACAGCTTTGGAGTAAAATTTGATTGACTCGTCATACTTTTTGGTAATGTAATATAAGTAACCCAATCTCAGATTCACCAGGTAATCATTTGAATGATTCAAATAAATGTTATTCAGTTCTTTGATTGCTTCGGTATAATTTCCTCTTTCAGCTTGAGTAATTGAATTATTAAAAGCATTGATCCGACTGTCTAACTCGCCGGAATATACCGCCGAAGCAACTGCAATCACTGAAACCAAAATTGCCAGAATACCAACTAGATAAATTTTTTTCTTTTTCATGTTATTTTCCGTCCAAAAGTTCTGCATAAAATTGTTCATGATCATTTTCTGTTAACAAGACGCTGTGAAGTCTACCGCTTCTCGCAACATTAAGTTCATAAAATTTTGTTGAAGTTAAAAAATTAAAAATTCCCTTTCCATAAAGAGAGATTTTATTCGATATTTTGTGTGAGATTTCCTCATTATCAGATGTCTCGACCATGCTAAATTCGCCTTTTGCCCTGAAAGGATTAAATAATAAAATGAGAAAGTCACTTAAAATCCTTAGCGGATAGCTGGCTGTTAAAAATAATGGGAATGAGTCTTCCCAGCGTAAATTTTCCTGCGAAGAAAAGGGAACTTGCGTCGAAGCAAGATAAAAATGATACAGCACAGTATTTTTCTTGCCCACATAGCTTGTGAAATAAAACACTTCTCCGTCATTGTAAAATGTCGCAGTGGCAGTTCCTGAAGTTTCTATATACAGAGTATTGGTAAAATCGAGTTTAACTTCCCACTCCTCGTAATGTTCTTTACCGGCTTTATTGAACTTGAATTTTAGTTTATCACCGAGCTTCAGATTGAATGCATCTTTCAAAGTTTTGTTTATGTCAAGATTCTGAATTAAATCACCTTGATTTGGAAATTCAGCACTCTTCAATATGAATCCATTTTCTTTGCGAAGCAGATAATGACCAAAAGGAAATTTAAATGTGTTCGCTCCAATTTTTTCACTCATTTGAAATTGGAAATGAATGTGCGGCTCAGGAGAACGCCCACTATTCCCGCACGCACCAATTACATCCCCACTTTCTATTTCATCTCCCACATTGACTTTGATTGACTTTCTCTTCAAGTGAGATATCGCACTAAATAAATTCATGCCATGATCAAGAACAACTGTATTTCCCCAATTCTTTTCTAAATTGAACTCACCTATATCATTGTCATCAATATCTTCAATTGTTTTAACAACTTTTCCCTTGAGCGGAGCTAAAACCGGTGAGCCATAACTGAAGTACTGCTTAAGTGAACGCCCATCTCCCCGAAACATTTTCATTTTTTCATCAACAACAACGAAATCAAATGCATATCTCCAATTTTCTTTATGTGTATGCTCTCCATCTATTGCTTGTGTCACCATCCATTCACCATGAAATGGAAGATCGACATTCACAAACTTGTATCTCTCGAATCTTGAGGCACGATTCTGATGATAATAATAATTTTCCTCCGGCGAGCCGGGCTTAAAATAAAGTAAAATTAAATCACCAAACTTTTCGCGGAATTTTAAACCATATACTAAAAGCAAAACAACCAAGTTAAAAGGAAGAACCAGAATCGGAACTTGAAGCGATGAAAATAAATTCGAAACGATCACTGTAAAAATAATTATGAATATTGTTCCGACTAACACACTTAATATTGATTTATTCGATGGGATAATTAAAGACCCACCGAGTGCAATCGCGGTGATAATTGAATTAAATAATATTGGACTAGTTAAATCATACACAAAATGCTGCGGCAGCATAGAGATGAAGAATAATCCAATAGAAAAACCGAGAATCGCGAGTGCTGCCATAATCCTTGAAAAGACCAACATTGCCACAAATATTATTATTCCAGAAAGTAAATCTGTTTGAAGCAGCAGCAATCCCAACGATTTAAAAAATAATTGAAAACTATCAGGTAAAAATGAGTAAAGTTCGGAATTGAAAGAGAAATCTATTCTTCCATTCAGCATTCCTAAATTTTGATTAAAAATGAGGAAAAGAATAATTGAAAGAACAAATGGCAAGCTAAGTCCAGGCAAATTGAATCCGACGGCAAAATAATTTTCAATAGCTGTTGTCACAAAGAAAGTCACAACTAAAAAAATTACGAGCAGGATAAAGAAAGTGATCCCTATCTCATAAAAAAAAGTTAAAGCCGCACTAAAGAGTAGACCGTTAAAGCCAAAAAATCCGAGATTAATTTTCGATTTATCATATTGGAGTATGTAAGCGAATAAATTTGTGAATAGAACCGAGGCAACTATGATTAATCCGCTGATTGGCTTTACAAAAGTTGCCAATAAGATTAGAATCCCGAACCACTTTCTATTCGAAAAGAAAATTTGAGCATAACTATACAATGTTGAATCGATTACGAATTTTAAATTCATTTAATCTTCAAACTTTCAGGAACTCTTTCTAATTGAGTAATGTATTCAAGAGACTCGCCCTCTCGAATAATTTCAACATTTCCGGATTCCATTATCATAACTACTTTTGGTCTTAGACTAATGAATTGCATCCATTGAGTCATATTGTAAGCACCAACATTCTGAATAACCAAAGCATCACCAACAGGAATTGGCGGCAGTTGAATACCATCACGTATCACATCGATATTCATACAAAGATTTCCGAAAACCACGGAATCTTCAGTATGCTCGCCATAAAACTTAGTCGGTAAAATGCGATGCTTGTACCAAAAACTTGTAAATAAAATATTAACACCTGCATCGAGAATAACTGCACGTCTTCCATTACTTAATCTTTTGTTAGCGATCACTTTTGTAATTAAATAGCCAGATTCATCAACTAACGCTCTCCCGGTTTCCAAAATTAACATTGGAAGTTCAGAAGGTTTGAGATTGTGTTCAAAGATTCCGCTTGTGATAGCATCGGCATAATCTTCAAAGTTTGGTACAATCCCAGAAGCATCTAAATACTGTGCATGCAGTGTGTTCTTGGATGCAAATCCTCCCCCTAAATCGATGTATTCCAATGAATGATTAAGCTCATTTAGAATTTTCTTGTAAAGGAGAGTCATTTTTGAGGCAGCTATTCGATAAGCAGAAGTCGATAACATATATGTTCCGATGTGACAATGCAGTCCCACCAAATTTAAGTTTTTAGCGAGCATAATTCTTTTTATTGCATCTAGCGCTTCCCCGTTTTCATAACTGAAACCAAATCTATCCCACTTTGGATAGATTCCGACATCCATATTTACTCGGATTGCGACTCTCGCAATTTTAGAGATTTTTTCAGAAACCTCAATAAGTGTGTAAAGTTCATCAAAATGATCAATATGGATGCTCGCACCATCTTGAATAGCTTTATTCAGTGCTTCTTTTGACTTATCAGGTCCATTGAAAATTATTTTATTACCTGGTATACCGAGACGTTTTGCTTTATCATACTCAAATTCAGAAACAACTTCTGCCCAGGAACCCTCTTGATGAAAAATTGAGCAAACCGCATCTAAATAATTTGTCTTATAAGACCAAGCGAATTGCACTTTTGGATATCTTGTTTTAAAAATTCTCAATGCATCTTTTTGTTGTTCTCTTAATTTTTTTTCTGAGATAACAAATACCGGCGATCCAAACCTCGCAACAAATTCTTCAACAGCAATATCATCTATTTTTTCTATAAGAATTGCAATCGGTGCTTTACCGAATTTATTCATCATCCCAAGCTGCTGCCTGGTAATAATCGGGCGAACATATTTTTTCTTTTTAATTTCCATTATAATTCTCCAAATACAGAAATTTTTTCAAATGTCTTCATATCTGAAATTAGATCGTATGAGCACCGAATGAACATCTTGCCAATTTCATAATTAACGAATGGTTCGACATTTTTTCCAAGTGCAAGTTGAACAAGTGCATATGGTAAATTTTGTCCTGACTGTTCAGTTAGATAAACCCAAGCTGGCAACCGAGAATTGATTTCCAGTAAATAGTACTGATTATCTTCTGTACGTTTGAGTATCTCAATCTCTAATCCACTCCGCCAATTGATTTTTTGAATAATATCATGAGCCATTCTGATTAATTTATCGTCACCAATTGTAACTCCAGCCCACCCTTTACCTTTGTCCGTAATATATAATTTTCTCATTGCGACTGCACCTACTGTATTACCATTTCCATCACCAACTGCGGCAACATTGTACTCATCTCCAGTCAAATACTCTTGAAGAATGATCGGTAGTCCCCACTTATTTAACAATCGATAATAACTCGATTCAACCTGCTCAAACGAATGACAGATGAAAGCTTCATAAAAAACTCCTTTTACAACAACAGGATACTTTAATTCTTCTGCTGCTTTCTTCAATTCGACTAACGAAGTGACTAATTCTTGCTTTGGTACATTTAACCCATAAGACTTTCCGAATTCATACAGCCTTTCTTTTGAACGAACTTCTAAATTATCTAACGTGGGAAGAAATGTTTTTATGCCTAATGATTTTAATTTGTCGCTGATTCGAATAAAACCATAGAGTTCTGAATCGAGTGTCGGGATAATCACATCGATTTTTTCTTTTTCGTGTATATAAATAAGTCGATCCCGAAGACTGTCAGTTCCTGTTGAGGGATATGGGATCAGGTAAGATTTTAGCTTTATTCCCTCCATATATATCCCAGGTTCGAGATTATCGTAGTGTAATCCTATTATTTCACCCTCAAAATCCGGATGATTTTTTATAGATCGGATTACCGGTACACCAGGACCAGGATTATCAGTATTGTTCAAACCTGTTACAGCAATTTTCATTCTGCTTCGATCAGATTAAAGTTTTTTATCCGAGAAATGAAATCTATTAGATCTTTTTCAGCAATATTTTTTTCAACATCAAATTCTTCTATGACCGAATTCAATATCTCAGCTTCATTATTTCCGGATTGGATCAAATGCAGGATGAAATTTCCTGTATCGTTGAGGAGGAAAGTATCACCAGTGGAAGAGTGAAATGCAAAGCCGCTTTCACTAAGTGCAAGATTTTTTTGGAGTTTCATACTATCTCACGTTTGTATTGAAAAACACTTAAAACCCCTCAAATAAAATGCTCTCTAAAGTGACCCTAACGGGATTCGAACCCATATTACCGCCGTGAAAGGGCGGTGTCCTAACCATTAGACGATAGGGCCATAATTTCAATGTTGGGTGAGCGATGGGACTTGAACCCACGACCACCAGAGCCACAATCTGGCGCTCTGCCAACTGAGCTACGCTCACCATAAGACAAATCAAAAATCAAAAAGTAAAATGCAAATTTTTTCTTACAATAATTGATATTCGAATCATAGTTCGTACGCCCGATTGGACTCGAACCAATAACCCCCAGCTTAGAAGGCTGATGCTCTATCCATTGAGCTACGGGCGCAGGTTGTACATAATTAAAATGAACAAGTGAAATCCAAATCTGAATTTTGGACAGCAAATTTAATGAATAGGTTTAATTTTTCCAAATTTAAGAGAGAAAAAATCAACTGAGCTTGAGATGTTTTTTTACTTTCTCAATTAGATCATTCTTATTCATTGGTTTACTGATATAATCATCACAGCCCGCCTTTAATAGTCTCTCTTTGTCACCAACCATTGCATATGCTGTTAATGCGATAACAGGCAGTTTAGAATATCTCTCATCAGACCTTAAAACCTTTAAAACCTCCACGCCATTTTTCTCGCCAGGGAGATTGATATCAAGCAGAATAAGATCAACATGATTCTTCGGTAGAAAATCAAAAGTTTCATCAAAATCTTCTGTGAAATAGACATCACCAATATTTCGAAGCAGCGTCTTGACTAATAGAGCAGAATCAATATGATCTTCTACGTATAATATTTTTGGTCTTTCCATAGCGTTATTTTATTAATAATATGATTTATTGCAAACAAAATAAAGATTGCATTGATACCACTTTCCGAGTTAAATTGCATACAAAACTACTTGGATTGCTAAACCTTTCTTAAATAAGAGTAGGACTGCTTAATCTCAACTGAACAATCTAGTATTAAACTAGAATCATTTAATAATTTTCTTTGGAGTGGAAATGAGAAGATTAACAAACTTTTTAATAATATTTATAACCGCGTATTGCTTAACCTCTGCACAAAGTGTTGTTGTAAATAAATATTTTAATAGTGGTGCTTCTAATGGAGTTGGCGATATTGTTGAATTATTAGTAGTACAAAACAACCTTGATATGAGAGGAATGATAATTAAGGATTTTTCCTCCAACATGGCAAATGATGGCGGTGGAAAATTCGAGTTTAGAAATGTTACGCTATGGCAAAATCTCCAATCTGGAACACTTTTAGTTCTAAGGAATGACACTTCTGCAGTAGATATTAATTCATCAGATTTTACTTTAGATGTCGGATTAAAAAACACCTCTTTTTTTATCTCACGTGGTGGAACATTTGATATAGCGATAACTGATATGGTAATGATTAAATCAGCAAGCTCAGATACTACTGGTACTGGCGTAGTTGGTAGTATCCATGTACTTGCAGGGGGTACTGCTGGTACGCAATTCACTGCTGCTTCCGAACCAAAGCTAAGAGCAACAGGCACTTCACCGACAGGAAAATATATCTTTGCAAAAAACTCAACTTCTTCTCTTATCGATTTTAACGGAACTGACGCCGACTCAACTTCTTCAGCTAAAATCTGGGGACAAGGGAATAATACAACCAATTCAACTTACATTTCGACACTTCGAGGCACTCCTCCAAATACGAAGGTACAATTTACTTCTTCCGGTCAGACATATGGAGAAAATGCTGGAGCTGTTTTAATTAATGTCTCAATTACTAATCCGAGTCCAACAAATGCAACGACTGTGGATGCAGTAATTACTGGTGGTACTGCGACATTTTTCACAGATTATTTAAGTCCATCCACTACAATTCCGCTTACTTTTCCTGCAGGTAGTTCTAATAGTGCTTCAATTTCAATTTATATCAATGATGATTCCGAAATTGAGAGCGATGAAACGATTATCTTTACTCTGCAAAATATTAGCGGCGGCACGAATGCAGAAATCGGTTCCCCATCAACATTTACTTTGACAATCGAAGATAACGATACACCAGTACCATTTCTTACAATCGCTGAAGCGAGGGAAGATTTAAATATTGATTTGATTCCGGATAAAATAGGACAAACTGTTAAACTTCGGGGAGTAGTAATAGGACCAAATTACCAAACGACAAACTTTTCATATTATATTCAGCAAGGAAATGCTGGAATAAATATTTTCCGAGCTGGTACAACCCTTCCATCTCTGATGCTTGGAGATAGTGTTGAAATTACAGGAGTTATTGGACAATTCAGAGGTTTGACACAAATTTCACACTCAAGTGATGGAGATCTCATAAAATTAGGAACTGGAACAATACCAAGTCCAGTCACAATGACTTTTGATGAATATAAAGGAAATCCCGAAGCTTATGAATCTGTTTTGATTAAATTTAATAATGTAAATAAATCGAGTGGAACATGGCCTGCTGCAGGTAATAGTGCAACGATTGTCATTTCTCAAGGTACCGAAGTTTTGGATTTAAGAATCGACAGCGATACTGACATTGATGATAATCCAGAACCGGTCTGGCCTCGTAACATAACCGGAATTGGATCACAATTCAGCAGCTCAACATCGACTTTTAATGATGGTTATCAGCTTCTTCCGAGATATTACACGGACTTTGAACCAGCAACATCTGTAAAAGACCAACCTGATTTGATTCCAGATAAAATGAAGCTTTATCAGAATTACCCAAATCCATTTAATCCACAAACAAGTATTGAGTACTCAGTACCGAGTCGTGAGCATGTTACATTAAAGATCTATGATGTTCTTGGAAGAGAAGTTGCAGTCTTGATTAATGAAATCAAGGAAATCGGAAATCATAAAGCAATATTTTCCATTCAGCATTCCGAACTCACAGCGGGTGTTTATCTCTATCAATTGAACGTAGGTTCAAACATTGCAACCAAAAAGATGGTCTTAATGAAATAACTGTTGAAACCAGTTTAAATAACAAAAGGGCTGTCGAAAATATCAATCGACAGCCCTTTTTCATTTTAAAAACAAATCAACTCTTAATGAAACTCATTCCTACCTCAAGTGCTTTCTGATTTAATGGAACGAGTTTGTGGTACCTTTCTGGTAAAACTTCTTTTAAACCAAGGATTGTTGAGTCCAAGCTAACAGTGCCTCTGGCTTTTAAAAAAGCACCGAGCATTATCATGTTCAGGACTTTCATATTATCCATCTTTACTGCTTCTTCACTTCCTGGAATTGCATGAATCGCAATGTCAGCTCTTGTTGGTAGATTAATCACATTAGTACTGTCATAGATCAAAGCACCGCCTGGTTTGATAGCGTTTTCAAATTTATCAACAGATGGCTGATTGAGAGCTACAACAGTATCAAATCTGGAAATTATCGGTGAGCTTATAGATTTATCAGAGACTATCGTTATACAATTGGCAGTACCGCCTCTCATTTCTGGTCCATAAGAAGGCATAAAGCAGACTTCTTTATTCTCTTTCATCCCAGCGTAACATAGCACCATTCCCATAGAAAGTACACCTTGTCCGCCAAATCCTGAAAAAATTGCTTCTTCTTTCATCATATGTTACTCCTTCGGCACCTTAATATCCCCAAGAGGATAAAATGGAATTAATTTTTCTACGACAAATTTATTTGATTCAACTGGAGTAGATTTCCAATTAGATGGGCAATTAGAAACGATCTCAACAAAACAAGTTCCCTTTCCCAATTTTTGATATTCGAAACTTTTTTGGATTGCTTTTTTAGCTTTTCGAACATTAGCAGGTGTATTCACAGCTTGACGCGTGACGTAATGTGCACCTGGCAAAATCGAAATCATATCAGCTATTTTCAGTGGATGTCCCATAGTCTTAATATCACGTCCGTATGGTGAAGTGGTGGATGTCATTCCCTCTAAAGTCGTTGGAGCCATCTGCCCGCTTGTCATACCATAAACTGCATTGTTAATAAAAACGATTAGAATATTTTCACCTCGATTAATGGAATGAATAGTTTCCGCAGTTCCGATGGCAGCAAGATCGCCATCACCTTGATAAGTAAAAACAAACTTATCAGGCAAAACTCTTTTAATACCAGTTGCTACAGCAGTTGCTCTCCCGTGAGCGGCTTCCTGCATATCGATATTCATATAATGATATGCGAATACAGAACATCCCACGGGCGCCACACCGATTGTATCTTCCTGCAAATCCATTTCGTCAACTACTTCCATAATAATTCGATGAGCTACTCCATGTCCACAGCCAGGGCAGTAATGCATTACTGTGTCAGTTAACGTCTCTGGTTTCTCATATACCAAATTTTCAATACGACAAACGTCTTCAGAAATTAAAATCTGATCACCAACCAAAACATCGCTTTTATCTGTCATTTGCTTTCCCCTTTCAAAAAAATTTTTTCGAAATGCTCAAAAATTTCTTCAGGAGTTGGTATCACACCTCCCATTCTTCCGTAAAATTCAACTCTCGTTTTACCTTCAATAGAAAGTCGAACATCTTCGATCATCTGCCCAGCATTCATTTCAACATCGAGAATCCCCTTTACTCTCGATCCCACTTGTTTAATTATTTCAGATGGAAAAGGGAAAAGTGTGATTGGTCTGATCAATCCTGCTTTAACATTCTGTTCACGAAGTAATTCAACAACCTTTTGACTGATTCTTGCTGCTAATCCGTAAGCTACGATTAAATACTCGGCATCATCGGTCATAAAAGTTTGATAACGAACTTCATTCTTCTTAAGGACTTTATATTTTTCCTGCAGCCGAAGATTAATTGCTTCCATTTCATGCGGATCAATATGCAAAGAGGTGATGATATTTCTCTCGCGGCTTTTTGGCTTGCCAACTGTTGCCCAAGGTTTGTCAACTTGTAGATTTGTGATTTGCTCTGGAAATTCAACTTTCTCCATCATCTGCCCAACTGCTCCGTCAGATAAAATCATTACAGGATTTCGATACTTATCAGCCAAATCAAAACCAAGCCGAACATGATCAGCCATTTCTTGAACGCTTGATGGTGCTAAGACAATTAAATGATAATCGCCATGTCCTCCCCCCTTTGTAGATTGGAAATAATCACCTTGAGCAGGTTGGATTGTACCCAAACCAGGACCGCCGCGATTGATATTTGCAAGCAGACATGGAAGCTCAGCACTTGCAATATAAGATAAACCTTCCTGCATTAAACTTATGCCTGGACTTGATGATGTGGTCATAGCTCTTTTTCCAGCACCTGCTGCACCGTAGATCATATTTATCGCCGCAACTTCACTTTCGGCTTGAAGGATTTTCATGGCGGCGTTTTTCCTATTTGGAAGTTCTCGTGCTAAATATTCCAATACTTCTGATTGCGGTGTAATTGGATAACCAAAATATGCATCGCAACCGGAGCGAATTGCTGCTTCAGCCAATGCTTCATTTCCCTTCATCAACTTAACATCGCCCATTTCAGCTCACCTCCATTGTCATATCTTTTTTTACATTAGTAACCGTTGCTACATGCTCTTTTTTACCATCAACCTTTCGATATACTTTTAATATTCCTTCCGGACAAACTAAGGCACAATTTACACATCCAGTGCAAGTATCTTTTATCTTTACTACATAATGATAACCTTTTTTGTTGATTTTTTCTGAAAGCACTAGTGAATCCTGGGTACAAGCTACAATGCATAATTCACAACCCTTGCATTTCTCAATATCAACAAAGATATCCCCTTTTGCTTTAGCCATCTTAAACCTTTCTATGAAAATGAATTGGCAGATTACAAATTGTAATCAATCTGAACGTAGTTATTTTCTCGTGTGTGCTTATCTGCATGATAAGAGGATCTGACAAGTGGTGCAGATTCAACAATTTTTAGTCCAATTTTTAATCCTACTTGTTTAAAATTACGAAAATCTTCGAGTGAAACAAAACGTTGGACTGGAAGGTGAGCTTTGGTTGGTTGTAAATACTGCCCTATCGTTACTATTTCGCATCCATAATTAAATAAATCTATTAGAACTTGATTAACTTCTTCATTTGTTTCCCCAATGCCAACCATTAGCCCAGATTTTGTTCTTAGGTTTCTATGCTTGAACCACTGAAGAAGCTCTAAGCTGCGTGAATATTTTGCCTGTGGTCGTACTACATCATATAGTTTCGGGACAGTTTCCACATTGTGGCTCAATATATCGGGAGGATTCTGCATAATGATTTCGAATGATTTCTCATCACCTTTGAAATCTGGAATTAAAATTTCAACTGTACAATTTGGATTTAATTCTCTTATTCTATTAACAGTAGCCGAGTAGATAGATGCGCCACCATCTTCCAATTCATCTCTATCGACCGAGGTAATAACACAATGACTTAGATTGAGTTTATTGACTGCCTCAGCAACACGGCGTGGTTCATCAGTATCAAGCAAAGAAGGCATACCCGTCTTGACAGAACAAAATCCGCAGCTACGTGTGCAAATCTCCCCTAGTATCATAAATGTAGCTGTACGGTTATTCCAGCACTCTGCAATATTTGGACAGCGTGCCTCTTCACAGACTGTATTGAGATTATTGTTTTTAACTAAATTGAGAACATCGATATAGTTTTCACCGGAAGGCATTTTCACTCTGAGCCAGTCCGGTCTTTTACCTAGATTTCGCTCGGACGTCTCAATTAGTTCTTTATATTTTTTTTGATGAGTGTTTATCAATTATTCTTAAACACCTATTCTGAGTGCATTTGTAATTTCAATCAATACATCTTCTAAATATACAGTTCGGGAAGACTCAATCTTATTATCTTTACCCACATGTTTGTGATGCGGAAGGGTTGATATATCTTTCCAATGATCTGCATTATCCCAACGAATGGTCAAATTGCCTTTTTTATCAATCCAATGATATGAATATTTTCGACTGCCATCTTCGAATTTATAATCCTTAATATAAAGTAAGGAACCATCATTAAACTTAATTTCAGCTGAGAATCTATAAGAATTGTGTTCTTCCTCGAATTTTTTTATAGAGACTTCGGAAATATAATCTTTAAACTTCTCGAAAATCTCGATCATGACTGAATAAGAGCGATTTGTTCTCTGTACTTGGTTAATTGCTCAAATGCAAATCGCCAATCAAGTAAATCGTCTTCTTCATTGATATCTTCTTCATTTACTCTGCTATTAATATTTTTTTCAAAAGTGATAAAATCGCATTTATACTTTGTCTCGAAAAAATTGCACTCTGCATCATATTTTGCAACTTTTCCAGAAATTATTAACCAAGCATGTTTTTTAGCTGCGTCTTCAATTCCACTAAATCCTAGTTCAGAAAGTATTTCTTTGACATCTTGCATTTTGCACCTATTTTTTTATAAAATAATTATAATTTTTCAACCAAAAAACTTTGTCATTGAAACAGTTATGTAAGTTAATAGAGAATAATTATCCATCAAAATTTTGAAGAAACTCTTTTAATCGCATCATGAATTTGCCTGCTAAAGCACCATCAACTAGGCGATGATCATGGCAAAGTGAAATATACATCATTGGCCTGATTGCGATGGTGTCTTGCCCATCAACCTCAATTACAACAGGCTTTTTAGTAACCGCACCTATACCAAGTATTGCGACTTCTGGCTGATTGATGATCGGATTACCAAACAAAGTTCCAAATACACCATAATTTGTAATTGTAAAAGTCGAATCTTTAACTTCATCCGGACTCAGCCTTTTATTTCTGGCTCTTGTTCCCAGATCATATACAGATTTAGCAAGACCGACAATATTTTTTTCATCAGCACCCTTAATTACTGGAACAATTAATCCCATTGGATCAAGTGCGACTGCCATTCCGATATTGATGAAATTCTTTAGAACAACATTTTTCCCATCAATTGATGAATTTACATAAGGAAAATCTTTCAACGCTTTAACTGTTGCATCAATTATAAATGGAAGGTAAGTTAATTTAACTCCTTCTCTTTCGAGAAAAAAGTCTTTATTCTTTTGGATGTAGTTATGGATTTTCGACATATCAACTTCTTGAATTCCTGCAACATGCACAGAAGTATCACGGCTTTTTACCATGTTTTCCATTATTAATTGCCGCATGTTGTCAAGCGGTTCAATCCTGGTTGCTTCTCCGGGCTGAAATTGAACTGTCTCAACTGCTGGTTTTGAGAAAGGTCTAGTTGCTGTCCCAGCAAATTTTCTTTCGGTCGAGATATAATTTAATATGTCTTTTTTCGTAACGCGCCCGCCAATTCCCGAACCATCAATCATTTCAAGTTCATCAAATGATATATTTTCCATACGAGCAATATTTAGAACGAGAGGAGAATAAAATCTGTTTTTTCCTGAGGCATTTTCCTTCGGTTCAGTTTTGGGTGGTACTGATTCAACCAACTGGTCAGATTTACTTGAGGTTCTTTCAGTTTTTTTCTCTTCCTCTTTCTTAGAAATTTTTAGTACGAATCCTGATGGAGATATTTTTGCGACCACAACTCCAACATCCACAGTTTCCTGTTCGCTAACAATTATTTCTGACAAAACTCCTTCAACTGGAGAAGGCACTTCAGTATCAACTTTATCCGTGCTGATCTCAAATAAAGTCTCATCTTTTTTAATTTTATCTCCGATAGATTTATGCCATTTTAAAATTGTTCCTTGAGTAACGCTTTCGCCCATCTTTGGCATGATTATATCAATCAGGTCTCCCGTTGGTTTCGACTCCGAAACTTGTTCAACTGTTTCTTCGGCTATAGGTTCGGTGGAAGGTGCAGATCCATTTCCCGAATCAATAACAGCCACAACCGAGCCGACAGGCACAGTTTCCTGCTCAAATACTTTTATATCAGTTAATATTCCTGCCGTTGGAGACGGGATTTCTGTATCTACTTTATCAGTACTGATCTCAAATAAAATCTCATCTTTGTTAACTTTATCTCCTTTTTGTTTGTGCCATTTAATGATCGTTCCTTCATTCACGCTTTCACCCATTTTTGGCATAACAACATCAATTTTCATTTCTGCTCCAATTAAAATTCTAATATTTCTTTTATTGCTTTACTAATTGTTGGTTTCGTTGGCAGGACATAATACTCAAGATTTGGATGATATGGAATCGGTGTGTCTTTAGCTCCAATCCGTTTAACTGGTCCATCCAAATATTCAAATGCTTCATCGGATATGATTGCTGCAATCTCAGCCCCAAATCCTGCACTCAATGTATCTTCATGCACAATTAAAACCTTTCCGGTTTTCTTCACACTTTCAAGAATTAATTCTTTATCAAGCGGGACGATAGTTCTAATATCAATTATCTCGATGGAAGAATCTGAAAAATTCTTAGCGGAGTGAATCGCTTCATTTACCATCGAACCCCAAGTCACTATAGTTAAATCTTCACCGTGCTGTTTAATTTTTCCCTTCCCAAAAGGTACATAGTAATCTTTTCCTGGCTCATTACTCATTGCATATGATTGACGGTACAATCCTTTGTGTTCAAGAAACAAAACAGGATCATCAAGTTGGATTGCTGTTTTTAATAATCCTTTCGCATCTGCAGCATTCGAAGGATAAGCGATGTAAAGTCCCGGACAGTGAGCAAAGAACGATTCAATATTTTGACTGTGGTAATGACCGCCATGAATAAATCCGCCGCAAGCTGTTCTAATAACCACATGTGCCGACCAAGCATTATTCGAACGGTAACGAATTAATGCAAGCTCATCTCTTATCTGCTGCATTGCTGGCCAGATGTAGTCTGCGAACTGAATTTCAACTACTGGTTTCAAACCGCGCTGTGCCATTCCGATTGCGACTCCAACTATACTTGCCTCCGCTAATGGCGAATTAAATACTCGCTCATCTCCAAATCGCGTTGACAATCCTTTTGTCGCTGAAAAAACTCCACCTTTACCATCTGCAATATCTTCACCAAAAATATAAATGCTGGCATCCTTTTCCATCTCTTCTCGCATTGCGTGATTGATCGCATCAACCATTACGATCGGTTTTTCCTCCTCACCATAATTTTCATATTCAATATCTTTACTATTAATTGCATCAGAAAAAACATGCAGCGATGCACTTTCCGGTTCAGGATCTGGTGCATTCTCTGCCCAATTGGCAGCTTCATCGACTCTATCATTAACTTCTTTTAGAATTTCATCAAATGCTAAATCGGTAAGAGTTCCTTTTTCAATAAGCAAGTCTTTAAAAAGATTTATTGGATCACGTTTCTTATCGGCTTCAATTTGTTCAGCAGGACGGTATTTTTTCTGGTCATCTGAAGATGAATGAGGGAACAATCTAACAACATCTGCTTCAATCAAACTTGGTCCCTGCATATTTCTTGAATATTTGACTGCAGCGACTGCAGCCGAATTGCATTCGAGATAATTCGTTCCATCAATTTGCTGGCGGAATAAATTTTTATAACCTTTGGTCATTTCAGCAATTGATCCACCCTCGCCTGCTGTCTGATTTTCTACAGGAACAGAAATTGCCCAGCGATTATTTTCAATTAAAAATATTACAGGTAATTTTTCTCTGCTTGCCCAATTAACTGCCTCATGAAATTCACCTTGGCTTGTTGCCCCCTCGCCGGATGAAACGACTGTTACTTCTTTTTTTCCCGTTCTCACAGAGGCTAACGCACAACCAACAGATTGCAAGTATTGAGAACCAGTTGGGCTCGATTGTGTAGGAACATTCAGACTCAACGAACTGTAGTGTCCAGGCATTTGCCTTCCACCCGTAAAGGGATCGTCTGCTTTGCCGAATTGATGAAGAAAAATCTCTTCAGGTTTAATTCCGATTGCCAAGGAAAATGCTAATCCGCGATAATATGGGAACGCCCAGTCGGTTCCAGGTCTCAATGCTTTGGCGACAGCTATTTGAATTGCTTCGTGACCAGCACAGCCAATGTGAAAAAACATTTTACCCTGCTTGAGAAGGCGGAGAATTTTTTCATCCATTGCTCTTGAAAGGAGCATTGTTCGCATGACAGAAGTCAATTCCTGCTTTGTCAAGCCGCCAAAAATATCTTTACGTCCGGTTGGTGCATCGAGAATCTGCTTTCCCCCATTGTTTTTACGTGCAGTCATTTATTAAGCTCCCTCAAATTCAATTGAATGAAATTCGTTATTAAACTCGTCCATTGAACTAAAATGTTTAATAGAGTCATAATTAAAAATCTTGCAAAAATGCTTGATTACAACATCTTTAACATTTTTTAGGGGGATTTTCGTTCCCAACTCGGCTGATAAAGAAGTCACTCCTTTCTCAAAGATTCCGCACGGAATGATCTTATCAAAATACGATAGATCGGTATTCACATTGAAAGCAAATCCATGCATGGTTATCCAGCGGCTGACTTTTATTCCGATGGCAGCAATTTTATTGTTATTGATCCAAACTCCTGTGTAATCGTCATTTCTTTCCGATTTAATATTATACTCATCGAGGGTTCGAATAATTATCTCTTCAAGCTCGCGCAAGTACTTGTGCACATCTTCATAAAGTTCGTCTAATTTTATAATTGGATAGCCGACGATTTGTCCAGGTCCGTGATAAGTAATATCGCCGCCGCGATCGATTTCAAAAACATCGATCCTATTCTCATTAAGAGATCGATCATACGCAAGCAGATGATTTTCATTTGCAGATTTTCCAAGTGTGTAAGTGTGTGGATGTTCAAGAAGAATGAATGTATCATCAATGAGATTTCCGAGCCTCAACTGATGCAGCTTTTTCTGGAAGTCCCAAATTTTTTGGTAGGGTTCGATTTCGAGGTTTATGATATTTAATTGTCGATAGCTCAAGATTCAATAGAACTCAAGTCTGTTAATCTATTCAGATAAATCCTCTTAACAATATATCTGTTTTTTCTGGATGAATTTCTCAAGATTTATTTTAATCTTTCAAATTTTTTAAGAATAACTTCCTTTACTTTCAAAGCGATCTCGTGAGCTTCTTTCGTTTCTTGCAGATTTGGTTCATACCATTCATCCGGATATAGAATTTCAACAGCATAATCAGTAAGTACATCAGCTAAATGTAATTCTTCTTTAATAGACTGATCAACGGTTGAACATAGATTTAACAGAGCAATGATACTATGTGTTTTAGGAAATTCGATTTGATGTTTAACGAGATAAGCTTTTAAGAATTTTTCCACGGATTGCTGGCAATGAAAGCAAACGATGTCAGTTACCACGATTTCAGCTTTCAATCCCTGCTTAGCACTCAGCAAATCTCTTTCAGCAATCTTGAGCCACTGTTGAGCGATGTTATTGATTATTTCGTCTTTACCCATAAACTACTTTACCATATTTATTAGCTGTAAAGACAATAGTGCCAACTACATCTTTTAGAATTTCAAATTCTTTTGGAGTCTTAGTAATTATATCAACAGGAATCGAAAAATCTTTTAGTAAATTTCGGATGAGTCTATTCCGCTCAAAAGCTTTTTTCTTATCATTTTTAATAACTAAAAGATCAATATCACTGTAATTATTATACTCCCCTGATGAGTTTGAACCAAATAAAATAATCTTCTCTGGTTCATATCCTTTAATTATTTCATCAATTACCATTTTTATCTCTTTGTTCATAATAAACCTAAATTAAAATTAATTATTTTTAATCGCATTGAATCAAATATGAATCGCTTCTCCATGAGCATCTGCAGCAGCTTCCATTGTTGCTTCGGACAATGTTGGGTGAGCATGCATCGTTTTAAAAATCGTTACTCCAGTGGCTTCGAGACTTTTTGCAAGTCCGAGTTCGGCAATTAATTCTGTTGCTTCGCTGCCAATTATGTGAGCACCGAGCAGTTCATCATATTTTTTATCGAAAATTAATTTAACGAATCCTATAGTTTCTCCGCTTGCGATTGATTTACCATGACTTCTGAAATTATATTTTCCGATCCGAAGTTCATATCCAAGCTCTTTCGCTTTCTTCTCGGTCAACCCGATGCTAGCAACTTGCGGTTGACAGTATGTGCAGCCTGGGATAGCATCGTAATTTACTCCAGCTGAATGATGACCTGCAATCTGCTCAACACATGCAATTCCTTCAGCGGAAGCAACATGTGCAAGCCATGGCGGACCGCTTACATCCCCAATCGCATAAATATTTTCTAGATTAGTTTTGTAATTCTTTTTGTCAATTGTGATGAAACTTTTCTCAGCCTTAATTCCAAGTTCTTCCAGTCCAATTCCTTCGATATTGCCTTGAACTCCAATTGCGACAAGTGCAATATCACTTTTTATTTCGGAAATCTTTCCAGAAGTCTCAACAGTAACAGAAACGTCGGTTTTTGTCTTGTCGATTTCTTTCACTTTGGTGTTTGTGAGAATTTGAATTCCATTTTTCTTAAATTCCCGCTCAAGCAGTTTTGAAATTTCTTCATCTTCTATTGGCAGAATGTTCGGAAGCATTTCGATAAGAGTCACCTTTGTTCCAAGCTCGTTGTAAAAATATGCGAACTCGACTCCAATCGCACCTGCTCCGATGATAACCATTTCCTTCGGCTGCTTTGGAAGAATCATTGCCTCGGTGCTTGAGATAATTTTTTCTCCGTCATTTTTTACGTTGGGGATTTCTCTTGCACGTGCCCCAGTCGAAATGATAATGTGTTTAGCAGTGATCTCCCGTGACTTTTTTCCATTCTTATCCAAAACTGAAATGGATTTCTGCTTGGTTAATTTTCCGAATCCCTCAACGATATCGACTTTGTTTTTCTTCATCAAGAATTCAACACCTTTATTGATCTTCGAAGAAACCTCGCGGCTGCGCTGAATTATTTTAGTGAAGTCGAACGAATAACCATCGATCTTAATTCCAAACTCCGATGCATTTTTTACCAAATGGAGCGCTTCTGCATTTTTCAGAAGGGCTTTGGTCGGTATGCAGCCCCAATTGAGACAAATTCCACCGAGTTTATCTTTCTCGATGAGAACAGTTTTTAATTTTAGTTGTGCGGCACGAATTGCTGCTACGTATCCGCCAGGTCCTCCGCCAAGAATCGCTGCGTCATATTCAAAATTTTGCATTTTTCCCTATTTTTAAAACAATATAAAAACTCACTTCCCTAAATTCAATTTAGATAATGCGGGATTTAATAATACTTTTTGGGGGATGCAGTAACATGTGCATAGACGTTTTTGTGAAGTTTTGTGATGTAGCGGCATTGTGCAGTTTATCGAAGTTTGTTTACTCTAGAAGTTTCAGATTGCCACTAAGGCACGAAGACACCAAGAAACACATTGATGTGTTCATAACTCAATAGATCATTTCATCACTTAAGATAGAGCATTTTTTTTGTCTCAACGAAATTTCCAGCTCGAAGTTGATAGAAATAAAGACCTGAGGGCAATGGATAATGGAGAATTGAGAATTGTAGTTGCCGGGTTCTTTAACCTCGTCAACAAGGGTTGCGACTTCACAACCGAGTATATCATAGATTTTTAATGTAACTCTCTCACTACTCAATACTGAATACTCAATACTAGTCACCCCATTGAATGGATTTGGATAATTTTGGTATAATACAAATCCTCCTGGTTGTGAAATTCTGTTGTCGATTTCAACGAAAGTAA
>Ga0194120_10000400_pt1 | contig 80987 bp, 64 predicted proteins | sample TA2MahCa65mmetaG_FD_148642 | JGI IMG/M metagenome (GOLD analysis project Ga0194120, IMG submission 148642) | Freshwater microbial communities from Lake Tanganyika, Tanzania - TA2015019 Mahale Deep Cast 65m | ecosystem: Environmental > Aquatic > Freshwater > Lake | place: Tanzania: Lake...
TGTTGCGGATGAGGAGGTCGAAACTGATGCGGTCGCCGGGGGACAGGGATTCAAGGGTGGAGGGTTTTTCGACCGGGAAGGGCATGGTCATGGCGGGCATGAAACCGGGGATGGCGCGGTGGGAGACGGTAAGGGTTGCCGGATCGCGGCGGATGGAGACGATCATTCCCTCGACACGGTAGCGGCGGGCGCAGCCGTTGAGAAGGATCAGGGCAAGACCGAGGAGAGCGGTTTTCAATGGAAGAGGAGAATGTCGGGCCGGAGCCGCCAGCCGGCTTCGGCGCAGGGGCCGCAGAGCATCGTGTAGCCGTCCCAGGCGGAGCGCACGGCTTTGGGAACTTCGACGGGGTGATCCTCGTCGTGATAGGCGGAGATGGCCAGGCGGGGATGAAAGCGGGCGATCGTGGCGCGGCCGCCGTGGATGGCTCTTACTTCGGCTCCCTCGATGTCCATCTTGATGAAGTCCACGGTTTTCAGGTTGAGCTCGGCGGAGAGCTTGTCGATCGTGGTGAGGGGGACCTTTTCTTCTGTGTGGGAGCCAGGGCGCTCGATCAGGAAGCTGTCGGCGGCCGAGTTGTGAGGGTCGACGTGAAGGGTCAGGAAATCGTCCTTGTCCCAGACGCCCTTGGGGTAGACGATCACTTTGCCGGCGGCGATTTCGGATTGGAAATTGCGGCGGAGACATTCGATGTTCTCCGGAGCTGGCTCAATGGCGACGACCAGGCCGGCGCCTTGTTCAAGCGCGCGGCGCGTGAAGACGCCGACATTGGCGCCGCAGTCAAGAACGACATCGCCCGGATGGATGCGGACTCTGCCGAGCGAGTAAATGTCGCGCTCCTGCTCGGCGAGGTTGAAGGGGAGGACGTAGTGGCTGCCGGCGGGGATCCAGAAGCGCCCCTTGGGAGTGTCCCAGAGTTCGAAGCCGGCTTGGTCGGTTTCGAGTTTTTTGGAGGCGGCGAGGATGCGGTCCTTGATCTGCGTTTGCAGGCGGAGATTGGCCGGGGCCTCAAGAGCTTGATCGAGTGAGCAGACGGAGCCGCGCCCGGCGAGAACGATGGCGGCGAGGCGGGCGGGAGCGTAGAAGTGGATGAGGAGTGCGATCAGCAGCAGAGGAGTGGCGATGTAGAGGGCGCGGCGCATGGGCTGTGCCTTTTCAGAGTACTAGAAGCGGACTACCCGGGATCACCCGGTGAAAGCCATGGCGGCGAAACTGACGACGGATTGGGGATCGATTTGCCAGTGCTGATACCGGAGCAACTGGGCGCGGGCTTGCGGGACGGCGCGGAGGAAGGTGTAGGTGGGCGCGGCTCCGCACCATTTCAGATCGTCGTGATTTTGCTGCACCAGTTCCCAGAACCCGGCTGCGTCGCCCTGTTCGATGCGGGAGATGCGGTCCTTGTCGCGTGCGGAGATGGCCATCATCTCGCCTTGGTGGGCCGTGGCGGAGAACTGGTCCCCGTAGCGGCGGCCGATGTGGGCCATGTCGATGCCGAGGACCCAGAGCAGGTTCTTGGCGTGGAGCGAGTGCAGTTCGGAGAGAGCGTCGAGCAAGGCGCGGACGCTGTCGTCCTTTTCAGGGAGGCCGCCTTCCATGAGGCTGCGCACGTAGGGGCCGCAGAGGATCGGCAGGATGCGCACGCCGGGACCGCAGACATGCTGGAGAAAAGCGACCTGGAATTCGATGGAGTGCTCGGTGGCGTGGCAGTAGTCTTCCATCTGAATGGCCTCAGGGGCGCGCGTGGCCAGCCAGTCGACCAGGGCCTGTTCGGTGCGGGCCTCGCCGGACGGAGTCCGGAAGTTCTTGCGGGTGAGGCCGTAGCGTTCCGGCTCCCCGTAGTGGGAGGTGCCAAGGACGACAAAGACCCGGTCGTGGTGGGCCGGGCCGAGTTGCAGGTAAGCGTCGCGGTAGGACTCCCAGCCTCCTTGGGGGCTGACGTGGGGAGCGGCGAGGCCGAGCAGGTTGCCGTCGAGGCTGGCATGCGCAGGAGGAGGCTCGGGCGCGGAGAGATAGCCGCTGAGGAATTCGGTGAGCTGGGCGGGTTCCTCGGGGTAGGCGGCGCCGGCGTGCGCGGGTTCGCGGTGCGGGGCGGCGGCGAACTGGCTGCGCGTAGCGTCGCGCATCGCATGGTAAGTCTCGTTTTCGAGGAAACCGGCCTGGGAGAGCGTATCGATGAGCTGGCGGACGGCTTCTCCGACCGTGAGATCGCCGGTGAGCCGGACCAGCGCCTGGCGCATGTCGAGTTCGGTGGAGGCCCCATCGAAGAATTCCAGCAGCTGGACGAGGACTGGCGGAATGATGAGAGTCGCGTCGGAGTAGTGGAACGGATCGCGGATGAGGAGGCCGGGACGGTCTTCGATCGGGCTGGGCATGAAGTCGAGATCGAGCCGAAGCCGGGGCAGTGGTGGGGTTGAGGTGTGCTCCACTACAACCCATGATAGTTAAACTAGAAGCTATGTCAGAATCGGACGCACGAGTTGCTCTGATTACCGGGGCAAGCGGAGGACTGGGTTCGGCCGTGGTGCCGGCGTTTTTGGAGGAGGGGATTCGCGTGGCCGGCCTGTCGAGGCAGTGGAGAAACCGGCCCGGCGCGGTGGGGTTTGAGGCGGTGGAGGGCGATCTATCGACGCGCGAGGGGGCGGAAGCAGTAGTAGAGGAAACCGTGAAGAGGATGGGGCGGCTGGATATGCTGATTCATCTGGCGGGCGGATGGGCGGGCGGAGCGGTGTTGGAAAAGACGGAAGCGGATGTCTGGGACCAGATGCTGAGCATGAATCTGATGAGCGCCGTTCATGCGATGAGCGCGGTGGTGGCAGTGATGAAGAAGGCGGGCGGCGGGTGCGTGGTGGCGGTGGGTTCACGCGCGGGCGTGGAGGCGGCTCCGGGGATGGCGGCCTATGCGGCCTCCAAGGCGGCGCTGCATGCGGTGGTTCGCGCGGTGGCCGAGGAAGTAAAGGATGATGGGATCACGGTGAACGCGGTGCTGCCGGGCACCCTTGACACAGCGGCCAACCGGAAGGCAATGCCGAAGGCCGATCATGGCGCGTGGGTGAGTCCGGCGGCGATTTCCTCGCTGCTGCTGTGGCTGTGTTCGGAGCAGGGCAGGGAAGTCAACGGTGCGCTGATCCCGATTTACGGAAGGAGCTGAGATGGCCAAATTGACAAACCAGGAGATGGAGCAGTCGCTTGCAGGGTTGCCGGGATGGACGGTTGTGGAGGGGAAGCTGCACCGGGAATACAAGTTCGCCGATTTTGTGCATGCCTTCGGGTTCATGGCGACGGCGGCGGTGGCGATTGAGGCGAGGAACCATCATCCAGAGTGGAGTAACGTGTGGAACCGGGTGACGGTGGATCTGACAACCCATGACGCGGGCGGGATAACCCAGAAGGACGTGGACCTGGCTGTGATGCTGGAGAAGCTGGCGGGTAAGCTGGTATGAGAGGGCTGGCGCTATTCGTGGTGGTTTGCGTGACGGCCGCGCAGTCGCCTTACGGAGCGATCGATACGGCCATTGAGGAATCGATCAAGGCGAAGGAGATTCCCGGGGCTGTAGTCCTGGTGGGTGGGCCGAACGGGGTTCTCTACAGGAAGGCGTACGGGAGCCGCGCGCTGGAGCCGTCGGTGGAGCCGATGACCCTGGACACCGTTTTCGACGCGGCGTCACTGACCAAGGGCGTAGCGACGGCCAGTTGCGTGATGAAGCTGTTTGAGCAGGGCAGGATCCGGCTGAACGATCCGGTGACGCGTTACCTGCCGGAGTTTCAGGGCGGCAAGAGCGAGATTACGGTGCGGCATCTGCTGACGCATTATTCTGGGCTGCGGCCCGATGTCGATCTGAAACCGGAATGGAGCGGCTATGAGACCGGCATCCAGCTGGCGATGATCGATAAGCCTGTTGCCGCGCCGGGGGAGACGTTCATCTACAGCGACATCAACTTTGTGCTGCTGGGAGAGATCCTGCGGCGGCTGAGCGGTAAGACGCTGTCCGCGTATGCGCGCGAGGTTGTGTTTGAGCCACTGGGCATGAAGGATACGATGTTCCAGCCCCCGGCGGAGCTGAAGGGGCGCATTGCGCCGACCGAGCGGCCGTATCGCGGAGTGGTTCATGATCCGACGGCAAGGTTCATGGGTGGCATTGCCGGTCATGCGGGGATGTTTACGACCGCGGAGGATTTGTCTCGGTTCGCGGAGATGATGCTCGGGGAAGGGGAACGCGCGGGCAAGCGGGTGTTCACAGCGGCGGCGGTGAGGAAGTTCACGACTCCGCAGTCGCCGCCGGATCAGGCGTCGTTGCGGGGGCTGGGATGGGATATCGAGTCGCGGTTCTCGGCCAATCGTGGGGAGTTGTTTCCGGTAGGCAGTTACGGACATACGGGATTCACGGGCACGTCGCTGTGGATGGATCCGGTATCGAAGAGTTACGTGATACTGCTGACCAACAGCGTGCATCCGAACGTGAAGCCTCCGATCACCTCGCTGCGCTCGCGTGTGGCGACGATTGTGGCGGCCCAGGCCGGCAGGAGCGTTCCGGGTGTGGTGCTGACCGGCTACAACGAGACGATGGCGGGGGCACGGCGCAGAGTGGAACGCAACGGCCGCGTGTTGAATGGACTGGACGTCTTAAAGGAGGAGGGCTTCGCCCGGCTGCGCGGGAAGCGCGTGGGTCTGATCACCAACCATACTGGCTTGAGCCTGGATGGGAAGCGGAATGTGGATCTGATGGTGGGCGCGGGGATCCGGGTGGAGGCGCTGTTCAGCCCGGAGCATGGGATTGCGGGCGTGGAGGATCACGAGAAGATCGGCCATGGCCAGGATGCGGCCACCGGCGTCAGGATTTACAGCCTGTATGAAGGGCAAAACAGGCGGCCCAGGCCGGAAATGCTCGCCGGGTTGGACGTGATTGTGTTCGATATTCAGGATATCGGCGCTCGGTTTTACACATACATGTGCACGATGTTGTATGCGATGGAGGAGGCGGGCAAGGCAGGCACGGAGTTCGTGGTGTTGGACCGGCCGAATCCCATTACGGGGGTGCATGTGGAAGGTCCGCTGCTGGAGAAGGGTTTGGAGAGCTTCATCGGTTGCCTGGCATTGCCGCTGCGGCACGGGATGACGCTCGGCGAGATCGCCACCATGGCCAACGCGGAGCCGAAGCTGCGGGCGAAGCTGGAAGTGGTGAGGATGCAAGGTTGGCAGAGGGGCGACTGGTTTGACGCGACGGGCCAGGTTTGGGTGAATCCATCGCCGAACATGCGCAGCCTGAACGCGGCGGCGCTGTATCCTGGGGTAGCAATGTTGGAGGGATCGAAGAACTATTCGGTGGGGCGGGGGACGGACAGTCCGTTTGAGCAGGTCGGAGCCGATTGGATTGATGGCCGGCAACTGGCCCACTATCTGAATGAGCGGCGGGTGCCTGGGGTGCGGTTCTATGCGACGCGGTTTCAACCGGCCGCGTCTGTTCTTGCCGGGAAAACGGTAGAGGGTGTGCGGATAGTGATCACGCAGCGCGATGGCTTATCGGCGGTGCGGCTGGGGATGGAGATAGCCGCGGCGCTGGTTAAGCTTTACCCGGAGCGCTTGAAACTGGACGACAGCCGCCGCTTGGTCGGAAACACAACCGTCATCGAGGCGCTGAGGCGGGGAGACGACCCGCGGCTGGTTGCCGAACGGAGCGCGGATGAACTGGCGCCCTTTCTGCAACTGAGGAAACAGCACCTGCTGTATTAAGTTTAGACCGGGCGCGGCGACCCGGAGCTTGGCCGGGGGAGGCAACCCCCGGCTATGGCAAATCTAATCCGAGATCAGTTGGAGGCGGCTGTTGCTCTTGCTTTAGGGGTTGCGGTGGCGGCTCTGGCCTGGGTGCGTTTGCGAGCCTCGGCCAGCCAAAGCGGCGGCCGGCCACGACGCTTTCCACGTCCCTTGGCAAGACGCTCGAGTGTCAAAATGGCCTCCTCGATTTGTTCCCTCTCCTGGCGCAAATCGGCCAGCATTTTCGTAACATCCATGACTCGTGGACTCCTCTACGGGGTGGCGAAGTGTGCAGGTTTCCGAATTCAGAACGATGTGAACGATACTTGGCATCACCCGTGATCCAATTTATACATTATTTTTCTGGAGCTTTCAAGGGTTTTGTTCCGGATTCAGAACACAATCGAAAATCGGCTGCCCTAATTCGGAACAAGGTTCGTAGTACTCAGCCAGCCCTTTGGCGCCGCCGGTTCCAGTAAAAATAGAAGGGCAAACCGGCGAAAATGAGAGCCAAACCCCCCAGCGATTCGTAGGGGGAGGTTCTCAAGGTATTGATAATCAATAGCAAGGCCACGAGTACGAAGAACCCCGGAACCAATGGGTAGCCCAGCGTGCGGTAGGGGCGCACCATTTCCGGTTTTCGATACCGCAGTACTATGACCGAAGCGGCGGCCATCCCGTACAAAATCCAGCTGGAAAAAATAACATAAGTGAAAAGTTGCTCGTACCGGCCGCTGAGGACCAGCAGCATGGACCATGCGCTTAGGAGAATGATGGAGACCGAAGGGGTGTGGTGAGTGCGGTGGACTTTGGCGACATCGCGGAAGAACAGGCCATCGGCGGCCATGGCGTACGGGACGCGGGCACCGGAAAGTAGAGAGCCGTTGAGTGCGGCGAAGATGGAAATCATGGCGGCGATGGAGACGGCAGCGGCGCCGGATTCCCCGTATATCACCCGCATCATGGTGGCGGCGACGCGGTCCGAAGAGGCGACCCCGGCCGCGGGAAGAACGTAGAAATAGGCGAGATTGGTGGCTAAATAGAGAACGATCACGGCGGCGGTTCCAAGGCTAAGCGCCAATGGAAGGCTGCGCTGAGGATTGCGGATCTCGCTGGCCACCATGGTCACGTTATTCCACCCGTCGTAGGCCCAAAGCGCCGCCACCATGGCGGCGAAGAAGCCGGCAATGCCGCCGGTGGTGGTGACCGAGGAGGAGAAATTAGCCGTATTTCCGTGGCTGGCAGTGAGTCCGATGAGGATAATGGCCCCGATGAGGCCGACTTTCACAATAGTTACGGCCACTTGCACGCCACCGCCGATCTTGACGCCAAAATAGTTGACGAATCCGAGTCCGGCGATGACGGCCATCGCCAAAAGCTGCCCGTAGCGAATCTCGAAGGGGCCGATGTAGGTGAGCGTGGCCTCCAATCGCGGGTAGAAATTGGCAAGGTAGTAAAAAAATGCGGTGCCGAGGGTTGCGATGGAGCCGCTTTTGGCCACCCACATCTGGGTCCAACCGTAGAGGAATCCGAAAAAGGGGCCATAGGCTTCGCGCAGGTAGACATATTCACCTCCTGCTTCGGGCATGGCGGCTGCGAGCTCTGCATAGCTAAGGGCTCCTGCGAGGCTGAGAAGGCCGCAGAGGATCCAGACAACAAAGACCATTTGCGGGGAGCCGACGTTGAGCACCATCGCCTTAGGCACCAGGAAAATGCCGCTGCCGATGACGGTGCCGACGACGATGGAGGCGGCGCTCCAAAGTCCGAGTTCACGACGAAGTTGGGCCAACGGGTTCCTCCTTGATCAGCCACGAGACCAGCAGGGCTGTAAGAAAAGTGACGGTAGTTCCGATGCCAACGTACCAGGTCCAGGCGATGCTGGTGCCTAGCCGCACGTAGAGCATCGTGAGCAGGCCGGCGACCATGCCGGCCATGGCGGCTTTTTCCTGCACGCGGCGTGTGAGCACGCCGAGCAGGAAGGTTCCCAGCAGCGCGCCGTAGACGACGCTTGCGATGGCCAGGCCGGCTTCGAGCACGGATTTCACACCTTGGGCGAGCACGGCGATGGCGAATAGAATGCCGCCCCAGACGATGGTTACACGGCGCGCCAGGGCGAGCCAGGAAGCGTCGGAGCGGTCGGATTTCGCGGCCGGCTTGAGGAAGTCCATCACCGTGGTGGAGGCCAGCGAGTTGAGCGCGGCGCTGAGATTGGACATAGCGGCGGCGAGGATGGCGGCGATGACGAGTCCGGCGACACCCGTGGGCAGATGTTTCCAGATGAAATCCGGGTAGATGCGGTCGGCGGGTGAGGGTGGCGGAAGTTGCGCGCCCTGGTAGTAGACGAAGAGGATGGCTCCGATTAGCAGGAACAGCGAGAACTGGAAAAAGATGACCACCCAGCTGGCGAGCAGGGCAGTGCGGCCTTCGGCTTGGCTGCGCGCGGCCAGCAGCCGCTGGACCATCAATTGTTCTGTGCCGTGGCTGGCGGTGGTGAGGAAGCAGCCGCCGATGATGCCGGCCCAGAAGGAGTAGGTTCGGGAGAAGAATTCGGCCGGCGCGGCAAGGCGGAAGTCGAAGAGCTGGAATTTGCCGGCGGCGGAAGCGGTTTCCCACACATGCGGCCAGCCGCCGGGGATTTTATCGAGGATGACAAAGAGGCTCAAGATGGCGCCGGCAATGTAGAGGAACATCTGGACGACGTCGGTCCAGATGACCGCGGTCATGCCGCCTTCAAATGTGTAAAAGAGAGTGAGGCAAACGATGAGGAGGATGGAGGCGGTTTCGCCGGTGCCGAGCACGATGGAGATGACGATCGAGATGGCGAAGACTCGCACGCCTTCGGCCAGCGCACGGAGGACAAGAAACGCGCCGGCGGTGAGGCGGCGGATGCGCCAGCCGAAGCGGCGCTGCATGAGCTCATAGGCGGTGTACATTTCCCCGCGGTAGTAGTGGGGCAGCAGCAGCACGGTGATGACGACGCGGGCCAGCAGGTAGCCGAACACAACCTGAAGGAAGCCGAAATTGCCGTAGAAGGCCAGCGCGGGGGTTCCGATGACGGTGAGGGTGCTGGTCTCCGCCGAGACGATCGAGAAGGCGATCGCCCACCACGGCGTGTCGCGGCCGCCGAGGAAATAATCCTTAAGCGTCTTCTGCGAGTGCCGGAAGCGGGCGCCGAATAGCGTGATCCCGATTAGGTAGACAACAATGACGGCGAGGTCAAAGTAGCGCAAGGGCGGATTGTAGCATAGGGGTGTGGACCGGAAGCGGCAAGCCAGCGGGATGGCGATTTTAACATCTATCTGTTGCAACAAAAATCGGCTGCGCCGCGTCTAACATGCAAATGCTGGATGAGGGCCGTGTGTGCGCCGGAGGATGGTTGCAATGTACTGCATCGTCAGGGTTGCGGCGCTTGCCACGATTCAGATATACTCCGCAATTGCGCGATCCGTTCGGGAGCTTGAGTGTGAGTTCCCGGACGCTTGTACTTTTCCAAACCAGAGGATGGAAATAGGAGGCGGCGAGTGTTGAAGACTCTATTCAAGAAAGCAGCCACGATTACAGTAGTGCTGGCGATTGCCCAAGTTGGGCTGTTGGGTCAGGAAAAGAAGGTTAAGGACCAGGCCGAATACGACCTGTTCGATGCGGTCACCAAGGAAAAGGACCTCACCAAGAAGAGCCAGCTGCTGGAGACGTGGAAGACAAAGTACCCGGATTCCGACTACAAGATCGAGCGCCAGCAGATGCTCGTGCAGACCTACCAGGGGCTGAACCAAGGCGAGAAGATGTATCAGTCCGCCAAGGAGATGCTGGCCATGGATCCGGGCAACACCTTTGCCATGGTGTGGGTGACGCTGCTGACGGAGAGTCTGAAGAATACGGCGCCGGACCGGCTTGATTTTGGCGAGAAGACGGCGCGTTCCTTGATCGCCAGCCTCGACAAGAAGCCGGCCGAGCAAACCGAGGAACAGTGGAAGGTCAACCGCGTGCAGCTGGAACTGGCGGCCCGCAGGACGCTGGTCTTCGTCGCGGCGGCGCGCAAGGACAACGATGCCGTGGAGCGGGAAATCACGACGATTCTGAAGATCAATCCCAACAACGGTGCGCTGTCGTACCAGTTGGGCGCGGCGCTGGTGGCGCAGAAGAAGCCGGAGAAACAGATGGCGGCCTTCTGGCACTTCGCCCGGGCTGCGCACTACACGGGCGAGAACGCGCTGGACGAGGCGACACGGAAACAAGTGCTGGCCTATTTTGAAAAGATCTATACCAGCTACGCAGGGGGCAAGGAAGGCATGGCGGAGTTGGTGGAGAGAGCCAAGAGCTCTCCGTTTCCGCCCAATGATCTGGAGATCAAGTCGGCGCAGCAGAAGGATATCGAGCAAGAAAACCGGCTTCGGGAGACCAATCCTCAACTGGCGCTGTGGCTGGGAGTGAAGAAGATGCTGGTCGGCCCTGAGGGTCCGGGATATTTCGAGAGCTCGGTGAAAGGAGCCGCGCTCCCGAAATTGAAGGGCAAGATTATCAGCCACACGCCGGCGTTGCGTCCCAAGGAAGTGCTGATCGACATGAGCGATGACGGCACGCCGGAAATCAGGCTGCGGATCGACAACCCAATGGCAAGCAAGGCCGACCCGGGGACGGAGATTGAGTTTGAAGCGGTGCCCCAAGAGTTCACCCCCGATCCGTTCCTGGTGACGATGGACGTCGAAAAGGACAAAGTGACCGGCTGGCCGGCAGCGGCGCGCACTGCTCCCCCTGCGGGTACGAAGAAGGGCGCCGGGAAGAAGAAGTAGACTCTGCTCAGCAAGCGCGCAAGGCGCGCTCAAGATCTGAACTGAACCGGCGGAGCGCTTCCACTTGCTCCGCCGTTGCTTCTTGTTCATGCTGCTTGGCTACGAAGAAGGCTTTCTCTCCGCGCCACATCAGCATCGATAATCCGGCTTCGGTGATCATTCCCGTGGATCCGATGCGTCCGAAACCGGATTCGGTGCGCTCCACTAGCGTCGCATAAGGACCGCGCGCGAACACAATGTGCCGGTCCAAGGCGGGCATCGGCACAATCTCAATGCCGAGCGAGGCCAGCATTTCCAGTTTGTTGGTCATGGAAGAGGAGGCTACATCTTGTAGCGGCCGAGATCCTCGTCGTTCAGATTCTCCAGCCACTGGCGCAACTCGTCGCTGTTCACCTTCTCGGAAATGGCGCTGGCCATTTTCGAGTTGTGCAGGACGGAATCGTCGACGTAGATCGGGCAATCCAGCCTCAGCGCGATCGCCAGGGCGTCGGAGGGGCGGCTGTCGATGCTGATCAGCTGACCGTCCTTTTCCAGCCAGATGACGGCGTAGAAGACGTCTTCGCGGAGTTCGGTGACCACCACTTTGCGGACACCCGCGCTCAAGCCCATCAACAGCGTCTTGATCAGGTCATGCGTCATCGGCCGTTGGGTGGAGACCTTTTCGATCTCCAGCGCAATGGCGTTTGCCTCATAGGAGCCTACCCAGATCGGCAGAATCGAATTGCCGCTGACATCCTTCAGGATAACGATGGGCATATTGTTCATCGGGTCCATCATCAGACCCCGGATTTTCATTTCCACTTCCATGTCATCCTCCTTATTGAATCTGTGAAACTGCTTCGCCGGCCAGCGAATTCGGCCCGGCTCTGGTGACGCGCACATCGAGATAAGCTCCCTCCGGTAGCTGCGCTGTCGTGGTGAAGTTCAGCGTGCGGTGTTGCGAGGTGCGGCCGATCCACTGGCCGGTCCCGTGATTGTAGCCTTCCACCATCACCTCCTCCACTTTGCCCACCAGGTCCGCGTTGCGGCGGATCTGGATGGCGCGCTGTTTTTCCTGGAGGATTGTCAGCCGCCGTCCCTTCTCCTCTTCCGGCACCGGATCGGAGAGCGTCAGCGCGGAGGTGTTGGGGCGCGGCGAGTATTTGAAGCTGAACATCGAGTCGTACTCGACTTCGTCCACCAGGTCCAGCGTCTGCTGGAAATCGGCGTCGGATTCACCCGGGAAGCCGACAATCATGTCGGTGGTGATGGCGATATTTCGTCCGCTCTGCTTCATCCACTCGATGCGCCGCATGTACTCGTCTCGTGTATAATGGCGCAGCATGCGCTTCAGGACATGATCGGAGCCGGACTGCACCGGCAGGTGCACGTGATTGCAGAGCACCGGATTCTCGTCCATCGAGTCGATGATCTCCTTGCCAAAGTCGCGCGGGTGGGAGGTGGTGAATCGCACGCGGCGCAGGCCGGGCACGGCGGCAACTTCCCGTAGCAGGCCGGCGAAATCGAGACCGCCGGAGGACGGGTCGCGATAGCTGTTCACGTTCTGGCCCAGCAGTTGAATCTCGGTGTAGCCGTGGGAGGCCAGCTGGCGGACCTCTTCGAGAATGCTCGCCCCCGTACGGCTGCGTTCGGGGCCGCGCGTGAAGGGGACAACGCAGTAGGCGCAGCTCTTGTCGCAGCCTTCCATGACGGTGAGATAGGCGCGGTGCGGATTGTCCCGGCGGGTGAAGGGGGTTTCGAATGTGTCTTCGGTGTCGAGGTTCAGACCGGTGACGCGCCGTTCGCCGTTTTCGATCTGGACCAGCAGTTCGGGGAGCTTGGTGTAGCTGGCAGAGCCGCACACTAGGCTGACGTGCGGCGCGCGGTCAAAGATATTCTCGCCTTCCTGTTGGGCTACGCATCCCAGCACACCGAAGACTTTTCCCGCGCCGGCGCGCTTGAACTGTTGCAGGCGGCTGAAGACCTTCTGCTCGGCTTTATCGCGAATGCTGCACGTGTTGTAAAGGACAAGGCCGGCGTCCTCCGGCGTCGCCACTTGCTGGTAGCCCTGCTGCATAAGCGTACCGATTACCTTTTCGGAATCGTGGGCGTTCATCTGGCAGCCGAAGGTTTCGATGTAGAAAGTCTTCATTCGAGCGCTTTCTCTATTATAGAGGCCGTTAGGAGTACATCGCCGGATAGGCGCGGCGCATCCCTTCGGCCTCTTCCATTGCGGCGCCGATTTGGATGAGTTCGCCTTTGCCGATGCCCGGGCAGTGTCCGGCGGTCTTGCTCCATTCCCGGCGGTTTTCGACAAGCTCGGGCCAGAAGGGGAACAGGCGGCACTGTGTGGGCTTGGCGGGGTGGATGGAGCAGCCGGCCTCGGTGAGGAAGTGGCACTGGGAATGGCGCGGTTTGCGCAGGCGGAGGAAGTTCTTTGTGCGGTAGACGTAGCGGTTTTCAAACGCCGCCTTGGTCATGCCGGTGAAGGCGGCGGCCTGTTCGAGGTCGGTTTCGGTGAGGTAGACGAAGCCCTGCACGTCGCAGCAGTTGGTGCAGCCGGGCTGGCACTGGAAACGCAATCCCTCTAAAGCATGGGCAGGCATGGAAGATATAATGAAAGTAGCATGCCGCGTCCCGTTCAGCAGCGACCGGCCCTATTTGGCGGGGACTGATACCGTCCCGCTGTCCCTCGTTCCTTCTCTCAAATTCAAGGAGGTTCCATGGAGAACACAATGACGGAAGTCCGCCAAGATCTTCCCTACCGGATCAGCAGCCTGCCGGGCCCGAAGGCCGCGGCGATCATCGAGCGCGACCGGGCGACGCTGTCGCCTTCCTACACGCGGAGCTATCCGCTCGTTGCCGAGCGTGGCGAAGGCGCGATGATCACCGACGTCGATGGCAACCGGTTCCTGGATTTTAACGCCGGGATCGCGGTAGTGGCCACCGGGCACTGCCATCCGAAAGTCGTGGAGGCAGTGCAGCGGCAGGCGGCGAAGTTGATCCACATGTCGGGGACGGATTTCTATTACGAGAATATGGTGGCGCTGGCGGAGAAGCTGGCGGCGCTGGCGCCGGGCGATGCGCCGCGGCGGGTCTTCTTCGGCAACTCGGGGACGGAGGCCATCGAAGCGGCGATCAAGGCTGCGCGCTACCACACCGGACGCGACAAGTTCATCGCGTTTTTGGGAGGTTTTCACGGACGCACGATGGGGTCGCTCTCTCTGACGGCATCCAAGTATGTACAGCGGGCCGGATTCGGACCGCTGGTGCCGGGCGCGACGCATATCCCTTATGCCTACTGTTACCGCTGCGCCTACAACAAGGAGCCGGAGACTTGCGCGGTGGAGTGCGTGAAGGTGATCGAGGAACAGCTGCTGCGGACGATCCTGCCGGCCAAAGAGGTGGCGGCGATCGTGCTGGAGCCGGTGCAGGGCGAAGGCGGGTATGTGGTTCCGCCCCGAAAGTTCTTCGATGAGCTGCAACAGGTGGCCACGCGGCATGGCATTGTGATCATCGCCGATGAGGTGCAAAGCGGGATGGGGCGAACGGGCCGGATGTGGGCGAGCGAGCATTTCGGACTGATGCCGGACATCATGGCTGTGGCCAAGGGAATCGCCAGCGGGCTGCCGCTGTCGGCGACCATTGCGCGCAGTGAACTCATGTCGTGGCCGCCGGGGGCGCATGCCACGACATTCGGCGGCAATCCCGTGGCCGTTGAGGCGGCGCTGTCGACGATCGAGTTGCTGGAAGAGGAACTGCTCGGCAACGCCACCAGGATCGGCGAGCACATGCGCGCGCGAATGGCGGATTGGCCGCGCCGGTTCCCGCACGTCGGCCAGGTTCGCGGGCTAGGCTTGATGATCGGGATCGAGCTGGTGCGCGATCGGGCGACGCGCGAGAAGGCGCCGCACATGCGCAACCAGGTGATCGAATCGGCCTTCCGGAAGGGTCTACTGATCCTGGGCGCCGGCGAGAACACGGTCCGGCTGTCGCCGCCGCTGGTGATCACGCGCGATCAGGCGGACTTCGCCGTGGAAACGCTGGAAGCGTGCCTGGCGCAATTGCCTGGAATGTAGTTATTCGCGAGTCTGGGAAACGACGGCGGGCTGGACGGGCACCGTGTAGGTGAACCAGCCGATCATCATCTCTTCCCAAGTCTGATCGCCCCAGCGGACCTCTTTGCTGGGGTCCGGGTTGTACTTGTTGTTGGGCGAGTTGTCGAAGTGGGCGACGCAATCGATACGCGAGCCCTTGGGGAGCACGAGCGGCTTCTCCAACTCGTAGGCGAGCTGCCAGTTGAAGTCGTACTTGGGGACGTGGAGGACGACATCCGACTTACCGTCCGGATAAACGACGGTGTACTTGAAGTCCTTGCCTCGAAGGTGCATGTGCGGCATGAAGCCGTTGATCTCCACATCTTCCCTGGCCGTCCAGCTGGCCTTCACTTCGTGGTTCGGTTCTCCGGGAGGGATCTTGAAGCCGAAGTTCAGGGCGCGGCCGGTGATGGCTTGCCTCGCGGGCCGGTTCTTGGCGAGTTTGAGGCCGAAGTAGCTGCGGTCGGTCGTAGCCTTGCCATTCGTAGTATAGTGCATCTGAATGTTGAAGACGGTTCCCGCCTTCACCAGTTTGGCGGTGCCGGGCTCCAACTGCATGGGCGGATCGCCCGGCGCAAAGCCGACCAGCAGATTGCCGCCATCTCCGCCTGAACGCGCGCCTTGTTCCACCATGAAGACGATCACGTGATGCACCACTTCGCGCTTGTCCGGACGGATTTCGGCTGCTTCCACCCAGGTGTCTTCCGTGAAGTTGCTGGGGATGCGGAAGTATTTGTAAGGAACTGTACCGGAGGCAGGCACCTCGAAGTCGGCGCCGATGTCGAAGACCAGGTCCGGCTTGCCGATGTTCCAACCCTGGACATAGTCGGGCGCCTTGGGGAGGTTCTTGGGAGCTCCCTCAGGAGCGCCCTCGGCCACCCATTGGGAGATGGTGTCCTTCTCCTTCTGCGGCATTCGTCGGTCGTTCTTGAAGACGCCGTGATTGGGGTCGGCCAGCCATGGCGGCATCTTCGTGGACAGTACGGCCTCGCGAATCGCCTTCGCCCAGGGACGAACCTCCTTATACGAGGTGAACGCCATCGGCGCGGCTTCCCCGGCTCGGTGACATTCCACGCACCGGTTGTTCAGAATCAGTGCGACGTCTTTGGTGTAAGTGACAGCGGCAGGCAAACTGGCCGCGGAAAAGGCGATCAGCGCAAGAACTGTAAAGCCATGCTTCATAGTGGAGCCTCCCTGGATACAACACTCTTATCGCACAGAAATGGTTTTTGAATCAATAGTTATTGAGGTTGCGGCCCGCTTAAAAAGGGATCCGTTCCGGGCCTTAAACCGGAGTCGCCGATGACACGCGTTTCGGGCCGGAAGACCAGCCAGGCGAAGGCAAAGTAGACGCCGTGATCGACGGGCTTCAGCCGCTTTCCCTTGAGGGGACCTTCTGTGGCTACCCCGAGCACGTTCCAGCGGCTTTTGGTTTGTTTGTCCTCGATGCCGTCCTTGCGGTGACGGAAGCGCAGCCGGTTGCCGTCGACCAGTGCGCAGAAGACTCCGACGCTGCCGACAGACTGTGACTCCTTGATCTGCTTGCTATCGAGGGCCGAGAGCGTGTTCTTGTCGTAGAAGATCACCAGATCGATGTCCTGAAAGCTGTCTTCCACCACCTTGCGCGAGCGCACGTAGTGAAACGTGTAGGCGCGCGTACGGTCGCCGATGGTGATGGTCACCAGCCGCTCCATCGGCCGCACGTTGGCCGGAAGTTCGACACGGCCGATGGGCGCCACCAGCCGCGGATTAAACTCGTACCGCTCATAGGGGTTCTGGCCGTACGGACGCATGTGTCCGGTGTCGCGATTGAGCACTTTGCCTTGCGGATAGCCGGCGGCGAAGGTTTCAAACGAGACGGTCTGTGACGGGAGGATGGTGAGCGTCTTCCCCGTCAACTCGCCGACGATGGCTTCGCCGGTGATCTGTTGCCACAGCGAATCGGTCTGGCGGTCGTACATCACCATGTCGGAATGGCGGAGCATGCCGGAGACGCCGAAGTCGTAGACCGTTCCGTCAAGGCGGCGGTCAAAGACGATCGCGGAGTTGCATAGGGGGCAGAAGCTGGCCAGCAGCGGCGTATCGCCGATTTGATCGTTAACCAGTTCGTGCCAGGTCAACACCTGAAGAGGGTAGGCCCGGGCTTCGCCGTGAAGGTTCACGACCATTATGGGCTCGCGCGGATGCAGCCAGCGGGCGGCTTCATCGACGGTGTCAAAGCGGGGGCGGTCAATCGCCGGGATTCCATCCTTCGGCGGGCCGCCGGATTTCAGCTCCCCGAGGTCAATCGACTTTTTCGAAAGGTCGGTCTTCCAGTTGCCCGGCGCTAGCTGTGCGGCCAGCGCCCCTGCAAACAGCAAAACCATGAGCGGCATTCGCATTTTCTTGCCCTCCGATTCGGCTCTTCTTCAGAAAAAGTTACCGTAACCGGGCCTGTTCGGGAATCGAATCTATGGTAGAAGGGATAACCATGTTACGGCGCAGGATGATCGTGTTTCTGGCCGCTGGCGCTTGGGCGGCGGCGCTGCTGGTTCCGGCGGTTGTGCCGGCGCAGACGCCGGCCCAAACACGGACAAAGCTGCATCCGGTGCCCGCGCTGGACGCGAACATGAAGACCGGTCCCGCGTTGGGAAAACACATCCCGAAGTTTTCCTTGCCGGATCAGAACGGGCGGATGCGGAACTTCGAGAATCTGAAAGGGCCGAAGGGCCTGGTGCTGCTGTTTGTCCGCTCGGCCGACTGGTGACCGTTCTGCAAGACCCAGCTCGTGGAGCTGGAACAGCAGCGCGGCAAGTTTGCGGCGCAGGGGTTGGGTATCGTCGCGATCAGCTACGATCCGCCAGCGCTGATGAAGGATTTCGCCTCCCGCAAGGGCATCACCTATCCGTTGCTGGGCGACGGGGAGTCGGCGATGATCCGCTCGTTCGGAATTTTGAACGGCAATTTTCCGCCGGAGCATGAGTGGTACGGTGTACCGTTTCCCGGTACCTACATCGTGAATGAAAAGGGTGTCGTGCTATCGAAGTTCTTCGAGGACGATCACCGGGAGCGGTACACGGCTTCCACGGTGCTGTTGAGAACCGGGGCATCGACGGTAGATGGGTGGCAGGAGGCGGAGACGAAGCATCTGAAGCTGCGCTACGGGGCAACGGAGTCGACGGTGCGGCCGGGGAATCTAGTGGCGCTGGCGGTGGAGGTGGAGTTGAAGCCGGGCATGCATGTTTATGCGCCAGGGGTGCAGTCCTCCTATATTCCGATTGACTGGAAGATGCCGAACTCGACGTCGTGGTTGGCGCGGCCGGCGCAGTATCCGGCGGCGCGGACGCTGCATCTGGCGGCCATTCAGGAGTCGGTGCCGGTGTATGAGAACCGTTTCCGGTTGACGCGCGAGTTGCTGGTGGGCCAGAGCGGCGAGATCCGTCCGGCGCTGGGCCCGGACAACAAGCTGAAGGTGGAAGGCTCATTGCGGTACCAGGCCTGCGACGACAAGATCTGCTACGCGCCGGTGACGGTGCCGCTGGAGTGGAGCTTCGCGACGGAGAGGCATGACGGTCAGCGCGCGCCGGCGGAGCTACGGAGGAAGCCGGCCCGCTGATGCGCTACGCGATCATCGGCAATGGGGTGGCCGGCGTTACGGCCGCATTCACGCTGCGGGAGCGGGAGCCGAAGGCGGAGATCACGCTGATCAGCGGCGAGAGCGACTACTTCTTTTCCCGCACGGCATTGATGTACGCGCTGATGGACCGGATGACGCTGCGGGATCTGGAACCTTACGAGCGCAACGTTTATGAGAAGCAAAAGATCCGGCGTGTGCGGGATTGGGTGACGGATCTCGATGGCGCGGCGCGCCGGCTGCGGCTGCGCTCCAAAGGTGAGGTGGCTTACGACCGGCTGCTGATCGCAACAGGGTCGCGCCCGAATTTGTTTCCGTGGAAAGGGCTGGACAGGATCCAGTCCGGCCTGGTGCACTTTGTGACGCTCGAGGATCTACAGGCGGTGGAGAAGGCGATCCGGCCCGGAGGCCGTGCGGTGGTGATCGGCGGCGGGCTGATCGGGGTGGAACTGGTGGAGTGCCTGGTGCATCATGGCATGCAGGTGACGTTTCTGGTGCTGGAGGACTGGTACTGGCCGATCGCGTTCGGGCGCGAGGAAGGTGAGATGGTGGCCGATCACATTCGCGGCCACGGCGTGGATTTGCGTGTACAGGAGGAGGCAGTCGAGTTTCATTCCAACGCCGATGGTGGGGTCAGCCATGTCGAGACAAAGGCGGGGAGCAGCTATCCCTGCGAGCTTCTCGGCATCGCCGTCGGCGTGCATCCGGCGGTGGAGTGGCTGCGAGGGGTGGCCACTCCGCCGAGGGTGGAGAAAGGTGTTGTGGTAAGTCCGGACTTCCGCACTTCGCTCGAGGATGTGTGGGCCGCGGGCGACTGCGCGGAGATCCGGCGGGATGGGGAGAAACCGCTGATTGAACAGATCTGGTACAGCGCGAAGCTGCAAGGGGAGATGGCGGCGAAATCGATGCTGGGCGACCGGATCGATTACCGGCCGCCGCTGTTCTATAACAGCTCGCGGTTCTTCGAGGTGGACTACACGACGGTGGGGGCTGTGAACCAGGCGCCGGAGGGGGCGCAGTCCTTCTACCGGCGCATTCCCGGCAAGTGCGCGAGCTTGCGTATTGTGCATCACGAGGGCGCCGTGATCGGCTTCAACATGCTGGGCTCGCGCTGGGATCACGCCTGGTTTGAAAAATGGATTGCGGAGCGGCGCGGGCTGGACTACGTTCTGGCCCACTTGCATGTGGCGCAGTTTGACGCCGAGTTCAGCAGGCTGAAGCTGGAAGGGGTAACGGCTTGATCGGACCTGGGCGGCTGGAGTGGCTGAAGCACGACCTGACCAACCGCGGCCTGACGGCCTGGATTCTCAGCGCGGTGTTGTTTGGCTTCTATATGGTGCTCTACTTCACGGACTGGTTGAACCCGGTGGCGGCGGCGTTGGGGCTGGGCCACAAGTGGACGCTCTACGGACTGCTCTACACGCTGGCCATCACCCTCGGTGGTGTGTACGTGATCCGCAAGTACCGCCACAACCGCTACCAGGTGATCCGCACCGTGGTCGTAATTGTCGTGCAGGTCATGTTGGCCTTTTCCGTGCCGCTGCTGCTCAAGTTCTTCCACCAGCCGGAGTACTACTTCAGCTACCTGTGGCCGCTGAAGTTTGAATACCTGACGCCGCCGGTGGTCTTCCACATGCCGCTGCCGTTCATTCTCTACAGCTTCTTCGGCGCTCTGGTGATGGCGCCACTCTTGGCCGTCTTTTTTGGAAAGCGCTGGTACTGCTCCTGGGTGTGCGGATGCGGTGGGCTGGCGAATACGGCGGGTGATCCCTTCCGGCACTTGTCCTCGAAATCGATGGCGTCCTGGCGGTTTGAGAAGATCGCGATTCACACCGTGCTCGTTGTGGCCGTCGTGCTGACGGCGTTGCTGTTTGTCAGTTGGGGTGCGGGCAAGCAGAATCCGGAGCTGGCACGGTGGAGCTACCAGTTTCAGTCTGCCTATGGTCTGATTGTGGGAGCCGTGCTGAGCGGGATTGTCGGCGTGGGTGTGTATCCGATCGGAGGCACGCGCGTCTGGTGCCGCTATTTCTGCCCGATGGCGGCGATGCTGGGGTTGGTGCAAAAGGTCGGCCGCTACCGGATTACGGTGAAGCGGAACATGTGCATCTCCTGCGGGCTTTGCAGCAAATACTGTGAAATGGGGATAGACGTGAGAAGCTACGCGCAAACCAATACTTCCTTCACCCGCGCCTCCTGTGTCGGCTGCGGCATATGCGCCGAGGTCTGCCCGCGTGGCGTGCTACGGCTGGAGAACGTGACGCGCCGTGATCCGCAGGAGCTGGTGCAGATTGAGGTGGCCGCGTGATCCGGGCTCTCCTGCTCAGTGCCTTCACCATGCTGGCCGCGGATATCGACCATTCCAGTTGGGATGCGCAACTGAAGAAATATGTGAACCCGCAGCACCGCGTGGATTACGGGAAGTGGAAAAGCGAAGCCTTGGCGGAACTGGATGCCTATGTGGCGCTTCTGGCCAAACCGTGGCCTGCCGCGATGAGTGCGGTGGAGCGCAAAGCAGCTTCCATCAACGCCTACAACGCGCTCACCGTACGCTGGATTCTCCGGCATTTCCCGGTAAAGAGCATCTGGAAGACCAACAAACCGTTCGTCACCAAACGTCACACCGTGGACGGCAAGCAGGTGTCGCTCGATGATGTCGAGAACCGGCTGCGCGACCTGGGAGATCCACGCGTGCACGCCGTGCTGGTGTGCGCGGCGCGTTCCTGTCCGCCGCTTCGGCGCGAGGCGTATGTGGCGGCAAGCTTGGATGACCAGATAGACGACAACACGCGCGCGTGGCTGGCCGATACCGGTTTGAACCGGTTTCTCCCCGCGAAGAAGCGCGCCGAGGTGAGCTCAATCTTTAAATGGTTCCCGGGAGACTTTGAGAAGAATGGCGGGACGGTGGAGAAGTTCCTCGCGCGGTTTGCGCCGGTGGGAAATGAGTTTCTGCGGGAGAGCGGTGTGAAGGTGGAGCATGTGGATTATTACTGGGGACTGAACGATAGCGGGAACGTTGGGGAAGGCTACTCGAAGCTGGGGTTCTATTGGGATTGGCTTAGGAATAAGTAGCACACAGATCGCCGGCGCTGCGGATGTATGCTCGTAGCATCCGGGGAACCTCATGCGATCAACCTCTCTTTCGCTTTTGTTAGCGTGCGGGCTTGCGCTTGGCCAATCGGCTCCGCCGGCTAAGAAACGGGTGGCGGTGTTTGACTTCGAGAACCCGGCGGTGCAGTAAAAGATTTCTGTTTGGCGACGATCATCATTATCAGGGGCTGGGGGCGAATGGGAACCCGAAGATTCAGACACCGAATCTGGACCGGTTGGCGGCGCGGGGGGTGAATTTTGCGAATGGACAAATTACTACTTCGCAGTGTGCGCCAAGCCGGGGGGTCTGCTTGAGCGGACTGGAGACGTATCCGCATGAGGAGAAGGACCTGGCGGGGGAAAACAGGCACAGGAAAACGCTGGAGGATTTGAAGGGGCGGCTGAAGGCGAGGATCAAGGAGACGGATGATCCGGCAGGGGTCTGGATCTAGTCGAGGCTGAAGGCTCGTGCAGGCTTACCCCGCACGTGTTGTTAAGATTGGAGGAAGCCTCAGAGATCCCATGACAGAGAGAGAACAAAGACGCCGGACGTTGGTGGATGGGCTAGAGACGAGAATCCTGATCCTCGATGGAGGGATGGGGACGATGCTGCAGGCGGCGGAACTGACGGCGGCCGATTTCGGCGGAGCGTCGCTGGAGGGTTGCAACGAGAAACTGGTGGTGACGCGGCCCGACGTGATCGGGGCGATACACCGGGCCTATTTCGAGGCGGGCGCCGATATGGTGGAGACGAACAGTTTCCAGTCGAGCGCGATCGTGCTGGCCGAATATGGGCTGGCGGAGGAGAGCTACCGGCTGAGTTTCGAGGCGGCGCGGCTGGCGCGGGTGGCGGCGGATCAGATGTCGACGGCGGGGAAGCCGCGGTTCGTGGCGGGGTCGATGGGGCCGACGACGAAGACGATTTCGGTGACAGGCGGGGTGACGTTTGCGGAGCTCAGGTCGTCGTACCTAACGCAGGCGCGTGGGTTGGTGGAGGGCGGCGCGGACGTTCTCCTGATGGAAACGTGCAACGACACGCGGACGATCAAGGCGGCGCTACTCGCGTGCGAGGATCTGTTCCGGGAGGTGGGCTACCGGGTCCCGCTGATGGTCTCAGGGACGATTGAGCCCATGGGGACGATGCTGGCGGGGCAGACCGCCGATGCGCTGTGGACGTCGATCTCGCATGCAGACCTGTTGGCGGTGGGGCTGAACTGCGCGACGGGGCCGGAGTTCATGACGGATCACCTGCGGACGCTGCATGAGCTTGCAGCGACGCGGATCAGCTGCCATCCAAACGCGGGGCTGCCGCTGGCCGATGGGACGTATCCGGAGAGCCCGCAATCGCTGGCCGAGCAGCTGGAGCGATTCGTGGATCACGGCTGGATCAATATCTTGGGAGGCTGCTGCGGGACGACGCCGGACCACATTAAGCGGATCGCGGAGATGACGGCGTCGAAGAAGCCGCGGCCGCGCAAACAGCCGGCGCCGCGGACGCTGTTCAGCGGGATTGAGGTGGTGGAGGCGGAGGATTCCAACCGTCCCCTGATCGTGGGAGAGCGGACGAACGTGATCGGGTCGCGGGTGTTCAAGAACCTGATCAAAGACGAGAAGTGGGAAGAGGCGAGTGAGATCGCGCGGCGGCAGGTACGCAACGGGGCGCACATCGTGGATGTGTGCCTGCAGCAGTCCGAGCGCGATGAGATGACCGATATTCCGCTGTTCTATGAAAAGCTGATCAGGAAGATCAAAGCGCCGATCATGATCGATACGACGGACCCGGCGGCGGTGGAGCTATCGCTCACCTATTGCCAGGGCAAGTCGATCATCAATTCAGTGAATTTGGAAGATGGGGAGGAGAAGTTCGCGCGGATCTGCCCGGTGGCACGCTCCTATGGGGCGGCGCTGGTAGTAGGTTGCATCGATGAGGACAAGCAGCAGGCGCAGGCCTTCACCAGGGAGCGGAAGCTTCAGATTGCGGAGCGGTCGCACGGATTGCTGACGGGTGAATACGGGATTCCTGCCGAGGATATCGCTTTCGATCCGCTCGTGTTTCCGTGCGCCACCGGCGATGAGAATTACATCGGCGGGGCGGTGGAGACGATCGAGGGGGTGCGGCTGATCAAAGAGCGTATCCCGCACGTGAAGACGGTGCTGGGGATTTCGAACGTGAGTTTCGGGTTGCCGGCGGCGGCGCGCGAGGTGGTGAACTCGGTCTTCCTTTATTACTGCACCAAAGCCGGTCTGGACATGGCGATCGTGAACGCGGAGAAGCTGGAGCGATTCGCGTCGATACCGGAGCGGGAGCGGGAGCTGGCGGAGAACCTGCTGTTCAACCGGCCGCTCGAAGGAATGCCGGAGGACTGGCGGGAGCAGACCAGGGAGCAGAAGATCGAAGCGAACCAGCATCACATCGCGGCGATCACGGAGCATTTCCGCGGAGCGGCGGCGCGGGAAAAAGTGAAGGCGGCGGATCTGCCGCTGGATGAGCGGCTGGCGAACTACATCATCGAAGGGTCGAAAGACGGGCTGGTGGAGGACCTGGAATGGAAACGTGCCGAGGGCGCGGCGCCGCTGGAGATCATCAACGGCCCGCTGATGGCGGGAATGAACGAGGTAGGGCGGCTGTTCAACGCCAATGAGCTGATCGTGGCCGAGGTGCTGCAATCGGCGGAGGCGATGAAGGCGGCGGTGAATCATCTCGAGCAATACATGGAGAAGTCGGAGTCGACGACGCGTGGCAAGGTGGTGCTTGCGACGGTGAAGGGCGACGTGCACGACATCGGGAAGAACCTGGTGGAGATCATCCTGTCCAACAACGGCTACCGGGTGATCAATCTAGGGATTAAGGTTCCGCCGGAGGATCTGATCCGCGCCTGGCAGGAACACTCTCCGGACGCAATCGGGTTGAGCGGATTGCTGGTGAAAAGCGCGCAGCAGATGGTGTTCACGGCGGAAGATTTCCGCGCATCGGGAATCGAGGCGCCGCTGCTGGTTGGGGGGGCGGCGCTGAGCGAGAAGTTCACGACGACGAAGATCGGGCCGGCGTATCAGGCGCCGACGTTCTATGCGAAGGATGCGATGACGGGGCTGGCGATCATGAACCGGCTGATGGATCCAGCGAGCCGGGAGGCGGAGTTGCGCGCGCACGTGTACCGCGAAGGCGTGTCGGCTGTGACATCGTTGCAGGCGCCGGTTCCGGTGAGTGAGCAGCGGAGCGGAAAGGTCCGGCTGGATGTAGAGATTCCGGCGGCGCCGTACCTGGACCGGCGGGTGAGGCTGATCGGCAACCTGGCCGAGGTGTGGAACCACATCAACCCGTACATGCTGTATGGGAGGCATCTGGGTTTTAAAGGGAATTTCGAGCAGGCGCTAGCGGAGCGAGACGGGCAGGCGCTGGCCCTGTACCACGACGTGGAGGAGATCAAGAAGCAGGCGATCGCGTTCATGCGGCCGCGGGCGGTGTGGCAGTTCTTTGAGGCCGAGCGCGAGGGGAATGCGATTCACCTGTTCCAGCAGGGCGGCAACTCAGCGGTGCATACGTTCCGGTTCGGGAGGCAGGCGAAAGTGGACGGACTGTGCCTGTCCGATTATGTGCTGCCGGCGCGGGGCGGGAAGCGGGATCACCTCGCTTTGTTTGTGACGACAGCCGGGGAAGGGGTTCGGGAGGCGAGCGGGAAGGCGAAGGCGGCGGGCGAGTTTTTTAAGGCGCACGCGTTTCAGGCTTTGGCGATTGAGACGGCGGAGGCGGCGGCGGAATGGCTGCACCGTCGGCTGCGCGATGAGTGGGGATTCGCGGACCTGGAAGAGATGACGATGCAGCAGCGGTTCACGTCGCGGTACCGGGGCAAGCGGTACAGCTTCGGGTATCCGGCATGTCCGAATCTGGAAGATCAAACGGGGATCTGGAAGCTGCTGCGGCCGGAGGAGATCGGAGTGGCGCTGACGGAAGGCTACATGATGGATCCGGAGGCGAGCGTGAGCGCGGTGGTGTTCCATCATCCCGATTGCGCGTATTTCACGGCGGCGGAGGCGGAGGAGCCGGTGGGGGTTTAGTTCGCTGGGATCAGGACGGCGGATTAGGTGACTTTCTGCGAGCGGCAACGAGGGCGCGTAGGGCGGAGCGCTTAACATCGGAGTGTGGGGAGTCGCGAAGCCGCTTCAGAGCGGGGATGCATTCGGCGGAGCCGAATTGGCCGAGGGCCCATGCGGCGGCTGCCTGGTCGGCGGGCTTCTCGGAGGCTGCCATCCGCAGCAGCCCGCCGAAGGCATCCGGTTGGCGGGCGGTCAGGAGCCCCAGCCAGGCGTTTGCCGCCACGCGGTGGTGCGAGTCAGCAGAGGCGATCCGCAGGACGCGGATGGCGTCCGGAGAGGTCTCCCCAATGAGAGCTTCCACCGCGTTGGCCCGCGTACGCGGGTCTTTATCCTGCATGAAACCACAGATCCACGCGGGGTTCTTACGGGCCCGGCCGACGATGAGAGCGACCTTGGAGCGAATGTGTTGATCCGGATGACCCATCAATTGGATGAGGTCGGGGAAGATGCGCGAGCCATCGCTGACGGCCGAGAGAATCTCCAGGGCCTGAGATAGCCGGGCGCCACCTTCAAACCAACGCGCTTCCTTGGCATGACGAACGAGTTTCACGTCATAGCTGGCGTCAACGGCAATCAGGAGCCGGGCCAGCCCCACCGCATCACGTCGGTTGCAGAGTACCGGATTGCTCACAAAGGAGTGAGCCTCCGCGTTGGAGCTCAAGATCGGAGCGATGAGAACCAGAGATGGATCGGAGTTGTCTTCACGGAGGATCTCGACCACAGCGCGAAGGAACTGCAGCGGGTTTTCAAACAGCCACCGGCGAAGGGTGGATCTTAGGTAGACCTTGTCGTCGGCGCTTCCCTGAACCATCTGCTTGATCATGCACTGGATCTTCGCGACGTCCTTATGATAGATCTGGTCTAACTGATTGAGCAATAGTAAGTTAGATGCATCACCCATATTTGCCGCACTCTGACGTCTCACCTCTTATCGGCCAGGTGGACAGCTTGTTGAGCTCATTACATACTGCATTAGTGAGTGGCAAGTCGCTGCTGGCGCCGAATCAGCTGCGCCTCACCCCCCTCCACCTCCCGCAAATCCGCTATCCTGATACCTTGATCCGCCTCCCAGGCTCCTTCTTTCTCCGCAACCTCGTCGAGCGCCGCTCGCTGCTCTACCAGCTCGTCCGCCGCGACTTCCAGCAGCGCTATGTCGGCTCCACCGCGGGCTGGCTCTGGGGCCTCATCCACCCCCTCGTCCTCCTGCTCTCCTACACCTTCGCCTTCCAGATCATCATGCGTTTTGAGCTGCCTAATGGGGAAAACTACACCCTCTTCCTCATGGCCGGACTCCTCCCCTGGCTCCTCTTCTCGGAAACCGTCATCCGCTCGGCAGGCTCCCTCGTCGAACACTCCAACCTCATCACCAAAACCCTCTTCCCGTCGGAAATCATCCCCGTCTCAGTCTTCTGCTCCTCCCTCATCAACCATTTCTTCACTTTTATCCTGGTCGTCGGCGCCATCCTCTTCACCGGCGGCTCCCTTCATCCCGGACTCATCCTGCTCCCCGGCTTCACTCTGCTCGCCGGCCTCTTCGCCACCGGCATCGGATGGTTCGCCGCCAGCCTCCAGGTCTATCTGCGGGACACCTCACAGGCCGCGCAAGTCAGCCTCACTCTCTGGTTCTGGCTCACCCCCATCTTCATCAATGAAGATCAGTACCCGGAAAACATGCAGTTCGTGATCGATTCCAACCCGATGGCCTACATCGTCCGCGGCTACCGCGATCTGCTGCTCTACTCCCGCATCCCCGACCCCGAAGAGACCCTCGTGCTCGCCTTTTACTGCCTGCTCACCTTCATCATCGGCGGCCTCTTCTTCCGCCAGCTCAAACGAGGTTTCGCCGACGTCTTATAAAGGTTCACCGATATGTCCACCCCCATCACCCGTCGCAACGCCCTTGCCGCTCTCGCCGCGCCAGCCCTCTACGCCGCCGACCCGCCACCGCGCCGCCCCAACATCCTCCTCGTCCTCGCCGACGACCTCGCCTCCTGGATGCTCGGCTGCTACGGCAATCGCGAAATCAAAACCCCCAACATCGACAGGCTCGCCCAATCCGGCGTCCGTTTCCTCAACAGCTTCGTCGTTACTCCCATCTGCTCCGCCTCGCGCGCCACTCTGTTCACCGGCCGCGTCCCCCGCCAGCACGGCATCCACGACTTCCTCGCTCCCAACCCCATCGAAAATCCGCCGCAAGGCCAGAAGGAACCCCCGCCGTCGTTCGCCAAGGAGACCATGCTCTCCGACATCTTCTCCTCAAACCGCTACAATTGCGGCTACGTCGGCAAGTGGCATATGGGCAATGACCAAGCCCCCGGCCACGGCCATCAGTTCACCTACACAATGGCCGGAGGCAGCAGCCGCTACCAGGACCCCACCATGTTCCTGAACGGCAAACAGGTCGAAGAGAAAGGCTACCTCGCCGACCTCATGACCACTCAGGCCAACCACTTCCTCGATCAGCAGTCCCCCTCCAAGCCCTTCTTCCTTACCGTCAGCTACTTCAACCCTCACACCCCCTACGACGGCCACCCGCAGCGCTACTACGACATGTACGCCAACACGCCATTCGACACTGTCGGATGGGAACCGCCGGCGCCCAACGCACTGCGCGAAAAGAATCTGCTCAACGACACCGTCAGCAACCTGCGCAAGTGCGCCGCCTCCACCACCGCGCTCGACGATCAGATCCCGCTGTTGCTCAACAAGCTCCGCCAGCGCAACCTTGCCTCCAACACCCTCGTCGTCTTCACCGGCGACAACGGCTTCCTGCTCGGACGCCACGGCCTCTGGAGCAAGGGCCTCGCCTCGGACCCCATCAACATGTACGAAGAAGTGATGCAGGTCCCGATGATCATGCACTGGCCCGGCAAAATCCCCGTTCAAGCCACCCGCCCGGAACTCATCAGTTTCTACGACTTTCTCCCCACCCTCTGCGACGCCGCCCAGCTTCCCAAGCCCAACGCCAACCTCTGCGGCCGCAGCTACCTTGACCTCGCCATGGGCAAACGCCCGGACCGCAAGAATCCCTGGCCCGACCACGTCTTCGGCCACTTCCGCAATACGGAAATGGCCCGCGACTCACGCTATAAGCTCGTCCTCCGCGACGGCGGTAAAGGCCCCGGCGAACTCTTTGACCTCCGCGAGGATCCGCGCGAAAAGGTCAACCAGTACGAGAACCTCGAGTTCCTCTCCGTGCGCGAGCGCCTTACCGCGGAGGTGGCCGGCTGGGGCAAACGCTTCAGCTGATTCGCTCAACACGTTCAAAAAGTCGCGCTTGGTGCCGATTCACCCCAGCACCGCGAAAGCCTTGGCGGTGTATCAGAAGGCCACCCTCGCGATACGGCGTCACTCCGGCGTTGATACGGTCTTTCTCACGCCCGAAGGGCGGCCGATTCCGAAACGCACCATTCACAACACCTTCGACCGTCTCCGGTGTCGTTTGCGCTGGGTTGCCCGAGGCGGCCATGCGCACCCCCGTATCCTCGATCTGCGTCACACCTTCATCTGCAAGGCTCTGCTGCGCGGCAGTGCAAATCCGCCGTTGGCTCGCACTATAAGAAGCTCCCGCTTAGCGGCCATGGAAGGCGATGCGGAGTTCGGTGCGCCGGATCAGGTGCTGGTACAGCGATTCCGGCGTGGGCGAAAAAACCGAATCGGGATCGGCGCGGAACAGGTGCCAGACCCCGGCGGCTACCTCCATGTCCAGTTGCCCAGGCCCCCAGCCGGAATAGCCGATAAAGAGGCGGAGCTTGTCGTGGCCTTTCCCGGCGCCAAGAAGCTTCTCCAGAGCGGAGCGGCTGGTGACTTTGTAGACATCCTTCAGGACATGCATCGCGTCGCCGGGCTTGGACTCGGCGCGCACAAGTGCGATGACTCCTTCCGGGCTCACCGGCCCGCCGCGGTAGATCGGATCATTCCGCTCGCGAACCGTGGCCAGTTCCGGCAGCAGCTTCGCCAACGTAAGCCGGCTGGCGTGATTGATGATGAGACCCATCGCGCCCGTGCGGCTGTAGTCCATCAGGAACACCACCGAGTCGCGGAAGTTGGGATCGGGCAGATCGCGCCGTGCCACCAGCAAATGGCCCGGCCCGAGGTCTCGTTCCGGCAACGGGATCTGCCCCGCCAGCAGAGCCGGGAAGAGGACGGCGATCAGAGCCGGCCGCGTCATGACTATTCCATTTTGTACCGTTGGAGCTTCGATTGAAAGCCGGGCCGTTCGACAACGCCGCGATTCACGATGCCCGCCGGTAGCCGCCCCTGGGCTATGGCCACCACGTTGTCGCAAGCTTCATAACCGTTATCGCGCATGAGCTCGTTTGTCCACGCCATCGCGTGCGGCGCGACAATGACGTTGTCCTGAGCGAACAACGGATCGTCTTTGGGCGGGGGCTCAACGGGAAAGACGTCGATCCCCGCGCCGGCGATCCAGTTTTCCTTCAACGCCCGCACAAGCGCCGCGTGTTCCACAATCGGGCCCCGGGCGGTGTTGATGAAGTAGGCTTGCGGCTTCATCAGGCGGAAGTGATGCTCCTTGACCAGGCCGACAGTGGACGTATTGAGCAGCGTGTTCACAGTGACGAAGTCCGATTCGCGGAAGACCGTATCCATGTCCACGATCTCCACGCCCAGCCCGGCCACTTGATCCTGCTTGACGAACGGGTCGCAAGCCAGCATGCGGCGGAATCCGAGCCCCTTGGCCGCGGCGAACATCTCCTGCGCAATATTGCCGCAGCCGACCGACCCGAGCACCGTACCTTTAATATTGATGCCGAGCCTGGGCAGTTCACCACGCCAGCCTCCGGCCCGCGCCACGCGGTCCTGCAAGGGAAGGTTTTTGGCGAGCGCGAAAAGGAAGGCGAAGATCGCCTCCGTGACCGGCCGCTTCACGGCGTTTGGAGTGATCGCCAGCATCACGTCGGCCGCGGTCAATGCTTCCACGTCGATGCGGTCATAGCCGACGCCCCAGCGGGCGACAATGGTCAACCGTTCCACGCCGCGAAGGCTATTGGCATCGATTTTGGTCGCCAGCGCGAAGACCGCGTCGAACTCGTTCAACTGGTCCGGCGTCGCCACCTTGTCCGGCGTCGGCATGGGGACGCATTCGATGTGGGGCAGGGAAGCCAGACGCGCTTCAATCACGGCCTCGACATGTTCACGAGCTTCTTCATAAAAGTCGGCGGAGACGCCGATGCGGAAGGGGCGGGTCATAGAGTTTTCGCGGAGGCCAGATAGATGGCGTTGAGCAGCAGCTTGAAGGTTCCTGCCGACTGCCCGCGGAACTGCGGCCGGAACCCAAACAGAATCACGCGGCCTTGTCCGTGCCGCGCCTCCACCAGAATGTGCTTGCCCTGCACCGTGGATTCGCCGGACAGCCAGCCGCTGGCAAGCAGATTGGAGTTGGCATAGCGCGCCACCGAGCGGATTTCGCGCTCTCCCTTGTTGAACTCCCTCAGCAGCGTGATGTCCCAGGCCTGGCCGCCGGTGGTGAAGGCGTAGGTCTCCTTCGGCATGCCGAATGCCAGCGGATGCGCGGTGTCGACCTGGATACGGATCAAAGAGCCGGGAGAATAGTAGCCGGCTGCCGGTGGGTCGTTACGGGATTCGCCTTCGCCTCCGCTGGGCCGCAGCAGCGAACGCACGGGCAGCGGGAAAAACTGCGCCGGAAGCTCGGTCGAGTTATCGAGTGTGATCAGTGTGCCGCCGCCGCGGACGAATTTTTCCAGCTGCGCCAGTCCCTGCAATCCGATGCCCCCGGTGTATTCGGGGCGCTGCAGCGTGTTGCGGTCGCCCGGGCTGCGGCCACGTCCGGCATACTCGCCGTCGCGCAACCCGTGCAGGATCGATGCGGTGCTTTGTGAGGCAAGCAGAATAGAGTCGAAGCGGCCTGTCAGGTCGCCCTTAAGGATGTCATCATTGCGCAGCAAGGCATGCGGAATCTCGTACGAGTCAAGAAGGAACTGCGTCCAGCCGGTATCCATGTTGGCGGTGAACGGTTCATAGACAGCCAAGCGCGGAATGCGCAGTTCGTAAGCGGCCTTGGTGAATTTCCCGTTGGGCGGGTCCGAGTCGCTGACGATCTCTCCGTCGGCGGCCCATCGCACGCGGCGTCCTCTCTCCAGCAGCGCCGCGGTGGTCAGAAAGGAAGCATTCTGCCGGTGGTCCAACGTTTCCGGTGTGGGCCCGACTTCACTCACCGGTTCCAGCTGCGCTTGAAAAATATCTTCCGTCCTGTCCACCTGGACGCCCATGTTCATCCACAACGTCCAACCCGCCACATCATAGGGCCGCCGGATCGCGCCGGTGCCGCCGGAGCGCAGCTCGGGATACTTGTGCGGCTCCATCAGGTCGACAAGATAAGGACGGAAGGGCTGCGATGCCAGCAGCACGTGCGAACCGGCCGGATACTGCTTTCCGTTCGCGCGGAAGGCGGACGCCGCGCGGTGCACTTGCACGCCGCCCAGCTTCAGCCTGCGCAGCATGTCGATCGCCGACGAGTCATCCCACTGTCCGGACGGCACGATGTAGGCGTAAGGCTTCGCATTCTTGCCGGCGTCGATCGAGCTCCGCGCCATCTCCCAGGACTTGTACAGAAACTGCGACGGGCGCCATGCGGCCAGGTCGAGGATCGCGAAATCGGCCGTCAGCATATACTCGATCGCGTCGCGCACACCCCACTTCCCGCCCAGCCATGGCTTCTGATAGAAGACCGTCGGCTCACGCGTCGGGATGCCGTTGGAGAAACGCTCCGGCAGATCGGTGATCTTGTAGTTACCCGGCGTCGCGTAGCCGAATAGCGCTGTCTCGGTGAGAATGCCGTGCATGTTGTGAAAGGCCGGCACTGAGCGCAGGCCGCCGTTCCACCAGGCGTCGAATCCGGTGTAGGAAATCACGCCCGTCTTCCCTTCCCGCGCGAAGCGTTCCTTCATCGCCGAGCCGATTACGTTGATTCCTTCCATCACCGTGGCCGGGATGCGCGGATTGAGCGGCTCGGCATAGGGTGGCACGAAAATGCGCGCGGGAAACGCCGGCGCCTGGTGCTGGTTATAGACGATGTGCGGGAACCACTCCTGAAACAGGAGCCGGGAAACGTGCCGCGTTTCCGGCAGATTGAACATGAACCAGTCCCGGTTGTTATCGTGGCCGGCGTACTTGTGATAGAGCCACGGCAGCGGCGCCAGCTCATACGGCGTGCCGACGTTCTTGCGGTACCAATGCACCACCCAGTCCAGTCCGTCCGGATTGATGACGGGAATCTGCATCAGGATTACGTTGCGCCGGATACGTTCGATTTCCGGATCGTCGGAGGTGAGCATGCGGTAGGCGAGGTCGAAGCTGTGCTGCACCGGCGCCACCTCGCTCGCGTGCAGGCCGGAATCGATCCAGACCACCGCTTTGCCTTCGGTGGAGAGCAGGCGCGCTTCCTCCGGCGCCGCGATGCCGAGCGCCAGCTTGCGGCTGATATCACGAAACTTGTCGAGCTGTTTCAGGTTCGCTTCCGAGGAAATGTAGGCAACGTAAATCGGCTTGCCCAACGAGCTTTTTCCGAACTCTTCCAGCTTGATGCGCGGGCTCGATTGCGCCAGCTTCTGGAAGTAGGCGGTCACCTCCGCATAGTCGGCCAGCTTGTAGTCGGCCCCGGGCTCATATCCGAGATGCTCTTTCGGGGTGGGAACCGCGGCGACGGCAGTGGCCGCCAACACTGCGACCGCGAAGCGTTTGCACATATTGGACAATGATACTATGCCGGATTTTGTTGACTCTGCATTTCAGATAGGGCTGGTGCAGATGTCCTGCTCCAAGGACCCGAAGGATAATCTAGCCAAGGCAGAGGCACGCGCGGTGGAAGCGGCGCGCGCCGGCGCGCAGGTCATCTGCCTTCAGGAGCTGTTCACGTCGCAGTATTTTTGCCGGGAAGAGAAGGCGGAACTGTTCGATCTTGCCGAGCAGATTCCCGGTCCTACCACGCATGCGATGGCGAAGATCGCCGCTGCGGAAAAGGTCGCCATGATCGTGCCGCTGTTTGAGCGGCGCGCCGCTGGCGTTTATCACAACTCCGCCGCCATCATCGACGCTGGCGGCGAAATGCTCGGCATCTACCGCAAGATGCACATCCCTGATGATCCCCTCTATTACGAAAAGTTCTATTTCACTCCCGGCGACCTTGGGTTCCGCAACTTCAATACGCGCTACGGCCGCATCGGTGTGCTCATCTGCTGGGACCAGTGGTATCCGGAAGGGGCGCGGCTATCCAGCCTCGGCGGCGCCAGCGTGCTCTTCTACCCCACCGCCATCGGCTGGCATCCGCACGAAAAAGCGCAATTCGGCGCGGCGCAGCGCGATGCCTGGCGCACGGTTCAGCGCGGCCACGCCATAGCCAACGGCATCTACGTCGCCGCTCCCAATCGTGTTGGTTTCGAGGGCACTCCCGACAGCGGCCTCGAGTTCTGGGGCTCTTCTTTTGTTTCCGATCCGTTCGGGCAGCTCGTCGCAGAAGCCTCCGTGTCGCGCGAAGAAGTGCTGCTGGCCGAGGTGAACCCGAAGAGGCTGGAAGAAGTGCGCCGCAACTGGCCCTTCCTCCGTGACCGCCGCATTGACGCCTACTCGCCTATTCTGGAGCGTTTCCTCCAGTGAAGGTGGCGGTGAAAGCGCCAGGCCGCGGCCTTCGCATGCCGGCCGAATGGGAAACGCACGAAGCGACTTGGCTCGCCTGGCCCCATGAACGCAGCGACTGGCCGGGCAAATTCACGCCCATTCCGTGGGTCTACGGAGAAGTGGCGCGCCATCTGTCCCAGCGCGAGCGCGTCCGTCTTCTAGTCCCGAGCCGCGAAGCCGAACGAGCCGCCCGCCGCGTCTTTGAGAAGTCCGGTGTCAACATGGCGGCGGTTGATTTCTATCTTTGCCCCACCAATCGCAGCTGGACCCGCGACTTCGCGCCGATATTCGTCAAGCGCGCCGCCGACCTCCTCATCACCAACTGGAAGTTCAACGGCTGGGCCAAGTACGCCAATTGGAAACGCGACAATCAGGTGCCCGATTTCATCGCCCGCCGGCTGCTTCTTGCCCAATGCAAGCTCGACGTTGTGCTGGAGGGCGGCGCCATTGACGTGAATGGAGCCGGCGCGATGCTCGCCACCGAAGAGTGCCTGCTAAGCGATGTGCAGGCGCGCAATCCCGGCCTGTCGCGCCGGCATCTGGAGCGCGTCTTGTCCGAGTATCTCGGAGTGAAGAAAGTTCTCTGGCTCGGACGCGGCATCGCGGGCGATGATACGCACGGCCACGTCGACGACCTGGCCCGCTTCACCGATCCCCGCACCGTAGTTACTGTTGTCGAGGAGGATCCATCGGACGAGAATTACCGGCCTCTGCTCGACAATCTTTCGCGGTTGCGGAAAATGACCGATCAGGACGGCCAAAAGCTCAGAGTCGTGAAGCTGCCCATGCCGCGGCCGGTCTGGTTCAGCGGCCAACGCCTGCCGGCCAGTTACGCGAATTTCTATATCGCCAACGGCCTGGTGCTGGTTCCCGTGTTTAACGATCCGGCCGACCGGGTGGCGCTGAACACGCTAGCGAAGCTGTTCCCGGATCGCGAAGTGGTGGGCATCTACTGCCGCGATCTGGTGCTGGGTCTGGGGACGCTGCATTGCATGACGCAGCAACAGCCGCGGTAATGAGTTACTTTTTAACTAATGGCCGCGGGTAAACACGGATTCACACGGGCAAAGACGAAGATGCTTCTCTGGAGCCGTCTCTCTGGCGGGATCTGCCTCGGTTCGCGGATTCCTCGCAACCCCGGGAGCACTTCAGCCCGGATGCGATGCGTGCGAAGCCGGGTCGGCTTTCCTGACGAAACTCTCGCCCGACCTTCGCTCCATGACATCTCCGGCCCGCTACGATTCTCGATTGAGCCCGATTTCCCCTGGGTCCTTTCCTCTCCAAGAAACTTCTTCTTCGTCAAGCGCCGGGACGCAGCAGGACTTTGAGCGCTCCTCTCTCCTCGGCTCGCTGAAACGCCTTGCCCGCCTCCGAAAGCGGAAACTCCGCCGCCAGCATCGCATCCAAATGCAGCTTGCCTGACCGCAGCAGCTTCAATGCCGGTTCGAACCGTCCACAGCGCGAGCCCACCAGCGTGATCTCGTTCACGATCACCGGAGCCGTGTTCCAACCTACTTCCCCATGCACCGTCGATTTCATGACAATTGTTCCCCGCGGCCGCACCATTTCCACCGCGGCACGGAGTCCTTCGGCGGAGCCCGTGGCATCGACCACGTAGGGAAACTCCGCTTCCGGCAACTTCGCCGCGGCCATCTGCGTATCGATACCGGCGCGCTTGGCGATGGCCAGCTTGTTTGCGTGCCGGCCGTACAGGCAAACCTCCGAACCGCGGGCATGCAGCACTTGCGCGATCAGCAACCCCAGTTTTCCATCGCCGAGAACCGCCACGCGGCCGCGCGCGATGGCTGGCGCCTGGTCCAGAATCTCGCAGGCGGCCGCGATCGGCTCTGTGAACACGGCATGTTCGGTGGAGACCTGGTTGGGCACCGGATGCAGGTTAGCGTCGGGCAGCGTCAGGAACTCGGCAAAGGCGCCCGGATGTTTCACGATGCCGAGCACGGTCCGGCGCGGACAGTGCCTCCCCAAGCCCCGCCGGCACCAGTCACAGCTTCCGCAGTTGAGGTTGATCTCGCCCACGACTCGCTTGCCGCGCAGCGACGCCGATGAAGATTCCACCACCTCCCCGACAAACTCGTGGCCGGGACAGCCGCGGAAACCGTAGTAACCGCGAACCAATTCAATATCGGTGTTGCAGATTCCGGCCGCCAGCACACGTACCAGCGAGCAGCCCTCGCGCGCGCGCGGCCTGGCGCGCTTGCGCACTTCCACCAGTCCGTTCTCCAGATGCACCGCAAGCATGGTAAGCAGCCCCCAGTATAATCAGAGGTTCATGTCCGCGGAACTGATCTGTTTTCAAAGCCAGTGCCGGGCGCGGTATCCCGTCACCGATGTTATTTACAACTGCTCCCAATGCGGCGGCCTGCTGGAGGCCGCTTACGATTTTTCGGCCATCGATCCGGAGAATCTCAAACAGGAGTGGCGCAGGCGCCGCATGAGCAACGCGCCGCTGGACCAAAGCGGCGTCTGGCGCTACCGCGAAATCATTCCTTTTCTCGGCGACATGGGTTCGGTGGCCACTTTGCGCGAAGGCAACACGCCGCTGCTGGATGCCGGCGCGGCCGCTCCCTGGGCCGGGCTGAAGAGGCTGACCTTCAAACATCAAGGCTTCAATCCAACCGGCTCTTTCAAGGACAACGGCATGACCTGCGGCGCTTCCCAAGCTCGCCGCCTCGGGCTCAAGCGCGTGGCTTGCGTTTCCACGGGCAACACTTCCGCGTCCATGGCCGCCTATGCCGCGGCTGGCGGTTTGCAGCCGGTGATCTTCATCCCGCACGGGAACATCAGCTATGGCAAACTCGCCCAGGCGCTGGAATACGGCGCGAAAACTCTCCAGGTGGAGGCCAACTTCGACCAGATCTTGAAGCTCGTCCGCGTGCTGGCCGAAAAGCTCGGCATCTATCTGCTGAACTCGATCAATCCGTTCCGCATTGAGGGCCAGAAGACGATCATCGTCGAGATGATGGATCAGCGCGACTGGCGCGTGCCGGACTGGATCGTCGTCCCCGGTGGCAACCTCGGCAACGTCTCCGCCTTTGGCAAAGCTCTGCGTGAACTCCGGAGCCTCGGCTTCATCGATAAGAGTCCCCGCCTGGCCGTGATCCAGGCCGAAGGAGCCGCGCCTTTCTACGAATTGATGCAGGGCGCCGACGAGTTGCAGGCGGTAGAACATCCGGAAACCCTCGCCACCGCCATTAAGATCGGCGACCCCGTCTCCTGGCCCAAGGCAAAGCATGAAGTGGAAAGCTCCGGCGGACTCGTCGGGAAGGTGACCGAGCAGGAGATCGCCGACGCCAAGGCCCAGATCGGCAGAAGCGGCATCGGCTGCGAGCCGGCCTCGGCGGCCACCCTCGCCGGCATCCGCAATCTCATTGCCGCCGGAAGAATGGATCCGGAAGCCGACGTCGTCGCCGTGCTCACCGGCAATCTGCTGAAGGACCCCGATTACATCTACCGCTACCATACCGGCCAGTTGGAGGCCCCGGGTGGTAACCAACTGCATTCCCGGTTCGGCAACCAGCCCATTGTCGTGGCCAACGACGCGGATCGCATTGCCGCGTTGCTGGAAGAGCGCCTTTTGGTAGAATAACCTCAACTCCCGCTGCTGGAGTCCTTCAGGTTGCTGTCTATGCGACCGATCCCAACTGTTAATATGTGGCCGCAGCCAAAAATCGGAGGCACTCAGGTTCCGTTTGGGCTGTTGCTCGCTGGGGGCGTCACGGGGCTCTCCTGCGGTCTTCTTATTTTTGCCGGCATTCTGGCGCCAGGCCTGGCAGTCTACCAGTATGTCCCGTTTCTCGGCAGAGCCAGGCTGTATATTGCCGCCGGAATGCTCACCACCTCCTTGTGCCTTCTTGCGTTGGCCTGGAGCAGACGCAGTCTGGCGCGGGCGATGGCGGTGCTGACCTGCCTGCTAGGCCTGTATTGCGCGGTTTGGTACTTCTACGGCAATACCAACTGGTCCGATACTCCACTGCGTCTGTTGGCACATTCCGGCAGGCCCCCGACGAATCGATTCGGGCTGCAGGGTGCCTTCAGTTTCCTGTTCATCGGCATTGCCCTCTGGTTCCTTTGCTCCGACAAGGTGAGTTCCCTCGGACGGGCGGTCGTAGCCGCTGCCGGAACGGCTCTTTCCTCCATCGGTGTTTCGAGCCTGCTTACAGCGGCCTTTTCACTGATCGCCGTCAAACCTCAGGTTCCGGCAACGGTGCACCAGGTAGGGCTCGCTCCTTTTGGAGCGCTGCTGTGCACGCTGTTCGGCGCATTGCTGGTACGGATATCCTGGATCGCGACGCGGCAGCAAACTGGCCGCGCTCCCCGTTGGGCGCCCGCTCTGGTGATGGTCACTGCCGCGGTCTTCGCCGTCATGTGGTGGCAGGTGCTGGATTTTCACCGTACGGCCACGGTGCGGAGCTCCTTGCAGCTCCGGCTGCACCAGTCCGCGGGACAGATTAGCAACCGCGCCCACCATCAGGCCGCCGAGCTCGAATACTTTCTCCTCTCCTCCCGTGACGGCGCTAACGGGCGGGAGTTTGCGGCGCGGTTTATGGATCGCCATAGCGGCTATGTCCGCATGGCCTGGATGAATCGCGCGGGCGTGATCGAGTGGGAACAACATGTCAGCGGCTGGGATTCGTCCAAATGTCCGCTACCGAAGCGCGAAGCTCTCCTCTCCTCCGCCGGCTCAACCGCTCTGGCCATCTCCCTTCCACTTCCGGGCGAAGGGCACTGTTTCCTTCGCATGACTCCCGTTTACCAGTCACCACATCCGCCTGGCGTTGCCATGGCCGTGATTTCGATGGAGCGGCTTGTGGACTTCTTCGACTTCGGTCCTTACGAGAGGGACTGGACGCTGCGCCTCAGAGATCCGCGCACACCGAGCCACCCGGATCAAGTTCGCTGGAGGCTTGGCGGCGACGACGCATGGATGCAGCAAGCCACCATCGATGTTTTTGGCATTCAGTGGGTGGTGGAGATGTACCCCACCCAGCGCCTCGTTTCAAGCCTTCGAACGTGGCTCCCCGAGTTCGGCCTTTTGTTCGGCCTTCTGGCCGGAGTGCTGGGAAGCCTCACCGTGCACGCCCTACTCTCCGCCAGGGAAAGAGCCCGTCAGAAGCAGCAGGCGCTGGAGGATCTGGCGCATGAAGGCGCCGAGAGAGAACACGCCGAGCGCGAGCGTGACCGCATCTTCGCCTTGTCCCTGGATATGCTCGCGGTGGCGGCTTTCGACGGCTCCATTCTGCATTCCAACCCCGCATGGGCCAATGTGGTGGGACACCAGCCCGAGCAGGAACGTGCCCCGATCGGAAGGTACCTTCATGTGGAGGATCTTCCGGAGACGGAACTGAATCTATCCCGGCTGAAAGAAGGCTCTGTCGATAAGCTGATCTGGCAGAGCCGCCTGATCGACAAACATGGAGAGGCCAGATGGATTCTCTGGGCCGCCACCTGCTCGCTGGAAGACCACGTAATTGTCATCATGGGCAAGGACATCAGCCACTTGATGGCCTATCAGTCGGAGCTGGTGTCCGCCGCCGAGCAGCTGCGCAACCAGAACCTCCATCTGGAGTCCGCGTTGAATGACGCACGGCAGGCCACTCTCATGAAGAACCGCTTCTTAGCGACCATGAGCCATGAAATCCGCACTCCAATGAATGGCGTCCTCGGCATAACGGAGTTGTTGCTCACCACAAGGCTCGATGAGGAGCAGCGCGAATATGCCGCGACCGTTCTCGAATCCGGCCGCGGCCTCATGAAGGTTCTCAACGACATTCTTGACCTGTCCAAGATTGAAGCCGGCAAAATGCAAGTCGATAGACTCCCGTTCCAGCCCGCCGAAGTGCTGGCCGGCGTGGAAAGCCTGATGTCGGTCTCGGCCATGGAAAAACAGCTGCGCCTGCAAGTCAGCATGCAGGAAGGTCTGCCGAATACCGTCGTCGGGGATCCGCTCCGGCTTCGCCAGGTGCTGATGAACCTGGTCGGAAACGCCGTGAAATTCACCGAACGTGGAACCATCCTCATCCGCCTTCGCCGCCTGGACAACAAGCTGCTGTTTGAGGTGGAAGATACCGGCATCGGCATCCCGCCCCAGCATCTACCGCGTCTTTTTCAAAGCTTCACCCAGGCCGATCAGTCCACCACGCGCAAGTACGGAGGCACCGGTCTGGGCTTGGCCATCTGCAAACAGCTGGTGGAGCTCATGGGCGGCGAGATCGGCGTCCAGGCGGACCGCCCCTCCGGCAGCCTCTTCTGGTTTACTCTCCCGCTGTGCCACGCCGACCTGGCCCAGGCCAAGGAAGCTAGCGCGGCGTAATCAGCCCGCCCAGCTTACCCTCTTCTCCGCCGCTTTGCCGGGGAAACCGCGTCGAGTAGGCTTCCAGATACTTCAGTCCGCAGCCCGTGTTGTAAATGACAATCTTCTCCTCCGGCTTGAGAAATCCGGAGGCCAGCAGCTTCTCCAGCGCCGCCACGCATGCCGCGCCCTCCGGCGCCACAAACAGGCCGTCGTCGGTTGCCAGTTGGACGCCCGCGTTCAGCAGTTCTTCGTCCGATACCGCAATGGCGCAGCCTTCACTGAACCGCACTGCTTCCAGAATCAGAAAATCGCCCAGCGGCTTGGGCACGCGCAGACCGCTGGCCAGCGTCTGCGCCTCCTGCCAGAATTCGCTGCGCTCGGTCTTCTCGTTAAACGCACGCACCACCGGCTGGCAACCTTCCGCCTGCACGGCGATCATTCTTGGACGCTTTGACGAGATCCACCCCAGCGTCTCCATCTCCTGAAACGCTTTCCACATGCCGATCAGCCCGACGCCGCCCCCGGTGGGATAGAAGATCACGTCCGGCAGAGCCCATTGGAACTGCTCGGCCAGCTCGTAGCCCATCGTCTTCTTGCCCTCAATCCGGTACGGTTCCTTCAGCGTGCTGACGTCGAACCAGCCTTCGCCATCCTTGCGCTCGGCGACGATCTTGGCGCAGTCGCTGATCAGCCCGTCCACTAAAGTTACGTGCGCGCCGTACGCCTTGCACTCGATGTAGTTGGATTGCGGAACATCGCGCGGCATGAAGATGTGCGCCTCCAGGCCGGCCGAAGCCGCGTACGCCGCCATCGCCGAGGCCGCGTTGCCGGCCGAGGGTATCGCCAGCTTCTTAATCCCCAGCTCCACCGCCATCGAAACCGCGCACGACAGGCCGCGGGCTTTGAACGAGCCCGTCGGATTCATTCCTTCATCCTTGATCCAAAGGTCGCGGGCGCCGATCCGCGCCGCCGTCCGGCGCGAGCGGAGGAGGGGCGTGAATCCTTCGCCCAGCGACACGATGTTCTCCGGCCGGCTCACCGGCAGCACCGGAGCATAGCGCCACATCGTCGAAGGCGCCCTTTGTAGCCAGTCGCGGTTCCAGTTGTCGCGCGCCTTGCCCAAGTCATAGCGCACCAGCAACGGTCCGCCGCACTCGCAGAGGTTGTGCGGCAGTCCCTTATCGAAGCGCTTCAGGCAGCGCGAGCATTCCAGGTGAGAAAGGGTGTTCATGAGGGGGAATGAAATATGATAGCGAAGATACCTTTATGAGGTCACCATCCACCATTGTCTTGACGCTTTGTGCCCCTGCGCTGCTGTACGCGCAGCAGCCCCATGATGCCGCCTATTCAGCCAGGATCAAGGAGTACACCACCGAGCCATTCTTTCTCACCGAGCTTGTCGACCACCTGCCGGCTTCGGCCTCCGTCCCCACACCGGAGAAGATCCTCGGTTACATCGCCGGCACGCCGGAGAAGCTCACTTACTCCAAGGACGTCCACCGCTACATGCGCGAGCTGGAAAAAGCCTCCCCGCGTGTCAAGGTCATCACCGCCGGCCGCTCCGAAGAAGGCCGCGAGACGCTGCTCGTGCTCATCAGCGAGGAAGCCAATCTGAAGCGCCTGGACCGCCTGCGTCACATCACCGCGCAGTTGGCCGATCCGCGCAAGATCACGCCGGAACAGTCCAAACAGCTGATCGAGGAAGGCGTCGGGTTCTATTGGGCCTCCGGCAGCATCCATTCGCCGGAAACCGGATCCCCGGAGATGCTCATGGAAATGGCCTACCGCCTTGCCGTCGACGAGACTCCCTTCATTCAGGAGATCCGCCGCAACGCCGTCATCATGATTACTCCGGTGCTGGAAGTGGACGGCCGCGATAAACAAGTCGACCTCTACAACTGGCGCAAGGCCAATCCGGGCAAGACGGCGCCCTCGCTCATCTACTGGGGCAAGTACGTGGCCCACGACAATAACCGCGACGGCATGGCGCTTTCCCTCGCGCTGAGCCGCATTGTCATGAAGACGTTCCTCGAGTACCACCCGCAAGTGCTGCATGACCTGCACGAATCGGTCCCGTTCCTCTACACCTCCACCGGCACCGGCCCCTACAATGCCTGGCTCGATCCGATTGTCGTCAACGAATGGCACCGCCTCGCTTATCACGAAGTGGAGGAGATGACCAAGCGCGGCGTGCCCGGCGTTTGGACGCACGGTTTCTACGACGGCTGGGCAGCCAACTACATGGTTACCGCCGCGCAGGGCCACAACGCCATCGGACGCTTCTATGAAACCTACGGCGGCCGCGGCGCCGACACGCTCGAGCGCACCGTGCCGGAATCCTCTGCCACCCGCACATGGTACCGCCCTAATCCGCCTTTACCCAAGGTCAAGTGGTCATTGCGCAACAACGTCAACCTGCAGCAGAGCGCGCTTCTCCTGGCGATGAATTATTTCGCCCGCAATCGCCAGTTGTTCCTCGAAAACTTCTACCTCAAGAGCCGCCGCAGCGTCGAGAAGGCGCACAAGGAGGGTCCCGCCGCCTGGCTCTTTCCCGCCGACGATCCGAGACCATGGATGAGCGCCGATCTGCTCAACCTGCTCGGCATGCATGGCATCGAAGTCCACCGCCTGAACGCCGCCGTCGAGAAGCCGGAGAGGCTTCCCGCCGGAAGCTACGTCGTGCGCATGGACCAGCCTTACAGCCGCATGGCCGACATGCTGCTGGACCGCCAGTTTTTCAACGTCTCCGATCCACGGCCCTATGACGACACCGGCTGGTCACTCGGTCCGCTGCGCAACATCCGCACCGTACGCGTCAACGACACTGCCTTTCTCAAGGAGCCCATGCAGCCCGTCAGCCTTCCCATTCAGGCGCCGGGCCAGATCAAAGGCGCCGCAACCGCCGTGGCTTACCTGATCCGCCACACCGCCGAAAATCACCTCGCCAGTTTCCGCTTCCGCCTCAAGGAACTCCGCATGCAGGTTGCCGAGGAGCCGTTTGAGCTGGACGGAGAGAAGTTCCCCCGCGGCGCTTTTCTGATCCCGGTGCAAGGCAACCCGGGCGATTTGAAACAGCGGCTGCAAAAAGAGGCCGCCGCGCTTGGCGTGCACGCGGTTGCCGCCGCCAAAATGCCCGAGGTGGCGCGGCATGATCTGGCCGCCCCGCGCATCGCGCTGGTTCACAGCTGGATCAATACGCAGAACGAAGGCTGGTACCGCATCGCCTTTGACCAGCTCGGCATTCCCTACCACTACATCTCCGATCATGTGCTGCGCGACACGCCCAACCTGCGCGCCAAATACGATGTCATCCTTCTTGGTCCCACGCCCGGCAGCGCCCAGCGCGTTGTGAATGGATTGCCGCGCCACGGCGATCCCATCCCTTGGAAAAACTCACCGCTCACGCCCAACATCGGCATGTCGCCCGACACAAGCGATGACATCCGTGGCGGCATGGGTCTGGAGGGATTGCTTCACGTGAAAAAGTTCGTGGAAGAGGGAGGCCTCTTCATCACCATCGCGGGCAACGCCGCCATCCCCATTGAATATGGACTGGTGGAAGGCGTCTCCATCACCCAGACCCGTGAACTGCAGGCCCGCGGGAGTGTCTACCACGCCGTGGTTGCCGACAGCGGCAGCCCCATAGCCTATGGCTACGACGATAAACTCGCCGTCTATTTCAACCAGGCTCCCGTGCTTCGCGTGAGCCTCACCGGCGGCGTCCAGTTGCCCGGCGGCGCGTCACCTCCCGGTTCCCGGCCCAGCGGCCGCGGCGGCGCGAACGATCCCGACGTCCCACAAGGCCGCCCCTACGCCGCTCCTCCTCCCAAGCCCGAAGTGCGCCCCGGCGAGGAGCCGCCCATCAGCGAAGAGATGCGCGAGGCCATGCGCGCCTATCTGCCTCCGGCCGACAAGCGTCCGCGCGTCGTGCTCCGCTTTGGCGAAGAGAAAGAACTGCTCATCGCGGGCATGTTGGCCGGGGGCAGGGAACTGGCCCGCCAGCCCGCCATCGTCGATGTCCCGGTCGGCAAGGGCCACATCCTCCTATTCGCCAATAATCCTATCTGGCGCAACCAGACCCAGGGCAGCTTCTTTCTCCTGTTCAACGCGATGATGAACTTCGCGCACCTGGACGCCGGCCGCAAACCGGGACGAGCCACCAATTAAAGCGTCACACTTTCCCCGGCTCCGGATGCGCCCACGGCTTGCGGTACGGCCGCCGCAGCAGCTTGTTAGCCTCCTCATCTCCGAGGATCCGTCCCTTGGCCTCATCCCATGCCAGCGTACGCCCAAGCTGCATCGACATATTCGCCAGAATGCAGCTGGCCGTTGAGATATGCCCCTGCTCAATATCGGCCACCGGCCGCGACCGTTTATCGATCGCCGCCAGAAAATCCTTCATGTGTACGCGAATTGCCGGCGCTACGTGCCGCTCCAGATCCTTCTCGGTCTTGTCTTCCGGGTATTGCTCCAGCTCGTAGGTGACGTCCTTGTGAATCGCCTGCCCGCCCTTTTCCATCGGCGCGAAGTCGTAGCTCATCACGCTCGCCTTCAGCGTCCCTTTGTCGCCATAAAACGTCGCTCCCCACGGATACTTCGGATCCGGCGGATGGCCGTACGTGCGGTGCTGCCACACCACTTGCAGGTCGCCGAAATCAAAAGTGGCCGATTGCGTATCGGAGATATTCGCCTTGCTCGACTTCTCCACCAGAATCCCGCCGGCCGAAGAGACGCGCTTCGGCCACCCCAGATCCAGCATCCACCGCACCATGTCCAGCATGTGAATGCACATATCGCCCATGATGCCGTTGCCGTATTCCATGAAGGCGCGCCACCGCCGCGGGTGCACCAGCTCGTTGTAAGGCCGCATCGGCGCCGGGCCCGTCCACATCTCGTAATCCAGATAATCGGGCGGCGCCGTGTCGGGAGGATTCGTGCGCGCCCTCATGTGGTAGTAACAGTAGATCTCCACCAGCCCGATCTTGCCCAGCTTGTCTTGCTTAAGGATCTGCTCGCGCGCTTCCATCAGGTGGGGCGTGCTGCGCCGCTGCGTTCCCACCTGCACGACGCGCTTATACTTGCGTGCCGCTTCCAACATGGCCTGGCCTTCGGCGATATCGACGCTGATCGGCTTCTGCACATAAACATCGGCGCCGGCCTTCACTGCCTCGATCATCGGCAGCGCATGCCAGTGATCCGGGGTCGCCACGATGACAATGTCGAGATCCTTCTCCTTCAGCATCTCCCGGTAGTCAGCGTGGAGCCGCGGCTGTTGCTTCGATGCCTGCCTGGAGGCAACGATCTCCCCGGCTTCCTTCAGCATTCTCTTGTCGACGTCGCACAGCGAAACCACCTCCACCGGTTCCACCTGGATCAGCCGCAGCAGGTCGCACTTGCCGTACCAGCCGGAGCCGATCAGCCCCACGCGCCTCGTCTTGGGTTGCGCGTAGGCGCCGGGAAGCCATGCCGCCCCCGCCGTCGCCGAAAGGAATTCTCGTCGCTTCATGATGCTGCCTCCTTGTTTCGACTTATCAGCTTACCTGATTGCATCCGGCACTCGATAACCGGAACAATAGAGGTATATGCCGCTCGCCCTCCTTCTGGCCGCCGCTCTGCTGGCTCAATCCGATCCGCAAGCCGACGGATTGAAGGCGCTGGAAGCCAGGGACTACCCGGCCGCGGCGGCTGCTTTTTCCAAGGCTGTGGAAGCAGACCCCGAGGATTACTACTCTCACTTCCATCTCGGGCTTGCGCTCAGCCTGAGCGGTAACGCGAGCGGGGCGATTGCCAGCTACCGCAAGACGCTCGAGCTGAACCCAGGGCTTTACGAGGCAGAACTGAACCTGGGAATCGTGCTTCTGGAAGCCAAGCAGGCATCAGAGGCAGCAGCCATTCTGCAATCGGCAGCCGGGAAGAAGCCCGTGGAGTTTCGTCCCGTCTACTATCTCGCCGAAGCTCTTCTGGCCAAGGGCGACTATGCCGGGGCGGAGAAGCACTTTCTCTCGGCGGCCGGCCTGGACAACAAATCGGCTGCGGCGCAATCCGGCCTCGGCCGTGCCATCGCCCGCCAGAACCGCCTGAAGGAGGCCGAGGCCGCCTTGCGCCAGGCGGCGGCGCTCGATCCGGCCTATCGCGATGGGCTGCTGGAGCTGGCGTCGCTTTATGAGAAGGCCAAACGGCCGGAGCCCGCTATCGCGCTCTATCACGAGTTCCTGGACGATGTCGCCGTCAGGGAGCGCCTGGGCGAGTTGTACCTGGATGCGGGCCAGCCCGGCAAGGCCGTTGAGCATCTGGAGAAGGCCGCTGCGCAGTCCCCCTCCGCCGCCAACCGCTTCGCGCTGGCCACCGCCTACCTCCGCAACAAAGAGCCGGGCAAGGCGGCGGCGATGATGGATCAGGCTCTGGCCTCCGATCCGGACAACGCAACCCTGCGCCTTTCCTATGCGGCTCTGCTGCGCGACCAGAAAAACTTTCCCGGCGCGGCGCAGCAGTATTGGCGCGTCGCCCAAACTCAGCCGGATTCCAAGGCCGCCTGGACCGGGCTGGCCACCATGCTGCTGAGCCTGGAGAACTATACGCAGGCGCTGGCCGCCTTCGACAAACTCGAAGCCTTGGGCGACCCGGAGACCGGCTTGTATTTTCTGCGCGCGCTCGCCTATGACAGGACCAAGCAGTACCAGCCCGCGCTGGTCAACTATGAGAAGTTTCTTTCGCTCAGCCAGGACAAGCATCCTGATGAAGAATTCAAGGCCCGCCAGAGGATCAAGGTGATCAAGAAGGAGCTGAGCCGGTGAAACTCTTCGCGCCGTGCGCGCTGTTCCTGCTGACCAGTCTCCTGCCGGCGGCGGACCTGTCCGTGGTCATGGCGGAGTCGAATCTGGAGAAGCGCTCCGAGAAGGCTCTCAAGCACGCCGACACGATCTTTGACCAAGCGCGCACCTCCTACAAGGCGGGCGATGATGCAAAGCTCAACGCCAAGCTTGCCGAAATTCTCGAGTCGATCGAACTGGCCAAGACCTCGCTCGATGAATCAGGGAAAAACGCCCGCCGCAGTCCCAAGTATTTCAAGCGCGCCGAAATCGCCATCCGCAAGCTCAACCGGCGCATGGACAATTTCAAGCATGAAATGAGCGTCGACGACCGCGAGCCGGTGGATAAAATCATGCGCCGCGCCTCGCAGATCCGCGATGAGATCATCGCCTCCATCATGGGGAGGAAGAAATGAAGCTTGCCGTGATTGCACTTCTGGGCTGCCTGGCCGCGGCCGCGCAGGAGCGCGATTTTCTGACCGCCGACGAAGTGGACCAGATCCGTCTCGCCCAGGAGCCGAACCTCAGGCTGAAGCTCTACTCCGAGTTTGCCCGCATGCGCGTCGATCTGCTCAAACAGATGGTCGCGCGGGAAAAGCCCGGCCGCTCCGCTTTGATCCATTCCACGCTCGAAGACTACATCCGCATCATCGAAGCCATCGACATCGTCACCGAGGACGCGCTGCGCCGCAACGCGGATCTCGCCGAAGGCGTGCCGATCGTGGCCAAAGCCGAAGAAGAGATGCTGGCCGCCCTCGAGCAAATCCAGGAATCCAACCCCTCCGATCTGTCACGCTACAAGTTTGTCCTGATTTCCGCCATCGAGGTGACCGAAGACAGCCTCGAACTCGCTCAGGAAGACCTCGCCAAGCGCAAGCACGACGCTAACGTACGCCTTTCCGATGAGAGGAAACAGCGCGAAGCTCTCATGACTCCCACCGATCTGGAGAGCCGCCGCGCAGCCGAGAAAAAGAAAGCCGAAGCCGAGCAGACGCAGAAGCGCAAAGCGCCTACTCTGCGCCGGAAGGGAGAGTCGGCGCCGGAGCGGAAACCGTAGCTTTGCTCCGGCCGAACCGTAAGCAGAAGACGGCGCTGAGAATCAGCCCCGCTCCCATCAGCGCATAACCTTCGGCTTGCAGGGAGGCATTGGGCTGCCTGGCCAGTTGCGCGCCATGCTCCAGGCTCACCGCCAATAATACAGCCGGCGCCAATGACAGCAGTGCGGCTGCGCAGCTACGCACCAGAAGCTCCAGCAACGCGGCCAGCGCCAGCACCGACACGAAACTGAACAGCATCAGCCACGGCGCCTGCGTGTTCGTCGCGGCCGTCGCCGCCGCCGCCGAGAGGATCCAAAACAGCTTCTGGCGCTTCGCCATCATTGCCCCCACCGGAAGCACCACCGCGGCCGCCAGCGTGATGGCCAGCGCCGCCATCACAGCCGAACTCATCACCTCCAGCGCCGGATGCCATGTGTTCACTTCCGCAATGTTCCACAGCGGCAGGCTCATACGGTCGCCTGGAATCTTCTCCACCAGCCAGCCGCTGACCCGCGTGTACCCGAAGACGACCGCGGCCAGCGCCAGCATCAGCGGCGTGGAAGCGGGCGGCAACGCGCGCCTTCCGGTGGCCATGCCGAGAAACAGATCCGCCGCCAGCGCGCCGAGAAAGAACAGAAAGCCGCTCAGCAGCAGCTGCATGACGGCTCCCAGCACCGCATCGGAAACGTAATCCTCGATCGGTACCGCCGTATCGTAGCCGCTATAGAACGCCGGCCATTGATTCATCCAGCCAACCGCCACGGCAGCCATTCCCGCCAGAGCCGGAACCAGGTAGCTGCGCCAGCGGAACTCGTGCTGGCTGAGACGCCGCACGAACAGGATCAGCACAAACAGGAATGCCGCGCCGGCGATTGCGGGCAGGAAGTAGCCTTGCAGGCGCGGCCGGCGGAACTCGCGCAGCCACTCTTCGGGCAGCTTGATGAAGCGCCGGAATCCGGATGGCTCATCGCCCAGAATCTCCACCGACAGCCGGGCACGTGCCTCTCCCGCGCGGAAATCGGTATGTTCCCAAACCAGCATGTGGTCGGTTCGCTGATCCCGCTTCTGATGCGAGGAGTCAATCAACCGGTAATCGGCCAGCTTCACTCCCTGCCGAGAAATCAGATAGTTTTCCGCCACTCCGCGCGCCTCGGCCGGCGAGAGGTTCGCACCAGTGGCCTTTTCATCCAGCACATGATCGGTTCGATAATGCTCTCCGTCGCGGTGGAGGTAGTGAATCCAAGCCCGTTTCTTTTGCGGCTGGAAGTGGCGGATACTCCACAGCCCAGTGGCCGTATGTTGCTCCACGATTCTCGTTGCCGCCTGAGGACCGGATTGCCGCCTCAAATACTCAAAGACCGCCGCATCCAGGTTCGGATGGTACTCCGCCACGGTGCGATGATCCGGTGGCGGCGCCGGCGCCTTTGCCAGCGCCTCTTGCAGAGTCAGCTTCAGGCTGAGGAAGTTCCCGTAAACCTGGGGCCGCAAGAGCAGTCCAAGCCCGAACAGAAATGCCGCCAGGAAATAAAGCAACCGTGGGCTCCACATCGGCTCCAGCGGCGGATGCAGTTCGATTGTTTCTGGAGCCGCTGCTGCCGTGGGCTCAGCCACTTCTTCGGCCGGCTCTTCCACCAAGAAGCCTCCATTCGAGCGGTAACGCACCACCGAAATCGCCAGCGGAAAAAGTACCGCTCCGGCCACCACCAGTCCGCTGAGTTGGAAATACAAGCTGGAGGACTGGAAAAGGAACGTGCCGATCAGCACCGCATCCACCGTATAGTGCCAGATCAGCGTCGCCAGGATGCCGAACCGCAACATCAAGTAACCGGAAGCAATGCCGATCAAGCCCACCTCGATCCCGCGGATGTAACCCGGCTGCTGGGGATAGTTGGCATGCAGGAATCCCCACACCAGCGCTGGCGCCACCACCGCGATCAGCTTCGACCGCGTTAGCTTGTACAGTAGCGGAATCGCCAGCAGCCGGAACCAGAACTCCTCCGACACCGAAGCCAGCACGGAGATCCCCAGCGGATAGAGCCATGGCATCGCCGTCGACAGCAGGTCCGAGTAGCCGACATCCTGCGGGCTCCACACTCCGAACCGCTTGCCCACCAGGTAGAACGCAACCAGGAAGATGATGTGCGCCGCCGCGAATCCGTAGCCCGCCAGCGATGCGCGGAAGAACTCCCGCGTCTGGATGCCTCCAAACGACAGCGCCTGCGTCAGCCGAAGATGGCCCGGCTGAAACCGCCGGTACAGCCACTGGCCGGGCGCCGCCGCCAGGATCACGTAGAAAAAGACCCCCACTCCCGCGCCGAGCCCTTGCAGCAGACCCAGCACCAGGCTCTCGCCGTGGCTGCTGCTCGTCGGCATGTTATCGAGGAAGAACGGCAGCGAGTTCCACTGATTGGCGATCATCAACGCCGCGGTGACGCCGGTGATCACAACCAGCGGCCGCCATGGAATCTGCTTCTGCCGCGCCGCCTGGATCAGCAGCACGATGCCCGCCAGAATCAGCGGCACATAGAACGCCTGCGCAATCTGTGTGTACAGTTCGTTCTTCGAGCGCAGCGCCGCAAAGTCCCGCTGCCATTGCTCTGGCACATGCAGGAATTCCGAATAGCTCCCGATGCCGTCCCCCTGTACCACCACAGAACGCCGGTAGGTCGCGTCCTTGATCCGGAACCCTTCCTGCTCCCAAGTGAAGATATGATCCAGACGCGCCGGCCGCTGCTCCTGCCTTTGTTCCACCAGCCGGTGGGGGATCTTGGTTTGCGAGGCGAGGAAGGATTCGGCGGCGGTGCGCGCCTCTTCCGGCGTCAGCTTGGCGCCAGGACTCTTCTCCTCGACGATATGCCGGAAGCCAATCACCCGTCCCCCTGGCGACAGGTAGACGATGCGCTCTTCCTTTTCCGGCGGCTTGTACCAGCGCGCGCGCCACCGCCACACCGACACCTGATCCTGCATCAGCTGGTTGGCGCGCTCCAGGCCCGCTTCCCGTTCCAGGAACAGGCGCGCCTCGTCGTCCGGATCAAATAACGTCAGATTGCGGAACCCGGCCGGAGTCAGGTTGCGGGAGCCAAGAAAGCGCTCCGCCTGGGATGTGATCTGCTCCCGGCTTAGACGCAGATCGAGCGATGCTTGCGGAAAAGCCTCCGTGTAGTGATGCCAGACGAACAGGCCGCTGAAAACCACCGCTGCCCCCGCCAGCGCCATCAAACGCCGGTCGGAGGCAGCGATCGGTTCTCTCAAGCGGACCTATTTCTTCAGGCGGCTGCAGGCGGCCCCGGCGCCGCTGGGGTCCACTGCGGCGCTGCCTTCCTCGATGTAGGCGATCTTGCCGTCTCGATCCACAACGAAGGTCGTCCGGCTGGCTACCCCGCTTGGAGCCAGTACCCCGTACGCCTCCGACGTCTTCCGCTGGAAATCGCTCAGTAGCGGGAAGGTGGTCTTCAAATGCTCCTCTGCCCAGTGCCGCAGCGTGGGGGCGTTGTCTGTCGAGATCCCGAACACCTGCGCGCCATCTTCTTCGAATTTGGCGATACCAGCCTGGTACGCCGTCATTTCCTTCGTTCAACCACCGGTGAAGGCCGCCGGGAAGAAGGCGAGCACCACCGTGCTCTTGCCTTTGAAATCCGCCAGCGACGCTGTGCCTCCCTTGGTCGAAGGAAGCTTAAAGTCTGGAGCCGCATCGCCCACTTTTAGGTGGGTTTTCGGGGCATTCTGCGCCAGCAGCCCGCCGGCCAGCATGCACAGTGCGAAGGGGAGAAAACGCCTCATGGTTCCGTCCTGTGACTGGTTGTCAGTGGTGAGCGTATCACGTGGCCGGTCGCCGGCGCAATCGTAGATCTTTCCCCTGAACGCGGGTAGTACCCCCTGATTGAAGGTATTTGCCAAAATAGCCGATAAGTAGTATTCCCTACACAATGGGTTGTCTGCTACAATCCATTAAATAATATTGTTGTTTGGGAGAGGATTGACTTGCAGAGCGTACTGCGGGGATAGACCAGCCAATGTGGCATAGGCGAGGGTTCTTTCAATCCGTGGCTAAGGCGATGGCCCTGCCTGCTTTGCTGCCCAAGCCGGCTTCGGCGTCGCTCCGGCGCTACCCATACTTACAGAACGTCAGCTCTACCCGCGCCAGCATTGTCTGGACCACGGAAACAGAAGGCATCGGTGCTGTCCGTTATTCGCGCGACACCTCCATGAATCGGGCCGCCTCGGCCATTGTCCGGGAACTCACGCCCGGAGAGACCGATCTCGGCTCCAGCTACTACCGCCACACGGTGCACCTGAATAACCTGGAACCAGGCGCCAAGTACTACTACCGCGTGGAACACGACGGCGTGCCCGTAGCCGACGAACCAACTCTCACCTTCCAAACCCCCTCTTCCGGACCATTCCGCTTTCTCGCCTTCGGCGACAGTGGCACGGGCCGTGTTCAGCAGCTGGATCTGGCCGCCCAGATGATGCGGGAACAAGTGAACCTGGTCCTGCACCTGGGCGACATAGCCTACATGGCCGGTTCCTTCGCCGAATACGAGGCCTTCTACTTCAATGTTTACCGCGACATGATGCGGCAGGTGCCTTTTTTCCCCTGCCCCGGCAATCATAGCTACTGGACCCGCGAGGCCTTCCCTTACCTCACCATGCACGATCTGCCTCAGGTCGCCATGGCGCCTGCAACCGAGAAGGGCCGCTACTACAGCTTCGATTGGCATCACGTCCACTTTGTAGCGGTCGACACAAACGCCCCTCTTTCCCGCGCTGTGCAGGGCCGCAGTCCCATGCTCCAGTGGCTGGATCAGGATCTGGCCGCCACGCGCCAGTATTGGAAGGTCGTCTTCTTTCACCACCCTCCTTTTGCCGGCGGACCTAACGAAACCGATCCCCTGTCCATCCTCGCCCGCGAGCATGTGGTGCCCATCCTCGAAAGGCACGGCGTACAGCTGGTCCTATGCGGTCATGAGCACAGCTATCAGCGCTCTCATCCCTTGCGGCAGGGCGAAATCGTCGAGCCCGGAAAAGGGACCATTTACATGACCAGCGGCGGCGGTGGCGCGGGTCTTTACCCTGTTCATCCCAAGCCGTTCATCGCTTTCGGCCAAAGCATCCATGAGTATCTGCGCCTGGGCGTCTCTGCCGGACGCATCAATATCGAGGCCGTCCTCGCCACCGGAGACGTCCTGGACCGCACCGAGGTCGCCCCTTCCCCGGAACTCTCCGCACCCGCCGTCGTCAACTCCGCCTTCGCCGAAGCGCAGCTTTGCGCCGGCGGCTTGATCAGCATCTATGGCCGGAACTTCGCTCCGGAAAATGAGGCCGCAAGAAACTTCCCCCTGCCCGCTTCCCTGGGAACCGTCTCGCTCTCCCTCCGAGGACAAAATCTGCCGCTGCTGTTCGTCTCCCCCTATCAGGTCAACGCACAGCTCCCCTTCGACTTCACCGGCGACGCCGACCTTCGCCTCACCACCCCCAACGGCTCGGCTTCGGTCTCCATCGCCGCCGCCGAAGCGGCCCCTGGCATTCTCGCCGTGGCTCATCCCACCGGCGAACTCGTTTCCGCCTCCTCACCCGCTCGGCCCGGCCAGGTGCTCATTATCTACGCCGCCGGACTCGGTCCTTTGGATGGGGAGATCCGAGCCGGCCAGGCCGCTCCCTCCGACAGGCTGCTAAACACGCGGCTTTCGGTCAGGGTGAAAGTTGGCGGTGCCATGGTCACTCCCGCTTTTGCCGGCCTGGTTCCCGGGCTTGCCGGACTCTACCAAGTCAACGTCCAACTCCCCTCTACTCTCTCGCCCGACACTTCGCTGGCCGTCCACGCCGGCTCTGCCACCAGTAACTGGGTCCGTTTGGCCGTCTAAGCTATGAAAACTCAAGGAAGCTTCAGCCAGACTCGTGGCTGGCTAGGCCTGCCTTCGGAAAACAGCCTCATGGGAATTCCCGTTCCCGCGGCCGGGTTCATGCCCCCTTCCGGCAATGCAACGCTTAACTCCATCACCCCTGGAGAAACTCTCCTTGATTCCAAAACCCCCGCCGATGATGTACCCAGTTCCACCGCCGCCGGCGCAACGGACACTCCCGTCACTAGCAGCTTCAGCACCCCGTCCTTGATGCTGCACCGGCACGGTCCCATCCCCGAACCATCCGCTGTATAAATCCCCGGATCGGCCGCCAGCACCCCGATGGTCCGCGCGTTTGTGCGCTCGCCTTGCGATTCCGCCGCCACTGTCACCCGCGCCTGCCCTACTACCGAGTCCGGAACCAGGAATGTCAGGTGATTCCTCCCCGCCTCCACCATCGGCGCCGGCTCGCCGTTGATCAGCACGCGCCGTCCCGCCAGATTCGGTGGCAGCACGCCATTCTCCCCGGCAACCGCCGCCGCAGTAACCTCCGGCCCGATCTCCGGAATGTGCAGCGTGAACCGTGTGCCCGGCGCCAGGGGCGAATTCTGCCTCGTCGCATCGTGCACCAGGCTGGCCGGGCCGAACTGCCGTAACGACACAAAGTGCCCCGTGAAAGCCAGTTGTTCTGACACCGTCACCGTCTGCGAAGCCCTTGTTCCCGACAGATCCCGGATCCAGTTGGCAAACAGCGCTCCCGGAGGCTCCACCACCGAAATATCCAGAGCTGTCCCCCGTTCGTAGTATCCGTCCCCGCTTGTCGGAGCCACCACGATGTTCGCATTCGTTGGCGCGGTCACTCCTCCCGCGGTCCTCCACGTCACGCTCGGGCTCACCTGAAACTCCTCGCCAAACTCCGCCGTGACCGTCCCGGCCGTAGCCCGAATCTCATGCGTCCGCACTCCGCCATCGGACCACCTCCGGAACGGATATCGCGTCGCCGCCGAAGGTCCCGTTTGCGCAGCAGGCGCGGAAATCGTATGCACCGAATCCGGCTCCCATAGGAAATTCCGCGGCGCGAAACTGGATTCCCCATCCACGGTAACCGACAGGTTCGGAGGGTTGGTATCGATCCTCGTGATCGCACGCTGCGTAAAGCTGGCCACATAGAAAGCCGTCGATGACGACACCGACAGCCGTACCGGATTGGAGGAAAAACCCTGCCCGTTCGCCGCAAGGAACGTCACTCCTCCCCGGCCCGCCGCCCACCGGTGAAACGCATAGCCCTCCTCCGGCTCGGCCTGAATCAGCACCGTCGTACCCAACCGGTAATAGCCGTCTTCGGTCTCTTCCAAGATTCGCACCTTCCCCGTTCCCTCCTCGGCAACCCCGGTCCGCACCCTATGCCACAGCGCATAATCGGCCGCGTACACCGACACCTGCTCGGATACCGTAATCTCTTGCGTCCTCTCTCCTCCCTGGCTCCACCGCGCAAACACCGCACGCGTGTTGTTCTCCGGTTCCGCGCTCTCCACGGCCTCCAACTGGTGCCTCTCCCCGGCGGCCCACAGAAAGCTATGCGGCGTAGTAAAAGTCTCCCCATCCACCGTCACCCGCATCCCGGGAGGATTCGTCGTTACAGTCACCCCCTGCGGCCGCGTTCCATGCATCCGGTGCACCGCCTCAATATCCAGTGGCGACAGCGATGCGCGCTGCCCCAGCGGGATCCCCGCCGGCACCGTCTCCATCGTCAGCTCATAGTTGCTGCGGAATCCCGTCCGCCCGTAGTGCATCACTGAATCGAACGGATACGGTCCGGAATCCTCGCCGTCGATCAGCTGCTGGTTGTACTGCAACCACTCTGCCTTATCGATGTTTTCATACAGCACGCGCAGGTGCCGGTCCCGATCCGACCTCGACTGCGTGTGCCACAGCCCGATCGCGTGGCCGATCTCGTGCACCGTGTTGCCCGTCGAGCATCCATCCGCCAGGTTCACCCGTTGCTCTCCCCCGCGCATGCCCACTGTCGCGGTGCACCCGCTCGCCTGCCGCCGGAACAGCACGAAATTCCGATGCCCCTCGCGCGGGATCAGCTTGATCGGCGTCCGCGTATTCCATTCCTCGATCGCATCGGTCACCCGCCTCGCGTTCGGAAACCCCGGCTCGATCTCATACGGCACCACTCCCTCAGGCCAGCGAAACTGCTCGCCGAACAGAGTCGAGGTCAGCCGCGCCGCGGAGCCCTTCTCAAGCGGCGGCCGCATCAACTCCGCCACCGGTCCCAGAACGATATCGCCCTCCACCACAGCCTCGCCGTCGATTTCCTGGAAAATGACCGGCTGGCCCAGGAAATAGCCGGTTCGCAGCGGGAATCGCGCCAAGTCCGCGCGCGCCTCCTGTGCCGGAGCCAGGGCAGGGAGGCACGCTAGCAGCAGGAAAATGACAGGGAACAAAGTGTAGCCTCCTCATCCTTATCCTACAACGGCTCTGTTATACTTCGGGAAGGGGAAGTTTCGGCCCGGAGGGGCGTTAAAGGACCATCCACATATGAAGAACCGGCGTTTTCAATTTGCGATCGTGAGCGCTTCCACCTGCCTGCTGGTGGTCTTGATGCTCGGCATGGTGCTCGGCCGCGGCAATGCCGCCGAGGATGCCTACCGCCATTTCGCCGTTTTCGCCGAGGTCATCTCGCGCATTAAGAGCGACTACGTCGAAGAGCCCGACATGAAGAATGTCACCCTCGGCGCTCTCAACGGTATGCTGGAGGCCATCGATCCTTACGCCAGCTACCTCAGCCCGGAACAGTATAAGGCCTATCTGAAATCCAAGGAAACATCCAAAGCCGGCGTCGGCTTGATCCTCGCCCGCCGCATCGGCTACGTGGGCGTCGTCGATTCCATCCCTGGCTCCCCGGCCGCCATTCTCGGCCTCTCCACCGGCGATGTGCTGGAGACAATTAATAACGTCAGCACACGCGACATGCCGCTTGCATACGCCGAGATGTTGCTCGCCGGCGATCCCGGCACCAAGGTCGACATGACCGTCCTGCGATGGCGCCGCGGCACCGATGCGCAGCAAATCTCCCTCGTCCGTGCCCCCATCCAATATCCGCCTGCCTCCGCCAAAATGCTGCCCGGGGAATTCGGCTACCTCCAGCTCGCTTCTCTCGAAAAAGGGAAGGTCAAGGAAGCCGCGGCCGGCCTGCGCGACCTCGCCAAACAGGGAGCAAAAAAACTCGTCCTCGATCTGCGCGGCAATGCCAGCGGCGCGCCGGAAGAAGGCATCGCCCTTGCCGACCTTTTCCTCGATAAGGGACTCATCACCTACCTCCTCGGCCAGAAGGTCAGCCGCGAAGAGTCTCAAGCCTCCGCGGAGACCACTCTCTGGAAGCTGCCCATGGTCGTCATCACCAACCGTGGCACCGCCGGTGGCGCCGAAGTCGCCGCCGCCGCTCTCCTCGATAACAAGCGCGCCGAAGTCGTCGGCGAACGCACCTATGGGAATGCCGCCCTCAGAAAGGCTCTTACCTTGGAAGACGGCGCCGCCGTGATTCTCTCCACCGCCAAATTCTACTCGCCGGCAGGCAAGGCAATTCAGGATAACGCAGTGACTCCCTCGGCCCCGGTCGCCGAAGCCGAACCCTCCGAAGACGATGAAGACGCTCCGCCTATCCTGGCTCCGCCCGAGCCGAAGCCCGATCAGGACAAGACTCTCCAAAAGGCGATCGAAGTGCTCACCATCGGTCTGGAAGCCTCCGCCGCCGAGGACAACAAGCGCGCCGAACAAGCCGCCCAGCAGCAGGAAAACGAGCGCCGCGAGCGTATCCAGCGCAGCCCTCCTCTGGTTGGTCCGCCGCCGCCGAAACAATAAAATTCTCTAGGGGAAGCAACAATGCCTCTGTATGATTACGAGTGCCGCTCCTGCGGCCAGGTTTTTGAAGTGATGCAGAAGTTCTCCGACAGCCCGCTTGAGGTTCATGAGGGCTGTGGCGGGCCAGTCAGCCGCCTTCTTTCCGCCCCCGCTCTTCAGTTCAAGGGCAGCGGCTGGTATATCACCGATTACGCCCGCTCCGGCGGTGGCGAGAAGAAGACCGCCTCCTCGGAAGAGAAAACCGGCTCCGATAGCTCCAAGAAATCCGCGGACTCCACTCCGGCCGCCTCCACCGCCTCCACTACTTCCACCAAAAAAGACTGAGCCGCCCATGCCTCTCACCCGGGGTCAGTTTCTGTGCGCCGCCGCGGGTGCCGCATTCGCCCAACCCGCGCTGCGCATCGATGCCGCCCGCCTGCGCACTCACATCGAAACCCTCTCCCTCCACGGGCGCCCGCCCGGCGGCCGCTTTGAAGACGGTGTCAGCCGCCTCGGCTACTCAGACGCCGACCTCGCCGGCCGCGCGCTCCTCATGCGCCTTATCACCCTCGCCGGCGCTCAGCCGCGCATCGACGCCGCGGGCAACCTCTTCGCCCGCCGCTCCGGCGCCGACCCCTCGCTTCCCCCGCTCCTCATCGGTTCCCACATCGACTCGGTCCCCAGCGGCGGCAACTTCGACGGCGACCTCGGCTCCCTTGCATCCATCGAAATTCTCCACTTACTCCACACCCGTAATATCACCACGCGCCGTTCTCTTGAGGCCGTCGTCTGGGCCTGCGAAGAGGCCACCTTCGCCGGACGCAGCCTCAACGGCAGCCGCGCCGCCGCCGGCAAACTCGAACCCGGCGAGCTCGAACACACCTCGGGCGGCCTCAAGAAATCGGAAGCCATCCGCCGCATCGGCGGCCGTCCGGATCGCATCGAGGAAGCCCGCATCGCCCCAGGCGCCTACCACGCCTACCTCGAACTCCACATCGAACAGGGCGGTACGCTGGAAAAGGAAAAGCTCCCCATCGGCGTTGTCGACGGCATCGTCGCCGTTGACCGCTATGAAGTTGAAGTGGAAGGCTTCGCCAACCACGCCGGCACCACGCCGATGCCCGAACGCCAGGACGCTCTCATCGCCGCCTCCAAACTTGTCCTCGCCGTCCGCCACGCCGTCACCGGCGAGCCCGGCCGCCAGGTCGGCACCGTCGGCCATTTCGAAGTCCACCCCAACGCCCCGAACGTCATCCCCGGCCGCGTCCGCCACTCCATCGAGCTTCGCGACCTCTCCGCGGAAAAGCTCCTTCGCATCGCCGAGCGCATCCGCGAACAGGCCGCCCGCATCGCCGCCGAATCCGGCGTCCGCATCAAACTCGAAAACAAAGTTCACCACGAAGCCGCGCTTGCCACGCCCGCCATTCAGGACGTTATCCAGTCCAGCGCCAAAAGCCTCGGCCTTCCCACCATGCATATGCCCAGCGGCGCCGGTCACGACGCACAAATGATGGCTCAACTGTTCCCCATGGGCATGATCTTCGTTCCCAGCCGCGGCGGCATCTCCCACTCCCCGCGCGAGTTCACCGATTGGGCCGACTGCGCACGCGGCGCCGACGTCCTCCTCCAGTCCGTCATGGCGCTAACCGCCTGAGCCGTATTCACATGCTACAATCAATGGGATGGAAAGCGGCGGCTTCTGGAACGGGCTGAAGCGCTTCATATGGTGGGATTACCCCCGCGCTAGCTGGCAGTACGACGTCATGGTCGGTCTCATCCTTGCATTCATCTTTCTGGTTCCCCGCGGCGTCTTTCGCGACCAGCCCAAGCCCAAAAACATCGTTATGGTTCCCGCCGAGCACGGAGCCAGTGTGTTTTATGTCGAACCCGAGTTGCTCAGTGGTTTGAAGCACAGCGACTGGAACGACGCCGTCAGCAATCTCGTCCATTCGCAGGCCGGAGGCAAGAACCGCGTGGTCAGCCGCGTGGAGCCGGTTTTTGACGAGGAAAAGGAAATTCGCGGCTACATGGTGTATACCAAGCCCTGACTATTTCCGCCTTTTAAGATGACCGCGATGAGAATCCTCAGCTGTTCGCTCACTATCGCCCTGTTGCCGGTTGCCGCCTCCGCCAACGGCAACCTCGCCGCCGTGCTCGCGCGCCTCGACGCAACCTCGGATACCTTCCAGTCCATGACCGCCGGACTTAAGCGCATCACCCACACCGCCGTCATCAACGACAGCAGCGAGGAGCTCGGAACGGTCCGGATGCTGCGCGTGAAAAAGGGCGACCTCCGCATGCTCATTGAATTCCTCGAGCCTGACACCACCTCGGTCGCCTTCATCGGACGGAAGGCGGAACTCTACTACCCAAAAACCCAGACCGTTCACGAATACGACCTCGGCAAACACCGCTCCCTCGTCGATCAATTCCTCCTGCTCGGCTTCGGTACCTCCGGCAGGGAGCTCTCACGCAGCTACAACATTAAGTTGATCGGACAGGAGACCGTCGGCGCCTACAAAGCCGCCCGACTGGAGCTCACCCCGCGCTCCCCGCAGCTCGGCGAGCATCTCAAAAAAGTCGAACTCTGGGTCCACGACACCGAAGGCTTCCCGGTCCGCCAAAAGTTTTATCAGAAATCCGGCGATTACACCCTCATCGAGTACAGCGGCATCAAATGGAATCCTCCGCTCACCCCCGCCGCGCTGCAACTCAAACTGCCGGCCAACGTGAAGCGCGAGTTCCCCGCAAAATAACCTGAGAAATGAGAGTAATGGAAAACAAGGCAGTACCTGAAAAGATCAACAAGGCCAACACCTCACGGCTTGGATACCTGGATTGGACCCGCGGCCTCGCCGCCGCCATCATGCTTCAGGGCCACGTGTTCCACTCCTTCACCGCCAAGGAGTTCCGCGACGGTTCCCCCTACATCCTGTCCCAATTCGTCGGCGGCATGCCCCCGGCCATCTTTCTCTTCCTCACCGGCGTTACGCTCGCCTTTCTCATGCACTCGGTCGAGCGCAGGAACCTCGCCCCGCTTGAGCGCGTCACCACCGCGCTTCGCCGCGCCGGATACCTCTTTGCACTCGCCTTCGCCTTCCGCCTCCAGATGTGGGCCTTCGGACTGCCCAGTTCCAAGCTCTCCGATCTTCTCCGCGTCGACATCCTCAACAGCATGGGCCTCGCCATCGCCGTCATGTCCATTATGTCGGTCTTCTCCACCGCCGACCGCATCCGCCATTGCGCCGTGCTTGGACTCACCATCGCCGCCGCCTCTCCCCTGGTTTCCGCCCTCAGCTGGAACAGCGTCCCCGCCCTCCTCAAAGCCTACCTCGCTCCCGACTACGTCACCTTCAGCTTCTTTCCCTGGGCCAGCTTCCTCGCCTTCGGCATGAGCGCCGGTAGCATTCTCCGCCTCGCCAAGCCCGAACAAACCGAGCGCATCATGCAATGGGGCGCCCTCGCCGGCTTCTGCCTCGTCCTCGGCGGCCTGTACACCTCCAACCTGCCCTATTCCATCTACTCCAACTCCGAATTCTGGCTCAACTCCCCAGCGCTCATCTTCATGAAGACCGGCGTCATTCTGCTCATGCTCTCCTTCGGCTACCTCTGGCACACTTACGTGGTCAAGGAAAAATGGAGCTGGCTCTGTCAGATCGGCACCACTTCGCTGCTGGTTTATTGGGTGCACACGGAGATGGTTTACGGCCGCTGGTTTTGGATGTGGAAGGAAAACCTCAGCGTTTCCCAAACCGTCATCGTGGCTGTCATTGTGATCCTCTCGATGGTCGCGCTGTCCACCATCAAGACCCGCTGGAATGAAGTCAAAGTGATGCTCCCGGCGCCGCTCCAGCGCCGCATGCAGGTGGAAACCGACTAGCCCGCAAAGGGCCGTTCCGGCCCTCAATACACCTGAGGAACAGTCGGCTTCCGCGCCGGAACGAGCTCCGTTTTGCGGGCTGTTACTCTGAAGCTCTACCGCATCGCAGGGCGTTCGGCTCCCGAACGCCGGATGTACGGCCCTGGCGTCCCGTTTGGCAGGATCGTCGTCTGATCCGTCCGCGCCGAGCCCAGTTGATCCGAGGTCAGTTCCTTGGCGCCTCGCAGGTTCGCGTCTCGAAAATCGGCCCCCATCAACACCGCCTCTCCCAGCCGCGCCCCTCGCAAATCCGCCCCGTACAAATCCGCCCCGCTCAACTTCGCCTGTCTCAAGTCGCACAGGTGCAGATTGGCCCGGATCAGCTGTGCCCGCGTCAGATCGGCCCGGTTGAACCGCGCTTCCGAAAGATCCGCCTGCGTGAACTCGCAGTCCTGAAACTGTCCATTCGTCATGTGCGACTCTTGCAGCTTCGCCTGGAAAAAACGGCACATCTGCACACGGGCATTGTAAAAGTTCGCCCTGTCCAGCACCGCCCCGCTGAAGTTGCAACCGAATAGACGTGCCTGGTTCAACGCCGCCGCCCTCAATTCCGCTTCCGGAAATTCGCACTGGCTTAGCACCGCCTCCAGCCACCTCGATTCATCCATCCGCGATCCCGCAAAGGACGCACCCGATATCCGCGCTTCGGAAAAATTCGCCCCTTGCAGCCAGCATTGCTGCAACTGCGCCTGCTCTAAGTCGGCTCCCGAAAAATCCACCCGGTTCAACGTCGCCCCTCGGAAATCCGCTTGCGCCAGTTCCGCACCGGACAAATCCGCCTCCGTCAGTGTCGCCGAAACCCACGTGCTGTTCGTCAGGATTGCTTTCGACAGCCTCGCCTTTACCCAATGCACTTCGCTGAACGTCGACCCCGTCAGGTTTGCACGTACCCCGTTCGGCTTGCTGTCCAGCCATGCCGCATGCTGCGTCAGCAGCTTATAGTGCGCTTTCTCCTCCGGCGTCATCCACGATCTATCTTCCGTCTTCACTTCGTCTTGCTGTAGGAATCCCATCGATTTGCTTCCCTTTCCCTTATCGGTGCCGGGCACGCGGATCTTAGGTTGCAGAGGGAGTCCGCTGCTTTTGCGGTTACGCTCAGCTATCGGAGCGGGAAGGCTCTTGGGGAAGGGATCAAGGAAGGAACTTATAGCGGTACTTCGTTTGGGGCGAGGCGGCTCTCCCTCTGCACCCCCAGCCTACTCAAACCCCTCTACCCGCCCACGATTCAGTTTTGTAAACTATTGCAAACAAAGAAAAAATTCTTCTTCATCCTCCGTGACCGCCCCCGCTCTTCCGGTGGAATAACTCCCAATCCCCTCCAAACCATCCGCAACTCTCTGATATCCAGACAGTTAAGTCCACAATCACCAGCCTCCCGCTCACCCTCCCTGGCTACACTCCAACCTCCCCTTAACCCCATTCGCTGGAATCTTCTTCTCTTAGTGAAGATTCCCCGGCAAACTGTCTTCTGAGCCGTAGTCTACGTACTAGCCGTGTAGCTGTACGGGATTCGCCTGAGTGAAGTTCGTATACTGTTGATGCTGTTGCAACAATTTGCCGGGAGGATATCATGAGCACGCAGCCGATGCAGCCCACCCCCAATAGTGGCCTCGTTCAGATTGGCGCATCCGCCGAGGACTCCATGGAGCGGATCATCCGCGAGCGCTTGGCCGAAGAACGCGCCCGCCTGGAGCAGGAAGCCGGTCTCCAGACTCAGCCGCGCCACCATTTCAAAAAGCCCGCCGAGCGCCCCTTCACCAAGGATCAGCGCGGCCATACCACCCTCCTGTTCGGCGGCCTCACCTGGAAACACGAAAAGCTCGTCCACGGCGCTTTTGAAGCTCTCGGCTACAAGGCCGAAATCGTCCCCTCCGCCGACGTCGCCGCCTTCCAGCTCGGCAAGGAATTCGGCAACAACGGCCAATGCAACCCCACTTATTTCACCGTCGGCAATCTTGTCCAATACCTTCAAAAGCTGGAAGCACAGGGCCTCACCAAGCAGGAGATCATCGACCGTTACATCTTCCTCACCGCCGGAGCCTGCGGCCCCTGCCGTTTCGGCATGTATGAAGCCGAGTACCGCCTCGCGCTCCGCAACGCAGGCTTCGACGGCTTCCGTGTCCAGCTCTTCCAGCAGTCCGGCGGCCTCTCTCAATCCGACTGCGAAGCCGGCCTCGAGATGAACCTCGACTTCTTCCTCGGCATCCTCAACGCGCTCAACTGCGGCGACGTGCTCAATGAAGTCGCCTACGCCATCCGCCCCTATGAAGTGGAAGCTGGCCGGACCGACGAAACCCTCAACAACGTCATGGACTACATGCATGAGGTGTTTTCGCGCCGCAAGCCCTGGGAGCTGGAAGATAAGCTCTCCAAGTTCCTTGGCGGCTTCAAGGACACGGCTCAATACATCGGCAAGTTCGTCAATCAGCTCGCCGGCGACGACCTCACCTCCTCCCTCGAACGCTGCCGTGAAATGTACAACCAGGTCGAAATCGACCGCCTCCGCGTCAAACCCATCGTCAAAATCACCGGCGAATTCTGGGCCCAGACCACCGAAGGCGACGGCAATTTCAACATGTTCAAGTTCCTCGAGCGCGAAGGCGCCCAGGTCGTCGTGGAACCCATCGGCACATGGATCGTCTACATGATCCACCAGGTTGTTCAACGCTTCCGCGATCTTAAAGGTCTGGAGGAGGGCGCTGTGCTTCCGCCTATCTGGCACATCGGCAAGCGCGCCAAGATCGAGTGGAGTTACCGCAACCGTGTCGCCAAGCTCCGTCTCGCCGAAGCCATCTTCAAGCGCGAATACCACAAGCTGCTGGAAGCCCTCGGCCCGCTCGGCCACCACCTGATCGATCAATACGAGCTCCAGCGCATCGGCCACCCCTTCTACAACTCCCGCGCCGGCGGTGGCGAAGGCCACCTCGAGGTCGCCAAGAACATCTACTACTCCAACAAAAGCCTCGCCCACATGGTGCTCAGCGTCAAGCCATTCGGCTGCATGCCCTCCACCCAGTCCGACGGCGCTCAGGCGGCCGTCGTCAGCCAATACAAGGACATGATCTACCTCCCCATCGAAACCTCCGGCGAAGGCGAAGTGAACGCTCACTCCCGCGTCCAGATGGCTCTCGGCGAAGCCAAGAACAAAGCCAAGCGCGAATTCTCCGAAGCGCTCGAAAAGGCCGGCATGACGCTTGACGAGTTGAAGCAGTTCATCGACGAGCATCCGGAGACCCGCAAGCCCATGTACAACGTGCCGCACCAGGAAGGCGTCGTCGGTGTCGCCGCCAACTTCGCCCTTCACGCCGCCGCGCGCGCCAGAACAGAAAACTGGACGCCCCGCGTCCTGGTGGCGGTGAACTAACATGTCTCGTCAGCTCTCCATCGGTCTCGACGTAGGCTCCACCACCGTCAAGGCTGTCGTCGTCGACATCGCCACCGACCAGATCATCTGGAGCGACTACCAGCGCCACGACACCAAGCAGCCCGAAAAAACCCTCGAGTTCCTCCGCCGCTTTGAAACCGAAATGGAAGGCTTCGACAAAGACCATTGCCGTATCTTCGTCACCGGCTCCGGCGGCTCCGGCATCGGCAAGATGATCGGCGCCAAGTTTGTCCAGGAAGTTAACGCCGTCTCGCTCGCCGTGGAAAAGCTCTACCCCAATTGCGGCTCCGTCATCGAGCTCGGTGGCCAGGACGCCAAGATCATCATCTTCAAGGAAGACCCGGAAACCGGTCGCAAAAAGAAGCTCCCCTCGATGAACGATAAGTGCGCCGGCGGAACCGGAGCCGTCATCGACAAGATCAACGCCAAGCTCCGCATCCCCTCCGAAGAGCTCTGCAACATGGGCTATGAGGGTATCAAGCTCCACCCCGTCGCCGGCAAGTGCGGCGTCTTCGCCGAAACCGACATCAACGGGCTCCAGAAGTCCGGCGTCCCACCCTCTGAACTGATGGCCTCCCTGTTTGAAGCCATCGTCATGCAGAACCTCTCCGTGCTCACCCGCGGCAACACGCTGCGTCCGGAGGTCCTCCTCCTCGGCGGCCCCAACACTTACATCAAGGGCATGCAGGACTGCTGGAAGTCCAACATCCCCAAAATCTGGGAAGAGCGCAACTATCCGCTTCCGGAAGGCATCCCCCCGCAGGACCTCATCAAGATCCCGAACAACGGCCAGTACTTTGCCGCCCTCGGCGCCGTCGAGTTCGGCAAGGATGAAGACGAAGAGGTTGGCCGCTACGCCGGCTGGGAAAAGCTCGAATGGTACATCACCGTCGGCCGCGATGAAGAGAAGAAGAAAAAGGGCGGCAACGGCGGACTCGCCAAGAACGCCGCTGAGCTGGAAGCTTTCAAGGAAAAATACCGTCATAAGATATTCGTCCCCGCCACCTTCTCCCCCGGTGAAACCGTCGAAGGCTTCATCGGCGTCGATGGCGGCTCCACCTCTACCAAGGCCGTCCTCCTCACCAAGGGCAAGGAGCGGAAGATTCTCGCCAAGGCCTACCAGCTCTCCAAGGGCAATCCCATCGAAGACACGATGGAGATCTTCGCAAAGCTCCAAAAACAAATCACCGATCAGGGCGCAACTCTCAAAGTCCTCGGCGTCGGCTCCACCGGTTACGCCAAGGACATCCTGCGCGACGTGGTCGGCGCCGATGCCGCCGTTGTCGAAACCGTCGCCCACACCCAAGCCGGTCTCCACTTCTATGACAACGTCGACGTCATCTGCGACGTCGGCGGCCAGGACATCAAGATCATCATCCTCAAAAACGGCCGCGTCAAGGACTTCAAGCTCAACACGCAGTGCTCGGCTGGCAACGGCTACTTCCTCCAATCCACCGCCCAGGGCTTCGGCCATCCGGTCGAGGAGTTTGCCGACATCGCCTTCGGCGCCCAGGGCTATCCCAGCTTCGGCTACGGCTGCGCCGTCTTCATGCAATCCGACATCGTCGACTTCCAGCGCCAGGGCTGGAAGCCGGAAGAGATCATGGCCGGACTCTGCAACGTCCTGCCCAAAAACATTTGGCTCTACGTCTCCCAGATCCCCAATATCTCCGCCCTCGGCTCGCGTTTCCTGCTCCAGGGAGGCACCCAGTACAACCTCGCCGCCGTCAAGAGCCAGGTCGACTTCATCGAATCGCGCTTCAAGGGCAAGGGCCTCCAAGCCGAAGTCATCGTCCATGAGCATTGCGGTGAAGCCGGAGCCATCGGAGCCGCCCTCGAAGCCGGACGCCTCTGGGACAACGGCCGCAAGTCCTCCTTCATCGGCCTCCCTGCCGTCCAGGAGATTCAATACACCACCACCCGCTCGGAAGCCACCCGCTGCTACTTCTGCAAGAACAAGTGCCTCCGCACCTTCATTGACGTCAAGACCTCCGTGCTCAACGAGAGCGCCTACCGTCCAAAGAAGAGCAAGGTTCCGCTGCCGGAAGGCTCTCAGCGCCTCATCATCGCCACCTGCGAAAAGGGTACCGTCGAGGACATCAATGAGATGCGCCTGATCAAAGGCGACCTCGATAGCATCAAGAAGGCCAACCCCAACCTCGTCGAAATCGCCGCCCGCCAGGTATTCAAGGTTCCCGGCGCCCCGCTCGTCGCCGACCCGCTTCCCAAGCTCCAACTCACCGCCGCTCAAAAGCGCCGCGCCGAGCTGATGAAGAAGCGCGCCGAACTCCGCATCGGCATGCCGCGCGTGCTCAACATGTACTCCCAGGCCCCCGTCTTCACCGCCTACTTCGCCTCCCTCGGCGTGAAGCCGGAGAACATGATCTGGTCTGACTTCACCTCCGAAGAACTCTACAAAGCCGGAGCCAAGCGCGGATCCATCGATCCCTGCTTCCCCTCCAAGCTCGGAATCCCGCACATCCACAACCTGCTCTACACCCACCACGAGAAGAAGCCGCTCGACCTCATCTTCTTCCCGATGATCGACTGCCTTACCTCCGACCTCACCGGCGTCCAGGGCACACGCTCCTGCCCCACCGTTGCCACTACCCCCGCCGCCGTCAAGGCCGCCTTCACCAAGGAAGGAGACCTGTTTGCCGATAAAGGCGTCAAGTTCCTCGACACCTTTGTCAACGTCGGTAAACCCGATATTTTTGAACGCCAAATGTGGGAAGAGTTCAAGGACATTCTCGGCCTCTCGCCAGAGGAAAATTCGCGCGCCGTCCGCGAAGGCTACAAAGCTCTCGACTACTTCAACAACGTCACCCTCCGCGGCGCCGGCAGGGAAGTGCTCGAACAGCTCGAGCGCGAAGACCGCCTCGGCGTCGTCCTCCTCGGCCGCCCCTATCACAACGACCCCGGCGTCAACCACGAAATCCTCGAGGAGTTCCAGAAGCTCGGCTACCCCGTTTTCACCCAGGACGCCCTCCCCATCGATGACGACATCGTCTGGCGCCTCTTCGGCGACGAAGTCCTCTCCGGCGAAATCCCTGACCCCATGTCCATCTCCGACGTCTGGAAGAACTCCTACTCGGAAAACACCTCGCGCAAGGTCTGGGCCGCCAAGTACATCGCCCGCCACCCCAACCTGGTCGCCCTTGAACTATCCAGCTTCAAATGCGGCCACGACGCCCCCATCTACACCGTAGTCGAGGAAATCGTCGAACACTCCGGCACCCCCTACTTCTGCTTCAAGGACATCGACGAAAACAAGCCCACCGGCTCCATCAAAATCCGCGTCGAGACGATCGGCTACTTCCTCAAGCGCTACCGCGAAGACATGGTCGCCTCCCACAAGAAGCGCAACGACATCGACCGAAAGATGAAGGAATTCGAAGACCGCCTCCGCCGCCAGCTACTCAAGGAAAAGCTCGCCGCCTTGCAACAGCATGACGAGCACCCCGACGGCGCGCTGCCGCAAATCCACGTCACCATCGGCGCCCTCGTCGCATCGAGACCTCCTCAACACGCCGCCGGCGACTAGTGGCGCACACTTCAGTGTGCCGCGCCGCGACTCATGGCGGCGCACCGCTCCGCCGCGGCCACATGGTCCCCGCCGAAGATCTCACTCCATTGAGGTTCTCGCTCCGGTTGTGAATGTCCTCCGCCATTGGCGGTTCATCACAAGATCCGCCAAACTCGATTTCCCCTCTTTCCCACCACTTCCCCATTCCAATCCCGCACTTCCCTCCGCCCTCATGCCAAACTCCCCTCCGGAGGTACATCTGCATGCAACGCAAACCGACCCAGAAAAAAATCGACGCCGCCCGCCGCAAGTCCCCTCCTCCAACTCCCTCTCCGGAACCAGAAACGAAAAACGTCGAAACGAACCCGGCGCCACAACAACCCCAACTCGCTCAAGAACTTCCGCCGCCGCCCGATGTTCACCTCGCCTCGGAAATCCGCGTTCACCCGCGTTCATCAGCGGCCATTCCCCCTCTTTTAAAAAATACCGAAACGAACCCGACGCCTCCGGAAGTTGACACCATTTCTCTATCTCTTTATCATGAAGATTCTGTAGTGATTTCGCATCCTGCTGTCCCGCCGATACGGGCAAAAACAGTCGGGAGCGCTAAAGTCTCCATCCTGGGAGCGAGTCTATGATAAGAGTTCAAGACCTTACGAAGCGCTACGCACGTACGGTCGCCGTCGACAACGTCAGCTTCGAGGTCGAAAAAGGCCAGATCGTCGGCTTCCTCGGCCCCAATGGCGCAGGCAAGACCACAACCATGCGCGTGCTCACCTGCTTCCTTCCGCCCACCGGCGGCGAGGCCGAAGTCGCCGGCTTCAACGTCGCCCAAAAGCCCATGGAGGTAAAAAAGCGCATCGGCTACCTCCCGGAAACCCCTCCTCTCTACCCGGAAATGGAGGTCATCGAATACCTCAACTTCGTCGGCCGCCTCAAAGGAATCCCCAAAGCCCAGCTGGCCGAGCGCGTCAAGGAAGTCTCCGAGCGCTGCAACGTTGCCGACGTCTCCACCAAGCTCATCGGCAAGCTCTCCAAGGGCTACCGTCAGCGCGTCGGCCTCGCGCAGGCCATCATTCACAACCCCGACGTTCTCATCCTCGACGAACCCACCGCCGGCCTAGACCCCAAGCAAATCATCGAAACGCGCGAGCTCATCAAGAACCTCGCCGGCGACCACACCATCATTCTCAGCACCCACATCCTGCCTGAGGTCGAACAGACCTGCGAAAAGGTCATCATCATCAACAAGGGCAAAGTCGTCGCTACCGACTCCGTGGAAAACCTCACCAGCCGCCTTCGAGGCTCCGAATCGGTTGCCGTCGAAGTCTCCGCCAAGGACGGTGAGCTGCCGGCCCAAAACGTCCAGCAGCGCCTCGAGCAGGTTCCCGGCGTCAGCCGCGTCGTCTACAGAACCGCACGCGACGGCAAGCTCCGCTTTGAAGTCGAAAGCCTGCAAGGCCGTCACATCCGCCCGGAAATCGCCCGCAGCGTCGTCGAGGCAGGCTGGAATCTCCACGAGCTGCACCCGGTAGCCTTCAGCCTCGAAGAGATCTTCCTCGAACTCACCTCATCGGATAAATCCGCCCAAGCCTCCGGAGCCACTCAATGACCAACATCTGGATCATCTGCCGAAAAGAGTTGAAGAGTTATTTCGCCTCGCCCATCGCCTACGGGCTGATGGCTTTCTTCGCCCTCATCTCCGGCTACTTCTTCTACGCCGCCACCGCCATCTTTGTTTCCCGCGGCATGGAATCCCAAATGATGGGCCGCCCCATGCCCATGGACGTCAATGAATGGGTCATCCGCCCCGTGCTGATGAACGTCAGCGTCATCGGCCTCTTCCTCATCCCCATGATCACCATGCGCCTGTTCGCCGAAGAAAAACGCTCAGGCACCATCGAGCTGCTCGCCACCTCTCCGGTCCGCGACTTCGAGATCATCCTCGGCAAGTGGTTTGCCGCTCTGCTCATGTACATCGCCATCCTCGCCGTCTCCGCCCTCAATATCCTCATCCTGTTCGCCTACGGCAGCCCCGACTGGAGGCCGCTGCTCGTCGGCTATTTCGGCTTGATTCTCCAAGGCGGCTGCCTGCTTGCCATCGGCACGTTCATCTCCACCACCACCCGCAACCAGATCATCGCCGGCGTCGGCACCTTCGCCATCTGCCTGCTCCTGTGGGTGCTCGATTGGGTGACCGCTTTCGAAACCACTGCTACCTCCAAAGTCCTCTCCTATCTTTCCGTCGTCACCCACTTTGAACCCTTCTCAAAGGGTGTCCTCGATAGTAAGGACATCATCTTCTACTTCTCCGTCATCGTATTCGGGCTCTTTCTTACCGCCCGTTCCATGGAATCCCTGCGTTGGAGGTCGTAAATGAATCTCGACTGGCTCAAAGCGAAGCAAACCAAATTCACCGCCTACGTTACGATCTACGTCGCCGTCGTGCTTGCCGTCCTGGGCATCGCCAACTTCTTGGCCAACCGTCACAACAATAGCTTCGACGCCACGGCCAACAAGAAGTACAGCCTCTCTGATCAAACCCACAAAATCATCGGTAACCTCAAGTCCGATGTCAAGATCACCTACTTTGACCAGACCGGCCGCTTCCAGACCGCGCGCGACCTCCTTGACCGCTACGACAACCTCTCGCCCAAGCTCAAGGTCGACTACGTCGATCCCGACAAGAACCCAACGGTGGCCACCGCCGCCGGCGTCAAAGCCTACGGCAACATCTTCGTCGAAGCCATGGGCCGCAAGGAAGAAGCCAAATCGGTTACCGAGGAGGAACTCACCGGTGCCATCATTCGCGCCCTCAAGGGCGGACAGCGCACCGTCTGCGCCGTTTCCGGCTCCGGCGAGCATGGGCTCGAGGAAACAGGCCGCACCGGCTACTCCTCCCTCAAGGAAGTCGTCGAAAGAAATACCTACAAGATCCGCTCCATCTCCCTGCTGGAAAAACCCGAGGTTCCCTCCGACTGCACCGTCCTGCTCGTCGGCGGTCCGCGATTCGACTATCAGCAGCCCGCCGTGGATGCCATCAAATCCTTCGTCGAAAAAGGCGGCCGCGCGCTCATCCTGATCGATCCCCCCGTTCGCCTTGGTCAAACCGAAGTCTCGGAAAACCAGGCCCTCGCTCAGCTGCTGGAATCTTGGGGCGTGACCGCTAACAAGGACCTCGTTCTTGACACCAGCGGCGTCGGCACCCTGTTCGGACTCGTCGTGCCCTTGGTCACCTCCTACGAGTTTCACGCCATCGTTCGCGACATGAAAGAGGTCGCCACGGCCTTCCCGCTCACCCGCTCCCTCGATACCAAGTCCGCCGGAAACGCCACCGTCGAGAAGCTCTTCCATACCTCTTCCAACAGCCTAGCTACCCTCAACCTGCAAGCCGCCGAAATCAAACTCGATCCCGCTAAGGACAAAAAGGGACCGTTCACCATCGGCGTCGCCGGCACTTACAACACCGGAAATGAAAAGCAGCAGGGCCGCTTCGTCGTCACTGGTTCCTCCGGCTGGGCCGCCAACAATATCCTCCGCTTCAATGGCAACCGCGACCTCCTCCTGAACATGCTCAACTGGCTCAGCTCGGACGAGGACCTCATCTCCATCCGTCCCAAGGAGCCCGAAGACCGCCGCCTCTCTCTTACCACCGCCCAGATGCGCACCCTCTTCTTCGGTTGTGTCATTTTTCTTCCCCTCGCCGTCGTTGCCGCCGGCGTCGGCGTCTGGTGGCGAAGGAGGTAAACCGCTATGCAGCTTCGTGGTCTTCTTGCCGCCGCCGGCGTCCTTGCTCTCCTTGCCGGTGGTGTCTGGTACTCCAACAAACTCGAAAAGGAAAAAGAGGGCAAGCCCGCTCCAGACGCTCCTCCCAAAATCCTCGAAATCCCCGCCGATCAGATCCGGCAGATCGACATCGCCAAAGGTCCGGAAACCACCACGCTCAAGCGCGCCTCCGACGGCAAGTGGCAAGTCACTGCCCCTCAGCCTCTCCGCGCCGACCAGGACAATGTCTCCACTCTCGTCAATACCTTCTCTTCTCTTTCCTCTGAGCGCTTGATCGAGGAGAAAGCCTCCTCACTCGCCGGCTTTGGCCTCGACTCTCCCGCCCTGTCCGTCAACATCACCAAGAAGGACGGCAAAACCTCCAAGCTCCTCATCGGGAATGAAACTCCCACCGGCGGCGGGGTCTTCGCCAAACTCGACGGCGACCCGCGCGTGTTCACACTTGCCAGCTGGAATAAATCCAGCCTCGACAAAACCTCGAAAGACCTTCGCGACAAGCGCCTGCTCACCTTTGACTCCGACAAACTCACCCGCGTCGAACTCACCGTCAAGGGTCAAACCGTCGAGTTCGGCAAGAACAACCAGAACGAATGGCAGATCGTACGACCCAAGCCGATGCGCGCCGACGGCGGCCAGGTCGAAGAGCTCGTCCGCAAACTTCGCGATGCCAAGATGGATACCGACCTCGCCGAAGACGAAGCCAAGAAAATCGCCGCCGCTTATTCCCGTGCACAACTTGTCGCCATCGCCCGCGCCACAGACGCCGCCGGCACACAACAGCTCGAAGTCCGCAAGTCCAAGGACAACACCTACTACGCCAAATCCGACGCCGTAGAAGGCATCCACAAGGCCACCTCCGACCTTGGCGACGGCCTCAACAAGAGCACAGACGACTTCCGCAACAAGAAACTATTCGATTTCGGCTGGAGCGATCCTTCTCAAGTCGAGCTTCGTGATGGCGACAAGACACGTAAGCTCGAAAAGGCGTCCGACAAGTGGATGGAAGCCAACAAGCAAATGGACTCCACATCCGTCCAGTCCTTAATCGACAAGCTCCGTGACCTGTCCGCCGCAAAGTTCCCCGACTCCGGCTTCACCACGCCCATCGTCGAAGCCACCGTCACATCAAACGAAGGTAAGCGCGTCGAAAAAGTGCTCATCTCCCAGGCCGGTGACCGTTTCATCGCCAAGCGCGACAACGAGCCCGCGCTCTACGAACTGGACAAGACCGCTGTCGACGAACTCCGCAAAGCTGCCGCCGACGTCAAGGAGCCTCCTCCGCCGAAGAAAGAGGATACTAAGAAGAAGTAAATTTGAACGGCCTTCACACCGACCTCTACGAGCTCACCATGGCTGCCGGCTATGCAGCCGCCGGCAAGACCCGCCAGAAGGCCACCTTCGAACTCTTTTTCCGGCGCCTCCCGCAGCACCGCAAGTTCATCCTTGCCGCCGGGCTGGCCCAAGCCGCTGAGTATCTGCTGAACCTCCGCTTCAACGAGGAGCAGATCGCTTACCTCAGAACCCTGCCTGTCATGACAGGTGCCCCGGAGCAGTTCTTTCAGCTGCTCGCCGGACTACGTTTCAGCGGCGATTTGTTCGCTGTTCCCGAAGGCACGCCCGTCTTCGCCAATGAGCCGATCCTCACCGTTCGCGCTCCACTCGTCGAGGCGCAGATCGTCGAAACCTATCTGCTCGCCTCCATCGGCTTTCCGTCGATGATCGCCTCCAAGGCCGCCCGCGTCGTCGAGGCGGCCGCTGGCCGGGCCGTCGTCGAATTCGGCTCCCGCCGCGCTCACGGCCCCGAAGCGGGCCTGCTTGCCGCCCGCGCCGCCTATATCGGCGGCTGCATCGGCACTTCCAATACAGAGGCCGGCCATCGCTTCGGGGTGCCCGTTTATGGCACTTCCGCGCACAGTTGGGTGCAGTCGTTCCCCACCGAACAGGAAGCATTCATGCGCCTTCAGCAGCTGCTCGGTCCCCACACCGTCCAGTTGATCGACACCTATGACACGCTCGATGGCGCCCGCCGCGCCGCGAAGCTCGGCCGCCCTTTATGGGGCGTGCGTCTGGACAGCGGAAACCTGCTCGAACTCTCCCGGGCCACGCGCGCCATCCTCGATGAGGCTGGCCTCCACGACGCAAAGATCATGGCCAGCGGCGACCTCAGTGAACACCGCATCGCCGCCTTGCTCTCTGACGGCGCGCCCATCGATGCCTTCGGCGTTGGCACCGAGCTGGCCACCTCTTCCGACCAGCCTTATCTGAACGCCGTCTACAAGCTGGTTGAACTTGAAACCGAAGGCATCAAGCGCTACACCGCCAAGTTCAGCGCCGACAAGCAGACGCTGCCCGGAGCCAAGCAGGTTTTCCGCTTCCCCACTCATGACATGGTCGGCTGCTCCTGGGAATGTCCGGAGTGCGACTCCGGCAACGTCGAGGCCTTGCTACGGCCCGTCATCATAGCCGGTAAGCTCGTCGAGCCTCTGCCGACCGCCGAACAAGCCCGGCAGCGCGCCGCCGCCTCCATCCCGCGCCTGCCCGCCGAGCCGCGGGTGGAGTTCAGTTCCGATCTTTTGGCACTCTATGAAAAGGGATTAGGTGACACGCGATGAAGACAGTGTTCTTTGACGTCGATACCCAAATCGACTTTCTATTTCCCTCCGGCGCTCTCTACGTTCCCGGCGCCGAGAAGATCGTTCCTGTCGTCTCCGCGCTCAACCACCATGCCGCTTCTAACGGCATCCTCGTCGTTTCCGACATGGACGCGCACGCGGAGAACGACCCTGAGTTCCGCCACTGGCCTTCGCACTGCGTCGCCGGCACGCTCGGCCAGCGCAAGCCTCAAGAGACACTGCTCGAAAAGCGCGTCCTCATTCCTTCCACGCCGGGCGCATATCCCATTGGCGACGCCCAGCAGGTGCTGCTTGAAAAGCAGACGCTCGACTGCTTCTCCAACCCCAACCTGACCGCCCTGCTTGACGAACTCAACGCGGACCGCTACGTCGTCTATGGTGTCGTCACCGAAATCTGCGTCCGCTGCGCCGCATTCGGACTTCTCAAAACCGGCAAGCCCGTCGAACTCGTCACCGACGCCGTCCGCAGCCTCGATGATGCAAAGGCCAAACAGATGATGGAAGAGTTCACCGCCGCTGGCGGCCACCTCATTACCGCCAATCAGATAATCCAATAAAAGGCACGCTGCGGTCCTGGCGCAGGTCATAGAGCAGGATCGAGTAGCCGATGTGGCCGAACGGAGTCATCTCGCGCGCCCAGGCGTGCGTGCCCGGCGGATGATACAGGTCGTAAAGATTGTTCTGGCTTACCGCCGCCACGCAGCCGAACTCCTTGCGGTCCTGCGCCGTCATGTTCAGCAGCGAGTATTCTCGAATGCCGTAATATTCGAGATCGGCCATGCCGAAATAGGACAAGCAGACCGAATCCAGCTTGTTGCGCTCCATCCACGCTTTTAATCTCGCCAGGTCTTGCCCCCAGTCGATGTTGGAATCCAGCAGGTACCGCGGGCCGTTCCGCGGGCCGCCGGCAGCTGTGTTGAAGAAGGCCAGATAGTAGGGATGCACTCGCGCCAGTTCCGCCGCCTGCAGCGCCACCGCGCCGATCAGAACCGCCGTCGCCAGTCGCGGCCATCGCGGCCGCCACCAGGTCAGAAACACCGCCGAGACACCCACGAACAGGAACAGATAGATCGGTAAAATGTGCCGGTGGCCGATATTCAGCCGCGAGTTCAGGCACCACGCGAAGTAGATCATCGGATAGAGTACGAACGCCGCCTGCACCGGACTCCATCGCCGCCACGGTATCGCCGCGAGACTCATCGCAGTGAGAATCAGCAGCCCTGTTGGGGTTTTCACCGCGAAGGCGACCGGAAAGTATCGCCAGTCTCCTTCTCTGCGGATCTGGCCCAGCAGGTAGGATTGCTGCCCTTCTTCGTTGTGGCTGAAGAGCCGCCACATTCCGACCAGGTAAGGATGCGCAGGCAGTTTGAGCTGCTCCGCCAATGCGCGGGCTTTCACGCCGGCTGGAATGTCGAGGTTGATATGTTCGCTCAGCGGTCCTTTCTCGAAGCTGCGTAGCGTCTCTGGCGCGTAGGTGATTCCGAGGATCAGCACGGCGCCCACCAGGACAGGCAGAAGCCGGCGCTTTTGGCGGCCGTAGATCAGAAACAGGAGTAGATGAACCGGAATCAGATAGAGCGCGGAATACTTGCTCGCCAGCGCCGCCCCTAAAGCGAATGTGGCGCAGATCAGATGGCTTCTCTTACCGCTCTCGAGATACTCGGCCCACGTCACGGCGGCGAGAAAGAAGGTGAGCGCCGAGAGAACGTCGGAGGTGACGTAGTGGCCATGGGCAAGAAAGTTGGCATCGGTGGCCAGGAACACCAGCGCCAGCACACCGGCTGCGGCGGATACTCGGCGGCGAGTCCAAACGGCAATCGCAAGGCCGAGGCAGAGAGTAATCGTAACCGCCGTGAGTCTGCCCAGAAAAAGCATGGTCCCGGCCGACAGGCGATTCCGGTAGAGAAAAGCATGGGATAGCGCTAGCTGATCGGCCGCTTTCCAATCCGCCTCCCTCTCAGGCAGGCTGGTCTGGGTAAACAATAAGGGCGCCGCGCCGAGCAGCTTGCTCAGAGGCGGATGTTCCTCGTTCAGGCGATAGTCGCCGCGCGTCCAGTAGCTGAAGCCGGCCACCAGATGAACAGCCTCGTCAAAAGTCTGCGATTCCTCGAGCGCGGCGTTTCCCATGCATAGGGCCATGAACGCCAGCAGAATCGTGACGGCGGGCCAAAACCAGTTCCGGCGCAAGCTTACGGTTCCAGAATCACCTTCATCAGGTTGGGTTCGTGACTGTAGAGGCGGTTGAACCAGCTTGCACCTTCCTCCAGCGGCGCGCGCGCCGTGATCAGCGGGTCCACCTGAATCGCGCCGGAAGCCAGCAGATCGATGCAGGCCGGATATTCGCCGCATGAGGCGCAGGAGCCCTGCACTCGGATCTGGCGCGTGACCACGGACTGGAGATTGATTTCGATCTTGGGTGTGATGTTGCCGACCAGCGTGAGCGCCCCACCCTTGCGCACGCTGGCAAGCGCCGTTTGTACCGGAGCGGTGGCTCCAACGGCCTCCATTGCGATATCGGCGCCGCGCCCGCCGCTGAGCGCCTGCACCGCCGCCGGAACATCGTCGGTCTTCGGATTCAACAGCACGTTGGCGCCCAGCCCGGCGGCTGCTTTCAGCTTCACGTCGTCCAGATCGACGGCTATGATGCGCGAGCAGCCCGCCAGCTTCAGAGCCTGTAAACAGAGCAGCCCGATCATGCCCGTGCCCACAACCACTGCCGTGTCGCCAAGCTTCACGGGGGTGATGGCGGTGGCGTGAACCGCCACCGACACTGCTTCAATCATCGCCGCGCGCTCAAACGGCAGCGAATCGGGCAGCTTGTGGGCAATGCGCCGCGGCACTGAGACGTATTCGGCGAAGGCACCGTGCCGGCGGAAATCGGGCGTCGAGACGCCCAGCACCTGGCGGTTGTCGCAGAGGTTCGCTTCGCCGCGCAGGCAGTAGAAGCAACGCCCGCAATAGACCGTCGAATCGAACGTAACGCGGTCGCCTTCCTTGAGGTCCTTCACGTTCGCGCCGGCGCCGGCCACGATCCCGGCCGCCTCATGCCCCATGACCAGCGGCGGAATTCGGCGGCCGCTCGAACCGTCGAACCCGTGGACGTCGCTGCCGCAGATGCCGCAAGCCTTCACCCGAACCAGCAGATCGTCAGGACCGATTTCCGGCACCGGCATGTCGGCGAGTTCGAGTTGCTTGTATTGAGTGAGGAGGAGGGCTTTCATCGTAACACTCCAGCATACCGTGAACAGGTGTTCCGAATATTAACAAGTTTTGACAGGCAGCTTTGTGCAGCCGTACTTGATTCCCGGCGACTACCGGCTGACAGTGGAAAAGAAAGGCTTTCAGAAACACACGACCTCGGACCTGAAGGTGAGTGTGCAGCAGACAATCGCGCTGGATATCCAGTTGGCGGTGGGCGAAGTCACCACCACCGCCGAGGTAAGCGCCGGGGCCGCGCAGCTCGCCACCACCACCTCGGCCGTATCCACCGTGATCACCAACAAGGCGATGCTCGACCTGCCATTGAATGGACGCAATCACGGTAGCCACCAAGTCCGGCACCAACGCCGTGCACGGGTCACACTGTTTGAGTACCTGCGCAACAGCAAACTGGACGCTAACAGCTGGGCCAACAACCGCAATGGTGTCCGCCGCGCGGCGTTCCAGCGGAATCAGTTCGGCGCCACCATCGGGGGGCCTGTCCTGCTGCCAAAGCTCTACGACGGCCGGAACCGAGCCTTCTTTTTCTTCGCCGAGCAGAGCACACGCACGCCGAGCCAGGCCGGCGCAACCGCCACTGTGCCGTTGCCGGAGTGGCGCAACGGCGATTTCTCCAACCTGCGTAACGGCAACGGGCAAGCGATCACCGTTTTTTGACCATGCCACTGCAACCCGCGATGCGGCTGGACTGTGGATCCGCCAGCCCCTTCCCGGCAACCGGATTCCCCGAGAGCGTATGGATCCAGTGGCGTTGAACATGCTCCAGTACTGGCCACAGCCGAACGCCGTTCCCACGTGGGTGAACTGGTTGGTTTCGATCAGTCCGTATTCTCGCAGGCCGGCAACTTTACCTTCGGAAATGCTTCGCGGACTTCGCCCGACCTGCGCGGGCCGGGAACGCGCGCCTTCGACGCCTCGATCTTCAAGAACTTCACCTATAAGGAACGGCTGTTGACCGAATTTCGGGTCGAGATGTTCAACGCGTTTAATCATCCCATCTGGGGCACGCCGGGGACCAACGTCGTCCAACCCGGCAGTTTCGGGGTCATCACGGCGAAGGGCGGCAACCGGAATCTGCAGTTGGTGCTGCGGCTGGAGTTCTGATTCTCGCTGGTTGTCGCGAGGCCTCACGTTGTGGTGTGATGCCTGCATGGCGACCAACAGACGGGTATTCCTGTTAGGAAGCGGCGTTGCCTTTGCAGCCGAAGCGGCGCCGTCGGACGAGATCGTGCTCGGCATGATCGGCAGCGGCAGCCGCGGCACTTTCGTGATGACGCTGTTCCAGAAGAACGCATCGGTGCGCGTCGGCGCCGTCTGCGACGTGTATGAGCCGAACCTGGAGCGGGCGCTGTCGACGGCTGCCAAGGCTCAGAAGGATTCGCCGAAGGCTTACCGGAATTACCGCCAGCTGCTGGACGATAAATCGATCAATGCCGTGCTGATCGCGACGCCCGAGCACTGGCATCACCGCATGGTGCTGGACGCGCTGGCCGCCGGCAAGGATGTCTACGTGGAAAAGCCGCTGTGCCAGACTCCGGAGCAGGGCGTCGAGCTTGTGGAGGCGGAGCGCAAGTCGAAGAACATCGTGCAGGTTGGCATGCAGCGGCGCAGCTATGATCTCTACCTTTCCGGCCGCGACATCATGGCCGCGGGCACGCTGGGCCAGGTCCGCATGGTGCGCTCCTGGTGGTTGAACAATTACTTGGGCGCGAGCCGGGCGGTGAGACTCGACGGCCCTCTCGATTGGGAGCAATGGCAAGGACCCGCCGCTCGGCGGCCGCTGGATCCAAACCGCTTCCGCAATTGGCGTTTCTTTGGCGACTACGCCGGCGGCATCGTCGCCGATCAGGGCGCGCACGTCTTCGACGGCATTCACCTGCTGATGAACGCCGGCTATCCGGCGGCGGTGACGGCGGCGGCGGGCAAGCCGCACAAGGACGGCGTTGATACGCCGGAGTCGGTGGTGGTGACGGCGGAATATCCGAGCGACTTCATCGGCGTGTTCAGCGTGAACTACGCGGCGATGAAGTACAAGTCGCGCAACGACCAGATGAATCACCTGGACGGCGACAAGGCGAGGATGGACATCGGCCGCGAGGAATGCAACGTCTACATGGAGGGCGCCGAGGAGACCGCCGCGATCACAAAGCGTTCGGCGAAAGGCTTCGGCTACGCCAGCGACCTGCATGTCGAGAATTTCCTCGAGTGCATGCGCACGCGCAAGGAACCGACCGCTCCGATGCGCCTCGGCTTCCAGGCCGCACTGGTGGTTCAGATGGCGAACCTGTCGCTGACGCAGGGCCGGCGGATGCGCTGGAACGCGGCCGCAAATCGCGTGGAAAGCTGAGCGCGGCGGTGGTATACTGAGGACTCAGCCTCCCCCAGGCACAGAAGCGGGCGCGTAGCTCAACTGGCAGAGCAACTGACTCTTAATCAGTAGGTTGAAGGTTCGATTCCTTCCGCGCTCACCACTCAAAAGAAAAGACTTATAGAAACAGTCCTCCTCCAAAGCAGGCCGTGTGGTAGCAAGTGTGGTAGCACTTTGATCTGCCAGCCACCGATCAAGGCAGCCTTCTCAGCTTGTTGTTCTCCTGTGCTAGTACGC
>Ga0194120_10000405_pt1 | contig 80748 bp, 57 predicted proteins | sample TA2MahCa65mmetaG_FD_148642 | JGI IMG/M metagenome (GOLD analysis project Ga0194120, IMG submission 148642) | Freshwater microbial communities from Lake Tanganyika, Tanzania - TA2015019 Mahale Deep Cast 65m | ecosystem: Environmental > Aquatic > Freshwater > Lake | place: Tanzania: Lake...
GACGCTGCATTCGAGCACGAGCACGAGCACGAGCACGAGCACGAGCACGCGCACGAGCACGAGCACGAGCACGAGCACGAGCACGAGCACGAGCACGAGCACGAGCACGACGACTCGAGTTCCAATCGCCGAACAATGAGGTCAACCCGAGCGGCGGATCGGGCGGATTCTGAAATCAGTGGTTCTTGGCCGCCGCCGGGGTACGGCTGATCGTTCGTGCGGACAGCAGACCAGCCGCGTGGCGACTTGGTTGGCAAGTCGGACTTGTTGGCGAATCGGGCCACCGTTGGTGAGGTCGTCCCGCTATCGCATCCTTCGACGCCGGCGGTCTGAGGTCTTCCGAATTGAGTCCCGAGATTCTGGCCGAAGGCCATATTCACCGTAGCCTGGGGCAACGCCCCAGGAAGAAAACATCCGGCTCTTTGGCCGAAGGCCATATTCATCATGCCCTGTCGCCTGGGTAAATATGGCCTTCGGCCAAAAAATGCGGTCGAAATACCACGGCCACGGTGTCTTCATGGGGCAGCCCGTGTTTGAGCGACTCGCCAGCCACATAGGGTGTATCAAAGGTGCATCGCCAACTCGACATCGTCGCATCTACGATCACAGACCCAAATCCCGAGCGATCTGCTTCACCCGCTTCACCGCATCGGTGCGAGACATGCGGCACGTCTTCCGCAGGTACCGGAGTTTCGGCGGCGTCCATCCCGATCCGCGTCGCCTGATCCGAGATCAGCCCTCTTTGCGGGCATCGGCGGACGGGAAACCGGGTCAAGGAGGCGGTACGGCGAGCTCGGGAACGCCTCGATCGACTTCTTCCGCGGGTGACGACTCGGGACGCATTTCGATCGTCGCTTCGCCGTCGGGCACATCGAGCATGCGCAGCACGTCCCGCGAGTACCAGACGCCCGGCGGCAAGTCGCCGTACGGTCGGCCCGATTCGGACGCCGGCGCGAATGTCGGCTCGGGCTGGAACCCTTCATCGTGAAGGGGTAGCCAGAAACCCATGTCGTCCAATTGCATCAGTTCGGTATCGAGGAAGAGCTGGATGCGACCGAGCAGGAATCGGATATGGACGCCGGCGACCGAACTCAACGAGGCCGTATACGCCTGCTGGGCTTCGAGGAAGTCGCGGGCCGCGACGTTTTGGATATTGAGCGCGAGTTGCAGTCGGGTGCTCGTCACCCGTTCGAATGCCAGCGCGGCGCTCGCGACGGCGATCCGGTATTGTTCGCGGTTCAGGTCGAGCTGACGCAAGTCATCGCGGATCTGGAGCTTGATCGCGTCCTCGAACGCCATGACGCCGCGCAGCGAGCGCTGGTAGTCGATCAACGCGCCGCGGTACTGGTTGCGTTGGGACTTGCGGTTGAGCGGCGAGTCGAATGTGAGCGACGCGCGCGTGCTGCTTTCGTCCCACGTGAAATCGAAGACGCGATCGACGTCGGCCCGCGTGCGGATCGACTGCGTCGCCCGGAGATTCAAGATCGACCGCAGGTCGTCCCCCGCGAGCTTGATCCGCCGCCAGGTATCGGCGAGCCGGCCTCGCTCGCTCATCAAGTCGTAGCGCAGCGCGAGGGCGGTGAGCATGGCGTCGTCCATTCCGATGTCGACGGCGGCGAGCCCGCCGGCCCGTTCGGCGAGCATCTCGCCGCTGACCTCGATCAGCCGATCGAGGATCCGCGCCGTCGCCGCGCGCCGTTCGTCCGGCGTCGGCGAGGCGGGTTCGTACAGCCCGTCCACCGTCGCCAGGAACCCGTCGACGTCGGCCAGCAGTCGACGGCCCTCGTCGACCAGATCGGGTATCCGCTCGATGCGCGACTCGGAGACCGCCTTTTCCAAATCGGCGCGGAGTTGATCGTCGCGGACGTCGAACGCCGCGAGCCGCTCGCGAGCCGCCGCCACCGGACCAGGCCGGTCGGCCCGCTCGGTCAGCAAGGCGAGCTGTCGGCGGGCCAGGCCCCGCATCGCCTCCATCAAGTCGATCGTCCGTTGGAAAACCCGCAATGGCGGAGCGGGCGGCTGCGATAGGCGGGCTTGTTCGAGGGCGACTCGATTGTATTCGACCAATAGGCGATACTCGGTGACGCGGAGCCGGCCCAAGTCGCGGTCGAGATCCGCGGGATCCCATCGGGCATGGCCCAACCGGCCCTGCAGGCTCGCGTAATCCGCCATGCGTTCGGCGAGCCCGAGTCCGTTGTTGATGAGCACGCCGTCGTCCGGTTCGGCCTGACCGCGTTCCGACGCCAGCGCGCGGCGCGCTCGGCGAACCCGCTCGCCCAATACGGCGCCCTCGTCGGTGAGCGTCAACCGTTCGAGTTCCTTGAGGTCCAGGTTGATTGGGGTTTCGGTCGGAAGACCGATCAGGATCTTGACGTTGTCCAGATCGTTTTCGAGCGCGTTGCACGTTCCGATCAGCCGGCTTCGGCTGCTCAGCGAGTTCTGTTCGAGCTGGTCGACCTGCACGCGGGGCAGGCGGGCCGCTTGGAACTCGGCCTCTCCCTGAAGGAACGCCCGCGTTGTGCTGAAGTAGTCTTGCGAACCGATTTCCACCGCGCGGAAACTCAGCAGAAGGTTGTAGTACTGCGATGCCAGATTGCGGAACAGGCTCTTGCGGAAACGCGCGAAGTCGCGGGCCGCGTAGACCAGATCCCGCTCCGTTTGCGTCAAGGACTCGAACCGGACGTCGCGCTGGATCAGCGCCTGCGAGAGGTCGAGCAGGATCTCGGAGCCGACGTCGGTGGCGAATCCGCTCGCGCCGTTGAAGGTGAGGACCACATCGTTCGCGAATCGGGCGAGCAGATTCCCGCCGGTCGCCAACATCCGATCGCCCGCGAATTGGGATGGCACGAGCAGGTCGTTGACCGTGACGCCCCCATCCCGATTGTGCCGATAGTCGGTCGTCGTCCGATGACCGGTCGACGAGAACTTGGTCGCGTAGTCGAACCGTGCGAGCGTGAGACGCAAGGCCGCGCGGTACAGGTTCTCCTTTTGGGTCTGGTAGTCGCGGTTGTTGATCCGAGCCAGTTCGACGATGTTCTCGAACGTCAGTCGCGGCGCATCGTCGCGCCGTTCCGCTCCAGCGCCCGCGCCCTGCGACCGTTCGCGTTCCGTGCGCACCGACGCGAATTCGAACATGCGGCGCAGGCACGCGCCCGGCAGGTTGTCCCAGGTCTCGGCGGGGAGCGGCGGTACGCGCGTCGCCGAATCGTCGGCGCCGCGAGCCGACGGCACCGGCGCGCCCGCGCCCCCCGCGTCCGCCGGACCCCCGCCGCCTCGCCGAGCCGAGCGGACATCTCCGTGCGAGGCGTCTTGCCCGATCACCGTCGGCGCCGACATCCCGTCGGGAATCGCGTAGGCGTAGAGTCGCGGAGCGGGAATCGGCAGCATCGGATCATCCGGATGCGTCGGGTCATGGAACCGGGACTGCTCGTCGGGCAGGATCGAATAGTCGGTCGGCAGTTGCCACGGCGCTTCGCACGTCTTCTCGTTGAGCGTTGTGTAGGCCTCACGGTCGGCCCGCATGCGGTAATGCGATCGCGAGCACGCGGCCAGCACCGCGATCCCGCCCGCGACCATCGCCCATTTCGCCCGCATCGCCGCTTCGCCCCAGTTCCGCCAGTGTGCCGTTTCTTGATCGCGCCGAGCCTCGACGAATGCGCATTCCGAGCGATTCGGCGCGGTACCGTCGATATTATCGATACGCGCTGCGCGACCGCTAAAGTCAAATGCGGGACAATGCGGCCTACTCGTGCCGAAGGGCCTCGATGGGGTCCTTGAGCGCGGCCCGTCGGGCGGGATAGACGCCGAAGACGACGCCGATAGCGACGGAGATTCCAAACGCGAGCGCGACGGTCCAGCCGCGGACGACCGCTTCGATCTGGGACGCCGAGCTGACGACGAGCGGGATGGCGATCCCAAGTCCGATGCCGAGCAAACCGCCGCTCGCCGCGAGCACGGTGCTTTCCACAACGAACTGCATCGTGATGTGGACGCGGCGTGCGCCGAGCGCTCGTCGGATGCCGATTTCGCGCGTGCGTTCGGTCACGGTGGCGAGCATGATGTTCATGATGCCGATGCCGCCCACGAGCAGCGAGATGCCCGCGATCGAGCCGAGCACGAGATCCCAGACCCGTTTCTCGCGCTGCGCCTGGCGGAGCAATTCGAGGGGAACCTGGATTTCAAAATCCTCCTTGGGATGGTGCGGTTCGAGCAGTTGCCGGGCCATGGCCGCGGTCTGGCTGACCTGGCTTTCGTGGCGCACGGTGAGCGTGATTTCGCTGAGCTGGGTCCGTTCGAATTCCAAGCTCCCGGTCTGGGCGATCACTTGAAGTTCGCCGAATCGGCTGCGGGCCGACGCGAGGGGGATATAGAGGTCCTCGTTGAGATCCTGCGATTCGAGCGATCCGGCGACGGCCGTTCCGCTGTCTTGGGGAGACAAGACGCCGACGACGCGGTAGGCGCCGGCCCCGAGCAGCAGAGCCCGGCCAAGCGGATCCTCGAAACCAAAGAGCCGGCGCGCGGCGCCGGCGGCGAGAACGACCACATTCGCCGTCCTATGCAGATCGGGATATTCGAGAAACCGGCCCCGGTGGACCGCGATGTTCTTGATGTGAAGGTACTCGGGGGTTGTGCCGAGGATTCGCGCGTTGGCGAGCCGTCGCTTGCCGCACTGGGCGTTGGCGCGGATCAGCGCGATGGGCACCGCGCGTTCCGCCGTCGGCAGCGTGCTTGTCAGGATATCGAGATCCTTGTAGCGCAAGCCGTATTCCAAGACGTGCGACGTCTGCTGTTGGGTCGTCGAACTTCCTCCGCCTTTCTTGCCCGACGTGTCGGGTTTCACGCTGCGAATGATGACGTTGGAAGCGCCAAGCCGACGGATCTGTTCGAGGGCTTCCCGCTTGGATCCCTCGCCGATCGCGAGCATGGCGATCACCGAGGCGACACCGAGGATGGTGCCGAGCATCGTGAGAAAACTGCGGAGCTTGTGCAGCAGCAGATTGCGGATACTGAGTTGGATCGTCGTGAGCCACATGGGACGCGCCGAGCGGCCGGTCTAGCCTTTCGCCGGGGGACGAGCCGCGGCGTCCGATTCACGCCCTCGCCGCGCTTCCGACCCGCTCGCCGAACGCGACCCGCCCGCCTTGTCGGCCTTCGCATCACCCGCGCCGCGTTCACCCGCGCCGTCCGGACTCGAATCCGACTCGCCTTCGAGGATTGCCATCGGGTTGAGCACGACCTCGTCGCCCGCCTGGAGGCCCGAACGAATCTCAACGAACTTGTCATTCGTCCGGCCCAATTCCACGTGTCGCTTGTCGACGCCGTTGTTCGACCGGATGTAGCACCAGGTCGAATCGTCGATTTGCATGACCGCCTGGACGGGGACCGTGAGCACATCGCAGACTTTCGCGACATCGATTTCGACGATGGCGTTCATTCCCGGCTTGATCTGCTCGACTTCTTCTTCGATGGTCACGATCGTCTGATAGACCTTCGTATCCGAGCTCATCCAGCCGCCCTGATCGGGAAGGACGGCGACGGTTTGGACGAGGCCGCGGTGGATCCGGTCGGGAAACGCCTCGACGCGCACGCGCGCCGGGAGCCCCGAGCGGATCTCGTCGAGGACCGATTCGTGAACGGACGTCTTGACCTGCATCTTGCGCAGATCGGGCAGCGTGAGGATCGTCTGCCGCGGTCGCACGGGAGCGCCTTCGCGGATCTCGTCCGATGACCAGCGGTCCTCGGCGACGTAGGCGACCATCCCTTCGGACGGGGCCGTGATATGGCATTTCTCGACCTGTTCCCGGTAGCGCTGCAGGCGTTCCTCTTCCTTCTTCAGCGATTCGTTGGCCGCTTCCATGGCCGCCCTGGCCTGCGCGAGTTTGGCCTCGTTGTCGAGTTGCACCTGGGCAAGGCCGCGTTCGGCCGTCCGGAGTTTGCCGTCGAGCTGCATCAACTGCATTTGCCGCTCGTACGTCTCCTTCTTGGTGAGGGTCGCCATTTGCGTCTTGAGCCGGTTCATCTTCGCCGCGTATTGGCTTTCGGCCTGCAGGTATTCGAGCCGACTTCGGTCCCGCTCGTTCTTTCCCGAGTAACCGAGCTTGAAGAGCGTTTCGATGCCGAGCTTGTCGTTTTTCTTCAGTTCGAGGTTGGCCTGGGCCGCGAGGATCTCGTTATTGACGTCGTCGATCGACCGCTTGATTTCCTCGACTTCGAGCTGATGGGTGCCGTTCTCGTCGTCCTTGAACATCTCGAGTTCGAGTTTGGCGAGTTCGACCTTCAGATTGGTTTCGGCATACAGGGTTTCGTTCTGCGTGATCTGGTTTTGATGACGGGCTTCGGCCTGGATCTGTTCCGACTTGGCTTTCTCCGTCGCGAGCACCTGGAGATCGAGCCGTTCGCGGTGAGAGGACGGGTCCAATTCGACGAGCAGATCCCCCTTGGCGACACTCGATCCGTTCGGAACGATCCAGACGATCGGCGTGCCGTTGATGCTGTCGCCGGGGATGTCGTCCACCTCGCAAAGGACCTTGGTGACGTGTTGGCTTTCCAGGCTGCCCCGCTCGGTGACGACGATCGACAGCTCGCCGGGCGAGACGTCCGCGAAGATCAAGTGGTCGACGGGCGAATCCCAGCGGGGCATCCACCACGTTCGGCTGAACCAGGCGGCGGGCGCCGCCGCGACGAGCAACGCGAGCGCCCACACGCGGCCGTTCCCGCGTCGAGCGACGGGTGGCGCGGCGCGGTGGGCGGGCGACGGCCGAACGACTTTCTTCGGAGTGGATTCGCGAACAATCGTCGTCATCGGACTCCTCGAATCCTACGCACGTCAGGCGGGAGCCCAGGGCCGCACACTTCCTTGCGTGTCACCACCCGGGCACGTGGCGGGCACGGTCCATTCTAGTCGAGTGGGCCACCCTTCGTCGAGCCCGAACGACGGGTACGGTGTTCCACGTAGGGCGATCGTCCTCGATCGCCCGGCGCCGTCGATTGACCGGGACGGCGTCTTACGTAGGGCGATCGTCCTCGATCGCCCGGCGCGGTCGAACGGAAGCTCGATCGCTCGGCGCGCCTTCCGAATTCCCGAGGAAGGCCGCCTGGGGCTCGTTGACGCTTGAATCGGCGGGACGTTCGGCGATTGGGACGGAGACATGCAGGATCTTGATCTGGATGTTCAGTTTCAATCCACTGCTGCGGTGATGGATGATCTCGAGCAGTTTGTTGTACAGCAGCGACCCGTTCTCCTGGGAATAGTATCCCGCGATGACGCTGACGAGTCCCAGCAGATCGCTGCAGATTCCAAGATACCGAAGGTTCTCCTCGCGCCGGACCGAGTCGGTCATGCCGAGCGCGTCCTTATTGCTTTGATGCATCGAGATGAGGCTGATCAACGTATCGAGTTCGTTGAACCGCTTGCGATAGGTTGCGACTTCGAGGCCGAGCAGCGTGAGCACGGCGACGCCGACGTACACGATGATCCCGAGGAACGCCTCGACACCCTGCACGAGGTCGACCGTTTCGGCAAGTGTCGGTTCGAATCCCCGCGCCGTCAGCGGAACGGAATCGGCGTCGATCAGATGCGCGGCCGCGGCGAGGAGGCGGGGAGTCAAGTCGCGCCGCGCGACGAGATAGGTAGCGACCGAAAACGTCGATAGGGGTTCCGCCGGAATGCGCGGTGTCACGGCGACGAAGCCGGGTTCGAGCGCAACGGCGCGAAGGTAGTCGAGCGTCAGACGGCGTCCGCCGATCTCGGGTTCGATCAACCGAAAGCCCGCTTGCGCGAGTTTACGGGCCGCCTGTTCGACCTTCGACGTACCAAGGTCCTTGACGACGAACACGCCGTCGATATCGGCTGGAATCGTGTAGGAGGGGTCGTCCGTCAACGACTTCCAATCGTGCACGAATTCGATCGGCCGTTCAGGCGCCCAGATCGCTTCGAGCGCGACGGCGACCGTGTGGCTTCCCTGTCCCGCCACGGACGTGAGCATTCTCTTGATTTCGCGCGGATGGCCGATCGATTCGCGGACGAAGAGCAAGAGAGTCTCTTGGCTGGGGATTTCGACTCGCGGCAAGTCGGTGGGGATTTCGAGTCCGCCCTGGACGAACGCGACGTCGGCCGTGCCCGCCTCGACCATCGCGAGATTTTCGCGCGAGCCTTCGGTCCTAATTTCACGAACGCGGATCCGCCCGCCTCGCCCCGCATGTTCGCGGAGATACGTCGCGTCCCGGCTTGGCATCGCGATGCGGAGCGTGGCGACATGAACGAAATGCCAATAGACCCACGCCGCGATCAACGCGAGTGCGACGATCAGGAATGCGAGGGGCAATCGGTGGAGCCCCCATGGGCGATGGAGGTTCCTCGCGATCCGCTTCGCGTCCCGCGCGGCCGCCGCCACGCCGCTCGCGGCGCGCCCCAACCCGTTGTGCGTCGGAAGTTCGCGTTGGACGCGTACCGCGATCGCCTCGGCCGCCTCGATGATCGGGTCGATCTCGAGCCGGAGCACGGTCCGTTTCGCTGAGCTCATTCCACGCCCGTTTCGAAAAGGATGAAGTACAGACTCCGGTCCGCGCCTTCGACGATGCAACGCGCGATTGACGCGGGAATCGATCACGAATAGCACGTCGAATCGGTCGAAACAAGCGGCCAATTTGACAGGCTTTTTCGTCATCGTCCGTTCGTGAATGGCCAATCGGCCAGACTTGGGGACGGTGCACAATGATGCCGCGAACGGCTGAAAAGACGCCCTGCGACTTGACAAGCCGTTCGGATTGGGCTCATCGTCGCTCGGTTTCCCGCCGCGCGCCGTCCGGCACGCGAGTTGCATTTCGTTCATGGCACAGGCGCGGCGCCGGCAACCCGCGGAATGCCGCGAGCCAAGGTGCATCAACGGAGTGACGGGAAAGCGTCAGGTAACGAAATCGTGGTTTTCGTGAAAACGAGAAGGAGATGTGCGACATGTTGGCGAAACGATGGCAACCGTTCGCGGAGATGACGCGGGAGATCGATCGGCTGCAGGCCGAAATGGGAGCTCTTTTCCATGGCCAGGGCGCCGCGACGACTCGGCCGCGCGGCCGGGGTTCCTTTCCGGCCCTCAACGTATGGGACGACGAGAACGCCCTGTTCGTCGAAGGCGAACTGCCCGGTTTGGAGTTGGCCGACATCGAGATCCATGTCACGCGCGACAATCAGCTCAGCATCCGGGGAACCCGCAAGGCGCCGGACGTGGAGGAAGGCGCCTGGTATCGGCGGGAACGCGGGTTCGGCGAGTTCGCTCGGGTCGTGAGCCTCCCGTACGACGTGGATCCCGATGCGGTCTCCGCCGAATTGAAGCTGGGTATCCTTCAAATCGTCCTCCCCAAGCGAGCCGAAATCCGGCCTCGCCGCATCGAGGTGAAGGCGGGCTGAAGGCAAGGCATGACGGATGACGGTTGAGGAACGGTGAGGAACGCATTCAACGATCGTGATGGGAAGACGGCAAAGAACGTCGAGATTCCGGAAAAGAAACGGAGGATGACCATGATCAGCCAATCGGAAACAGGCAATCGGACCCGGTCGGCGAAACGAAGTGGCGAAATCGACGAATCCGGGAAGGCCGCGCGGTCGTCGACACCGACGATGTACGCGCCTCGGTTCGACATCGCGGAAACGTCGAGCGAGTTCACGATGTTCGGCGATCTGCCGGGTGTCGCGCCCGATCAACTGGAGATTCACGTGGATCAACGTGAACTGACCATCGTGGGCAAGGTCGCCCCGCGGGAGCACTCGGAGCGGTTTCTCTACAGCGAGTACGGCATCGGCGACTTCCGCCGTTCGTTCACGCTGGACGAGATCATCGACGGGCAAGCGATCAAGGCCGAACTGGCCAACGGTGTGTTGGTCCTCCATCTGCCGAAAATCCCGGAGGTGAAGCCGAGGCGCATCGAAGTGAAGGCGGGCTGATGCGGAAGGAGGACGGAGGAAGGAGTAAGGTCCCCGTCTTTCAAAGGGACGGCGCGCGTGCTACACCTGATGGCCGGTCAGGAGGTGGATTGGAACCCGGAGGAAGAGGGTATCGGCCATGGTCAGGAGGATGCTCCCGATCGGACGGCTGAGCGCGTTGGTCGTCGTGGGGGCCATGGTGGGAGGGGCGGTCGCCGTCGGGCAACCGGTGCCGGCCCCGACTTCGCAAGGAGTCGGGGCGCCGCGTCCGGTGGCGATCGACGAGGTTGACAAGCGGCTCGCCGAACTGGAAGCGGCGCCGATCGAGGAATCGGTCAGGGCGAAGGCGCGGGAGTTTTACCAACAAGCGCGGAGCGAGCTTGAGCAGGACGCGGCGGCACGCGGTCAATTGGCCGGGTACCGCGAGCGCGCGGCGAGCGCGGCCGCGCGGCTGGCTCGACAGCATCAGTTCGAGATTCGCGGCGACATGGGCGAATTTCCCGTGATGCCGCCCGACCACGCCGAACTGGACGTGTTCGCCGCCGCGCTTTCGGAACACGAAGGCGAGCTCAAACGGGTCGAGGACCTGGTGAAGCGGGCGGAGACCGAGTCGCCTCGACGGGCGAGTCGGCGACTGGAGATTCCCAGGCAGGTCGCGGCGTTTCGCGAGCGGCTTGTGGAAGTTGAATCGCGGCTCGGGGAGCCGCCGGACCCGGCGGAACCCGCTCCGGCCGCGTCCGCCCGCCAGATGCTGCTCGCCGCGCGCCGGCAATCCCACGCGTCTCAAATCGAATCGCTTCTTGCCGAGCTTGACGCGTACGACGCGGAGAAGGACCTTCCCAACCGCGAGCGCGCGCGATACCGCGCGCGGATGACGCGGATCGCGCAATCCGTCGAGCGACTCCGCACGACGCTCGACGCGCGCCGGAACGACGAGGTCGAGGCGCGCTATGAGGAAGCGCGCGAGCGCGCGGCGAAGGCGCTTCCCGCGAACGCCGACCAGGCGCGGACCAACTTGAAGCTCGCCGGTCAGACGCGCCAAACGGCGCGCGACATCGCGGCCGCGGGCAACGCGATCACGGCCCTCCATCGCGAGGCCTCCGATTGGAGCGGCCGGATCGAGCGATCGAAGCGGCGGGTCGAGAAGGGCGCCTCGGCCAGCTCGGTGGCCGCCCTGAGGCAGGATCGGATCAACGCGGCCGCGCGGGTCGAACGCCTCGATCGGGAAATCCGGGACCGCGACGGAACGATCCGTGCCCTGCAGGACGACATGCTCGAAACGCAGGATTTGACCGATGAATACGCGGAAATCGACGCGATCGTCGCGAAGATCGCGCGGGAACGGGCGTTTGCCTTGTCGCCCGAGGAGGAACCGGCGTTGCGCAAGGACCTTCGGGAATTGCTCGTCGCCCACCGACAACTGCTCGACGACAGCGCGACCCGCGCCGACCAGCACTTCGAAAACCTGCTCGAACTCAACGACGCCAGCGACGACCTCCGGCGCGAACTGAGGTCGTACCTCGCGTTCATCGATGCGCGAATCCTGTGGATGCGCAGCGCCGACGCCGTATCGTACGCGACCCTGCGCGAGGCCGCGGCGGCGATCGCTCCCGCCGATTTCGAACGGTGGCTCGACGCGGTTCGGCGAGTGGGCCTTTCGTTGAGGGACGAGGCGATGGACCATCCCTTGCTCGCCGCGGCCTTCCTGCTCGTCCTTCTCGCCGCCCTGCGCTACCAGCGCCCTCTTCGGGCGATCCTCGTGCATCTGGGCGATGTCGCGGCGAAGGGGAACTGCGTGCGATTCCTGCCCAGTCTCGAAGCGGTCGTCGTCACGCTGCTCCTTGCCTTGCCGTGGGCACTCGTGACGGCGTTCCTCGGATGGCGTCTCGCCTGGAATGGACATGCGGCCGGATCGGGACTCTTGCTGACGGCGACCGTCTTTCTTCCGATCGAACTCTTCCGACAGGCGTGCCGGAGCAAGGGTCTTTGCGAGTCTCATTATGGCTGGTCGGACCGGATCCTCGCGCCCCTTCGAACGCGCCTTCGATGGTACGTGCTCGTGGCCACGCCGTTCATTCTGATCTCCGCGTCGTTCCATTCGGTCGACGATTCGGAGTACGACGACTCGGTGGGGCGCATCGCCTTCCTGGCGTGGATGGCCCTCACGACCTGGGCGGCGCGCGGCGTGATCCGACCGCGCGGCGGCGTATTCCACGACTACCTGACATTTCACGCGGCGGGCTGGGCCGATCGGCTGGCCGTGATTTGGTATCCGGCCGCGTGCGGAATCCCCCTCGCGCTCGGCGTCGTCGCGGGAATCGGCTTTTATCATTCGGCATGGGACCTGGCGATTCGCCTTTTCCGTACGATCGCGATCGTCATGCTCGCGATCACGGCGGGTGGTCTGTTGCATCGACTCCTGCTGGTCAGTCGGCGAAGGCTCGCCATGCTGCGGGCCCGTGAATGGCGACTGCGCGTCCAAGCCGCGGCGGGTATCGAGGAGAAAGCGCGGACTCCCCAGGAACCGCGCGTCGACCTGGCGGCGATCAACCAACAGACGCGGCGTCTGATCCAAAGCCTCGTGTGGCTCGCCGCGCTCTCCGCCGTGTGGATGATCTGGAGGGACGTCATGCCGGCCCTCGCGATCTTCACCGAGGTCGAACTGTACCGTACCGAGGGAGTGGTGGCCGGCGTCATGCAAGGCGTGAAGCTGAAGCACGTCGGTTTCGCGCTTGTCGTATTGATCATGACATCGGTCGCGGCCCGCAACATCCCCGGACTTCTCGAAATCGTCCTGCTTCAGAAACTGCCGCTGGATTCGGCCGTTCGCTACGCGATCACGACGATCAGTCGTTACGTACTCGTCTTGACCGGGCTGATCATGGCGAGCTCCGCCTTGGGAATCTCATGGCGGCGCGTCCAATGGCTCGTCGCCGCGCTCGGCGTCGGTCTCGGGTTCGGTCTCCAGGAAATCTTCGCGAACCTCGTCTCGGGTGTGATTCTGCTCTTTGAACGGCCGATCCGGGTGGGCGACGTCGTGACGCTCGGCGATGTCACGGGCACGGTGACCCGCATCCGCATCCGCGCCACGACCGTCCGCGATTGGGACGGCAAGGAACTCATCGTTCCCAACAAGGAACTCATTACGGGCCGCCTCTTGAACTGGACGTTGTCGGACACGACGAATCGCATCCTGGTTTCGGTCGGTGTCGCCTACGGTTCGGACGTGGCCCGCGCGTGCGAACTGATCCTGGAGGCGGTAGCCGAGTATCCGGCGATCCTCGCCGATCCCGCGCCCACGGTCACATTCGAGTCGTTTGGCGAGAGTTGCCTGACGCTGAACCTGCGAGCCTTCCTTCCGCAATTGGAGCAGCGTTTGCCCTGCGTCCATTTCCTCCATTCGGCGATCGACCGGAAATTCCGCGCCAACCGGATCGATATCGCCTTTCCCCAATTGGATGTGCACATCAAGGATGCCGCTCGATTGGACCTCGGCCGCATGTCGATCGCACGGTGATTGCTCGCGAGAAACGGGTCGATCGGCCCTTTCCGGGTCGGTGTCCCGAAGGGGTTCCGCCGCTCCGTGTCGGCCGCGCGGCCGATCGGCGGCTCTTGACGGCGACTCTTGACAATGGGGAGCCCGGTGGAGTCTAGTCAATGGGCTTTGGCCGATGGCGAGGCGCATGGTGAGCGGAACCGATCCGAATCCTCGAAATCCCGAGAACACGGCGTTGCCCCGTGAAGGGCCCCGCACGACGCTGTCGCCCCGCGAAACGGTGGTCCTGTTTCCGACGTACGGCCATTTTTCGGACGGCGATGGGACGTGGCGCATTCCCGTTTCGGGCGCGGTATTCGAGCCGGGTGTGGTGACCGTGCGGCGGCGCATCCTGCTGAGGCTTTTGCGGCGCGTGATGAACGTTCCGCCCGAGGCGCTGGAGAGTTCGATTTTCCGCGAGCGGATCGGCGCGTTCATCGCCGCGGCGGAACGGGGCCGTTCGATCGCCCTGCAGTCCGGCTCGATCGCGTTCCCCCTCCGGCGCAAGACGCGCCGCGACGGACGGTTTTCGGGAGTGCTCCGGCTGGCGGCCGGCGATCTGGACCGTCTCGTGCGGCACGGTCAGATCGCCGACGGATGGCTCAACTTCGACGTCGCCCTTCCCGACGGCGATCAGCGCGCGTTCGGCGGCCGCGCGGCCCTGTTGCCCGCGCGGGGCGCGAGCGTGATTTCGGATATCGACGATACGATCAAGCACTCGGCGGTCTGGTCCCGCCGGGCACTGCTCGCCAATACGTTCCTCCGCGAGTTCGAATACGTCGCGGGCATGGCGGAACGCTATCAGGTCTGGGCCGCGGGCGGGGCCGCGTTCCATTATGTTTCGTCGAGTCCCTGGCAACTATACGGCCCGCTCGCCGACCTCCAGCGCTGTGCCGGGTTCCCCGAAGGTTCGTTCCACTTGCGTGCGTTCCGGCTGCGGGACCAGATGCTGCGCGGCGTTCCCCTCCTGCGGCGCCACGGGAAACTGGCCGCGATCCGGCGCGTCCTCAGGGCGTTTCCCGAACGGCGATTCGTGTTGATCGGCGATTCGGGCGAGCGCGATCCGGAACTCTATGGCGCCGTCGCGAGGCGCTATCCCCGGCAGGTCGCCTCGATCCACATTCGGCTCGTCCACGGCCGGCCGTGGAGCGATGAGCGTGGGGCGCGAGCCTTCCGGCGGATCGACAGGGATCGCTGGTCGGTGTTCGAGGACGCGGCCGAGCTTCCCGACAGGCTGACGGCGGCGGGCGGTTCCCCCCTTGCGTAAACGGCCCAAATCCGCGACGATCAGGCGTTTACGCATCTGGACTGTCAGGCACGGGAGAGGCCAAGGAGATTTGTCCCCATGGGTCGGTACACGGGACCGAAGGCACGCGTCAATCGACGGCTGGCGACTCAAGTCTACGAGGCGGCGGGAACGCGCCGCGCGCACCAGCGCCGCGAGCAGCCGCCCGGCATGCATACCCGCGTGCCCCGCACGTCCGAATTCGGCACGGCGCTTCAGGAGAAGCAGAAACTCAAACACTACTACGGCGTCGGCGAACGCCAGCTCCGGCGATACTTCGAGCTCGCTTCCAAGAAGGCCGGCAACACGGGCGAGTCGCTGCTCATCTTTTGTGAATGCCGGCTCGACAACGTCGTCCGGCGCGCCGGATACACGCGGACACGCCCCCAGGCGCGGCAGGGAATCGTCCACGGCCATTTCCAAGTCAACGGCATCAAGGTGACAAGCCCGTCGTACCTGTTGCGCCCCGGTGATGTGATCACCGTGCGGCCACGCGAGAACCTGCTGACCTACTACCGGGATCTGGGCGCCCAGGAATCCGGCCAGCCGCTCGATTGGGTCAGCTTCGACGGCGAGACGCTCCGCGCGACGATGCTCGGCGTTCCAGGCCCGTCCGACATCAGTTGCCCCGTGGGACAAGTGAACCTGGTGACCGAGTTCCTTTCGCGATAGGCGGCTCGCACAGGGACCTCGTATGCACTCGCAACTCGTCGTGCTCGGAGGCGGTCCGGGCGGGTACGCGTCTGCGTTCCTCGCGGCGGACGCCGGGCTCGGCGTGACGATCGTCGAGTCGCGGGGTCGGCTTGGCGGCACGTGCCTGTTGCACGGTTGCATCCCGTCGAAGGCCCTGTTGCACGTCGCGCGTGTTCTCGCCGAAGTCGACGAACTGCGCGCCGATTGGGGCATCGAAATCGGTCGGCCCGCGGTGCGCGTCGAATCGCTGCGCGGCCGCAAGGAAAAGGTGATCGCCGCGCTGTCGACCGGCCTGCAACAGCTCGCCAAGCGTCGGCGCGTCCAGGTCGTCCGCGCCCGCGGCATTCTCGACGGCAACAACGCGCTCGCGCTCGAGGGCGACGACCCGTCGATTCCCGCGGATCGACGCGTCTCCTTCGATCATCTCATCCTCGCGACCGGGTCCGTTCCCGTCATGCCCGCCCTGTTCCGAATCGACTCGCCCCGCGTCATGGATTCGTCGGGCGCACTCGACCTTCAAGACATTCCCGCACGGCTCCTCGTGATCGGCGGCGGCTACATCGGACTGGAACTCGGAACGGTCTACGCTCGGTTGGGCTCGCAGGTCAGCGTCGCGGAACTCACCGAAGGACTGCTCCCCGGCGCCGACCGCGACCTGGTGAAACCGCTGCGCCGCCGACTCGATGTCCTCTTTGATAAGCGGATCCGCCTGAACACGCGCGTCGGATCGCTCGCGGTCGACGGCGAGGAAGTCGTCGCGACGTTCGAGGGTCCCGGGCATTACGGAGCCGAACGGTTCGATCGCGTGCTCGTCGCCGTCGGGCGGGCTCCCAACAGCCGGGGAATCGGTTTGGAAACCACGTCGATCGAAACGACCGATCGCGGGTTCGTCGTATGCGACCGTTCGATGCGGACGGCGGAGCCCAATATTTTGGCGATCGGAGACGTCGCGGGCGAACCGATGCTCGCCCACAAGGCCACGCATCAGGCGAAGGCGGCCGTCGAGACGATCCTCGGCCGAAACGCCGCGTTCGAGAAACGGGCCATCCCCGCCGTCGTCTTCACCGATCCCGAACTCGCCTGGGCGGGTCTGACCGAGGATCAAGCGAAACGTGAGGGTGTCGCGTACGAGACGGCCGTGTATCCGTGGGGGGCGAGCGGGCGGGCTCAGGCGATCGGCCGCACCGAAGGGCTCACCAAATGGCTCGTCGACCCCGCCACCCGTCGATTGCTCGGTTGCGGCATGGTCGGCGCCGGCGCGGGCGAGCTGATCGGCGAATCGGCCTTAGCCATTGAAATGGGCTGCGAGGTCCACGATCTGACCGAAACGGTCCATCCGCATCCGACGCTGAGCGAGACGGTCATGAATGCGGGCGAAGTCTATTTGGGATCGGCCATCGAGATCCACAAGCCTCGACGCGAATCGGCCGCCAATTCGAATGCGGAGACCGGTCACTGATGGCGAGCGACCCGTCGGCCCCGTCGCCGACCGATGGTTCCGTGGACGCGAATCCCGATACGTCGTTCGGGCCCGCCTTGCAGGACGTGGATCCGGCGGAAACGGCCGAGTGGATCGACGCGATCGATTACGTCCTCGAAAGCAAGGGGACGGAGCGGGCCAAGCAGTTGATCGGCGCGATCGAGGACCGTGCTCGACGCGCCGGCGCGGATCTTCCGATCGCTTCGAACACGCCGTACGTGAACACGATCCACGCGTCGCGCCAGCCGGCCTATCCGGGCAACCGTGAGATCGAACGGCGCATCAAGAGCATCGTGCGGTGGAATGCGATGGCGATGGTCTCGCGCCAGAACAAGCTCATCGATGGCATCGGCGGCCACATTTCCACGTACGCGTCGGCCGCGACCCTTTACGAGGTCGCGTTCCATCATTGTTTTCGAGGCCGCGGCCCGTCGGGATACGACGGAGATCAGATCTATTTCCAGGGTCACGCGTCGCCGGGCATGTACGCCCGCGCGTTTCTGGAAGGCCGTTTGACCGAGGACCATTTGCGGAACTTCCGGTGCGAACTGCGGGAGTCCCCCGGTCTATCGTCGTATCCGCACCCCTGGTTGATGCCGGGCTTCTGGGAATTCCCGACCGTCTCGATGGGGCTTGGGCCGATCATGGCCATCTATCAGGCCCGCTTCAATCGGTATCTCTCGAATCGCCGGATCAAGGACACGGCGCGGCAGCACGTGTGGGCCTTTCTGGGCGACGGGGAATGCGACGAGCCGGAAACGCTCGGCGCGATCACGCTCGCCTCGCGCGAAAAACTCGACAATCTCATCTTCGTCATCAATTGCAATCTCCAGCGGCTCGACGGCCCCGTTCGAGGCAACGGGAAGATCATTCAGGAATTGGAGGCCCTCTTCCGCGGCGCCGGCTGGAACGTCATCAAGGTCATTTGGGGCGATGATTGGGACACGCTGCTCGACAAGGACGAATCCGGCCTGCTCGTCAAACGCATGGGTGAAGTCGTCGACGGCGAGTACCAGAAATACACGTGCATGCCCGGCGCGTACATCCGCGAGCATTTTTTCGGCAAGTACCCCGAACTGCTCAAGCTCGTCGCCAACTACTCCGACGAGAAGCTCGAACGCCTCCGGCGCGGCGGTCATGATCCCGAAAAGGTGTTCGCCGCGTACCGCGCGGCGATCGAATCGGTCGACCGTCCGACCGTCATCCTGGCCAAGACGATCAAGGGCTACGGGCTCGGGGAGGCCGGCGAAGGGCGGAACATCACGCATCAGCAGAAGAAGCTGAACGAGCAGCAGTTGATCGAGTTCCGAAGCCGATTCGGGATTCCGATCTCGGACGCGGCGGTGGCCGACACGCCGTTCTATCGACCTCCCGCCGACAGCGTGGAGATGCGGTACCTGCGAGAGCGTCGCGAGAGACTCGGCGGATCCGCGCCCAGCCGGCCGATCGACCATCCCCGGTCCGACATACCTTCGATCGAGGACTACGGCGAGTTCCTCGAAGGCAGCCGCGGCAAGGAAATGTCGACGACGATGGCCGTCGTGCGGCTGTTGCGCAAGCTCTGCCGCGATCCGCGCATCGGCCGATGCGTCGTTCCGATCGTGCCCGACGAATCACGCACGTTCGGTATGGAGGGCATGTTCCGCGAGATCGGCATCTATTCGAACGCGGGCCAATTGTACGAGCCGGTCGATTCCGATCAGGTGATGTACTACAAGGAGGCGATCGACGGCCAGATTCTCGAGGAAGGCATCACCGAGGCGGGCTCGATGTCGTCGTTCATCGCGGCGGGAACCGCCTACGCCACGCACGGCGTCAACATGATCCCGTTCTTCATCTACTATTCGATGTTCGGGTTCCAGCGGATCGGCGACCTCATTTGGGCCGCGTGCGATATCCGGGCCAAGGGGATCATGATCGGAGGCACGGCGGGGCGCACCACGCTCAACGGCGAAGGACTCCAGCACCAGGACGGACACAGTCTGCTGAACGCCATGGCCTTCCCGTCCGTCCGCGCATACGATCCGGCGTTCGGCTACGAGTACGCCGTTGTCATCCTCGACGGACTTCGGCGGCTTTACCGGGAAGGCGAGACGGGGATTTGGTATCTCGCGGCGGAAAACGAGACGTACGAAATGCCTCCGATGCCGGAAGGCGTCGAGGAGGGCATACGCCGAGGCATCTATCGGTTCTCGACGGTCGCGGCCGGTTCTCTCGAGCGTCATGTCCAGTTGTTCGGGAGCGGAGCCATCCTGCGCGGCGTGCTCGACGCCCAGCGATTGCTCGCCGAACGATTCGGTGTGGGAAGCACGGTGTGGAGCGTGACGAGTTACGGCGAGCTGCGCCGCGACGGTCTGGCCGCATCCCGTTGGAACATGTTCCATCCGACCGAACCGCCTCGCCGCTCGTATCTGGAGGACTGCCTCCAGGGTGTGAACGGGCCGTTCGTCGCCGCGTCGGACTACGTCCGCGCGGTACCCGAGCAGATCGCGCCGTGGATCCCCGGCGATTACGCCGTGCTCGGAACGGACGGGATGGGTCGGAGCGAGACGCGCGACCGTTTGCGGCGTCACTTTGAAGTGGATGGACCGTGCATCGCGATCGCGGCCCTTCACCGGTTGGCGCGGGCGGGACGGATTCCCGTCCAACAGGTCGCCCGCGCCATCGAGGAACTCGGCGTCGATCCCGAGAAGCGTAATCCCGTGGGCGCGTGAACGAAATCGAATTCTGTGAGTCTCCGCATGGCGATGGAAATCCGATTGCCGCAGCTCGGCGATGGAATCGAGTCGGCCGACATCCTTGAAGTGCTGGTGAAGGAGGGCGATGCCGTCTCGGAGGATCAAGGCGTCGTCGAGATCGAAACCGACAAGGCGACCGTTCAGGTTCCGGCCGGTCGTGCGGGGACGGTAGCCAAGGTCCACGTCACCCCGGGCCAGTCGATCCGCATCGGCACCTTGCTCGTAACGATGGAATCGCCCGCATCGGTCGCTCCATCGGCCACGATTCCCGCGCCCTCGGCCGACTGTCCGGCCGCGGCGCGCGTCGAGGCGGCGGTACGGAAGCCGTCTCCCGCGTCATCGAACGCCCCCGCGCCGCTCCATCGTCCGGCCGAACCGCCTTCATCGGCGGGACCAACGCCTTCCTCGCCTCCGCCGAAGGCCGCGCGGCATGAAACGCCGGTTGCCCAGGCGACCGGGAATCCGCTTCCTGGGCCACAACCGCCCGCCGCGGCCGCCGATACTCGACCGATCGTGCCCGCGGGGCCGGCCGTACGGCGGTTCGCTCGGGAACTGGGCGTGGACTTGCGACGCGTGACGGGAACAGGAGCGGGAGGAAGGATCACGCGCGACGATCTGCTGGCGGTCGTCCGAAGCGATACGCGGGCCGCCTCGAAGAGTGCGGCGCCTGGTTCCACGCGTGACGCGTGGGGCGTCGTTCGCATCGAGCGCCTCTCGAAGGTCCGGCGCACGATCGCGGAGAAGATGCGTGCTTCGTGGAGCCAAGTCGCTCGCGTCACGAATTTCGACGATGCCGACGTCACCGAGCTCGAACAGATCCGCCAGGCCAGCAAGGGCGATTACGCGAAGATCGGAATCAAGCTCACCACGCTCCCGTTCGCGCTCAAGGCGGTCGCCATGGCGCTCAAGGCCCATCCCACGATCAACGCATCGATCGACATCGAAAACGATCAACTCATCCTGAAGGAGTACGTGCACCTGGGCATCGCGGTCGACACGGACCGCGGGTTGATCGTACCCGTGCTTCGCGACGCCGACGCGCTTTCGATTTCGGAAATCGCGAGGGGGGTCGGCGCCTTGTCCGAACGGGTCCGGGGCGGGGAGTTCTCGGTCGAGGACCTGAGGGGCGGGACATTCACGGTCAGCAACCTCGGGGCCGTCGGCGGAACCTATTCCACGCCGATCGTCAATGTCCCGGAAGTCGCCATCCTGCTCCTGGGCAAATCGCGCCAAATGCCCGTGGTCCGCCATGACGCGATCGTACGGCGATTGATGATGCCGCTGAGCCTCTCGTACGACCATCGGTTGGTGGACGGCGCGGCGGCCGCGCGGTTCCTGAACGACGTGATCGGTTACCTCGAAAACCCGAGCCGCCTGCTGCTCGTTCCCTGAGCCATGGGTGGCCGACGGGCCTCGCGGCGGGTTCTCACGGGGAACCCGCGAGGACGGCGCGCACGACGTGGTATCCCGTTCCGAAAACCGCGGCGTCGACGATCGCATGGCTGATCCAGGAGGGAACGAGCAATCCCTCACGTTCGAAAAGCCACGCCCAGAACGCGCCGCCGACGGCGACTCCCCCCGAGAAGACGTACGTCAGCGGCGATGACCAGCCGAAATACTGGGCGAGCAGAATGACGTGGTGCGCCATGAATCCGACGCTCGAAACGACGATCGCCGCCGGAAGGCTCCACCGGACTCGACACGCCCGGAAGACGAACCAACGCCAGTAGTACTCTTCCAGGAGCGAATGGGCCAGCGAGTAGAAAACGCCGAGCGCCGCGAATCGCGCGGGGGTCGCCAGCCCTAGGCCTTCGACCTTGAGCCGGATCTTCTCGGCCGGAACGTCGAACGCGCCGGACGGTTCGAGCACGAACGCGTAGAGGATGCCGATCGCCGCGCCGACAGCGATTCCAAATGCGACGCCGATCGCGATCGGCATCGGTCTCCATCGCGGTCGGCCGATCCGCTCCCCGAGGACGCCGAGGCACCAGACGGCGGGCAAGCCGAACTGGATCGTCTTTCCGACCGTGAATGCCGTTTGTTGCAGGGCGGCCGGGGCCTCCCGGAGCAAGACGAAATAAACCCACGTCACAAGCGATGGGAAGGCGAGTGCCGTGACGAGGAGCCGGGCGGGAAACGGCCGTGCGCGCTGCGGTGCGGTCATGTCGACATGGTAGTGCGGCGCGTTCCGAATGCAACTATAATCCGCCGGTCCGCGAAGAGCCGCGGTCCATCGAGGGAATTCCAAGGAGCCGATCGTGATCGACTTGCTGCTCCGGAACGCCACGGTCATCGACGGAACGGGCTCGGACGGATTCCCGGCGGATGTCGCCGTCGAAGGCGGGCGCATCGCCCGTGTCGGCCGTATCGAGGGTGTCGAGGCGACACGCACGATCGAAGCGGCGGGGCGGATCATCACGCCGGGGTTCATCGATGTCCACACGCACAGCGACGGTCCGCTTCTGCGGCAGGCGAATTTCGCCGCCAAGACGAGCCAGGGGTTCACGACCGAACTGCTGATGCTCGACGGAATCGCCTATGCGCCGGTCTCCGCCGAGAACTGGCGCGAGTGGTTCGTCTACCTGCGCGCGCTCGACGGATTGCGGCTCGACGATTACCGCGGATGGACGACGATCGAAGACTACATGCGGTGCGTCGACGGCGCGACGGCCCAGAACGCGCTGCCGCTGGTCGCCTACGGTAACGTGCGCGCGCTCGTCCTCGGCTTCGGCCCCGGGCCGATCGACGATTACCAGTCGATGCTGGTTTCGGGCGAAGTCGCTCGAGGCATGCGCGCGGGCGCCGCCGGCCTATCGACCGGACTCGACTACCTCGCCCAGTGGCACGCGACGACGGACGAATTGGTCGACGCGTGCCGAGCGATCGCGCCGTTTTCGGGAATCTACGTGACGCACGTCCGGTACAAGCGGGGCCTGCGCCGAGCGCTCGACGAGGCGGTCGACATCGCGCGGCGCGCGGATGTGCCGCTCCACCTTTCCCACCTCAAGGCGGTCGGCGACATGTCGGCCGACGACCTGTTTGAGTTCCTCGGGAAGTGCGAGCGCGAGGTCGACGTCAGTTTCGACCTCTATCCATACCAGAGCGGCTCGACCATGCTGCACTTCATGCTTCCCTACGAAGTTTGGTGCGACGGTCCGCTCGCGACCCTCCCCAAACTCGCCGATCCCCAAGTCCGGCGACGGGTGGCCGAGGGCCTTCAGCGGCACCGGGTGCAACTGGATCGGATCCGCATCGCATGGGTGACGACGGCGGACAACAAGATCCATCAAGGCCGAACCGTCGCTCAGTATGTTGCCGATACGGGCCGGTCGCCGGCCGACGCTTTGTGCGATCTGCTCATCGAGGAACGGCTCGCCGTGCTTGCGGTCTTCGTCGAGGGAGACGATGAAGCGGCCTTTCCGCTCCTGGAGCACGATCGGTTCATGCTCGGTTCCGACGGCATTTTTTTCGCCGAGAGCGCGGCGCATCCGCGCGTGTGCGGATCGGCGACGCGACTCCTCCAGCGGGCCGTCCAAGGGCGGACGCGCCGATCGCTCGGCGGGATCATCCACCGTATGACGCAATTCCCCGCCGAACGGTTCGGATTGACGGAGCGGGGCGTAGTGCGGGCCGGGTATTGGGCCGATCTGGTCGTGTGGAATCCCGAACAAGTCGCCGATCGGGCCACGTACGAGAATCCGAATCGGATGAGCGCGGGGATCGACTTCGTGTTGGTGAACGGGACTCCGGTCGTGGACAACGGAGCGGTGATCGAATTCCAGAACGGAGGCGCGCCCGGCCGACGCCTTTGGTTCCGCGCCTAGTGATCGGCTCCCGCGCCGGCGCTTTCTCCGCCGTCGAACGTCATGTCGACGTCGTCGGCAGGGGGCTCGGCGTCCATCCCGGCCGGTGCGCCTTCGCCATCGATCGGCGACGCGTCGATCGGTCCCGCCTCGATGAAGGTCGCGTCACCCTCGTCGAACCGCGATCCCGCTCGGCCGAACGTCGGATGCGATCGTTGGGTGGCGCCGCCCCAGTACGAATAGGCGTCGTCGTCGCCGGGCGGGCAGATCGCGCAGCCGGATGCGGCAAGCGTCAGGACGATGGTCCACGGTAGGCAGCGAACGTTGCGCATGCGCCGAATCCTTTTCGCGCTTCCTTGGAGCGGGGAGCGTGGGCTCCCGCCGCCGGCGCGCGGGTATCGCGAGACGCCCTGAATCCAGGAATGCCATTACATTCGGCTCTTTTCGGGCGGCGACTTTAGGAGGACTTTTCCGGATGCGCGGATCGTGCGGGCTCTTGCTTCGCGGGTCGGCGGCGCAGTACGGTACCAACGCGGAACCCCAACCCACGAAAGGCGGCCCGCATGCAAGCCGGTATTCAAGCCGCGGCTCCGGTATCGACCATCGAAAGCGCGCCTCGCGACGTGCTCGGCATTCTAAGCCGGTTGGGGCCCGGCCTGATCATCGCGGGTTCGATCGTCGGATCGGGCGAACTGATCGCGACGACGAAAACGGGCGCGGCCGCCGGCTTTTCGCTCCTTTGGCTCATCCTGCTCGGATGCGTCATCAAGGTGTTCGTTCAGGTCGAATTCGGCCGGTATTCCGTCGTGACGGGCATGACGACGATGGACGGACTCAATCAAGTCCCCGGACCGCGGCTGGGGCGCGGCAATTGGCTCGTCTGGTTTTGGTTCATCATGTTTCTCGGAAGCATGGGCCAGCTCGGAGGCATTGTGGGAAGCGTGGGCCAGGCGATGGCGATCAGCATTCCGCTGACCGCCGCGGGGCGCGAGTTCAATGCGCACCTCGACGCCGTCACCGAATCGCAGGTCGCCCGCGCCGAACTGCGGAGGCTGCGCGACCTCGATGCGAACGCGGACGGGAACTGGGACGACGGCTCGGACCGCCGGCGGATTCTCGGCGACGCGATCGAACGGCATGAGCGGTACGTCAAGTCGCATGCGACTCCGCCCAAACCGTACGACGCCTATCTGTGGGCCGTGCTGATTACGGGCTTCACGAGCGTCCTGCTCGTGCTCGGCCGCTATAACCTCATCCAAAACGCATCGACGGCCATGGTGGCCGGGTTCACGTTGGTGACCGTCATCACGGTCGGCATGCTGCAATCGGACGCGGCATGGGCCGTGACGTGGAGCGAGATGGCGCACGGAATGAGCTTCCGTCTGCCGGCCGCGGTCGCCGGAGGATCCGATGGTTTTTCCGCGATCGGCATGGCGCTCGCCGCGTTCGGGATCATCGGAGTCGGTGCGAGCGAACTGGTCGCCTATCCGTACTGGTGCCTCGAAAAGGGCTACGCGCGATTCACCGGACCGAGGAACGACTCGGCGGAATGGGCCGACCGCGCGCGGGGTTGGATGCGCGTCATGCGATGGGACACGTGGTGTTCGATGGTCATCTACACGTTCGCGACGCTCGCATTCTATCTGTTGGGCGCCGCCATACTGGGTCGGACGGGCCTGAACCCTTCCAAGGACGACCTGATCCGAACGCTCGCCGTCATGTACGAACCGGTATTCGGGAAATACGCGGCCGTGCTCTTCCTGTTCGGCGCGCTTGCCGTGCTCTATTCAACGTTCTTCGTTGCGAATGCCGGCCTGGCGCGTGTGCTGTCCGATGCGCTGCGCGTCCTGGGTTTCGTGCCGGATTCGCACGCGGACCACCTTCGAAGGGTCCGATGGCTGAGCGGATCATTGCCGGTGGTCTGCCTCGTCATGTACATCGCCGTCCGGCAGCCCGCGTTGCTTGTGCTGATCAGCGGCGTCCTTCAGGCCGTCATGCTTCCGATGCTCTCGGCCGCCGCGTTGTTCTTCCGATATCGGCGCATCGATCCGCGCATCGCGCCGAGCCGTTTGTGGGACGTGCTCCTCTGGTTGTCGGCGATCGGCATGACGATCACCGGCGGTTGGGCCTTTGTTGAATCGGTGCAATCGGCCCTTGGGTCGCGCTAGGCGCCCGCGTGGGAGGGCGGGAGTCCGCGCCCGAACTACCCGGCGCGCGATCGAAGGCCAGGCGGCGGTACGGCGCGCGGGAGTTCGCGGATCTGGTCAATCACCGGGATCCCCGGAGGGGCCTGGGGGACATCGACTCCGAGGCACCGCATGCCGGCCGCGACGGCCCCTTGAAGGCGGGCGGGCCGGGAACTCACGAAGAGGATCGATGAGGGACTGACACCCAGTCGCACCAACGCCGCTTGCCAGACGTTGTCCGTCGCCGATCGAGCCAGGTCGCGTGACGCGAGGATTTCCTGAAAACAGTCGTCGATCCCCATCCGGCGAACTTGATCCCGTACCGTCGAGCCGTCATAGGCGCAGCACGCGAAGAGGCTCATTTTCCATCCCTGAGCGGACACGCGCAGGAGGGCCGTGCGAACGCCCGGAAACGCGCGGGGGGACGCGTCGAGCACGCGGCGTCGGGAAACGGCCGCCGCGCAAAGCTCCGCGACGTGGCACGGCGCGAGTCCCGCGCCGCGAAGGAACTCCCGAACGGCTTCCTCAAACGAAACGTGTCCGCAATGGACGCGGTCCGCGAACTCGGCGTTCCAAGTCGATGTGAACCGATCGAACGACGCATCCCGTCCGAGCGGATCCCGCAAGAGCCGATAGAGCCAACGGATCCAGACCGTGTCATCGTGAATGACGCCCCCGTAGTCGACAAGCATCGAGGTGGGCGACGCGCCGGAACCGGAACCGGGATCGAGGGCCGCTCCGGGGAACCCATCGTCCGATTGGGGATTGCCGATCGGTCGTGGATCAGCCGGAACGTGCGTCGGCGGGATCGTCACAACCGGTGCCTCGCGTGGGAGATTCCAGAATGCCGTCGATGGCTCGATGCCCCGTTCATCACGAAGCGCCGAGCGGGCGGGAGTCTAGTCGGGGGATCCGACCGCCGTCAATGGAGACCGGGCGGGATGGAGAAACGGGGAAGAGCCGGACTCGCGCGCGATCCGAACGACGATCATGATTCGAGATCTCGGATGAAATGGGCCTCGAGGCCCCGCATTGCGTCCAGGCCCGAGATGTTCCATATTGCGGACCGCGCGGCGAACCCTGCCCGCCGCGATCGGTTTGTCCTTGCCTTGCACCGGAAACCGCCTCGATGCCCGACGCCCGACAACGCATCCGCGTGGGTCACAGCCCGGATCCCGATGACGCGTTCATGTTCCATGCGCTCGCGTGCGACAAGATCGCGACCGGCCGGTATCGTTTCGAGCACGAATTGGTCGACATTGAAACGCTCAACCGACGCGCCTTCCAGGGTGAACTGGAATTGACCGCGCTGAGTCTCCACGCCTACGCATACCTGACGGACAAATACCTGCTCTGTTCGTGCGGCGCCAGCATGGGCGATGGGTACGGTCCGATGGTTGTGACGCGCGAGCCGACGACGGTCGACCGACTCCGCGACCAGCCGATCGCCGTTCCGGGCACGTTGACGACCGCGTTCCTTGCACTGTCCCTGTGTATCGGCAAGGATTTCCGGCACGTGGTCGTTCCGTTCGATCGGATTCTCGACGCCGTGCGCGACGGATCGTATCAAGGCCAACCGGTCGGCTCGGGGTTGGTGATCCATGAGGGGCAACTGACCTACGCGCGGCAGCGGTTGCATCTCGTGGTCGACCTGGGAGTTTGGTGGCTGGGCCGGACCGGCTTGCCGCTGCCGCTCGGCGCGAACGGCATCCGGAAAGACCTCGGCGAGCCGGCGATCGGCGACGTCAACCGGTTATTGCGCGAGAGCATCGATTTTGGACTCGCCCACCGTCCCGAGGCGCTCGCTTACGCGGCCCGTTTTGGGCGCGATTTGGACGATGCGCGAACCGACACGTTCGTCGGAATGTACGTCAACGAGTGGACGCGGGCTTTTGGGGCGAGGGGCCGCGAGGCGGTCGGCGAGCTCCTTCGGCTGGGCTTTGAGGCGGGCATCCTGCCCAAGCGGGTCTCGGCCGAATTCGTAGGCGAGTGATCGACGGAGGCCGCCGGCCCGCGGCGAACGGTCGGGTTGGGGCCGGACGGCCCGCGAACAATCGAACGTCCCGTCGAGAACCGGACCCGCGGCACTCGCCGGACCGCGTCGGATTTTCTAGAATCGGCGAAAGCAATCGCGGCGCGCGGCGGGGCAACGGACCCGGCCGTCGGCATTCCGGGATTCGAGTCGCCGCTATCCGTTGGACTTCAAGCCTTTTTTTCCTCGGGCGGAAGGGACTGTTGCAGAGCCATGAGCGATCGATCAACCGTGGATCCGTTCGGTGCGCGGGACCGATTCGAGACGGGCGCGGGAGCCGCCGCCATCTATCGACTCCAACGCCTCGAAGACCAAGGGCTCGGCGCGGTTGGCCGACTGCCTTATTCGATTCGCGTGCTTCTCGAGTCGGTCCTTCGGAACTGCGACGGTTTCGCGGTGACGGAAACCGACGTGCGGAATCTGGCGGGTTGGTCCGCCGCGTCTCCGGCGCCCGACGAGCTGCCGTTCAAGCTCGCGAGGGTCGTCCTCCAGGACTTCACGGGTGTTCCGGCCATCGTGGATCTCGCGGCCATGCGGTCGGCCATGCAGCGCCTCGGCGGCGATCCGAAGAAGATCAACCCGCTGATCCCGGTCGACCTCGTCATCGATCACTCGGTACAAGTCGACTTTTTTGGATCGACCGACGCGCTCGAACGCAACGTCGCGCTCGAGTTCGAACGGAATCGGGAACGGTATGAGTTCCTGCGATGGGGCCGTCGCGCGTTCGACAACCTGCGCGTCGTCCCGCCCAATGTGGGCATCGTGCACCAGGTCAATCTGGAATACCTCGCGAAGGTCGTCTTCCTCGGGCGCGATGCGATCGGCCCGGTCGCCTATCCCGATACGCTCGTCGGTACGGACAGCCATACCACGATGATCAATGGACTGGGCGTCGTCGGATGGGGCGTGGGGGGCATCGAGGCCGAAGCCGTCATGCTCGGCCAGCCCCTCTACATGCTGATGCCCGAAGTCATCGGTTTCGAATTGACGGGCGCACTGCCGAGCGGCGCGACGGCGACCGATCTGGTCCTGACCGTGACGCAGATCCTTCGGAAGGAAGGCGTCGTCGGGAAATTCGTCGAGTTTTTTGGATCGGGTGTATCGGCCATGTCGCTCGCCGATCGCGCGACGATCGCCAACATGGCGCCCGAATACGGAGCGACGATCGGGTATTTTCCGATCGACGCCGAGACGCTGCGGTTCCTGCGCCGCACCGGTCGTTCGAAGGCCGATCTGGAACTCGTCGAACGGTATGCGAAGGAGCAGGCGCTCTTCCACACGGACGCGGCGCCGGTGCCCGTGTACACGCGCACGGTCCGTCTCGATCTGGCGACGGTGGAACCGTCGCTTGCCGGCCCCAAACGGCCTCAGGACCGCGTTCCGCTCGCGAACATGCGATCGGCGTTCCGCGAGGCCTTGCGCGCGCCGGTGACGGCGCGGGGATTCGGGATGGCCGAGGATCGGCTCGGCGCGACGGCCGACGTGAAAGGGCCAAACGGGCCGACGCGGCTCGGACACGGCGCCGTCATCATCGCCGCGATCACGAGCTGCACGAATACGAGCAACCCGTCGGTCATGATGGCGGCGGGGTTGTTGGCGAGGAACGCGGTTGCCGTCGGACTGCGGGTTCCTCCCCACGTGAAGACCAGCCTGGCGCCGGGTTCCCGAGTCGTCACGGACTACCTGGATCGCGCGGGAGTCACGGGCGCGCTGGAGCGAATGGGATTCCACACGGTCGGCTATGGATGCACGACGTGCATCGGGAACAGCGGTCCGATCCCCGATCCCGTCGCGAGCGCCGTGCGCGAGGGCGATCTGGTCGCGGCGGCCGTCTTGAGCGGCAACCGGAATTTCGAAGGGCGCGTGAACCCGCTGGCCAAGGCGAATTTTCTGGCGAGCCCGCCGCTCGTCGTCGCCTACGCCATCGCGGGAACCGTGGATACGGACCTGGCGACCGAGCCGCTCGGCCGCGACCCCAGCGGGCGCGACGTTTTCCTGCGCGATATTTGGCCCTCGGCCTCCGATGTCCGGGACGCCGTGGACCGATGCGTCCTTCCGGAGATGTTCGCGTCCCGATACGGCGAAGCACTCGACGGAACCGAGGAATGGAAGCGCATTCACGTCGCCGAGGGCGCACTCTACGCGTGGGACGCGACAAGCACCTACATCCAGGAACCTCCGTTCCTGGAGAACCTGGCGCGCGGGACGCGACCGACACCACCGCTCAAGAACGCCCGCGCACTCGCCGTGCTCGGCGATTCGGTTACGACCGACCACATCTCGCCGGCGGGTTCGATCGGAAAGGACACTCCGGCGGGGCGCTACCTGATCGAGCACGGCGTCGCGCCGGCCGACTTCAACAGCTATGGGGCGCGGCGCGGAAACGACCGAGTCATGGTCCGAGGCACATTCGCCAACATCCGGATCCGTAATCACCTCGTGCCGGGCGTCGAGGGCGGTGTCACGCGCCACCTTCCTTCGGATGCGAGGATGTCGATCTACGACGCGGCCATGCGGTACCAAGAGGAAGGCGTGCCGCTGATTGTGCTCGCCGGCGCCGAATACGGCACGGGCAGCAGCCGCGACTGGGCCGCGAAAGGAACCCACCTCTTGGGCGTGCGCGCCGTGCTGGCGTCGAGCTTCGAACGCATCCATCGCAGCAATCTTGTCGGCATGGGAATCCTGCCGCTCGAATTCGAATCCGGTGCCACGTGGCAATCGCTGGGATTGAACGGCGAGGAGACGTACGACGTCGCCGGCATCGACGATTCCCTGCGGCCCCGGAACACCGTGATGGTCAACGCGCGAAGGGCGGACGGGGAGAGCATCCGTTTTCCGGCCCGGGTGCGGATCGATACGCCGGTCGAGCTCGACTACTACCGAAACGGCGGCATCCTGCAAACGGTCCTGCGCAATCTCCTGTAGGCGAATACTCCGAGGGCAGTGTCCTTCCCGCGCGGACCGCGACTTTGGCCCGATGCGGGGAGCGGGCCGCAAGACGTTTCATCATGGGGACTTAGACAGCGTCGCCGCGCGTTCGCCTCGCGCGGCGCGCGGAAGTTTCTATTGCCGCGTCCCGAATCGCGAATTACCCTTAACCGTAGGGACAGAGCGCGGAGCGGACGCGGCGACACGGACGTGCGGGCCTGAGTGCGCGTCCGAACGGCGACTCGTCCTCCCCTCATACCCTGCCTTCACGGTCTTTTTCAAGTTCCCGCCGCCCGCCGTGAGCCGGTCGAGCTTGCGTCTTTCCGCGTCCCACGCGCGGACGTGCCAGCGAATACGAGGACGCGCATCGAGTCGGGGCCGATCGCGCCATGGCCGGACGGCGGCCATCCGATGGAATGCATGGCCGTTCGCGCGGGCCGCCCGGCGCGCCCCGGCGGCCCGGTCGCGGGCACACGAGGAGGAACAAGACGATGGTCGGTCGACACATCATCGACTGGATCGGATCGAAACAGGACCTGAATCGGTTCCACAAGGAGAATTGGACCGGTTCGTTCGCCGAATACCTCGATCTCGTCCGCGGCGATCCCCGCGTGACGCGGAACGCCTACGAACGGCTCTACGACATGATCTTGAGCCACGGCGTCGAGATCGACGAGCCGCACCGGGGCGAAAAGCGGACGCGGTACCCTTTCTTCGACGATCCGTTCGACGGAAGCGAGGCGGTCTACGGGCTCGATGAACCGCTCGAAATGTTCGTCAACGCGCTCAAGAGCGCCGCGAAGGGTTACGGCATCGAGCGTCGGGTCCTGCTCCTGCACGGCCCGGTCGGCAGCAGCAAGAGCACGATCGTGCGCCTGCTGAAGCGGGGCATCGAGCGATACAGCGCGACCGACGCCGGCGCGCTCTACACGCTCGGGTGGCGCGACGAGGACTCGGGCGACGTCCACTGGTGCCCGATGAACGAGGAGCCTCTGCACCTCGTGCCCCACGATTTCCGGGCGGCCGTCGAGGACCAACTGAACGCGGGCCGCGATCCGGGCGACTACCAGGTCCGGACCCGCGGCGATCTCGATCCGTTCTGCCGGTTCATGTACGAGCAACAGCTCAGGAAGTACGACGGCGATTGGACGCGCGTGGTCGAGCATGTGCGCGTCAGGCGGGTCCTCCTGTCGGAGAAGGACCGCATCGGCATCGGGACATTCCAGCCGAAGGACGAGAAGAACCAGGATTCGACCGAACTCACCGGGGACATCAACTACCGCAAGATCGCCGAACTGGGCAGCGACAGCGATCCGAGGGCGTTCAATTTCGACGGCGAATTCAACATCGCCAACCGGGGCATCATCGAGTTCATCGAGATGCTCAAGCTCGACGTCGCCTTCCTGTACGATCTGCTCGGCGCGAGCCAGGAGCACAAGATCAAGCCCAAGAAGTTCGCGCAGACGGACATCGACGAGGTGATCCTCGGGCACACGAACGAGCCGGAGTATCGGCGGCTGCAGAACAACGAGTTCATGGAGGCGCTGCGGGACCGCACGGTGAAGATCGACATCCCGTACGTCACGCGGCTCGCCGATGAAATCAAGATCTACGAGAAGGACTACAACGCGCGGAAGGTGCGCGGAAAACATATCGCGCCGCACACGATCGAAATGGCCGCGATGTGGGCCGTGCTCACCCGGCTCGAGGATCCCGCGCACGCGGGGCTCACCCTCCTCCAGAAACTCAAGCTCTACAACGGCAAGACACTTCCGGGATTCACCGAGGAGAACGTCAAGGAGCTGAAGAGCGCCGCGAAGAACGAGGGAATGATCGGCATCTCGCCGCGCTACGTCCAGGACAAGATCTCGAACGCGCTCGTCGCGCACCACGACGCCCACTCGATCAACCCGTTCATGGTCCTCAACGAACTCGAATCCGGCCTCAAGCACCATTCGCTCATCACCAACGAGGATCTCCGGGCCCGTTACCGCGAGTTGCTGCAGGTGGTCAAGGAGGAATACGAGAACATCGTGAAGAACGAGGTCCAGCGCGCGATCGCGGCGGACGAGGACGCGCTCAAGCGGCTGTGCGCCAACTACATCGACAACGTCAAGGCCTACACGCAGCGGGAACGCGTCCGCAATAAGTTCACCGGCCAGTACGAGGAACCCGACGAACGGCTGATGCGGTCGATCGAGGAGAAGATCGACATCCCCGAGAGCCGCAAGGACGACTTCCGGCGCGAGATGATGAACTACATCGGCGCGCTGTCGATCGACGGGAAGATCTTCGACTACCGGTCGAACGAACGGCTCTACAAGGCTCTGCAGCTCAAGCTGTTCGAGGACCAGAAGGACTCGATCAAGCTCACGAGCCTCGTTTCCAACGTGGTCGACAAGGATACGCAGGCGAAGATCGACGTCGTCAAGGGGCGGCTGATCCGCGACCACGGCTACGACGAGGAAAGCGCGACCGACGTGTTGAATTTCGTGGCGAGCATTTTCGCGCGGGGCGATGTGAAGGAGAACTGAACGCGGGGGCGGGGGAATCCACCATGGTCGACAAGATCCACCGGGATCAAGGCCGATTTCGCGATATTGTGCGGGGCAAGATCCGCGACAACCTGAGAAAGTACCTATCGAACGGCGATCTGATCGGCCGCAAGGGCAAGCAGCTCGTCAGCATCCCGCTCCCCCAGCTCGACATCCCCCATTTCCGCTACGGAGACAACGGGCGCGGGGGCGTCGGCCAGGGCGACGGGGAGATCGGTCGGCCGATCGCGCGCGGCGAAGGCGAATCGGGGCCGGGGCCCGCCGGCGCCGAACCGGGCGAACACCTGCTCGAAGTCGATATCACGCTCGACGAACTCGCCGCCCTGCTCGGCGAATCGCTCGGCCTCCCCCAGATCGAACCGAAGGGAAAGAACCGGCTCGAACGCCAAAAGACGAAGTACTCGACCGTGCGGCGCGTCGGCCCCGAATCGCTCCGGCACTTCAAGAGGACCTACGTCGCCGCGCTGCGCCGGCAGCTCGTCGACGGCACCTACCAACCCGACGCTCCATGCGTCCTTCCGATCCGCGACGACCGGAGGTATCGGTCATGGCGCTCGACGCCCGAGCCCGACGCGAACGCGCTCATCATCTACATGATGGATGTCTCCGGCTCGATGGGCGACGAACAGAAAGCGGTCGTGCGCACGTGCGCATTCTGGATCGACACGTGGCTTCGCTCGAAGTACCGGGGCGTCGAACGGCGGTTCATCATCCACGACGCGGCCGCGAAGGTCGTCGATGAGACGACCTTCTTCCAGACCCGAGAGAGTGGAGGCACGCGCATCAGTTCGGCGTACCACGTCGCCGCCGGACTGCTCGACGGACCATTCCCCCACGAGGATTGGAACATCTATTGCTTCCAATTCTCCGATGGGGACAACTGGGGCGAGGACAGCAAAGAGGCGCTCCGCCTGCTCGACCAAAGCCTGTTGCCCCGATGCAACCTGTTCTGTTACGGCCAGGTGGAGAGCCCGTACGGGAGCGGCGAGTTCCTCCGCGCGCTCGACGCCCGGTTCCCCGCGGGCGCCGACAACCTCGTCACGACCGAGATCGAGGGGAAGGAAGGGATCTGCGACGCGATCCGGGAGTTCCTGGGAACGGGTCGCTGAGGCATTTCGAGGAATAAGGACGATGTCCATGATCGCGCCGACGTGCCGAGACCTTCCGAAGGAACTGGTTGAAATCCAGTCGACCATGCAACATTGGGCCCGGCATTACGGACTCGACTTCTTCCCGACCCTCTTCGAACTCGTTGATTCCGAACAGCTGAGCGCGATCGCCGCGTACGGCGGCTTTCCGACGCGCTATCCCCATTGGCGGTTCGGCATGGAATTCGAGCGGCTCGCGAAGGGGTATGCGTACGGCCTGCAGAAGATCTACGAGCTGGTCATCAACAACGATCCTTGCTACGCCTATCTGCTCGACAGCAACTCGCTCGCCGACCATAAGCTCGTGATGGCCCACGTCTACGGCCACTGCGATTTTTTCAAGAACAACGAGTGGTTCCGGCGGACAAACCGGCACATGATCGACGAGATGGCCAACCACGGGAATCGGATCCGCCGGTACATGGATCGGTTCGGCGTGGAGACGGTCGAGTCGTACATCGACGCGTGCCTGAGCATCGAGGACCTGATCGACCTCCACGCTCCGTTCGTGGGCCGGACGACCGATCGGCCGGACCGGTACGCGTTCCCCGAAGCGACGGCGCCCGACGAACCGCCTCGACGCGCGGCCCGCTTTCCGGCGAAGGAGTACATGGAACCGTTCATCAATCCGCTCGATCGGACCGAATCCGCGGTTCGGAAGCCGGAGGTCGAGGACGGAAGGCCGCGCGTCCCTGAGGAACCGCACCGCGACGTCCTCGGGTTCGTTCTCGAACACGCTCCGCTCAAACCGTGGCAGGTCGACGTGATGTCGATGGTGCGCGATGAAGCGTATTATTTCGCGCCGCAGGGTCAGACGAAGATCATGAACGAGGGATGGGCGACCTACTGGCATTCGACGATCATGACCAGGCATGGGCTCGATGCCCGGGACGTCGTCTGCTATGCCGACCACTGCAGCGGAGCGCTCGCGAGTTCCCCCGCTCGGCTCAATCCGTACAAGCTGGGCGTCGAACTGTTTCGCGACATCGAGGATCGATGGGACCACGGCCGTTTTGGACCGGACTACGACGCGTGCGACGACCTGCGCGAGCGGCGTCATTGGAACACGCGCGCCGGACTCGGCCGCCAAAAGATCTTCGAGGTCCGCCGTATCCACAACGACCTGACGTTCATCGACGAATTCCTGACGCTCGAATTCTGCGAGCGCCACCGTCTTTTTTCCTTCGGATTCAACCCGTCGTCCGGCATGTACGAGATCGAGAGCCGGCGGTTCGACGAGATCAAGCGGCGACTGCTGTTCAATCTCACCAATCTCGGCCGCCCGATCATCTACGTGAAGGACGGCAATTTCCGGAACCGCGGCGAACTCTATTTGGAGCATCGTTACGGAGGAGCGGAATTGCACCAGGGGTACGCCGAGGACACGCTTCGCAACCTGCATCGCCTTTGGTCCCGCCCGGTTCATATCGAGACGATCCGGCAGGACAAGAAATGGGTGGTTTCGTTCGACGGCCAGAAGCTGGAGTCGAGCAATTAGGCACCGGGAGTCCGACGACCGGAGTTTGACGTGCCTCTTCGCATTCGGGGAGAGAGCGGTCGATTCGAAAACTCTCCACACACCGGAGTCCGACGCTCATGACGGCCGCATCGACGCTTGACGGGGAACTGCGCGCCATGGCGCTCCGCGCGCCGCCTTCGGGAACGATCCGTGTGCCGTGGGGCAGAGGTTCGGTCGAATGCGACGTGGCCGCGGCCGACGCGATCGGCTGCTCGGTCGATCGCGTGCGAATCGCGTTCCTCGATCCGCGCGGTGTCGACGCGGCCGGAATCCGGAGCGTGGCCGATACGCTTTGCCGCAAGCTGAAATACCTGATGGAGCCGCTCGAAGTCCTGGAAGTCGAGACCGATCCCCCAACCGTGCAGGCGCGATCCCGGCCTCCGTCGAGCGGAACGGGCGGCGCATCCTATTACGAATTGCGGTTGGCGCGGGATTCGATCGTGCTCGTGCGGTTCCAGGCCGCGCGCGGCGCGCCGCGCATCCCCTGCGCCATGCAATTGACCCGCGAGGTTCTTGTCCGTCTCGTCGACGACCTCGTGGCCGCCGCCGAACAACTCGCCTGATGGCCGCCCATGCGATGGCCGCCGATCAGGGCAGGTGGACGAACACGCACCAGATCTTGACGCCGATGAGACCGCACGCGGCGCCCAGGGCCGCTTGGTATTCGCGGTTGTGACGCCATTGACGCCAGGACACGGCGCCCAGGGACGTGGGAAGGCGCGTGGGAAAGAACATGGGCGTGCGGCGGCGATACGACTCCCAAGCGTCACCGTGCCGTTCCCTCAACCGGCGTTCCTCGCGGAACATGGTCGGCAGGTACAGGACCCAAAACAGGCCGAACACCACGGCGATCGATACGCCGTCGTGGAGGGCGCACCCGAATCCGATGAGCAGGAAGAGGGTGCCCAGATACAACGGATGGCGGCAGATCCGGTACGGTCCCGTCACGGAAAGCACGTTTTCCTTATGCAACAGCGAGGCCGCCCAGGAACGGATTGCGATGCCGCCAAGGATCAGGACAATCCCGGCCAGGCTGATCGGGTTCGCCGGATTCCAGGGGTCGGCCAACGGATTTCGCAAGAACACGATGCGGACCACCAACAAGACGCCGATGAACCGCGTCACCGACAGCCGGTGCCAGGCAATCCATTGGAGCCCGGTGAGCCGTTCTTGGGCCGGATGGGGCCCGGCACTCGGCGACCCCTGCATCGCGGAGTTGCCCGGACGAGACACTGGGTCGTGCACAATGGCCATTGACGTTCTCCGCTTGTCGCGAATCGCCGTGTTCCAAGTGGGTCCACACGCGGGCGCGTCGACGAATCGGGGGCGGAGTATGACGATCCTCGATCTTCCTGGCCACAGCAGTTTCTTGGAACCGCGGGGACGAGCCCGGTGGTTGTCAACCCTCGACCAAGCCTCTCTTGGACCCAGGCAAGCCGGACGCCTACCTCATGGCTGGACTCGTCAGTTTGGCGGTTGCGTCCTATATTGCGCGTAGGTTTCGAATCGGTCCGGCGCCGCGGCGCCGGCGCCCCCTCGCGCGGCCATGGGCCGAACCAACCATGCAGGAACACCACGCATCGTCCGCCGTGCCTTCCGAGACGAGCCTCACGCCGATCGAAGGCTGGCACTGCTCGCATTTCTACTATCGATTCGACCGCCGGATCCTCGCCCAGCTCGATCACGAGTCGATCAGCGCGGGCAAGCGCCAGTTCCTGGCGATCCTCGATCCGAATGGTCCCGATGCCGCCGCGCGCATGCAGGTGGGCGTGGTGAGCGGCCACAAGGCCGACTTCGGCCTCATGGCTCTGGACGCCGATCCCCTTCGCGTCCAAGGCGTCCATCAACGGCTGCTCGCATGCGAACTCGGCCCCGCGCTGATGCCGACCTATTCGTTCGTGTCGATGACCGAAGTATCCGAATACGTTCCCACGGTGGAGGTCTACGGGGAACGGCTGCGCGCGGGCGGCGAATCGGCGGACAGTCCGGCCTACGCCGCGAAGGTGCGGACGTTCGCCGAGCGTGAACCTCGCATGCGCCGTCAACGGCTGACGCCCGACTTGCCCGGATGGCCGGCCACCTGCTTCTATCCGATGAACAAGAAACGGGCGGTCGGCGAGAACTGGTTCCTGCTTCCGTTCGCCGACCGCAATCGCCTGATGGCCGACCACGCCCGCAGCGGCATGGATTTCGCCGACCGCGTGACGCAGCTCATTACGGTCGGCGTCGGGCTCGATGACTGGGAATGGGGAGTGACCCTTTGGGCCCGCAATCCTCAGTTCCTGCGCGAGATCGTCTATCGCATGCGGTTCGACGAGGCCAGTGCGCGGTACGGGGAATTCGGCCCGTTCCATGCCGGCTTCGTACTGTCCGCCGATGCCGTGCTCCGCCATTGCCGGGTCGGCCGCGAGGGGTGACGGGGCGATCAGCGCGGTCTTGGATCGGGCGTTGACTTGGATCCCGTGCGTGGGACGAGTACGAGCCGGACGGGCGTCTTCGGTTCGGGGATCCGTTCCGTGAACGCCTCGAACAGCCATTCGCCTTCGGCCTGCGAGCTCTCGATCGTCAGGTCCATCGTCGCGGTCGGGAAATTCGAAACGCAGATGAAATCGCCCGCATCGGCCTGATAGAGCGATTGGCCGGTCCGCGGGTCCTTCCAAAACGAGCTTCCCGAAAAGACCCAGGGGTGGCTGAGCGATTCCTTGGTTCGCGTGTTGCGGACCCAATCGCGGGCCCGAGCGCGCCGCGGTTTGCCGTCGGCATCCTTCCAGAGGACCCAAACGTCGATCTCCGTGCCGCTGGCCGGTTCGTATTTCGGCGTGAAGACGGCCGGTTTTCCGGGTTTCGCGCCGACGGCGACGAGCGCCGCATGGGCCTCGAACGCCCGCGCTTCGACGGCCACGACCGATTCGTGTTCCTTGGTCCCCGTGAGGCACGCGAACATCTCGAGCGTTCCGCGTTTCAGACAAACGCGACCGTCCATCACCACCCACTTGCGTTTCCGATCGATCCAAATGGCGTTCTTCTTCGAGAGTCGGACCATTCCCGCCGTATCGATTTCATCAGGCACGTCGACCGACGCGCCCGCCTCCGCGCCTGCGGGAGGTTCCGACGCGCCCGCCCGGCTCCCTTCCGGCTCGACGGCCCACAACGAAGGCGGGAGATTCCGCGAGCCGGGCGAATCCAACACACCGGGGAGGCACAGGAGGAGGCTCAGGACAGCCAACAGACTCGGGGAACCCGAACTGCGCCGCTCGGCGAGAACCCTCGATGGGCGTCGACCGACGATCGCGGCGATGCGCGGCGTTCGCCGCGACGCATGTCGGTTCCTCGCACGGATCCGCCTCGAACGGCACTCGGCCTGTTCTCGCGTCGTCATGGTCGCCATCGATTCGCCTCGCCTTGTTGACCGCATGGACCTCGTTCGAAAACCACGCCGGCCGGGATTCGCGAGGCCGATCGCCTGTTATGATGATGCGTTCCCGAGCAACGGAAACCGCGGGAATTCCGCGTTCGCTCGGCCACGTCGGCGATGGTCGTCGCGGGCCGCCGCCCGTACTTCCGTCGCATTATACGCGTTCGAGCCCTTCTCCCCAACGAAGATCGCCGATCCCATGTCGACCACCACGCCGCCGCGCCGCAACAAGAAGCGTTCCAAGACAAAACCGGAGGTTCCTCCCGGTATCCCGTCGGACGAGGCCATCGCGGCGCATGCGCTCGATTCGGGAAACGGATCGCCGGCCCACGCACCCGATTCCGATTGGGATCGGTGGACCGACTACTTGTCGCGGCGCCAGGTTTTCCGACCTTGGCCCGACGCCGATCCGCGCGGCGACCGACGCCCCATCTGGTTTTGGGGCCTCCCCGACGACGACACGGTCGCCGAGCTCGGACGATTGTGTTCGGCGCTCGAACGGATCGCGGGCGCGGGCCTCGGTCAACGATGCGAGCAAAGAAGGCGGAACGAACGAGGCGCGTCGCTCGCCGATCCGCACGGGTCACCGGAAACGGACAACGATGTCTCGGATCGATTCAACCGATTCCTGGATCGTTCGAACGCGGAGCCTCGCGCCGCCTCGCTTCGCATCGAGGCCCTGGTCTGGGCATCGGCGTCTCCGTCGCTCGCGAAGCGGCTCGGCGCGGAACGCTGGCACGCGCTCATGGCGGCGCTGAACCGGCTGGGCGCCGAGGACTGGAACGTGTCGGCGGTTCGCGATCCGTGGCCGTACTTTCTCGCGTGCGAGTTGCGATTGCTCGTCGCCATGCTCTATCCCGAGATCGCGGCGTACGCCGCGGAGTGGTCGGCTGCGCGGGACGCGCTGTCGCACGGCGTATGCGAATGGACCGACGGAAAGGGCTGGCCCGTCGCGTCGTACGTGAAGTGGCTGCGGCCCGTCCTCGCATGTTGGGCCCGGTGCCGGTCGCTCGCCGACGCGCGCGGCGAGCCGTGCTTCCACCGCGAAGCCCGGCGGCAATTCGGCCTGAGCGTGCGCCAGGCAATGGCCCTGTCACGCCCCGACGGCACGCCCGTGTTCGGCGACGGTCGCTCGTGGTCGCTCGATCGGCCCTTCCTCCAGACACTCCTCCACGCGACGCGCGACAGGACGGCTCAATGCCTGGTTGACACGGCGTTCACCGACAAACCGTCCGGTCGCGGACGACGGTCCGCCGAACGCTTGCCGAGAGCATCGCGCGTTTCCGAATGGTCACGGCTCGCCGTGCTGCGGACCGATTGGTCGCCCCGCGCCGCGCGGCTCACGGTCGCCTTCGATAGCCATCGCATCCTCGGCGAGTTCCAGGTCGGGGAATTCCGGTTATGGTCGGGTGATTGCAGTCCGGAGGTCCGCATCGATGGAGCATGCGTGAATCCATCCACGGAATACGAAGTCGTCTGCTCGTTCCACGACAAGGACGTCGAGTACGTCGAACTGCAATGCCGGTTCGGGAACGAATGGAAACTGCAGCGGCAGATGATGCTCGCGCTGCGCGACGAGTTCCTCTTGATCGCCGACGCGCTGATCGGACCGCGCCGCGCGGCGGTCGAACATGCGTTCACGCTGCCCGCGCCGACGCGCGTCGACGCGAGGCTTGCCGACGCGTCCCGCGAAGGCGCGTGGATGGTCGACGGGAAGCGACGAGCCTGGGCCCTCCCGATCGGTCTGCCCGAATGGCGGGCCGAACCATCGACGGGCGAACTGATCGTCCACGACGGCGGACTCACGCTCTCGAGCCGATCCGAGGGTCGAGCCGTGTTCTGCCCGCTGTTCATCGACTTCTCCAAGCACCGCCGCGACCTCGCTCGGACGTGGCGCCGACTCACCGTTGCCGAGGATCGAACGCGGCTCCCGCCCGACCGGGCGGCCGGTTTTCGGGTGCGGATCGGGAAGGAACAGTGGCTGATCTACCGATCGCTCGACAAGCAAGCCTGCCGATCGGTGCTCGGCCAACACCTCTTGCCCGAATTCGTCGTCGGCCGCTTCCCCGGTTCGGGCCAATTGGATGTCCTGATTCAAATCGAAGCCGCCGATGGATGATCTTATCCGCCGATTGGAAGGGAACCTGGGGCGCGTCCGCGCTCGTATCGATAACGCCGCGGGCCGCGCGGGCCGCGACCCGTCGCGCGTTCGGCTCGTCGCGATCACCAAGTACGTGGATCCGCGCGGAGCCCGCGCGCTGGTCGCCGCCGGTTGCCGAGTGCTCGGCGAAAACCGCCCCCAGTCGCTGTGGGAAAAGGCGGACTCGCTGAACGATCTGCCGGTTGAATGGCACCTCGTCGGCCCTTTGCAGCGCAACAAGGTGCGGCGCACGCTTCCCCTCACGGCGTGCGTCCATTCGGTCGACAGCGTTCGGTTGCTCGAGGAAATCAACGCGTGCGCCGAATCGCTCGGCAAGGTCCAGGACGTCTTGTTGGAAGTCAATGTTTCGGGCGATTCGGCCAAACACGGTTTTCATCCGCGGGCATTGGCCGGAATCGTTGGGGAACTTACCCGATTCCCCCGGCTTGCCGCGCGCGGCCTGATGACGATGGCGTCGCTGAACCACCCGGGCGACGCGGCCCGAGTCGATTTCCGCGCGCTCCGCGACCTGAGGGATTTTCTCAATCGGAAACCACCTCCCACCGGACCGCTCGTCGAACTCTCGATGGGCATGAGCGACGATTTTGAGACGGCCGTCGAGGAAGGCGCGACGATGGTTCGAATCGGTTCGGCTCTGTTCGAAGGACTTTCCGGTGGATGAACGGGCAAGCGGGGCGGAAGGCGCGGCGCTCCCCGTGCGAGCGGCGGCCGGCGCCCGATCGAACCAGATCCTCGGCTGGCACGCCGGCGAACTCAAGGTCGCCGTGACGCAGATCGCGGAACGGGGCAAGGCCAATCAGGCCATCATCGAACTGCTCGCCCGGCGGTTGAAACTGCGCCGATCGCAGATCGTCCTTCGCAGCGGGCCGACCGCCTCGCGCAAGGTCTTCCTGGTCCGCGACATCACGTCCGACGATCTCAACGCGCGGATCCAAGCCGCGCTCGACGCATGATCCGGGCCGGGAACACCGGCGAACCGCGCAGCGGGCGCAAGGCCGGGGACCTGCGAAGGCCGAACCGGTTATTCGGAAAAAGCTGGCTGCCCGCGATCGGTCCAGTCGAACAGCAGTATACCGAACGACGGCGCGGCACAGAGAAGGCTGGGGTCGGATCGCGCCCGACGCCCTCCCGTCCGAGCGGCACGCGATGCGCGGGCCCCGCCGGTCGTTCGGGTGCCTGGGAGGGAGACTCCGTGATTGGGAAGCTTGGCACCTTGATCGTCTCCGCGGTCGTTGCCTTCTCGATCGGCGGCACGGCCTCCGTCGGTTGCGGGCAGACGAGCCCGAGCGACCAAGACGCATCGCCGCCGCCCCAGGCGGGACCCATGCTGCGTTCCCTGAAGGACGTGGATCGGCGGATCCAACCACCCGGCGAGGAGTTGCCGCCCGACCAATCGGCCGAGATCCTGGGTGAGTGGAGCGCGCGGGAAGGGCAGGTCGTGATTCCCTATTACTGGGAAGCGCCGGAGATCTGGCACAACCCGCTCTATTTCGACGACGTGCTGCTGGAACGATATGGCCAGACCGCGCCGCCCCGATTGCAGCCGTACGTCTCCGGCGCGCACTTCTTCCTCCAGTTTCCCATTCTGCCCTACAAGGCGACGATCGACCGGCCGTTCGATTGCAAGACGAATCTCGGATACTACCGGCCGGGGAGCCCGGCGCCTTGCGTGGGACGACGCATGCCCCTCCAGGCCGATGCGGCATTGGTTGAAACGGGCGTATGGATCGCCCTCCTCTTTGTCTTGCCGTAGGACAGGACCCTCCATCGAAAGGACTCGGTGGGGATCGAACGCGGCGGTATCGAAGAACGCGAATGGTCCGAACGGACCCGAATGATGGCGAGGTCGAGGGACATGGAAGCGAGGCAGGGACGCGATCGCTCCGAGAACATCCGTCGTTGGACGGCGGGTTGGATCGCTTGTGGGTGGTTCGTGGCGGCCGGCGCCGTCCTGGGCTGCCGTTTGCGATCGGATTGTCGGTTCGGCGATTCGTGGCACGACTATCGAACGCTCGCAACGGAAACCGAGTACCCCGAGGTGACGCGCGAGCCCGACGAGTCGATTCGCGCGACGGCGAGCCCCCACACGCTGCGCAACGTGGACGACGCGGCGACGTGGGACCTGTCGCTCGACGAGGCGATCCAGATCGCGCTCGGCAACAGCCGGGTGATGCGGGACCTGGGCGGCCGCGTCGTCAGCGCGCCGGGCGCCTCGCGAACGATCTTCGATCCGGCCATTCAGGAAACGAGCCCCCTGTCGGGAACCGAGGCGGCGCTCAGCGCTTTCGATGCGCAGCTCAACTCGCGGTTGTTCCTCAACCACAACGAACGAACGTTCAACAACTTCTTCTTCGGCGGCGGCGCCGCCAGTTTCAAGCAGAATGCGGCGAACTTCGAGACCGAGGTATCCAAGCAGTCGGCGGAAGGCACGGCGTTCGCGCTGCGCAACATCACGACCTATGACCGAAACACGTCACCGGTCAACCGGTTTCCGAGCGCGTTTGAAACGATGTTCGAGTCCGAGTTCCGGCATCCTCTGTTGCAGGGAGCCGGCACCGAGTTCAACCGGATCGCGGGCCCCGGGGCGCGCGCGGGCGTCTACAACGGCGTCTTACTCGCCCGCATCAACACCGATGTGGCGATCGCCGACTTCGAGATCGGCGTCCGCGACCTGGTTCGCGACGTCGAACAGACCTATTGGGAGCTCTGTCTCGCGTACCGGGTCCTCGACGCGCAGCGGAGCAATCGGGACGCGGCGCTCCGGATCTGGCGCGTCCTCAAGACCCAGTTGGAGCTTGGAGCCACGGCGCGCTACGACGAATCGCTTGCCCGCGAGCAATACTACTCGGCGGAAGCCGCCGTCGAAGACGCCTTGGACGGCGGTTCCGCGACGGGGCTTGGCGTCTATGGCGTGGAGCGGCGGCTTCGACGATTGCTGGGCCTGCCCGTCGCCGACGGCAAGGTGATTCGGCCGGTCGACGAGCCGAAACTGACCGAGTTCCGATTCGAATGGCGTGATTCGCTCGCCCAGTCCTTCTGGCGCCGCCCCGAGCTGCGGCGGCAACAATGGCAGATCAAACGGCGGGAACTTGAATTGGTCGCCGCGCGGAATTTCCGGCTCGGACGACTCGACCTCGTCGGACTCTACCGATGGCGCGGTTTTGGAGACGACCTGTTCGGGAACCCGAATGTGACGAACGGCAGCGCGATGGCCGACCTGTTCTCGGGCGATTTGCAGGATTGGCAAATGGGCGTCCAATACTCCAATCCGATCGGCAATCGGCTCGGCAATACGGCCGTGCGGAACGCCGAACTGCTGCTCGCCCGGGAGCGGGCCCTGTATCGCGATCAGGAGCTCCTCGTCTCGCACGAGCTGGCCGATGCCTTCGCCGGCCTGGACCGGGCCTACGTCGTCACCAAGTCGAACTACAACCGGCGGATCGCGTCGTACGAACAGGTGCAGGTGAAACAGATCCGGTACGACGGCGGCGCGGAAAAACTCGACTTCCTGCTCGACGCCATACGCCGCGCGACGATCGCCGATATCGCCTACTACCGCGCGCTGACCGATTACAACCTGGCCTTGCTGCAGATCGACGTGGCTCGAGGGACCGTCCTGGTCCAGCGCGGCGTCGAACTCGCCGAAGGCCCCTGGTCGACCGACGCGCACGAGGCGGCCGCCAAAGAGTCGCGTCGTTTCGGACCGTTCCGCATGAGCGAATGCGTCGTCGAGCCGTGTCCGGTCAGCGCGGGTACGATCGAGGACATTCCGCCGGGCTCCGCCGTCGAACCCGGGGCTCCTACGCCGGCGGCCGATCCCTGATACAATGGGCCTCGTGCCCGCCCGCATCAACCGCGCACGGTCCGTGGCGGGCGCTCGTTCGGCCGAGCCGAGCGTCCGCACCGCACCCCTGGCGCAGGAGTTTGGTCGCATGGTCGATATCGTCCCGATGACGCGCGACGCCTACAATCGGAAGAAGGCGGAAGTCGATCGACTCGAGCGCGAAGAGATGCCCAAGATCGCGGAGAAGATCGCGCAGGCGCGCGCCGAGGGCGACCTCAAGGAAAACGCCGAATACCATGCGCAGCGCGAAGCCCAGGGTCTCCTCCAGGCCAAGATCAATCAGATCAAGACCGAGCTGGCGCGGGCCCGCATCGTCGATATGGCCAACGTGCCCCGCGACGAGGTCGCGTTCGGTGCGACGGTCGTCGTCCGCGACCTCGACTATGGCGACGAAGAGGAATTCACGCTCGTCGGAGCGGGCGACGAGGATTACGATTCCGGTCGGTACCTGATCACGAGCCCCATCGGACAGGGATTGCTCGGCAAGAAACAGGGCGACCGGGTCGACATCCCCGTCCCCAAGGGCGTGCTGAAATACGAGATCCTCGCGATCCGTTACGAATCGGGAAGATAGAGCAGGCAGCCGCAATTGCGGCAGGCGGCGAGCCGCGCGAGACGCAATTCGGCGACCATCTGGGATGTCAGCGATTGATTGCACCCGCCGCAAAAGCCGCCGTCGGCGGGGGCGAGCGCGTCCTCGCCTCGAACCTTGCTCAGCCGCAAGTACTCGGGGCGAATGTCGTCGGGCAGGCGCGATTCGGCCTCATGGAGCTGGTCCGTGACGCGGGCCAGCTCGCTTTCAAGGCCGGCCTGTTCCTGGGCGATCCGTTTGCGGTTCTTCTCCAAATCCTCGCGGGTAAGTTGGAGTTGGCGGTCGGCCTGGCCCACCTTGCGTTGGAACGTGTCGATCGCTTCGAGCCCTTCGAGGATCTCGTCTTCGAGCACGAGGTTGGCCTGGCGGTCCGCCGCGATTTGCTCCTTGAGCGTCTGGTATTCGCGATTGGTGGCGCAGGCGTTCAGCTTTCCGTTCAGGTCGGCGATCCGCGCTTCGCGCTGGCGCAGTTGGAGTTGTTTCTGATCGACGGCCACCCGCGCGCGGGTGTGCGATTCCTTGGCCGCCTTCAGCCCTTCGTCACATGCCTTGACGTTCGCCTCGCCCGCGTGCACGGCTTTCGGCCCCTGGGCCAGCCGCTCACGCAGGTCGGTGAGCTGCTTGTGGATCCGGTGCAGATCCCGCAACACTTCCCCCAAACCGGTCATGGACTGGCTTCCCTCCGCGGACGCTCCGATCGATCGGACTCGGCGCACCCAGCCGTATCACCGCCGTGCGACGCGGCGAAAAGCGACCGCCGCGCACTTCCGAATGCCCATCTTCGCCCCTGGGAGGGTCGCTGTCGAGTACGCCTTGGCGCGCCCTCGCCGATTCCCGAGTCGGGCGGCCGCCGCTTCGCGCGCCGCGAACGACTCCAAGAACAAGGAACGAGGCGTCGAGACGGCGCGCCCCGACGCCTCGTTCGTGTCCGACGTTCAACCGGCCACGCCGCGGAGGAATCCTTCGAGCACCCGGCTTCGAACGGGGTTTTGCAGTTTCTTGACCGCTTTCGCCTCGATCTGCCGGACACGCTCGCGCGTCACCTTGAAGATGCGTCCGACCTCCTCGAGCGTGTAGGTGTATCCGTCGCCGAGCCCATACCGGAGGCGGATGATCTCGCGCTCGCGGTACGTCAGCGTCTTCAACAGACCCTCGATCTTCTCGCGGAGGATTTCGTTGCCCGCGTTCCGCACCGGGTTGTCGCTCTTCGAATCCTCAATGAACTCGCCAAACGCGCAGTCCTCGCCCTCGCCGATCGGCCGGTCGAGGCTCACGGGATGGCGGCCGATATCCATGACCCGGCGGACCTCGTCGACATCCATTTCGGCGAGCCTCGCGATCTCGTCCATCGACGGCTCGCGCTTGAGCTCCTGCAGGAGGCGCTTCTGGAGGTTGCGCAGCCGCGACAGCACGTCGATCATGTGGACCGGGATGCGGATCGTGCGAGCCTGATCGGCGATGGCGCGCGTGATCGCCTGCCGGATCCACCAGGTCGCGTACGTCGAGAACTTGAAGCCCCGGCGATACTCGTATTTGTCGACCGCGCGCATGAGGCCCGTATTGCCTTCCTGGATGAGGTCGAGGAAGCTCAGTCCGCGGTTGCGGTACTTCTTGGCGATCGAAACGACGAGTCGCAGGTTGCCGCTCGAGAGCTGCCGTTTGACGATCTCGTAGTCCTGGAACTGCTTCCGAATGGTCTCGCATCGGCGAGCGAGGCTGCGCGGGCTTTCCTGCGTCTTGAGGAACAAGCCGGACAACGCGCGGCGCAGTTCGGTCCTTTCCTGTCCCGCCGTCCGATCGTCGCGGATCGCGTCCAGCCGCGCGAGAACCTCGCGTTTCCGTTCGAGAAACTCGACCAATTGCCTCATCAGCGGTTGCACGCGGCGCGTGCGCAGACTGAGTTCCTCGACGAGATGCAGGCACTTGCGGCGGCACCGCACGAACGCGCGCCGCGCCGCGATCCGCTCGCCGCGCGGCGTCGACTTGCGGACCAGCGTCTCGAAACGACGGCGGTTCTCGTCGAGCAGCCTTTGCAGGGTCGCCAGGTTGTGCGGCATGCGGGCGAGGATCTGCTCCTTCGTCAACCGCTCGGTCAGCGATACCTTGATCGTCCGGTCGAACGGAAGATCGCCCGCATGCACCTTGCTCAGCGTCTCGACGGTCGCCCGCATCGCGAAGTCGCAGGCGAGCACCGAGCGGCGGAACCGCTTCCGGGTGATCTCGACCTTCTTCGCCAATGCGATCTCCTCGGCCCGCGACAACAAGGGAAGCTCGGCCATCTGGCTCAGATACATGCGGATCGGATCGTCGCTCGGCTTCGGCGGCTCGACCGGAAGTCCGGTCGCGTCCGCCTTGTCGCCTTCCGCATTCGGCTCGCGGCTCGCCACGCCCGGAAAGGGCAGAATGGGCGAACGGTCGAGCAGTTCGATGCCGGACTCGTCGAGCGCGGCGAGGAGGTTGTCGAGCTTCTCCGGGCTCACATCCTCGTCGGGCAGATACGCGTTCACCTCGTCGTACGTCAGGAACCCTTGGGCACGGCCTTTCCGGATCAACGAACGAAGGTCCTTCTCCGCATGATGATTCACCGTAAACTCCTTGCGCCTCGTGCGCCGTGTCAAAACCAAACCGCGCCCCCACGCTCCCCCCAGCGGGATTTCAATCCGGCGTGAGCCGCGGCCGTCGACGAACGTCCCCTCCTTGGGCGCGGTGATACCAGGCCATCGGCGAGTCCGATCGATTACCTCCTCGATTCCATGTCCATGCGCGCCGTCCATCCACGCACCGCGCGCGTCGCTTCCGTCTTCCGTCTTCCGTACTCCGTCTTCCGTACTCCGTCTTCCGTACTCCGTCTTCGGGACGGCGTCCTCGTGATTTCCGACTCACGGGCATTTGGTCTGGCGATGGATGGCGAGCAGGGCTTCGAGCTTATCGACCTGATCGTCGCCTTCCTCGGCCGTGCGTTGCAGGTCGGCCAAAATGCCTTCGCCCTCGCGCCGGGCGACGATCCGATCGTAAGCGCGGACCAGCAATGTCAGCCGTTCGCGGGTCGAATGTTCGGTCCTTGCCGCCTTGCGCCGCGCCGTCTCGTCGACGTCGACGAGCACATTCTTGAGGTCGGCGTCCTCGATGTCGGTCATGATCTGCGCGAACGTCAGGGACTCCGTCGCGTGCCAGCGTTCCGCGCACGCTTCGTAGATGCGTCTCGCTTCCTGGGAGGCGACGAGTTCGGAGGGCAGCGTATCGACAAGTTGTCCGATCAGGGCGGGATCGAGCACCAGGATTTCGAGCAACTCGCGGTCGCGGTCGGGCAGGCCGCGCGCGGAGAGGGCGAGGTCGGCGGAATCGCCCGGCGAGGCGGAAGGCCCCGGCCCGCGATCCAAACCCCGCGCGGATCGCTCGGCGGCCGGCGAGCCGGCCGGTGTGGCTCGGCTCCCGCGAATCGCATCGCACCGGGTCGTCAGCGCCGATTCGGAAACGCCGAATCGACGACCCAGCCTCGCGACGATCTGTTGATGCCTCAGCCGCACGGGCGACGCCGGATCGTCGATCGGTTGGAGGGCGAGTGTCGCGAGGATCTCTTCGAGGGCCACATTGGCCCGGTGCGTGTCGCGCGCGAGATCCAGTCCTTCGGTTTCGACGCGGATCTTGTGTTCGATCGCGTCCGGCGCCTCGTCGCACCGCGTACGGAACGCATCGGCGCCGCGATCCCGCAGGAAGTCGCACGGGTCCAATTCGTCCGGCAGCGTGAGGATGCGCAGATCGAGGTTCGCGGCGAGGAAGAGTTTGAGCACGTCGTTCGCGCGCCGCCGCCCCGCCGCGTCCCCGTCCAGCACGAGCGTGACGCGATCGACATACCGTTTCAGGACGCGCAGGTGCCGTTCCCCCAGCGCCGTTCCCAGCACGGCCGCGACCTCCGCGACGCCGTGCTGAACGGCGGCGATCACGTCGGTGTAGCCCTCCATGATCATGATGTGCCGCGACTTGGCGATCGCGTCGCGCGCCAGGTCGAGTCCGTAGAGCTGTTCGCTTTTTGAAAACAGGGGCGTTTCCGGCGAGTTGATATACTTCGCGGCGTTCGCATCGTCGTCGCCCGGAAGCACGCGCCCTCCAAACGCGATCGTACGCCCCTGCGGATCGCGAATCGGAAAGATGACCCGGTTCCGGAACCGGTCGTAGAACGTCCGGGTGCGCTCGCTGACGGCGACGAGCCCCACCGCCTGCAGCACGTCGCGGGCGATCCCGTCCCGGCTCGCCTGCTCGAGGATCCATTGCCAGGTCGGCGGCGAGTAACCGATGCGGAACCGGCGGATATTCGGATCGCTGATCGAACGCGACGCGACGTAGCGTCGAGCCGTTTCCGCTTCGGGCGCGTTCAGGAGGAACTCATGGAAACGGGCCTCGGCCCACGCCGCCGCGCGCAACAACGTCCGTTTGTCCCCTGGCCCCTCCGCCGGTGCTGGACCTCCACCCCGACTCGGCAACTCGATGCCCGCGCGATCGGCGAGCCATTGGAGTGCGTCGCGGAAGTCGATCCCTTCCCGGCGCATGACGAAACTGAAAACATCCCCGCCGATATCGCAAACCCAGCACTTCCAGGACTGGCGTTCCCGGTTCAGACGAAGGCTCGGCCGCGAGTCGTTGTGCCAAGGACAGAGCGCCACGAAGTCGCGGCCCTGACTGCGCAGGTCGAGATACCCGCCGACCAGGTCCACGATATCCGTGGCCTGCCGAACGCGTTCCTTGGCGTCGTGATACGCTCCGAAGGACACCGGCGACTCCTGTGGCAAGAGGCCTGCGGGATGGCAAGACCACGGCCGGAGTGTCACTTCCGTGCAACATGTCCCCTGTGCGTCAGATCGCAAGCCGCCGGTTCTGGGAAACCAGCAGAGCGCGCCTTCCTTAGCACGTGGCCGAATTGTAACCGCCTCCCGCCAACCGGTCAATCTCGTCTCCGACTCGCCTGAGCGAGGCCCGAGGCCATTCCGGCTGATGTCCGTCGACGATCGAGTCGCCCGGTACGCGGAACGGGCGCCGTTCGCCTCCGCGGCGGCGAGGGCTTCGATCGCGCGGCGACGCGCGACGCAATCGGCTCGGCGCGACGCGACGTCCCTTGACGAACGGCGCCGGGCCTCCTCCAATGGTCGAAACTCCACAGTCGCGGCGGAGCCCGTTGTCATGAAGGAACCGGCGAGCGATCGAACGATGGCGGGCCTCGCGTCGCGCAGTCCCGAACTCGCGTCGCGCCGCGACAGCGGTCTGCTCGTCGTCGACATGCAGCAAAAACTGCTCCCCGCCATCCCGCACGCCGATCGCCTCGTTTGGAACATCGGCCGCCTGCTCGACGGCGCCGCGGCGCTCGACGTTCCCGCGCACGGGACCGAACAGTATCCTGCCGGACTCGGCCCGACGGTTCCCCTTCTCGCGGCCCGCCTTCCGAGCCTTTCGGAAAAGCGGCGGTTCAGTTGCTGCGGCTGCGACGCGATGCCTTCCGATTGGCCCGCGCGAGGCATCCACCGGATGATCGTGGCGGGCATCGAGGCCCATGTCTGCGTGCTGCAGACGGTCGCCGACCTGTTGGCCGAAGGGTATCGCGTGTACGTCGTGGCCGACGCGATCGCGTCCCGTTCGCCGCGCGACGCCGAGATCGCCCTGCGGCGCATGGACGCCTACGGCGCATCGCTCGTCACGACCGAGATGATCCTGTTCGAATGGTGCGAGACGGCGGCCGCCCCCGAGTTCAAAACGATCAGCCGGCTCGTGCGGGAGCCGGGGCCCGAACCCAGCCAGGGAGCCTCCGCGTGACCGAACTTCCGCCCCTCGTGAACCCGCCCGTGCGCACGTTGATGGGGCCGGGGCCGAGCGATATCCATCCCCGCGTGCTTGCCGCGCTCGCCCGCCCCACCGTCGGCCATCTCGATCCCTACTATCTGCAATTGATGGACGGCTTGCAGGGCATGCTGCGGTCCGTCTTCCACACCCGGAACCGCATGACGTTCGCCGTGAGCGCGACCGGATCGGCCGGAATGGAAGCGGCGGTCGTGAATCTGGTCGAGCCGGGCGACGCGATGGTGGTCTGCGTGAACGGCGTGTTCGGCGAACGTATGGCCGATGTCGCCGCGCGAGCCGGCGCCGCCGTGACGCGGATCGACAAGCCCTGGGGCGACGTGTTCGAACCCGACGACCTGAAGCCGGTCCTCGAACGCACGCGCCCGAAAGTGGTCGGTATCGTCATGGCCGAGACATCGACCGGCGCCTGGCAGCCGATCGAGGAGATCGCTCGGCTCACCCGCGCCCATGACGGGCTCCTGGTCGTGGACACGGTCACGGCACTCGGCGGCATCCCGGTCGACGTCGATGGTTGGGGAATCGATGTGGCGTACGCCGGTTCCCAAAAATGCCTTGGTTGTCCGCCGGGCCTCGCGCCGATCACGTTCAACGAACGAGCCCTGCAAGCCGTGAATGCGCGGAAGAAGAAGGTCCAAAGCTGGTACCTCGACGTCTCGCTGCTCGCCAGCTACTGGGGACAGGAACGCGTGTACCACCATACGGGCCCGATCAACATGTCGTACGCGCTCCACGAATCGCTCCGCATCGTGCATGAGGAAGGCCTCGACGCGTGCCACGCCCGGCACATGCGGCACCATCGAGCGCTCAAGGCCGGGCTCGCCGCGATCGGAATCGGCTACGCCGCGCGCGAGGGCCACCAGCTTCCGATGCTCAATGCCGTCCGCGTGCCCGACGGTGTGGACGACGCGCGCGTGCGCCGCGGACTGCTCGAACGGTTCGGCATCGAAATCGGCGGAGGGCTCGGCGCGTTCAAAGGCAAGGTATGGCGCGTCGGACTCATGGGCTACACGGCCCGAGCCGCCAACGTGCTGCTGTTCCTCGGAGCCCTCGAACAGCTCCTGCGCGAACAGGCCTATGCGTTCGCTCCCGGGTCGAGCATCGCGGCGGCCAACGATGCCTACCTCTGAGCCGGTCCCGACCGCGCGGTTCCCCCGCCCCCCCTTCGCCGACGCGCGCGGGCCAACCGCGCCTCGCCCCGCTCCCCGCCGCGCGGACACGCGTTCCCCGCCGCATGGCTTGCGTCGCTAGCACGGGCTCGCTAGCATGATCCGAGCGAAGCGTGCGGCGCGCCCGGGCGGGTGCGCCGCGAGCCGCCGGGCGCACAGGAAGTTGTCTATGCTGGTGCTGACGCGGAAGGAAGGCGAGCGGATTCAGATTGGGGACCGGATCACGGTCACGGTCGTTCGAATCGGTCCCCACAGCGTGCGGATCGGCGTCGAGGCGCCGTTGGAAACCGTCGTCATGCGCAAGGAATTGCTCGCGACCGACCCGCCCGAACGGCGACCGGCGTCCGAGCCCCGCCCCGGTGAGACGCGACCGGAGCCCGCACGACCGAGTACCAATGGTCGCTCGGCCGTTTCGCCGCGGTCCGAGGCATTTCCTTCGCGACCCGATCCCCATCGATCGTCCGACGACGATCCGGACGATCGATCTTGGGACGACGGCGTCGCCTGACGCGACCGGTTCGCGTTTCGCTGCCGGCCGCGGGGAAACGGGCCGCGGGGAGGCCTACCGAGTCGGATTGGGTTCGGTGCCGGGCATGGGAGGCGCGTTCGCGGTCCGCAATCCCGTCGAGTTCCGCACGTCGAGCACGAGCGGTTCCTTGCCCGATGGGTCGAACGGCCCGTTTTGCCGGACGAACTCGGCGATCCACTCGACCTTACGCACCGAATCGGGTTCGCCTTGCGGTTCGCTGCCCGGCGCATGGCCCCACAGGACGCGCGACGCGCCGCGGGTCCGCAGTTCATAGGCCGGCATGCCGCCGGACGACGACGGCTCGACGGCGACGATCCGGTAGAGATTCCATGGAGCCCACGCTTTTTCGAGGACCGCGGCGATGCGCGCCGCGCCGACGATCCGTTCGTCGTTCCATACCGTTCCGAGAGGCCCCGACGGCATCGAATAATCGGTTGTGATCTTGGGAAAGCGGTCGAGCAGTCCGCTGTCCCGGTGGAATCGGTCCTCCGGCAGGACGACGCCGTCCGCATCGACCGGTTCGTACGACAGGATCTTGTTGAAAATGACCTCGACGAGCGCGACGGGACGTCGGTATTCGAGTTCCACTTCGACGGCGGCCGGCGCCCGCTTGCGAACGCGGATCACGCGCCGCACCCACGTATGAAGTTCGAAGGCGCGCGCGATCTTCACCGCCGCCTGCTCGTCCAGGACGTTGACCTCGAGCAGACCGCCGTCCCGGATCGCCTCATGCTTGACGCGCGTCGAGGGATCGATCCAGTCGGGTTGTTCGGTGACGATCAGCGATTCCTCGGTCAACCGATGCTCGGGGCGTTCGGCAATCCAATGTCCCCATTGTTTCCAGGCCGCGATCGAGCCGACGGCGACGGCGAGCACGAGTCCCGCGATCCAAAGCCACCCGGCTCCAAACACGCCGCGCGCGAATCCGGGGAACCGGGACAAGGCCCTCGCAAAGCCGCGACCGGAGTTCGAGCCTCCGGTCGATCGTCCTCGTTTTGCGGCGCTCATCGCGGCTACCAGACTTCGAGCGTGGTTTCGAGTTCGATGCCGAGCCGATCGAAGACCGTCTTGCGCAGGATGTCGACCAGTTTCAGGACGTCGCTCGCCGACGCGCCCGGATGGGCGATCAGGAAATTCGGATCGCGATCGGAGACTTCGGCGTTGCCGACCCGCGTTCCTTTCAATCCGGCCTGTTCGATGAGCGACGCGGCGGACGCCCAGCTCGGGTTGGCGAAAACCGCCGCCGCGCACTGGCTCGCAAGGGGCTGCGCGGCCTTCCGCATGATCCACAATTGTTGCATCCGTTGGGTCAACAACGCGGGCTCGCCTCGATCGAGAATGAACTCGGCGCGGAGGATGACGAGGTCGTCGAGATTGCTTGCGCGGTACGAGAACTGGAGTCCGTCGCGGGCATACGTCTTGGTTTCGCCACGGCGCGTCAACGTCACGACGCCGGCCGTCCATTGACCGATGTCGGTTCCCTGGGCATTCGTATTCGATTTGAGTGCGCCCCCGATCGTTCCGGGGATTCCGACGAACGATTCGAGGCCGGCGAGTCCTTCACGTACGGCCGTGGAAACGACATGTCCGAGCCGAGCGCCTCCGCCCGCCGTCACGGTGCGGTCGTTCACCGTTATTTCGGTGAACGCCGGAGCCGTCACGGAGATGACCAGATCCGGAACGCCCTCGTCGCGCACCAGCAGATTCGATCCTCCCCCGAGGATGCGAACCGGTACGCCGTTCGCATCGCACCGGCGCAGCAGTTCCCGCAATTCGTCGGCCGTCGTCGGTTCGGCGAAGTACTCGGCGGGACCTCCCAGCCTGAGCCAGGTATGCGGCGCGAGGGGTTCGTTGGCTCGAACCACATGTTCCAGTCCCTGAAAGATCCGCATGGCGTCATCCATCCCCGGCTCCATCGCATGTCATCCGCGCGATAATATGCCGTTCGTTCGGGAGTGTCAATTGTGTTCACCGGGCCGTGCCGACGCGGTCGACTCCGCGATCGACGCGAACAAGGCCCGTCTTGGGGATTGGGAGGCGGTCGGGTGCGGGCGGAAATCCTCTCCATCGGCGATGAGCTGATCACCGGGCAGCGGCTCGACACGAACAGCGCGTGGCTCAGCGCCCGGCTGCTCGAACTGGGCATCCGCGCGGCGTTCCATACCACGGTCGGCGACGACCTCGACTCGAATGTCGATGCGTTTCGGCTCGCCATGGAACGCGCCGACGTCGTTGTCGCCACCGGAGGGCTCGGCCCGACCGCCGATGATCTCACGCGCGACGCGCTCGCGGCCGCGTGCGACACGGAATTGGACGTCGATCGCGAATCGCTCGACCGGATTACGGCCCTATTCGCGCGGCGAGGGCGGCCGATGCCCGAGCGCAACCGCGTTCAGGCGCTCGTTCCCCGAGGCGCCCGCCCCATCCCCAATCCCAACGGAACGGCGCCCGGAATCGAGTTGTCGCGCGATCGGGCGGGTCGAACTCCCGTTTGGTTGTTCGCGCTGCCGGGCGTGCCGGCCGAGATGATCGAGATGTGGCACGCTTCGGTCGCGCCGCGCCTTCAAAGCGAGTTCCCGCGCCCGCGCGTCTGGAAACACCATGTCGTCAAGTGCTTTGGCGCGGGCGAGAGCGAACTGGAGGCGAGGCTGCCCGATCTGATCCGACGCGGTCGGAGGCCCGAGGTGGGGATCACGGTGAGCCAGGCGACCATTTCCCTGCGGATCCAGGCGGAAGGAACCGACGAAGGCGAATGCGACGCGTTGATCGCCGAGACCCGCGCCGCGATCGATGCCTGTTTGGGAACGCTGGTCTTCGGAACCGGGGACGACGAATTGCAGCACGCCGTCGCGTGCCTCCTTCAGGAACGGAGGTATTCGCTCGCCGTCCATGAGTCGGGGACGCAAGGTCGCATCGCCTCATGGTTCGCGGAAGCCGGCGCCCCGTCCGTGTGGCGCGGCGCGATCGTCGAACCCGACTCGCCGGGCGAAGCAGACCCGGGTCGACCGGATGCGGAATCCGAACGGGTCATCGAGCGGGCCCGTCGCTGCCGCGATGCGTTCGGCGCGGATATCGGGCTTGCCGTCGGGCCATGGCCCGCGAACCGTTCATCGAGCGATGGGGCGCGCATCGTGTTCGCGGTCGCCGCGCGCGACGGCGCATTCTCTCAAACCGCCTCCGTCGCCGGACATCCCGATCTCGTGCGCACGCGCGCCGCGAAGCAGGCGCTGAACGGCCTCCGGTTGTGGCTCCTGCGCGAAACCACGTCCACACGCGGATAACCGGCCAACGCCCGGCGCCAAGGACACGATACCGCGGAATCCCTCGGGCGACCTCAGCGGGACGGCGACCAGCCCGAAGCCGAGTCGCTCGGCGCGCTGGAGTCGGTAGGGGATCGAGGCGTTGGAGGAGCGGCGACCTTGAGGTACGCGTCGATCCATGCCTTTCCGCGGTCCGCTTCCTCGATGTTCCCCGCGGACCGATGGATGTTGACGATCCAATTGCGGACGGGAACGGCTGTCGGATCGCGTTGCAGGGCCTCTTGCGCCGATGCGATGGCCTCGGGGACGCGGTCAAGCACTTGTAGAGCGCGGGCCCGCATGAAATGAGGCTCGGGAAGATCGGGGTTCGCCGCGATCATTCGATCGGCGTATTCCAGAAACGCGCGCGGGTCCCCGTTCGCCGCCGACAGGAGGGCCAGCGCGCGCAGGCTCGGTCCCCGGTCGGGTTGCAACGCGACGGCCCGCTGCCAACACGCGATCCCCCGCTCGGTGTCCTGAACCACCATGTAACAGGCCGCCAACGGATCGAGGACGGCGATGTCGTCGCCCGTGGCCGCCGCGCCGACCGGGTCCAGTTCCCGGATCGCGAACCGCGCCAACTCGATGCTCCCCGTGGCGACCGCCTCGGTGGCCATGGCCACTCCCCGTGCTCGCCGCAGATCCGTTTCGCTCACCGATCCCCCGTCGATTCCGAATACGGCGAACCGTTCCCGCAGCGAGACCGGCGGAAGCGGTTTCGACGGTCGATTTCGAAAATCGCGGAAGATCCGATGGTCGCTGATCGCCGTGTGGGGAATGAAGCTCGAGATCTCGGAGGGCATATGGCACGCGACGCACGAGCCGGACGCGGGAGGCGCCTGTCGCGTCTCCTCGGCGACGCTGCAACCTCGATCGGCGTGGCATTGGAGGCATCGTTCGCGGTAGTAGACCGCGCGCTGTTCGGCGGAAGGCCGTTCGTGCGGATTGTGGCAACTGATGCATCCCAGCCGGCCGTCGCTCTCCCGGAAACAGCGGCTCATCATCATCTGCAGGACGATCGACTGGTCGCCCTCGGGCGTATCCGGACGCGTGGAGCCCCGGTCGTAGACGATCAGCCGGTTCTCGTCGAGCCGCTGGCCGGGGCGGAAATCGTAGAGGTCTCGACCGAGCAGGGGAAGGGTCACTTTGGCTTTCAAATGGCACTGCCAGCAGACGGCGCCGCGGCGTTCGGGCGCGAGGTCGCCGATCTTCACCATCGGGTCGTCGGGGATCCCCTTCAAACGACGCGCGACATGCTCGCCGCCCGGGCCGTGGCACCGTTCACAGCCCACAAAAAGTTCGAGAAACGGCGGATCGACGAACTGGCCCGTATTCGCGCCCCACGATTCCATGCGGCCCGCGTGGCAGTACAGCCAGCCTTCGAGCAGTTGGTATTGGAATCGGCTATGGGTCCACGGCTTGTATCCGGGCGAAAGGCCCCATGACTGCGACTGCGTGTACCACGAGATGGGCGATTGATAGAGTCGGCCCTCGCGGTTGATCACATATCCGCGCCCCCGTACGCCCGACCCGATGGCGAACATGACGCGCGCGGAATCATCGTACAACACCCCACCCCGCTCGTCGCGCACCCGTTCGTGATGCACGACCTTTCCGTCAACCTGTTCCATGAAATAGTCTCGCCCGTCCGCCGTTTCGAACCGCGTGTCGGCGAAGTTCTCGATCGGCGTCGCGTTCTCGATTCGGCACATCGACCGACCCATTCCGTGCGTCGTCGTGTACGTATCGTATTGCCGCGGGTGGCAATCGCGGCAGGCCTGGCTGCCGAGGTAGTCGCCGTCCGGACGAGCGATCCGTTCCCGGCGCGCGACCGGCGCGCTGCGAACGGGCGGCTCCCCGTTGTTCGGGCGCTTCAGGGAATGCCAGACGCCCGCCCCGACCAGCGCCGCCGCAACGATCGCCAACGTCCAATTCAATCCGCGCACGGGATGCTCCATTCCAAGGGTACTCGGTATTTTGCCGTAAGATCGTCTCCATGACGATAGACGCGCGCGGAGGATTCCCGGGCCCGCGGGTCGATTCGAGTCTGGGTCGGGTACGCGTACGCGCTCGGCGGCGCGGACGGCGCCTGTGAACGGCCGGACCTGTTCGCTTCTCGGGCCATTGGCCTCGCGGAATTCGATCGGTCGTTCGTGAATCGAGTTGACGGGCGCGGGGGGATCCCGCTAGAGTGATGAAGTCCCGGAAGAGCACGACCGAAACGGCCCGTGGATTGTGGTCCGGTCATCGCACTTGCCATCCGCGGGCCGCGTTTGCGGGAGGAGGACTAGCAATGACGGTTCGTGAGTCCGACACGAGCGGACTGGCGTCGGGGTGTTATCAGGAATTGCGGACGCAGCTCGATCGCCTTGGCAACTGTGTTGCGACGACGCGAAGCGATCCCGAAGAGATTTTGTTCGCGCTTCGCAAACTGCAGCGCGCGATGATCGTCCGATTCGCGCGGGAGCTCGCCTGGCATCAGTCGCGTGTCGGTCAATGTCCGTGGCTGGAGCCGGATGTCCGGAAGCTTGAATCCCGCCACGATCGGCTCATGGCCGAAGTCGCGTCGATCCAGGCAAGCAGCGATCGCCATCCGCTCCATGTCTGCACGCGGGTCGCGGACCTCGCCGAGCGACTCATGGAGCATGAGACGGCCGAACGGCGGCTTTACGACGCGTTGGCGAGCGCCGAAACGGTCAACGCCCTCTGAACCGTCGAGACCCGCGCCGGACGGTGTTGTCGCCGGACGGTGTTGTCGCCGGACGGTGTTGTCGCCGGACGGTGTTGTCGCCGGACGGTGTTGTCGCCGGACGGTGTTGTCGCCGGACGGTGTTGTCGCCGGACGGTGTTGGGGGTGACTTGGGCGTCGGGACGGGGTTGGCGGGGCCCGCCGGGCCCGAGCGCGCGTCATTCGATCGACGGTCGATCGCCGACAACGATGGCGAGCTCGATTTCGTCACCGTCGCGCAGCAACCGCAACGTCGCGCCGGTGCCGATCTGAGTTCCGGCGACGAGCCGGCTGAGTGTCGATGGATTGGTGATTTCCTCGCCGTTCCATCCGACGATGACGTCACCGGCTCGAACGCCCGCGTCGCGAGCGGGCGAGTTGCCGTCGATTTCAACGACATGGGTGACGAGCACGCCGTGCGGGTGGGCCATCCGGAGGCGGTCGGCCAGCGCATCGGACACATCGTCCATCTGAACGCCGAGCCAACCTCGGGCGACTCGGCCGTCGCGCACGAGTCGTTCGAAGACGTCGCGGGCGACATGGCTGGGTACCGCGAAGCTGACACCTTGATACGCTTCGCCGACGATGGCCGTATTGATTCCGATGACGCGGCCTTGTTCGTCGACGAGCGGACCTCCACTGTTTCCCGGATTGACGGCGGCGTCGGTTTGGAGGAAATCCTGATAGGGAGTTCCCGCGATGCCGCCGCGGTGCTTGGCGCTCAGGATGCCGAGCGTGACCGTGCGTTGTAGGCCGAACGGGCTTCCGGCGGCCCAGACGAGCGAGCCGACGTCGATACGGTGGCTATCACCCCAGGATGCCGCCGTCAATCGATCGGCGTCGACCTTGAGCACGGCGAGGTCGGAGGGTCCGTCGTAGCCGACGAGCTGCGCGCCGACGCGCCGGCCGTCACTGAGCCCCACTCGAATTTCGCTCGCGCCGCGCACGACATGGTAGTTCGTCAGAATGAAGCCCGACGCATCGACGATGACGCCGGACCCTTGTCCGGACCGATCGTGTTCGGGATGCCCAAAAAAGACGGACGGTTCGGTCGCCACTTCCGCCGTCGCCGTTTCCACGTTGATATGCACGACGCTCGGACCGATCCGTTTGCTGACGCGCTGACCGGCGTTGGAGATCTCGGCGGTCGGATCGGAAACGAGCGCGGCGCCGGCGGCCTCGTATTCCGCCCGTTCGCGCCCCCGCGTGATCGCGTATTGGATCTCCTCGGCGAACCACGGCACAAAATACCGCACGCCGACCATCAGCAATACGACGGCCGCCATCCAGAGGAACCGGGGAAGCGGTTCGGAGGATTGCGCGCGAGCCGGCCCGATGTGTGTCGCCGCCGGAGCGCCGACACGCGTCGCGGCGACGCGGTCGGTATCGAGCGGACCGTCGATCGGAACGGGTACCGCCGCCTGATGATCGGCGGGCGGTGGAGGAACCGGGGATCCCGTGGGTGCGCGCATGATCGGATGCTTCACCGGAGAAAAGAACCGATGTCCCGAACGATCCTCGGCAACGGATGCGCGGCGGGACGGGCCCGCCGAACGAACCTCGCGATCCTCCTTCATCGGAACGCCCTTCTTTATACCGGGACGGGTACCATTCGTCAAAGAACTCGGCCGGAAGACGCGAGCCGAGCGGGTGGATCGTTCGGGTTTCGGGCGGCCTGGCAGGGCTGATACGTTCTATGGTAATCGCCGCGGGAAACGCGGCAAATCGGCCGGGCGCGGCCGGAACAACCGGCGTCCTCGTCCCATTTCACCGGGGCCTGGGATTGAGCCCACAACGAACGGCGACGGCCCGGGGAGATAGGCGGCCGACTTCGCCGCGCTACCCCACTCGCCGCTCTTCGCGAAATCGAAGACAATGCGCCGCGTCGAAGGGAGGTGCCATGGAACCATTCCACGGAACGACCATCCTGTCGGTTCGGCGCGGCGGTCGCGTCGCGATGGGGGGGGACGGGCAGGTCACGCTCGGTTCGGCCATCATGAAGGCCGACGCGGTCAAGATCCGAAGGCTGGCCGGCGGCGAGGTCCTTTGCGGATTCGCGGGAGCGAGCGCGGATGCGTTCGCACTGCTCGAGCGGTTCGAGGCGAAACTGAAGGATTACCCGGCGAACGTGCCCCGAGCGGCGACGGAGCTCGCCAAGGAGTGGCGGACGGACCGCGCTCTGCGGCGTCTCGAGGCCTTGCTCGCCGTCGCCGACGCGCGGTGTTCGCTGCTGGTCAGCGGTACCGGGGACGTGATCCAGCCGTCCGATGGGGTCATCGGAATCGGGTCGGGAGGCCACTACGCGGTCGCCGCCGCGCGCGGTCTGCTCGCCCACTCGTCACTCGCCGCCGCCGAATTGGTGCGCGCTTCGCTTGAAATCGCGGCCGGCATCGATATCTACACGAATATGCAGATCATGGTGGAGGAACTCGTTTGTCCGCATTGAAACGCCGCGAATCGGAAGCCGAGGAATCCTCGATCGATTTTACGTGGACGCCGACCCGGATCGTCGCCGAACTGGACCGGCATATCGTCGGGCAGCACGACGCCAAACGGGCGGTCGCGATCGCCGTCCGAAACCGATGGCGCCGCCAACAGCTCCCCGAGCCGATGCGGCTCGAAGTCACGCCCAAGAACATCCTCATGATCGGACCCACGGGAGTCGGGAAAACCGAGATCGCGCGCCGCCTCGCGCGGATGACCGGCGCTCCGTTTCTGAAAGTCGAGGCATCCAAATACACCGAGGTCGGCTACTACGGGCGCGACGTCGAGAGCATGATCCGCGACCTTGTGGAGAACGCGGTCAATCTGGTCCGCCAACGCGAACGCGCATCGGTCGAGACCGAAGCGCGCGAACGGGCGGAGACCCGACTCTTGGACCTGCTCGGCCCACCCCCCCCGATCGACGATGATGAGGAGACCGACTCGCGCGCGGGGCGCGAGCGCGCCCGCGAGAAGATGCGGGCGATGCTCGCCGCCGGCGAATTGGAGGATCGGCGCGTCGAACTCGCCATCGAACAAAAAGCGACGCCGCTCATGGTCGGCGGGGTCGGCGTCGAACAGATGGACGTCGATCTCCAAGGCATGCTCGAAAAAATCCTGCCCCGCAACACCGTGCGGCGGGAATTGACGGTCCGCGAAGCCCGCGACTTCCTCTTCAATCAGGAATGCGACGCGCTCCTCGACCCCGCCAAGATCCATGGCCAGGCCGTGGCGCTCACCGAGAATTCCGGAATCGTGTTCATCGACGAGATCGACAAGGTCGTCGCGAGCGAGTCGCGCGGCGCCGACGTTTCACGCCAGGGCGTGCAGCGCGACCTGCTGCCGATCGTCGAGGGAACCGCGGTCAACACGCGCTATGGGCATGTCCGCACCGACTACATCCTCTTCATCGCGGCGGGCGCGTTCCATCGGAATCGCCCAAGCGATCTCATGCCCGAACTCCAAGGACGGTTCCCGATCCGCGTCGAACTCAAAGACCTCGATCAGGATGATTTCGTCCGCATCCTCCGGGAACCCAGCAGCTCCTTGACTCGCCAATACGCCGCGCTGATCGGCACCGAGAATGTCCAGATCGAGTTCGCTTCCGACGGCATCGAATCGATCGCGGCGTTCGCCTTCCGCGTCAATCAGACCACGCAGAACATCGGTGCCCGACGGCTCGCGACCATCCTCGAACGGCTTCTCGACGAGATCAGTTTTCAAGCGCCCGAACGGAAGGGCCAGACATATCTGATCGACGCCGATTATGTCCAACGGCGTCTCCAGACGTTCGTCGACGACCAGGACCTGAGCCGATTCATCTTGTGAATCGAGTGTTCAGGACGTCGAGCCTGGGGACGCATCGCTCGATGCGTTGCCCGTCGGGCGGTGGGCCGAGGATTCCGGTTGGCTTCGAAGGCGTTCCGCCAACCCAAGGACGACGCCGCGCGACACCCGATCGTGGGCTCGGACCGTGAACCGGCGACGGTCATCCGCGCCGAGGATTTCGATCCGAATCTCGAGAAGGGGCGGAACGAGGAAGTGTGCGAACCGGTCCGCCCATTCGATCAGCGTCCAACCCGAACTCGACGTCCATTCCTCGACGCCCAGTTCATGCCACGCGTCGTCGTCGGAGACCCGGTAGGCATCGAGATGATGGATGGGTACTCGGCCCAGGTAGTGCCGGCAGAGCACGAACGTCGGGCTCGCGACCGACCGGGGCGGAACCCCCGACGACTCGGCAAGTGCCCGGACGAACCGCGTCTTTCCCGAGCCCAGGGGACCGATCAGCGCCACGGTGATGCGCGGAGGCAAGCGACCGGCGATGCGTCGAGCCAGGTCCTCGGTTCCGACCTCGCCCACGACCGTCTCGATGTATTCGACGCTGGCCAACGTCAAGTTCCATGCCGATAGCCGACGGGTTCGAGCGGGCGGCGCGTGCCGTCGGGATCTTCGAGCCACAGGCCGGGTTCCGGGACAAAACGGCCGACGACGACAAGCGGCGTTTCCGGTGTCGCTTCCGCGACCAGCCTCGCGACTTCGCTCGGCGGAACGGCGAACAGCAATTCAAAATCCTCTCCGTCGCCCAAGGCGTGCCACAACGGATCGCGCCCGCTGATCGTCGATTCGGACACCGCGTCGCCGTGGATCGGTATCTGTTTGGCTTCGAGCAGGGCGCCGCAACCGCTCGCTTTCGCGACGCGCCACAGATCGAGGGCCAATCCGTCGCTGATGTCGCACCCCGCGTGCAACGTGAATCCGGCGCGGAGGCGGATTGCCGTCTCGATGCGGGGGACGAAGTCGAGATGCCTTCCCCGGAGACTTCCCCCCAACGGCCCCGTCACGACGATCGCATCGCCCGGATGCGCGCCCGACCGCGTCAGCGCCCTACCTTTGCCGCACCGGCCGACGACCGTCACGTCAATGACCGCCGGCCCACGCCAGCAGTTCGTATCGCCCCCGGCGATTTCGCATCCGAACCGCCGGGCCAAGGGCAGCATGCCCCCGAGGAGGCCCCGAGCCAACTCGGCCGCGTTGTCGTTCGGAAGCGCGGCCGAAACGAAAGCCGCGACCGGCTCGGCCGCCATCGCCGCAATGTCACTCAGGCTCACGGCGAGACACTTCCGCCCCACACGCTCCGCAGCCTGTTCGGACAGCTTGAAATGCGTCCCATCCATCAACATGTCGGTCGTCACGACCCATTCCTGATTGGAACCGGCGTCGAGCACCGCCGCGTCGTCGCCGATGCCGATCCGCACGGCGGGATGGCGCGGAGCGGGAATCTGTCGGGTGAGCCAATCGATGAATTCGAGTTCCATGGCCGATCACGGCCCTATTCGCTCGACCCGAACGACACGCGCAGATGGCCGTACAGCGTCTCCTCGCCCCGCAGGACGTAGAACTTGACGGGCTGCGAACTGCGGAATTCCGGATCCTTGATGATATAGGCGACGTGATCGAGCGTGGTCGTTTCCCATTTGTGGATGCCCACCAGGACATCGCCGCGGCGCACGCCCCGCTGAGCCGCCGGTCCGTCCGCCCGAACCGAGACGACACGCAGGCCCCCACGATACCGCGATTCGCCGGCTCCGACAATCGCCGCCGGATCCACGGCGGCCAACTTCAACCCAAGCAGGGACCACACGAGCGACTCGACCGATCCGTTCTCCCGCGCGGTCGTCGCGGTCTTCGCCAAGTCGCACGACGTCGCCTTCCCGTTCCGCTCGACTTCGACCGCCATCGACTCACCCAGTTTCGCGTCAATCCAGGCCCGCTCCCAATCCAGCGTGCGGGCGATGTGCATCCCGCCCACGCTCGTCACCACGTCACCGGGCTGCAGCCGCGAAGCGGTCGCGGGGGATTCCGTATCCACGTGCGTAACGACGAACCGGCTGACCCGGTCCGCGATCCGCGTTTCACCCCGCACGCCGAGCGAACCGGCACGCTCGGACGCGATCAGTCGCGCCGCGATCTCCGTGGCTTCGTCGATCGGCAGCGCGAACCCGATTCCCTGAGCGCCGACCCGTACGGCCACATTGATCCCGATCATCTCTCCGTCGATGTTCAGGAGCGGCCCACCCGAGTTCCCCGGATTGATGCTCGCGTCGGTTTGGATCAGGTCCGGATAGTGTTGCTCCTCGCTGACCTGCACCGAGCGATGGAGCGCGCTGATGATCCCGCGCGTCACCGTGTGCATATATCCGTACGCGTTCCCGACCGCGATCACTTCCTCACCCGGCATCAGGTCGGATGACGTTCCGATCCGGATGACGGGCAGAGGATCGGTCGCGGGGATCTTGATCACGGCCAAGTCGGTCTTCACGTCGTTGGCGACGAGCGTCGCGGTCAGCGTGCGCTCGTCGGCGAGCGTCACTTTGATCTGACTGACACCGTCGATCACGTGGTAGTTCGTGAGGACATAACCCCGCTCATCGATGAGAATCCCCGTCCCCATGCCGTTGACCTGGGGCGCCGGACCGGTGGACGCGCCGGCTTGCCGAGGATCGACGCGAACCGACTTGCGACCGTGGATATTGACGACCGATTCCTTGGCCTGCTCGACCGCTTTCACGATCGCCGTGCGGCGCAGGGCGGAAATTTCCGCCGATTCCAATCGTCGACCGCCGATCCCGAACAAGCCGTTCGCCAGTAGCAATCCAAAGGCGACGGATCGAAATCGCTTGGGCATGAGCGGCTCATCAGCGCGGGTGTTCACGAATTCGGCGGCCCACTCCCGATGAACGGGTACGGCCGGCGCGGCAACGTACGGCGATCACGTCCCCTCACAACATCGGCCCATCGCGCCGCGCCCCTTCAAACGCCGCGCGCCGCACCACAAAGTACGATGCAATCCCCCCATTTTTTTCGGAACGGGGCCGACGGTTGTGCCGTCGAGCCCGCCGAGCGAAACAAATGGGGCCCAAAGGCATCGATTGGGGTCTTGAACGAAAACGGGGCGGATCGTTACGGGCGGCACCCGTCGAATCGTTCAAGTTCGACCGGGTCTCCGGCCGAAATACGAGGGAGCCGGGGGGCCGTCGAAGGATCGTGCCATGCTCCGCGCCGCCCGAGCTCGATACGCCGCCCTGGCCAGCGTGGCGTTTTTCCTTCCGTTCCAGGCCGGTTGCCAAATCGTCGTGCCGTCGGTCCGAAACGACGGGCCGGTGCCCGCCGCGTGCGGCGCCCCCGCCGACTCATGGGAAACGGAAGCGCCGGAACAGGGCCATCCGCTGCCCGTCATGCCCCACGCCAAGTTCCATCCGGTGCCGACGCGACCCGTATTCGAATCGGCGTTCGAGTCCTGTCGGACCTCCGTGTCGGAAGGGAGCGGGGCACCCACCGAGCCGCCGACTCCACAAAGGACGCGACCGTCGGCGAAGGAGGGCGCGGAGCCCGAGGCCATCCACGTTCCGCCGTCGCCCAAGCCGCTCGACCAACCCGACTCGCCCCTTCGAGAGACGGGTGTTTCCGCGGAACACGCGCCGCCTCGCTCCTACCCGGTGTTGATCCCGCCGCGATCGGACACCCCGTCCGATCCGGCCTCGCCCGCCGGGGGGCTGTTGCGATCCTCGCACTCCGAGCCGGTCCGGCGCGCGGCGTCGATCCGCTGGGTCGATCCCGGTTGAATGGCGACGATCCGCAACAACTGCAGTCCGAGAAAAAGGCCCAGCGGATAGACGGGCCATAGGCGAAGCCAAAGGGGAACCCTCGACGATTCGGCCTCGCCGGGTTCGACCGTTCCGTCGAACCCGCGGCTGAGGGTCTCGGCCCGTTGCCGTTCCCGCCACCGCGCGAACTCCGACGGATAACGCAACCCCTCGACGATCGCTCCCACGACCAACATGACAAGGGCCACGGTCAGCAAGAGGCAACTGCCCATCGCCATGACGCCCTTGAACGTCCCCTCCTCCGAATGCCGCTCGTTCAGAATGTCGACCGTTCGCGCCCGACGAACCGACCGCTCGATCGCCTCGGCCACTTCGGTCGCGCGGGCGCCGTCCAACCACGTCGCGTTGGGACGGAGGAGAATCCGCGCGATCGGGCCGGTTTCGGAAACGGAATCTCTTGCGACACGGCCCGAGACCAATGACTCGCCCTCGACGGACAGGAAATCGGCGGCGTCAACCGCGACCTGAGGGGGCTCCGTCGCGCCCAGCGCGCGTTCGTGCACGGTCCACGGCCGATCGATGGCCCGCTGAGCGACCACGAGCGAGCCGGCCGGTCCCGCCGCTTCGATCCGAACGCGGTTCTCCGATGTCTCGGACGCCATCGACCAGCGCACCAGGACGCCGGCATGCGATTCGATCTGAGCACTGAGTTGGAACGAGCCTCCCGTCAAGGCGCCGCCCAAGGCATTGACGCGCGACGCGTCGCCGAGCAGCCATCGGACCAGCAGCATGTCCCGAGCCAGTTGCCGCCGCACGCCGGAAGGCGTCCGTTCGTCGATCCGCCGCTCGATCACCACATGCCGCGCCTCGTTCGGATCGCGCGACGCACTCGGCGCGAGCCATGCGCGCAGGCGGCCGATCGCCCGTTCGTTCAGGTCATCGTGCACGATCCCGAGCGAGGCGTCCCCGTCGCCTCGAATCATGTCGATCTCGAATGCGACCATCGACTCGCACGCGGGCTGGACGGCAAGGAGGGGAAGGCGGGTCGCGGCGAGCTTGCGCCATTGGTCGGCCCGTCGCTCGACCGCCGGGCGTTCATCGGGCTCCGCCGCGAAAACCACGCATTCGACAAGCGATTCGTGCAGCAGGGCTTCCCAATCGTCGCGCTGCGGGATCGGCCCGACCCGGTCCCGCAACGGCTCCGCGAAGGCGGGCGGCACGTCGTAGGCGACCCGGCACCGGCCGCATCCCGTGCGGGTCGTCGCGTCGACCCATCGGAGCGTCGCATCGTCAACGCCGATCAGCGCGTAGTTCATCCGATCGACTGTAGATCAGAGTCGGCGGATATGGAACCCGCCGTCCACGTGGAAGCACTGCCCGGTGCAGAAGTCGAAATCGTCGCCGACGAGGACCGCGACGACTTTCGCCACGTCCTCGGGCGTTCCCCATCGACGGATCGGCGTGAGTCCCTCGGCGATCCGCCGATCGTAGGCCTCGCGGACCGGCGCCGTCATGTCGCTCGCGATGACTCCCGGGCAGACTTCGTGGACGCGAATCGGGAACTCGGCGAGCCGATCGGCGAAGAGGCGCGTCATCATGCCCATCGCGGCCTTCGCCATGCAGTAGTCCGCGCGGTTCGTCGACGCGGCATAGGACGAGATCGACGAGATGTTCACGATGGTGCCGCGCGTCGACGTGCCCCGTCGGATCGAGTCGATCATCGCGACGGCGGCGGCCTGGGATAGAAAAAACGGGCCTTTCAGATTGGTGCCGAAGACCTGTTCCCAGCTTTCGTCGGTCGCTTCCAACACGTCGCGTCGCCCGACCGACGTGATCCCGGCGTTGTTGACGAGCACGTCGATGCGGCCGAACGACGCGAGCGACGCGCCGACGAGCGTATCGCGGTCTCGCCGATCGGAAACGTCGGCTCGCACGGCGACCGCCGATCCGCCGCGCGCGGCGATCGACGCGACGACTTCGTTCGCCTCGTCCGAGCGGCTTCGATAATTCACGACGACGTCGTGCCCGGCGTCGGCGAGCCGTTCGGCGATGCCGCGACCGATTCCGCGGGAAGACCCGGTGACGATGGCGACCGGACGGCGCGACGCCATGCGAGAAGACCTCCGTTCCATCGAAAAAACCGGCTGGGCCGCGATGGCCCAGCCGGTTCGTATTCCCTGGCGTCGGAGCGGTCCGAAGACCGCTCCGACGCGCAGTCAAAAGCCCCGCCGTGAAGCGCTTGCCGAAGCGGTTGACCCAGTAACCGCCGACTCGGCAAGCCAATCGCTTCAACCCAGGAGGGAGGGCAGCGCCGGATTCCCGCAAACCCGGCGCTGACGACGGAACTTCCTTGTGGTCTGTCTTGATGCGGGGCGTGTAAATACCGGGATTGGTCCACGCGCACAAGGCCAAATCGACTCAAAAACCCGGGAACATCTTGAGGATGATCGGTTCGTCGTCGGAGTCGGCCTTCGAACGATCCCCGGGGCCCTCGTCGGGCGGCGCGCCGCCGAGCAGCCAACGGCGAGCTTCCTCGGCATCATCGAACGGCATCGTCCGTCCGCGCGCCGTTTGTCCCTGGCGTTCTCCCTTTCCGGCGATCAGCACGGTATCGCCCGGGCGCGCCATGTCGAGCGCGTGACGGATCGCTCGGCGCCGATCCGGTATGAAATGCGCCCGCGCTGGCCGCTGATACCCGTCCAGGACGTCGTCGTGGATGCGTACAACGGGCACATCCTCCGGGTCGTTGCTCGTGATGATCCCGTAGTCCGCGTGCCGTTCCACGGTTCTTCCCAACAGCGATCGTTCGGCGCGCGGCGTCCGGGCCGTCGGACCGTACACGCAGATGACGCGACCACGGGTCACGGGCCGCAAGACGCCGATCGCGCGCTCCAATCTCCCCACCGTCGCCCCGCCGTCGATGAAGACGGAGAACGGCTGGCCGCACTCGACGCGTTCCAGCCGCCCGGGCACCGATCGCACCGATTCGAGTCCGCGGACAACCGTGGTCGCTTCGATGCCGAGCGCGAGGCCGGCCGCCGCGGCGGCGAGGCAGTTCATGACGTGATGATCGCCGAGACAGGTCGTCCGTATGGGAAGGGTCTCCGCGCCGGCCGACAACAAGAACGTCTGCTCGCTCACGTGGCGTTCGATGACGGTTGCGAAAAGATGGCTATCCGACTCCATGCCGATCCTCAACGCGGGCCCCGGCAGTTCGTCGCACATGCGATCCGAAAGGGGATCGTCGCCGTTGAGCACAACCAATCCGTCGGGCTTGAGCTGGCCGAGCCAGCGGTGGAGCGCGCCGCGAAACCGCCGTTCGTCGCATCGCCAGGAACTGTCTCCGCGCCCGACGTTCGTCACGATGGCCGCGTCGAGCGCGATGCCCGACGTGCGGCGTTCGGCGAGCGACCGGCCGTCGACTTCCAGGACGGCCGCCTGACAACCGGCCGCCTCCATGTCGGCGAGCCGTCGCGCGAATTCCGGAGCGCTCCAATCATGGCACGCGCCGCCCCACGGCTCGACTCCATCGCTCGAACCCAACGACGTGGCCCAGCCGCTACGTCCTCCCGCGGCGCGGAAAATGGCGGCCAGCAACAGCGCGGTGGTCGTCTTGCCGCTCGTTCCCGCCACGCCCACCGTGCAGAGCCGATGGGAGGGACGCGAGACGACGTGCTGGCAGAGTTTGCCGAGCGCGTCGCGCGTGTCCTCGACCAGATAGAGCGGTACGTTCACCGGAAGCAAGCGTTCCGCGACGATGGCCGAAGCGCCCCGATCCACGGCCAGCGCCGCATCGAAGTGCCCGTCCCCGTGGCCGTCGACGATCGGAACAAAAATGTCGCCCGGACGAACGCGGCGGGCATCCCATGTACAACTGGCGAGCCGTACGTCGGGCCCATTGCAAAGACGCGCTTCGGGCAAAACGGCGGATACGCGCAGATCCGCCGCGCATCGCATGCGCACCATTCCCTCGGCCTCCATGCCTCGGACGTTGCTCCATCGACCCGGTACGGCTCCCTGCCGACTTGCGCGCGACGCGGTACGTCCCTTCACCGCCCGCGCGTTTCCCGCGAATCGAACATGCGACCCGCGGACACGCCGATTGGCAAGCGATTCTCAGGTTTTGGACGTCCCTGTCAAGTCGGATCTCGAAAGGCCCCTCCAACCTGGACACGAGCCGTGAAGATGCCCAGAATGGGCAAACCGCCGGGAGCGGCGCGCCGTTCGAGGGTTTGCGTGGTTCTTGGGGAGGCGACCGATCGTGGCGAACGAGGATTTTGATATCGACCGCCTCGCGCGTTACCTTCACATCTCCGCGTCCCAGGTCCACCGGATGGCGGAACGAGGCCACCTACCCGCGCGGCGCATCGCCGGGCAATGGCGTTTCGCGCCGGGCGAAATCCACCATTGGCTCGAGGAACGGATCGGCATCGGCGACGAAGGAGAGCTCGCCGACATGGAGGGCGCGCTCGACCGCCACCACGGCGTCGAGGACGCGGTCGATCTGGTCGCCATGATGCCCGTCGAGGCGATCGACGCGAGCCTGCCGGCGAAGACGCGTGGAGCGGTCATTCTTGCGATGGCCGACCTCGCGGCGAACGCGGGCCTGCTGTGGGACCCCGCCAAGATGGCGAACGCCGTCCGCGCCCGCGAAAACCTCCACCCCACCGCGCTGGAAAGCGGCGTGGCGTTGCTGCATCCGCGGCGACCTCTGTCGGGAGTCGTTTCCGAACCCTTCTTGGCGCTCGGACGCACTCCGTCGGCCCTTCCGTTCGGCGGCCCTCGAGGAACGCTCACCGATCTTTTCTTCCTGCTCGGATCGCGGACGGACGCGGGACACTTGAGGTTGCTCGCCCGCTTGAGCCGTTTCCTGTCGACGCCCGGAACGATCGGCGCCCTCCGCGAAGCGCCCGACGCCGTATCCATGCGGGAAGTTCTCGCGACATGGGAAGACGCATTCAAGAACTAGGCTCCGAATCTCCGATGGATATCCGATCGCGTCAGGGATCGGAGACCGCGTGATCGCGCGAATCGATATGAGCCCCGCAACAACCAGCGCCTCGGTTCGCGTCGCAACGAATCGGCGCAGCCCGCACGCCGTGGTGGTGGGCGATCACCGGGCGTCGGAATTCGCCGCCGCGCTGCGGTGGCTCGAAGACCGAGTCGTCGTGACGCGTCTTGATTCGCTCGATGCGTCGAATGCCTACCAGGCGGCGCTCGAGGGGCGGCCCGTCGATCTCCTCGTGCTCGCCCAGTCCCGACCAGGGCAAGTCGACGCCGACGCACTGGCCCGTTTGCATCGGGCGTTTCCTCTCGCGCGCGTCGTCGGCCTGCTGGGAAGTTGGTGCGAGGGGGAAACGCGAAGCGGGACACCGTGGCCCGGCGTCCCGCGTCTGGCCTGGCATCAATTCGTCACGCGGTTGGAGCGCGAATGGCTTGCGCCGTCGGGCCCGTTGGCCACGTGGTCGCTGCCTCGGACCGCGACCAACGCCGACCGGCTGGCCGCGTCGCGCGCGACGCATCGCCCCATCGGCTCGCGCGGCCTCGCCGTGGTGCGCGCGTCCCAGTTCGCGGTCTACGAAGGGCTCGATGCGTCGCTCCGGTCCGACGGCTGGTCGACCGTCTGGTGGGCGCCGCATTCTCCATTGCAGCGCGTGCGAGCCGACGCCCTCGTGTGGGATCTCGCGACGATCGGAAACGGCGAACTCGACGCATTCCGAATGGCTCGGCGCATGTTGGACGACGCGCCCGCGATCGTCATCGCCGGATTCCCAAGGCTCGACGACCACCAAGCATTCTCCGAGGCGGGCGCGGCGTCCGTCATCGCCAAACCGTACGAACTCGACGACTTGCTTGCCTCGCTCGCCCGACTCACGCCGCGTTCGGACGCCGTCCGCGAATCGGCCGCCTCGCCGCGCCTCTCGCGCCGCACCGCGTGAGACGCTTCGCAGGCACCCGACCGCGAACCCGAACGGGCGACTTTCGCGGCCGTTCTGCACGACTACAATACGGCCATGGCGTCGGCCCGCCCGGACCGGCCGTCTTGATTCCCGGGTGATTCGCGAAGGGAGTTTACCACGATGCGGAACCGCTTCGTACCGCGTTTGGCGTTGGCGATCCTCGTGATCTGGGCCCGACCGGGATCGGCGGCCGCGGAAGACCACGCGTTCACGCTCACCATGCTCGACAAGGACCTGTCGCGCTGGCTCGTCACCGATTGCGCCGTCGAGTGCGATGGCGAGGTGCTTACGCTGAAGGAAGGCAACGGTTTGGTCCGGTCGCTCCACCGCGTCCGCGATTTCACGCTCGAATGGACCTATCGGCCGCTCCAATCGGACACGTGGGATTCGGGCGTCTATTTCCGAGCCGACCTTCCGCCCCAGGGCCGACCGTGGCCCGTTCGCTACCAGATCAACCTCCGCAAAGGCCAGGAAGGCGATCTCGTCGGTGATCCCGAGGCGCGCGCCGATTCGCTCGTGAACCCAGGCGCCTGGAACACGATGCGACTCACCGTCGTCGGGCACCACGCCGTACTCGACGTCAACGGAAAGCCCGCGTGGCGCACCGACCGGATCGAACCCCTCGATGGCTATGTCGGCTTCCAAGTCGAAGCTCCTCAAGGCGGCCCGTTCGAAATCCGTGACGTGAAGCTCACCGAAATCGGCGCGCGCGGTCTGCTCAACGGCGTCGACTTGAGCGGATGGGAGGGAGCGGGTAAGGATGCGTCGTCCTGTTGGCAAGTGCGGGACGGACTCCTTGTCTGTACGGGTGCCGAGGGTCCTTGGCTCCGGTCGGTCGAGGAATACGACGACTTCAATTTCCGCATCGAATACAAGGTCGGGCCCGGCGGCAATTCGGGGGTCTATGTGCGGGTCCCCGCCGATGGAAACCACCATGGCGATCAGTCGGGCGTGGAGGTCCAAATCCTTGACGACGCGGCGGATCGATACCGTGAATTGAAGGACTATCAATTCTCGGCGAGCCTCTATGCCGTTCAGGCCGCGTCGCCCCGGACGGCGAGGCCGGCCGGAGCGTGGAATCTGCTCGAAATCGACTGCCGGGGAGGCTCGTACGCGATCACGCACAACGGCGTCCTGGTTGTGCGCGCGGACACGGCCCTCGCACCGGAACTCGCCGCCCGTCGCCTTCGGGGTTTTCTCGGCCTTCAAAACCACAGCGAGGAGGTCTGGTTCCGGAATGCGCGGGTGGCGCCGTCGAGCCAACCGGCCGACGCGGCGCGTCCGGTCGCCGATCTGTTGGCACGGCCCGTCATCGGTTCCAAACGATCCTCGTCCGAGTTGCTCGCGCATGTCGGATCGCGCGTCGCGCCGATGCCCCCTTTGTCGACGGCCGAGGCATGGAACGCGTACGCCGATCCGTTGCGGTCCCGCATCCTTGATGAAGTCGTCTTCCGAGGCGCGGCGCGCGCCTGGCGGGAAACACGGGGCGCCGTCGAATGGCAGGAAGTCCTGGAACCCGTTCCGGAATACCGGATCCGAAAACTCCGATTCGAAGCGCTCCCCGGACTTTGGATCCCGGCCCTCCTCTATGAGCCCACATCGCCCGGCGAAAAAATGCCCGTCATGCTCAACGTCAACGGGCATGATCCGAACGGCAAGTCCGCTCCGTACAAACAGACCCGATGCGTCAATCTCGTACGGAGAGGCATCCCGTCGCTGAACGTCGAATGGTTCGGCATGGGACAACTCCGATCGCCGGGATTCGATCATGGGCGGCTCAATCAACTCGAACTTTGCGGGGCGGGAGGCATCGCTCCCTTCCTGCTCGCCATGCAGCGGGGCCTCGACGTCCTCCTCGAACAACCCTATGCCGATCCGTCGCGCGTCGGCGTCGCGGGCCTTTCGGGCGGCGGCTGGCAGACGATTTGGATCGGCGCGATGGACACGCGCGTGACGCTCAGCAACCCCGTCGCCGGATATTCCGGTTTCCTGACGCGCATCGCGCACCCGTCGGACCTGGGTGATTCGGAACAAATGCCGACCGACATGGCGACGATGGCCGACTACACGCACCTCACGGCCATGTTGGCGCCGAGGCATGCGCTCCTGACGTACAACGTGAAGGACGACTGCTGCTTCAAGGCGGACCACGCGCTGCCCCCTCTGCTCGAAGCGGCAAGGCCCGTCTTCGCCCTGCTCGGGATCGCCGAACGGCTCCGCCACCACGTGAACCAGGACCCGGGCACGCACAATTTCGAGAAGGACAACCGCGAGGCGCTCTACCGCGCGATCCGCGCCGCTTTCTTCGCCGATTCCGCCGATTTTTCCGTGGTCGATATCGACTGCGCCGCCGAGATCCTGACCGCCGAGCAACTCCAGGTCGCCATGCCCGAATCGAACGCGGACTTCCACACGATCGCCGTCGGCCTGTCGCAAGCGATGCCGCTCGAACCGGCCCTTCCGGAAACGGCCGACGCCGACGCGGCATGGCGAACCGAGCGAACGATGCGATTGGCCCAGACAGTTCGGTTCCATCCCGAATACGACGTATCGGGTCGGCGCGTCGCCGTCGAGTCATGGCGAGGGCACCGAGTCACCCACTGGAAACTCCGGGTCGGTGACGCTTGGACGGTTCCCGCGACCGAAATCGAACCGCCCGACGCCGTCGGAACGGCCCTCTTGGTCGGCGAATCGGGGCGCGCGGCGCTGGGAGCGATCCTCCAACCGTGGCTCGATCGGAGCTACCGCGTCATCGCCGTCGATCCGTTCTTCTGGGGTGAACAGCGGTTTCCCGATCGTGAATACCTCAGCGCGTTGCTCGCCGCGACCGTCGGCGATCGGCCGCTCGGAATCCAGTCAAGTCAGATCGCGGGCGTCGCCCGATGGCTCCGCGGTCATCGCGGCCACAAAGTGGAATTGGTCGCCGTCGGTCCGCGCGCGTCCCTCGCCGCGCTCGTCGCGGCCGCCTGCGATCGAGAACCGATCGCGGGCGCGCACCTGCACAATGGTCTCGCGTCACTCAAGGAAGTCCTCGAACGCGATCTGACATTCGCGCAGGGCCCCGAGTATTTCTGCTTCGGGCTCCTGGAACGGTTCGATATTCCCCAAATCGCGGCGATCGCCGCGACCAACCCGCTCCACTTCCACGGGATCCCCGAATCCAACCGAAACCGGCTCCAGCCGCTCGTCGACTATTGCCAACGCCGCAACGTGCCGCTCACGCTCGCCCCCTGATCCGTGTCCGTGCGGCGGAGCCGGCCATGCATACGACCGTCGCGCGGAGCGATCGTCTTATCGGGACGCCTTGAGGAACTCGATCAGGTCGGCGAGTTCCTGAACGGAAAGCTGCTGGTCCAAGCCCGCCGGCATGACCGACGTCTTGCTTGGCTGGATCGTTTCGATCGACGATCGCGGAAGGATCACGAACTTGTCGGCGGCGAGCGCCAACGTCGTCTCGTTCGGCCCTTCGTTGCGGATCGTCCCGTTGTAGATTCGCCCGTCGGTCGTCGTCACCAGGACCGGTTCGTAGCTCCGTACGAAACTCGCTCCGGGAAACACGACCGATTCGAGCAGATCCTCTGGAGTTCGGATCCCGGCGATCCGCGTGAGATCCGGGCCGATGTCGCCGCCGAGATACCCGATGGCATGACAGGTCGAACAGGCGGCCTTGGATCCGTAGAACACCGTCTGGCCTCGCCGTACGTCGCCCGACGGCAGCGTGTCGAGCAACTCGGCGAGTTTCGCCTTTTGCGCGTCGGTATCGATGTCGAGCTTGGCGAAGAGCCGTTCCCCCTCGGCGCGCACGGGCTCGCCGAAATGGCCGATCCGCTCGCGCAGCGTCGCGATCGGGACGCCGCGTGCCGCCGGGAGACCGGCGACCGCCTCGATGAGCGATGCGCCGATGGAGTCGTCGGTCGTTTGACGGAACGCGGGCAGCACGCGCGCCAGTTCCATCGGTCCGAGCGTGCGCAGCGCGGCGATCAGAGCGCGCAACCGGTTCGCATCGAGGGTCGCGGTCGCGAGGATGTCGGCGGCCCGCAATCGAAGATCGACCGGCCTGCTCTCGGCGAACTGGCCGAGCGCGAAGTCGATGAGCGATGGGTCGATCGCCTGGACGTCGCCGATCGACCCGAGCGCGCCCAAACGCACGGGTTCAGCGAATGTTTCCCGACGGGCGACATCGAGCAGCGGTTCGCGGAGCACCGAGAGATCGACGCCTTGCCGTCTCCAATCGGAACAGGCGGTGACGGCCGTTTGCACGAGTTCCCGATCGTCGGACCGCAGGATGCCCGAGAACGGCGCCGCCCAGGTCTCGGGAAACGCGGTCAGCGATGCCCGCCCCACGGAACGCAGCAAGGCGATCTTCTGGAGGCTCGGCGCGGACGCGTCGTCCAGACGCCGCGCGACGAGCCGTTGCATTTCGGGCTGTCCGCCAAATCGGGCAACGAGCGGCTCCCACATCTCGGCCGACGCGCGCCACGCGGCGTCCCGCAGCCTTCCATCGAGGAAAGCGGCGACGTCACCGGCCCAATCGGCGTGCTGTTCCACGATCCAAATCGCCGTGGCCCGTTCGATCGCATCGGACGACGCGAGCCTCGGCACGACCGTGGGCGCGTCGAGCCCTCCCGAGAGCATCTGATCGGCGGCGATGAGCGCGGCGCGGCGGCGATGCGGATCGGCATGATCGATCGACGCCCGTACCGATGCGACATCGCCGATTTCGATGCACGCGTAGATGACGGAATGTTCGAGCACGCGGTCGTCGACGCCCTCGATCGCGGCGAGCAGTCCGTCGACCGACGCCTTGTCGCCCAATCGGCCCAACGCCTCGGCCGCCGCCCGGCGAAGGTGCGCCGACGATTCACCCAGTCGCCCGAGCAGCGCGGGCTCGGCGAACGCGTCGCGCCATAGCGACGCCATATGGCATGCGGCCCAACGAATCGAACGATCCGGGTCGGTTAACGCGTGCCGACTCGACGCGCGGGCTCCTTCGCCGTCGATCGCGGCGAGCGTCCACAGCGCGGCCCGCCGCAGCTCCACACTCGATCCGCCGCGCGTCAGAACCGAGTTCAGCGCGCCGACGCTCGACGAACCCGCTTCGCGCAAGAGACCTTGCGCGCGGTTCCGGACTCGAGGGCGCGGATCGCCGAGCCGTTCCGCGAGCTGATTCGGATCGAGGTCCTTCCAGTCCAGATCGACGCCCCACGGATCGGCTCGGTAGGGTCGATCGGCTCGACGTACGCGGTAGATCGCGCCAAGAACATCCGGCTTATGCAGATGGGACGTCGGACAACAGATGTTGTACCAGCCCCCCGTATCGATGACCAAGACGCTTCCATCCGCGTCCTCGATGACATCCGTCGGGTGGAAGTCGACGTCGTCGGACACCAACCAATCCGTATCGGCCGTTCGAAACGTAGCGCCCTCCGCTTCCAGTTGATGCCGCGTTACCTTGTGCATGTTGAACGAGCAGGCGAGAAGGTCGTTCGCGGACGCGGGACCGAGTCCGCCGGTTTCGAGGATCGCGAGGCCGCACGGCGCGGCGGGGCCCAAGTGCGTCATCACGGGCATCAGATCGCCGGTCCGCACGTGCCCCTGAAGGACGTCGTGCGGCTTGCCGTAGACGCCTCCGTAGACGGCGTGCAAGAGTCCGTCGCGCCGACCGCCTCCGGGGTGCTGCAGGAAGGTCGTCGTGAAGATCCGTTCTCCCTCGGGCGTAAACGCGATTTCGACGGGATTGTCCATGCCTCCCGTCATGACCGCCTCGATCGCGCCGGTTACCGGGTGTTTTCGAAAGATGTGGGAGGCGCGGGAACGGAAACCGGGCCGGCCTGGAAAATCACGCGTCTGTTCGGCGAACGCGCCCTTGCACCAATAGATCCAGCCGTCGCGGCCGAGATAGGGGCCATGCAGGTCATTCGCGCAGCCGGTGAGCGTTCGCCCGTCGTGGAACACGTCGCGCTCCTCGGCGACACCGTCGCCGTCCCGATCGGTGAACCGCCAAATGCTCGGCGGAGCCGCGACATAGACCGAGCCCGCGTGCCAAAGCACGCCCTCCGGAAACATGAGCCGGTCGGCGAACACGGTCGACGTTTCGTACGAGCCGTCGCGGTCGCGGTCTTCGAGGCGGAGCAGGCGATGGGGCCGTGACTCGACCTGCTTTGCGACCGGCTCGTTCGAACCGGAGGAATCGGCGACGTACAGTCGGCCTTGTTCGTCGAAATCCGCGCAAATCGGCCGCTCGACAATCGGACTCGCCGCAACCCGTTCGATGACCAGCCCGTCGGGGAGACGGAATGCGCGGCCTTCGACGGCGACATCGCCGGCCCGCGCGGCGGTCGCGACGCCGAGTACGATTCCGATGGCCAGTCCGAGCCTCGCGGAAACGGGACCCGCGTGGGATAGAGCGTTCATCAAATGGCTCCGTGGGATTGGGGCGAGGCGAATCGCTTCGTTAGTCGATACCGGGACCGGAGTGGGCGAATCCCGCCCAAACCCGCTCCGCAAGCCGTCCCGAGCGCGGCTCGGAGGCGACGAGTTTCCTCGCGGCTTTTCGGAAGTCGGGGCCGCGCAGCGCGGCGAGCGACTCGGCCTGGTCGGGGTCGCGGAGTACGGCGAGCTGCGCCTGCCGCAAGGCTTCGAGCGAACCCAAATGCTCGTCGTGCCGGAAGTGATAGAAGAGTTTCATGAGCACGGCCGTGCTCCGATCGTCGACGCGCCAGAGCGTCGACACGACATTGCGCGCTCCGGCGAGATGGAAGGCTCGCTGAAGCCCGACGGCGCCGTCGCCCGAGGCCGCGCCGGCTCCCGTCTCGCAACCGGACAATACGACGAGCTCGAGGTGCGCGAGGGGAAGGTGGGCGATGATGTTCCCGGTCAATACGCCGCCGTCGTCGGTCGGCACGCCGAGCGGATCGCGGGATGGTCCGAGGTTCGCGCCGGCGAACGCGATGCCGTTGAGCAGCAGAGGATGGCGCCGGACGACGGCGTGCCGCGCGGGGTCCCGGTCGACGCCGAGTTCCGCCTGAATGCGGGGGTCGGCGAAGAACGCATGGGTCGCGATATGGGCGAACCGGCACTTCGCGAGTTCCTGGAGCACTCGATCGGTCGTCGCCTCGGCGCCCTCGACGCGCACGCGATTCGCCGCCTCGGGAAGCGACTCGGCGACATCGTCGAGTTCGACGCGCGTGTAGGGGAGGGGCTCCCAGTGGAACGGCCGTTGGTCGGACGCCGGCGCGTCGCGCCGCGTCACGCCCGTACGCCGATCGTAGTCGACATTGCCGACAAGCAACCATGCTCCATCCGACGCCGCCCGCCTTTCGTCGACGGTCCGCCCTCGATCGGCGGCGCCCGGCGGACTTTCGGAGACCTCGCCTCGGTCGGCCAGGTAGGCGCCGTAGGGGAGGAGACCGAGAACATATTCGTCAAGAAGGAACCGTTCATCTGTTCGACCGGGAAGCGCACACCAGGGGATCTCGGCGAGCATTCCGTCGGGGGCGATGAAGACGCGCCGCGTGCCGGGACTGAATCGCTCCTCGACCTGCGCCCAGACCCGTTCCCGGAGGATTTTCCTCGCCTCATCGGCAGGCAGACCCCTATGGACGGCGTCCATCCATTCGGCAACCCTTCGATCGATCTCGGCCGCCTCGCCCACATCGATCAGCTGGACGCCCTGTCGTCGATCGACGACGAACGCGCAGTACGCCCCCGGGCCACCCCCATCCGCCCCCTGAACGCGAACAAATTCGACAACACAATCCTCCGGCGCCAAAACCGACGCCAGATCGCGCCGGGGGAGAA
>Ga0194120_10000407_pt1 | contig 80503 bp, 43 predicted proteins | sample TA2MahCa65mmetaG_FD_148642 | JGI IMG/M metagenome (GOLD analysis project Ga0194120, IMG submission 148642) | Freshwater microbial communities from Lake Tanganyika, Tanzania - TA2015019 Mahale Deep Cast 65m | ecosystem: Environmental > Aquatic > Freshwater > Lake | place: Tanzania: Lake...
TCCTGGACTATGTGCTGACATTGCCCGATTCATTGGCCTGTCGGTTTGACCGGGAGGTGGAGGATATCGAGGAGGTCTTGAATATGCCTTATGTGACCAGCATCGAACGACGCGCGCGCCAGGAAGGACTCCAACAGGGAATGCAGGAAGGACTCCAACAGGGAATCCAGGAAGGGCTCCAACAGGGAATCCAGGAAGGACTCCAGCAGGGAATGCAGGAAGGACTCCAACAGGGAATCCAGGAAGGACTCCAACAGGGAATCCAGGAAGGACTCCAGCAGGGTCAGCAGGAGGGGATGCTCCAGGGCGTGCGTGACTTGTTGCGGCAGGCGCTCGAGGTGCGGTTCGGCGCGCCACCCGATTCGGTGCTGTCGAAGATCGAACAGTGCCGGGATGTGGCGGCGCTGCGCGCCTTGCATGAGCAGGCGCTCACCGTCTCATCCATCGGGGAACTCACGTTCTGATCGGTCATCGTCCTTCGCGCCCCGGACCCCGCGATATCCATCGTCCACGAAAAAACCCTCGGGAGTTCCCGAGGGTCCATTCATTGGGCGCGACGCCTGGTCCTTAGCCGTTGATCGGGCCGGGCATCGGGCGCAGCCGCTTCTGGATGTCCGTTTCGAGCACTCCGAAAATCGCTTCGTGGCGCTGCACGGACATCTGGAGCGCGGCGAGGAGCCGTTTCGCCGTGTAGTAGTTCACGATCACGCGCTGCCCGACCTTGATCGGATCGCGGGGGACGCCGACCGGTTGCGGATTCAAGCCGAAATCGATGATCAGTTCCTCGGGTGAACCCGTGACTCGGCAAAAATTCGAATAGGTCGCCATGACATTGCTGTCGTCCACATGGACTTGGGCCACGGGATTCTGGGCCTGAGGCGCCCCTTCACCCTTCGCCGCCACCGGGGTCGGTTCCGCCGCGATCGCGTCGTTCTTGGCCGTGTCTTTCGTCATCTCGCTCTCCTTCCAGTTACCAACAGGACTCTACCATGGGATCCGTACGTGGATCCCATACCAGCAGCTTACGACACTTCCGACATCTTACAACTCAAAATGGAACGTCTTGGCGACGTACCGGTATAACCGACTTCCCAGCGGAGTCCAGGCCGTACCGACACGGGCCTGTCCCTTCATTCCGATGATCAAACGACGTTCGGGGTCGTCGAGGAAGACCTTGGCCGGATATGACGGACTTTGCGGTATTGCCGCACCCGTTTCGTCGGTCACCGTCTCGACACCACCGCCTCCGGCGCCTGACAGGCTCGCGGGGACCGTTTCGAGCTTATCCTCGCCGATCTTGTCGATCGTGCCGTTCAGCGTATCGTGCGGGAACGCGTCGAGTTTGAGCTTCACCGGCTGTTCGAGGCGAATCGCGTCGATGAACGCCTGATCGACGACCAACTCGGCGACGAGCCGGCTCGGGTCGCCCACACGGCAGAGCATGTCGCTCGGCTCGATATGCGCGGCGGCGTTTCGCGGCTCCAGGAGCGATCCGGTCCAACCGGGGAGCCTCCCTTCGCTCGACTTGCGGTCGGGCCGCGGTTCGGCGGAGATTACGAAACCGTCGATCGGGGCGGCGATCTCCTGATACGCGATCTGTTGGCGCAATTCGAGGATCTCGTTCCGCGTCCCGGCGATCAGCTTCTCCATCTGAGCGATTTGGCCGCTCACCGGATCCCCGCTCTTCACGACGCGGACCTGCTGCCGTCGCAACGTGTCCAACTGGGCCACATAGCGCCGCTCGTCGCCGATGCGTTCGGCGAGCGCGATCTGCAACGTCACGTTGTCGACTCGGGCAAGCGTTTGTCCTTTTCGGACGGATTCGCCCGGCCGGACAAGGACCTCCTTGAGTGTGCCGGGGACGTGCGGGAAAACGGGCTGCGACTCGCTTGGCTGCACGGTGAACATGCAGTGGACTTCGTGCGGCAGAGGCACGAAGAGGACGAACGCGAGCGCCGCGAGCGCCGCGGCGACGCTGCTGGTCAATCGAACGCGTTTCACTTGATGCATCCTCCCCGGAACGTGGAAGAACTTGCCCAGTTGCCAAAGCGGTTGAACGATCAATCCCACGAACCCGATCGCCGCGATCGTCCGGCCGATGATCTTCAGACCGTACGGCTCAAGGACCTTGTTCAGGAAATAGAGAATCGAGAACACGACGATCCAGCGGTACACGACCGCGGCCACGGTATAGAGCCCGAACAGGAAGTGGTTCCGCTGGGGAAGGAACGGATTCTCGGGCTGCTCGATGCCGAGGCAGAGCCAGACCATGAATCGCTTCAGGATCTCGGTCGATTTCTGCCGGAGATTCGGGATCTCGAGCAGGTCCATCAGGATATAGTAGCCGTCGAACCGCAGGAGCGGATTGCCGTTGAACAGCACCGTGCTCACCGAACAGATGAACATCATGCTGAGGCAGAGCTGGTTGAGCAGGCCGGGCGACGAGAACCACCAAATGAACGTCGCGATCGACGCCAGAAACAGCTCGACATACATACCCGCCGCGCCGATGAACGCGCGGTGCCACTTGTTCGGGAGCATCCATGAATCGGAGACGTTGCAGTACAGGCAAGGCGTAAAGACCAGCAACATGACGCCGATTTCGTGGCATTCACCGCCGTATCGCTTGCAACTGAGCCCGTGCCCGAATTCATGCAGCACCTTCACGGCGGCCATCGTAACGCCCAGGTAGATCCAATTGGACGGTCCGAAGAACTCGTGGAACGAGGGCAGGCGCGACTGGAAAATGTCGAACTGCACGGCGACGAGCGTCGCGGCCGCGGCGCCGATGAGCGTGACGCCCAGGATGGCGGCCGGCGAGAAGAACCAGCCCGTAAAGCGGATCAGCCAATTCAAGAACCGTTCGGGATCGACGCCGCGAAATCGCAGCGAGAAAACGTTGGCGACCTTGCCGATCAGCTCCTTGCGTTTCTTCTCGTCGCGCCGCTTCTTGAGCTGCTGGCCCTGGCCGGGCACGTCCGAGATCACCAGCCCGCTGCGGTGGAGCATGCCGACAAACTGTTGCAGATCCTGAAACGTGATCTTCTGCGGCGCGAACCGGTTCTCGAACTCCTCCTTGATCCGGTCCATGCTCGTCTGCCCGTCGAGCATGCGGAGGATGGCGAATTCCTCCTCGTGGAACCGGAAGTAGTTCAGTCCGACCGGTTCCTTGACCACCCAGAAGACGCGTCCGTGGTAGCGATGCTGACGCGCCGAAAGGTCGGGCCTTAGCCGGAGCGGCAACGGGCGCGATGTGCTGCTTACCAGGCTTTCGGCGAGGGTTGCCATGCGGGCGCCGCGTCAGGAAGGCGAATGGAAGAGCCGAGGAACCAAGACGGAAAGCGACAACCGGCCCGGTCGACACCGAACGGGCCGGGCGGGAATCTCGAGGATCATCGGTTCGAGCCGATATCGATCGACATCGAAGCCGACATGCCGGGGCGCATGAGCCAGTGCGTGCGCTGTTCCGTCTCGCGAACGGGCACGTTGTCGATCTCCGCCCAAACGCGATACTCGCCGCTCGCCTCGATGATCTGGCTTGCGAACAGGATCGTGCCCTCGACGGAATGCTCCTTCCTACCGGGGAGCGCGACCTTGATGACGACGGGCCGACCCTCGATTTCGTGCGGCGCGAACAGGTCGGCCTTGACCTGTCCTTCGACGCGCAGCCGGTCCATCCGCACGATCCGGAGCACGGCATCGCCGGCCTGCACCCACTCACCCTCCTGCCGATACCGCTCGGCGACGTACCCCGCGAACGGCGCGATGATGCGGCGCGTCTCGATCTCGTGCTGGATCAACCGGACCTTGGCCTCCTGGGCCAACGAATTATGCCCGGCGACGGCGTACTCCATTTCGGCGACCTTGACCTGAAAACCGGCGCGCTCGGCGGTCAATTCCTGGCGCCGGACTTCGGTGAGCGGAATCGCGCCGGGGGAACGCGCGTTGACGGCGACGGAATCCCGATGCTCCACTTCGGCCACCGCGGCGGCGGCGCGAGCCGCCTGCGCCTCGACGTCCTCCTTCGCCTGCTCGGCCGCCGCGTCGTATTCGCGCTGGGCCGCGGCGAGTCGCAGTTGGGCCTCGCGTTCATCGACCTGCGCCAGAAGTTGGTCGGCCGCCACCATCATCCCCTCGGTGACCGGAAACGACTCGAGCACTCCGGATTGGCGAGCCGGGATCTCGGCGAACCGGATCAACGTGAGTTCGCAGTAGGGCAATTCCAGCCGCGTCGAGGAAGGCGCGTTTCCGGATTGGGCGATCGCCATCGAGAGGAACACCACGGCCACCGAATGCATGCGATTCTCCTCAAAAGAGCAGCTTGGTCTGGACCCAGGCGATCACTTCATGGAACAGCCGGTATCCGAGGTTCGTGCGTCCCGCGACGACCCGCGCGTGGACCTTCGCGCCCGGCCGGAGATTCGATTCCAAGTCGCCTTTCGCGATCCCGACTCGCAGCAGGACAACGTGCCCCGCCTCGCCCTCCACGCGCGTCACCTGGTCCACGTATCGCAGTTCGCCCTTGAGCTGTCGGCGCGGATCGGTCGCAAGGACGTAGTCGACCGGCAAATCCCGATCGCCCTCCGAGCGATCCAGCCGCGCCCGGTTCACATGGCCGACCCGCCGATCGGGCATCGCCAGTTCCAGTTCCCAGTCGCCTTGGAGATTGGCGACCGCCATGATCACCTGGCCCGGCTCGACGTGCCGCCCCAGGAGCGACCGTTCGACGTCCCACGACAACATGATCTGGCCGGAAGCCGGCGCGACGACCGTCAAGTCCTCGATCTGCCGGCGCCGCAGGACGACCTGCTCGTCAAGACTCTTCAGCGATTGTTCCAATTCGAGCACCTGTCCGAACAGCTTGTGCCGTTCGTCCTCGGCCAGCCTCGCCACATGCGTCGCGGCGCGGACGGCCGCGAGCCTCTGTTCGGTCACCGAGCGCTCGCCCTCGATCTTCTTGAGCTCGACGGTCAGTTCCGGATTCTCCATCACGGCGATCACGTCGTCCTTGGCCACCTTCTGCTGGTCTTTCACTTTCAGCTCGACGACCGTTCCCGGCACGTTGACGAAAACGAATTTCTTGTCGACCGGTTCGAGCGTTCCGTCGGCCGCCAGTTTGAAATCGACGGGGATCACGAACATGGCGACGACCAGGACGAGCATCGCGGCGATGGCGGTGAGCGTCTTGGGGAGGTTTCGCGCCTGGACGACCCAACCCGCCTTCCCGAGCGAGCGCCATACGGGCATCAGGAAGAGACTGTTGTGAACGACTGTATTCGACATCGCGCGGGCAGCGTGCTCGTACACGAGGTCGATGCGGGGCGCCAACAACTCGCGGGGCAGGTCGGTCTCGATCTGCTCGATGATCATCGCGCCGATGATCTCGTTCGATTCGTTCCGCTCCGCGCTCGCCTCATGCCGCTTCAGTTCGATCACCTTCATGTCGACCGATTTCGGCCGGCGCAGCGGCATGACGATGATCGTCTTCGCGTACGATTCCTCGACGTACCGGTGGATGGCTCGATCGAGCTGGGGCGGGAGGTCGTCGGTGTGGCCCTCGTACCAGAGCGTTTCGCCCGTCGCGACGACCTTGGAGGCCAGTTCATTGAGCGCCGCGATGACGTTCGATCGGCTTTCGACCGTGTCCTGGCCGCTCACCGCCTCGACGACGCACTTGCGGCCTCGCCGGATCGCCAGCGTGACCCGGTCGGCGCCGATCAACCGCCGCCCCTCGTTGACGACCGTGTACGCCGTTTCCCGAAGGCTCAGACTCTCGTGCACGAGCCTCGCGAACTGATCCGCCTGGGCCCAAAGCGAATGGCGATCGCTGAAGTGGCGCAGTTTCTGCGATTTGAGCCACTCGCCCGCCAGTTCGCACATCTGAGTCAGGAACCGCTCGTAGCCGCGCTGCGTCGCGGGCGGCGAGTCGGACCTCTGGAACACCTCGATGATCGCTTCCGGATCGCCGTCCGCCGTGATCGGAGCCAACACGAGCAAGTAGCGCGTCGGATTCGCGCCGAACTCCTCTTTCTCCGCGCTCGAAAGGGGCGGGATCAGATGCGAACGGCGCGAGGCGAGCGCGAAGCGGAGCAGGTTCATGTGCCGCTGCGCGTCCTCGGTGTCCGTATCGAGCAGCGACTCGCTCAGGTTGATCTGATACCGCATCCGCAGGCCGCGGCCCTCGCCCACCGTCCATACCGCCCCACCCACCGCCGCGAGCGCCTGGAGGATGCGCTGCATCAACGCCGGATAGTATTCGTCGGGCCCCAGATCGCTCTTCGAAAGCTGGGCGATCTCGCTCACCAAACCCCGGATCTGCTGACGCGTCTGTTCGATCGTCTCGGAATTGACGGCGGAGGGATCGGACGACATGACTCACCATTTTCCACGCGAGAGGAACGCCGCGCCAGCTTCAATAGGAGGCTCGGCGAGACCGCCGGGCGCGCAAGACAATTTCAATGTATCGAGGCCTCCGGCGCCTTACAACGCATTGGCGCCGCCAACCCCGCGAAAAACGGGTCACCCGCGTTCGGTTTAACGGTTGTGCCTGATTCCCATGGACGTCCGATGACCGCGGATGTGACCGATGATTGTCACTCATACATCCCGCAAAAACCCCCCAGGCCTCCCAAGCCCCCAAGCCGGATCGGCTTCGACGGGTGAGCGCCGTATCGGGGATTCCAGCCCGCGTGCGAACCAACGCGGGTGTGTGGTCTTGGAGTGCGGCGCGGAGTGCAACACGGCACGGAGTGCCGTGCGATGGGGGGATTAGTCGGGTGTATCGAGATAGGGGTCCTGGCCGAGTTCGCGTTGCAGTTTCTTGCGCTGTTTCTCGTGGTGGAGGAGGACCGACCGATCGCGGAAATGACGCCGCTCGACCTTCCGCTGCGCGCGGCGGAACAGCCCGGTGAACCGGTCGCACGGCGCGGCGTCGATCGCCGCGCCGCGCCGCTTCCAACGACGGGACGCCTTGGGCCCGAAACCCGAAAGGAGGATTTCGTCGTCGAGCGACATGAACTGTCGAGCCGTTCCGGGATCGCCTTGGCGCCCGCATCGGCCGATCAACTGGCGGTCGATCCGCGCCGCGTCGTGAACCTCGGTGCAGATCACGTGCAGCCCGCCGAGTTCGGCGACGCCGGGGCCAAGCTTGATGTCGGTGCCGCGGCCCGCCATATTGGTCGCCACGGTGACCTTGCCGGTCTGGCCGGCCAGCGCGACGATCTCGGCTTCCTTGGCGATCTCGTGCGCGTTGAGCACTTGGTGCGGAACACCTTCCTGGGTCAGGTACCCGGCGAGGATCTGCGACTTGTCGATCGACCGGGTCCCGATCAGCACCGGTCGCCCCGCAAGATGGAGTTCGCGGATCTCGGCGACGATCGCTTGCCATTTCGCGTCGCTCGTCCCGAACGCGCGATCGGCCAGTCGCCGCCGGCACACCGGCCGGTTCGTCGGAACGCGGACGAACGGCATCTTGTAGATCTTCCGGAATTCGCGGGCCGAGCTGCGCGCGGTTCCGGTCATGCCGGCGATTTGCCGGTAGCGGAGGAACAGATCCTGGACGGTGATCCGCGCGGCTTGGCCGGTCGGCACGGTGACCTCGACCCCTTCCTTGGCCTCGACCGCCTGATGGATGCCGTCGCGCCATTTGCGGCCTTCGGCCTTCCGCCCCGTGTATTCGTCGACGATCACGATTTCGCCGTCGTCGACGACGTATTCCCGATCGAGCTGGTACTCGCGGTCGACCTTGACCGCGCGCTCGGTGTACTCGTACAGATCGACCAGCCCCATCGAACGCACGAGATCCGGGCGGGGAAGCACGCGGACGAACTGCCGGCCCGTCGCCGTCAGTTCGACCTTTTTCTTGTCGTGGTCGAACGTGTAGTGTTCGTCCTCGATGAACTGCTTGGCGTTCCGCGCCGCCCAGTTGTATGTCGCGACGATCTGTTCGCGGGCCTTGCCCTCGATCGAACCGATGATGAGCGGCGTGCGCGCCTCGTCGATCAAGATGCTGTCGGCCTCATCGACAAGACAGAAATGGAATCCGCGCTGAACGGGTTTCTCGCCGCTCGTGTCCCAGCGCTGGGAACTGCCTCCGCCCAGAAAGTCCGTTTCGTTCAAGCCCATGCGGCGCATGAGCAGCCGATCCCGGAGGAAATCAAACCCGAATTCCTTCGCCGTGCCGTACGTGATATCGCACGCATAGGCGGCTCGCCGCTGGTCGGACGAATGCGGCGTCAGCACGACGCCGACGGAAAGTCCGAGCAGTTCGTAGAGGGGCCTCAGGAGTTCGCCGTCGCGTTCGGCCAGGTAGTCGTTCACCGTCGCCAGGTGAACGCCCCGCCCCCCCAACGCGTGGAGATACAAGGGTAGCGAGGCGGTGAGCGTCTTCCCCTCGCCCGTCTCCATCTCGGCGATCGCGCCGAAGAAGAGGGCCGCGCCGCCGAGCATTTGCACATCGTAGTGGCGGAGCCCGGTCGCCCGGCAACTGGCCTCGCGCACCAACGCGAACGCCTCGGGGAGCAATCCGGCGAGGCGTTCTCCGCTTTTCGCCCGATAGCGAAGCGACAGACTTTGTTTTCGGAGTTCGCGGTCCGTCAACTGGGAATACTCCGATTCCCACGCGCCGCACCGCGCGACCACGTCGCGGTATGTGGCGACGCGCCCTCGAAAAAAGGTCGTCCAACTCGTCGCCGTTCGAAATTGCAAACTGGGCACCTTGCCCTCCCGCTCCCGCTGACCGGGGTTTTGGGATTCCCGCGGTCGGCGTCCCACCGAACCGTCCGAATCGCCCGCGCCGCCTTCCTTCAATTTACCAGTGAATCCCAGGGCGTGCGATGAACGGGTTGATGCCGCGCGGGGTTCCGCCGAGCGACCTTGGGTGCAGGCCGCAGTTTTTGCTCAATCGTCATAACGCGTTTTGCCGAATGAACAGTAGGAATCCGACCAACCCGCATTTCGGGCGTCTTGCGGAGGTCTGGGAAAACCAGACAAGCTCCGAAGAACGCCTCGGATGCGGTTCAAGCCGGTTTTGCTTGAATTTCACGTTATACCGGCCGATCTGAATTGAACGGATAGGCGGACCGCTCCATCCACGCGGGAAATACGCGATGAAACGAACAACGCTGGCGATGGCGACTGTCGTGCTGGGACTCTTGGCGAGCCCCCGAGAGGGCGCCGGACAGGATGCGAACATGTGGCGACCCGCCGTCGCGCCGGCTCCGATCAACAGCCCGGCCCCTCCGCCGGGTGAACCCGTGTGGCAGCCCGCGGTCTACCCCTCGCCGTTTCAGCCGGGCATGATGGTCTCGCCCCAGGCCCAAATGGCGGCCTATGGAACGAACGGCGCGTCCTGCGCGTCGCAAGGGTGCGCGTCGGCGGATTGCGCGAGTCGCGGAGGCACCGGACAGGATTGCGGCTGCGAGCGTGATTGGTGCCGGGAATTCCTCGCCGACCGATTCGGCGTCTGCGGGACCTGGGGGTCGGTTGAGTTCCTCCATGTCTGGGCCGAGGGGCGGACTCTCCCGCCGCTCATCACAACCAGCCCGGACGCCACGCCGCGTTCTTCGGCCTGCGTCCTTCCCGGCGCGACGATTCTCTTCGGCGGTGACCGTGTCGGCGACGACCGGCAGTCGGCCGGACGGCTCACGACCGGCGTTTGGCTCGACGAGTGCCAGACCACGGGCGTTGGAGTGCGGCTCTTCGCGATCGAGGGAAGCAACGCGGGCATGCTCTGCTATTCCGATGCCACCGGTTCGCCGATCTGCGGCGTCCCGTTCAATAACGTGCTCACCGGCCTCCCCGACGCGCTGCTCGGCTCCTATCCAGGCGAGCAAGCGGGCCAGGTCCGTGTCACCACGTCCCAGGACGTGATGACCGGTGAACTCTTCCTCCGCGCGCTCGTGCTGCGGGGCGACGGCCTCCGCGTCGATTTACTCGGCGGCTATCACTACGCCCAAGTGAGCGACGGCGTCAATATCAACACGAATACGACGATGATCGACCCGGGTGGCCTCTTTCCCGTCGGAACCACAGTCGACGTCATCGACCGGTTTGACGCGCGCAACGACTTCCACGGCGCATCCGCGGGCCTGCAGGGCGAACTCCGCCACGGATGCTGGCGCTGGCACAGCCTTACCAAGATCAGCTTCGGCAACATGCGCGAAGTACTTACCGTCTCCGGGCAGACAACGACGTTCATCGCCGGCGGCGCGAGCACGATCGATGCCAACGGGCTCTTCGCTCAGACATCGAATATCGGCACGTTCGTCCGCGACGAAACGACGTTCATTCCCGAGTTGGGGTTGGGAATGGGCTATCAGATCACGGACATGCTCGAATTGACGGTCGGATACTCGGCCATCTACTGGGCCAACATCCTCGCCGCCGGAGATCAGATCGACACCTACGTCGATCTGTCGCAGGCCGGCGGCGGTCCCGTCGCCGCACGCCCGGCGATCAACCTCCGCGACACCGAGTTCTGGGTCCAGGGCATTTCGCTGGGACTGAACTGGAACTACTAGGAGCCCGGTTCGCGTCTTACGCCCAAGCGGCGTCCGCCATCAGCGCATCGACGTCCCGCTCATACGACTCGGCCGATTGCCCCGCATCGTTCGGGCCTTCGCCCTCGCCGTCCGATGCCGCCAGCGTGAACCCGAAATCCGTCGCCGCGCCATCGAACCGAATCACTCGGGCCCCCGACGGATCATGGCCCATGATGCGGAGTCGATTTCCGTCGACCGGCAGGTTGCGCGGCCGCGGCCCCACGTGATCGTGGATGATCGCGTCGATCGATGAGGGCCCCGGACCGAGCAGCCTCGCATGGGCGTCCGACAGGTTGGTCCAACCGCCGAGCGTCACGAACCAGAAATCGTCGCCCGCTCCGTTCGCCCCGATCATCAGGCCGTTGCCCGACGATCCGTCGCCGCTCGAACCCCGCGAAGCCAGGATCTCGTAGATCGAGAAATAGGCCGCGTCGAGCCCCCGTTCGCCGAAGTTGTTGCCGGTCCCCGTCACGCCGCCGGGCAGATTCACCGTGAACGTGATCGCGTCGTCGGCGAGCGTTCCGCCTTGCGTCCCGACACGGTCGAGACCATCGAGGATCATTTGGGGTCCGTGTTCGACGATGGTGTACGTCCCGGGCATCGTCAGCGTGAACTGATAGTGGCCCGTCGGATCGGTGCGCCGCGTATCGACCACCGCGCTGGTCGCCGTATTGACCAAGTCCACGCGTACTCCGCCGATCCCTCGCTCCATCGGGCCCTTCAAGCCGTTGTTGTCGACATCCATGTAGACGAATCCCGAGATCGGACTCGGAATGAAGTCGATGACGTTCAGATTGAGATGAGCCACCGTTTCGTTGAACTGCTTCACGCCGTCCGCCGGTCCGCTGTCGCGGACGATGTACGTGACCACGTCCGGACCAAGATAGCCGGTCGGAGGCGTGTATTGGATCGTCTGACCGACCAACACAACGGTTCCGCCTTGCTGGCTCAGGCCCGTCACGCTCGCGATGGAAAGCGTCTGCGCCGACTCGTTCGCCGGGCCCGGCGAGTCGTTCGCGAGGACCGTCGACGCCGAGTGCTCGGTCGTGAAGTTCTTGATGCCTATGCCCGCATCGTCGACGACGACCGGAGCGTCGTTGAGCGGATTGACGGTGACGGTCACCGTGCCCGTCGTCGACTTGAAATCGTCGACGCCGTTCGACTGGCCGTTGTCGCGGAGCGTGTACGTGAACGTATCGGTTCCAAAAAAGTCCTGAGCCGGCGTGTAGGTCACCATTCCGCCCGCCAGGACGACCGCACCGCCTTGAGCGCTCGTCGCGCCGACCCCCGTGATCGAAAGCGCCTGGCCCAATTCGTCGGCGCCTCCGCCCGGCGCGCCCTTGCCGGTCAGCGTGCCGAGCGGGATGGCGAGCGGCGTGTCCTCATCCGTCGAGCCGGAATGGGCGCCGGGAACGGGCGCGTCATTGACCGACCGCACGGTCATCGTCACGGTGCCGACCGCCGTCTTCGGATCGGGCTGTCCGTTGGTCGTCCCGTTGTCCTGGATCGTGTAGGTGAACGTGTCGACGCCGTTGTAGTTGAGCGGCGACTGGTACCGCACGTTGCCGTTGACGAGCGACACCGAGGCGCCGGCCGCCGAGGTCGCCGAGACGCCGACGATCGTGAGCGACTGGCCGCTCTCGTTCGCGGGGCCTTTCGAGTCATTGCCCGTCAGGTTGAGCGAGACGATCTCGATCGGGATGTCCTCGTCGGTCGCCGCCAGGTCGTTCGCGGCCGTCGGCGCGTCGTTGATCTCCGTCACGCGCGCCGTGACCGTCGCCGTGCTGTCGGCCCCCGCGCCGCTCGTGTCGTTGATCGTGTATCCAAACGTATCGATCCCAAAGAAATCGGGGTTCGGCGTGTAGAACAGGCGGTCGTCGGTAAGGTCGCCCGGTGTGCCCCGATCGTCACGCGCCACGGTCCCGTTCGGGCTCTGGGTGAACCCGATCAACGTGACCCGCGCTTCGACATTCGGAATATCGTTGTTGAGCACGGCGAAGATATTGCCGGCCGAATCCTCGACGACCGTCCCCTGATCGGCCCGAGCACGCGGCCGAACCGCCGGCTCGACCACGATCGCGAACGCGTCGGTGTCGGTCAAAGCGCCGCCCACTCCCGTGTTACCGAGGTCGTTGGTGACCATGGTCATGGTCACCGTTCCGATGAACCCGGCGGCCGGCGTGTACGTCGCATTGAGCAACGCGGATTGAATGGCCGCGAGAGTACCTTGGAACGTCGCCGACGGGCTGTTGTCGGCTCCCGCGACGAGCGTGATTCCGGCCGTCGATCCGATCTTCAATTTGCCCGGATCGGGCCCGTCACCCGTCGCCACCGCGATCTGAACCTGGATATTCCCCGCGCCCACGTCGACGTCCGTCGGGAAGAACACCGCGTTTCCCGCCCCGTCGTTGTTTGTCAGCACCTCGTCCTCGACGATGAACTGATCGCCGGGCATCGTATTGACCGGCGCGTCGTTCACGGCCGTGACGGTGATCGCGACCGTATCGACATCCGTCTTTGGCCCCCCGTCGCCCGTATTGCCCAAATCGTCGGTCGTCATGACGAGCTGATCGGCGCCGTTGTAATTCAAGTGGGGCGTGTATCGCAGGCCGTTCAGAGCCGCGTTGATGCTCGCGATCGGTCCTTCAAGCCTCAGCGCCGACGTGTTCTGGCCGTTCACGGTCGTGAGACCCGCCGTCGTGGAAACGAACAGGCCGCCGTGCTGCGCCGCCAGGTCGACGCGCACCGTCGCGGCTCCCGCGTCGACGTCGCTCGTCGACATGCCGTTCGCATTCGCCGTCGAAAATACCAGCGCGGTGTCCTCGGGCGTCGTCTGAAGGAGAGGGGTCACGTTCACCGGCGGATCGTTGACCGGCCCCACACTGACGGTCGCCGTCGCGGTCGCCGTGGTGCTCTGCCCGTCGTTGATCGTGTAGACAATCTCGACTTGCCCGACGAAGCCCGCCGCTGGAGTAAACCGGATCCGGTCGTCGTTGCCGACGCCCGGCGTTCCGTTGTTGTCGACGACCGCATTGCCCGAGGACGCGCTGATGATCGTCAAACCGCCGAGCGAAACGCCGTTGATCGGCAATTGGACCGTCGGATAGAGGATCTCCGCTTCCGGCACAATGAGACTTCTGATGTCCGGCGCGGAAAAATAGGTCGCGACCGGGTTGCTGTCGCCGTTGGCGAACGAGCCCTGAACCCTCAGGTTGCCGTTCACGGTGTCGTTGCTGAGAACCGTTAAGAAGTTGTTCTGCGAGCTCTCGTCGACATTGTAATTGTCGTTCACCGCCTTCGGATTGCCGCTGTCGACGTGCAGCGCCAACTGCACCAGGTTGAACTCGCCCGGACCGAGCGGATCAAAAATCACGTTCCCCGAGTTGTCGATCGTGAAGTTCTGATTGCCCCCTAGGTCCTCGATGATGCCGACGCCGAGGTTCGGATACGGGACGCCGTTGTTGCTGCCCGACGCGAACAGCGTGTACGGAGCAAAGTGATTGAACGTGTGGGCCGGCGCCGGCGTCGTGTAGAAATTCGGAACAACCGACGCGTTCAACGAGTAGACCAGGTCCAGGAACGCCTGAGTCAATCCCATGCGCGCCTGGCTGCCTTGCAGGTCCGGAAAACGCGGATCGTTCGGGTCGCGGATGTCCTGAACGGTGAGATTGACGAGCACCGTTTGACCGACCGATACACTGTTGATCGCCTGGCCCGACGTGTTCGTAATCGTCGCCCGGAATCGAGCCTGCGGGTCGCCCGGAGCACCCTCCCCGAGTTTTTTCAGGACATGCACGGCATCCTGCATCGTGAGACGGCTGTCGCCGTCGACGTCAAGCATCACCGCTCGGCTGGTTCCCGACGACGGCTCGCCCTCCCCCCCACCAATCCCGCTCCGCGACGCGGTCAAATACCGCGAGCCGTAGCTCCGAATGTCCGAAAACAAGGTGATCAGATCGGTCGGCGTCACCTTCGAGTCGACATTCACGTCGAACCGATTGATCGGATTCTGGAAATCGGACGCGAGCAGACACCGGCTTTCGAGCTGCTCCGCGTTCAACGGACGACGCACTGACTCGGATTGCCCCCGAGCCAAACGCAACCGGCGGCGCAGCGACCGACGAATCGACCCCGAAATTCGCTCTTTCATGACTCGCACTGGACCCTCTCGCGGACGACGAAACCGATGAGAAGCCATGGGCAGCCACGCGAGCGCCGCACCCGATCGAGCGGGCGGCGCACCACCTGATGGAGCCGAGTTCCGTTTTCGTCGCGGGAAACCAACTCGGTCCGCCGGGCTGCAAACTTCAGACTAGTTACGATCGAAAAACTTTGCAAACGAATTGCAAATTCCCTAGGCGTTAGCCGCTGACAATACACAACGCCATGATTTTGAACAGGTTACGCGGAAAGCCCGCGCGAATTACCCAAGCTCTCCGCATTATCATTGAAGGGCGGGACGACTTCAAGCACTTTCGCGGTGCACGCGGACGAAACTGAGTCGTTGACGCGGAAAGTCGCCAAGAAGTTCCGCAAAACCGCTACGAGTTCCCCGGATTCCCTCGTCCCGTCGACCGAACCGGACCGATCGCCCATCGCCCCGACCCCAACGTCCGCCGACCAAGGCGATTCGACGGCCTGTCATCCGAAAGTCCGCTCAATAACTCGGACTTGTCCCGTCCCGCGCGCGACGCGTCCGGCCAGACCGCCATCACTCGGTCGACGTCATTCACCTTCGCCGACGCCGGACCCGACCGGCTTCTCGCCGAGTCAAGAACGGCGGCGGACGGAACGGACCGCTTCGCGCGATGCGATTCTGCGAACGGGGTGAGCGGCGGTTCGCCTTCCTTCGGGGAATAATGCGTGGGAAGTGCGGCCGGGTGGAGGGCGATTCGGATCTCGCCGCGCGGCCGATCGCTTTCGGCGTGCGCGTCGGAAACCCGATCCGGTCCGAGGTTCGACCGCCCACCCGCGTCTCCCGAACGGCCCCCCGACGCCCCGTCTTGGGACTCGCCGGAACCCGACCCTTGGCTTTGGGAAAGGAACGTCAACAGGCGGACGATATCCTGGGTCGACACGCTTCCGTCGCCCGTGATGTCAAGGTACGGAAAAGGTCCATACGCGTCCGTCGGCGCGGGCAGGACGCGTGAGTGATTGCGCGAAACGTCGGTGACCAGCAACACCAAATCGGTCGTGGTGACCAGTCCATCCCCATTGATGTCGTGGACTTGCTGGGGGTTCTGCCAGCGATGGGCGGGGCGGAGTCCGAAATCCAAGTCTTCGGCCGATCCGCCCGAGGCAAGCGTCACCATGTGGAACCCGTTTTCCGGCGTGGTCACCGTCGAGCCGGCCGGCGCGACGACCTGGACGCGATAGCTGGCGGCGGGCAACGAGGAGAACCAATACGCGCCTCCGGCTTGGGTCGTCGCGATGGGCGACGGCCCCAATCGGAGTCGATCGAGTTGCACGGTGGTCCCGCCATATCCGAACGCGCGGACCGAGACGATGTCAGCCGTGGGTCGAGCGACCACCAACGTCGTCGATTGGCCCGCGCTCAACAATGAACTCGTCGTCCGCGCGATCCGGTTCCCCGCCGCGTCGTACGCCTCAAGCCGCGCGTAGCTGCCGCCCGTTTCCCCCCGCGCGTCGATGGTGACATACGTCCGCGGCGAACCGAACGTCGCACGCAATTCGGCCGATTCGCGCGAAAAACTCAGCGGTGAACCAAACCCGATCGAATCATACGCGAAGACACGGCTTCCGGTCGGCGCCTGGGTCGTCGTTCGCGACCGTACCGATTCGTCGATGGCGTTGTAGCCGTAGACCGAGAGCGTGACGCCGGGAACCGCTTCGTTCAAGAGGCTCGAATCGTTGTAATTGTCCGGCTCCACCGTCGTCTGGAGAGCCGCGAGATCCCCGTTCGCGTCGACCAATCGAACCGTTTGCTGGGTGAGGCCGGCATCCTTGGCGTCCCGCGTTCCATCGCCGTCGGGATCATTCCAGACCAAGCCCGATAGACCTTGCGCGTCGGTCAATGCCGCGCCGTTCGTCGCGCCGACGAACAGGGGTGAAGCGGTGACGAGTTGCCCGGTGATCGGATCGATCGTCACCGTTCGAATGGCGATCGCGCGCACTCCCGAGGGAACCGTGATTCGCAGGTCCAGATCGGCCGTATGGGTTCCGTAGCTCGCGGCCGTCTGCCACGCGCCCCCATCGATCCGATACTCGGCCCGCGTAATCGTATTGATGGTGAGATCGCTCTGCAAGCCGCTCGAATTCCGGTTCAGGAGCGTGCCGACCTCGGCCGTCCCCCGGAACCGGTATTTGCCGATCGCCGGATCGTAGTACCCCGCGCCCCGCAGCACATGGGGCACATCGAGCACATCAAAAACGCCGTCCGCGTCCGAGTCCTGCCATCCGAGTTGGGCCAGCGTGCTCGGGGCGCTCGTGTGATTCTCGTACGCGTTGAACATCCGCGTACCGGCCGCCATGATGCTGTCCTGTTGGACGAACCCAGGGGTCGGATTGTCGGCCGCATTCCAGTTCTGCGTGTCGTAGTAACCGCGACGATCGGAATAGCTGCCCCCGCCGTCATATTCGTCCCGCGCCCAAAAAATATGCCCCGTCTCGTGGGTGATCGTCATGGCCGGACGACGGGACGGCGTCACCAGGTACCGCCCGCCCGGATAGGCGAACGCCTGCGAAAAACTGCCTCCCGCCCGAAACTGGCCGTCGACGTCGTTCTGCGCGTTCACGACGAAAATCGTGAACGCCCAATTCGTATCGTGGTTCCCTCGCAGCGCGTTGTTGTAGAGGCGAATGTCGTCGTCAAGGCTGAGCGGCGAGTCATAGCCCACGAAGCCGAGGAACTCGCCGATCCAGAGCCGCGAGTCGTCCGAAACCCGCGAGATCGGCTCGTACGCCGTCGGAACGGGGTTGTCGGCGTAGGTGAAGTCGAATCGGAAATCGAGCGAGTGGACCGAATTCCGTTCGGCGAGCGTCTGCTCCCACCATTCGACGCCCGTAACGACCTTGGCTTTCGCGTCGGCGATGAGCTGCGGGGTCCAGTTCTCGGTGCTCGCGTCGATCTGACCGTTCGATTCGAGCAAGACCACGCCGACCGTCACCGTCCCCATCATGAATTCGGCCGTGTCCTGCGGGTGGGCGCCGAACGGAACGGCGGAGAGCAGGGCGCGGCCTTCGAGCCGTTCCAGCGCGAGGCGGCGCGGACGTTTTCGGGATCGTCGCCGATGGGGCCGTTCCAAGGTCATGCTCTCCCTGATCCTAACCAGACCCCCTCGATGCCTCAAGGAATCCGTATTTCGCACGCTGGGAAACGTAGGAATCCCCGGCGAATCGTAGCGGTTAAGACAAGAAACGGAGAAAGGAGGGTTCCTCCTCCTTTCTCGTTTCCTTCGTACCTTGGACGACGCGGCGCGCCGATTAGTTGCCGAATTCCGCGAAGAAATCGTCCACCGCGCCGGCATACGCGTCGGCCGATCGATGGTCGGCAAGCGACTTGAGCAGATCCTCATCCTGATGCCGGGACGCGTCGAGTGGGCCGATGGCCGTCCGCCCGATATCCGCGAACGGCGTCTCGCTCCGGGCCGGCAGTCGGAAGGTGACTTCCCGCACCGACCTGGACGACGACGGTCGCCTCGCGGCACTCCCCGAATCCCCGGTTGCCTCGTCGCTGGCCGCGACCGACGCGCGGCCGGAGCTCGAAAGGTCGGACGTCGAGACAACGAACGACGTGGATGCCCGATCGCCTTCCACCGAACGCGCCGGTTCGTTCGCCGAGTCCACGTCGAGCGCCGCCGACTCGCCCTCTCCGACGCCCCGTGTCCGGACGTACCTCAGGACATCGAAAAGGTCTTGGGTCGTGGCGCGGGTGTCGCCGTCGACGTCGATCATGAAACGCGTCGCGAAGATCTGCTTTCCGCCGGCGGCCACATAGGGCGGAACGGCGGGAAGTGCGACCGAACCGTAGCTTTGCAGGAACCGCAGCAGGAGGAGCACGTCGAACGGCACGACGCGCCCGTCGCCGTTCACATCCTGACGCAGGGCTCCGTTCTGCCATGGGCTCGAACTGACCGTGACCTGATAGTCCTCGACTTCACCGTCGGCCGCGTCGCCGAACGGCGCGAGGCCGCCGACGCTGCTCATGCGGAATCGCGCGTACGTCCCTCCCAATTTCGTCGTCGTCGGCAATGTCACGGTGAACGTGTTGGCGCCGTTGGCGAGCACGGCCCGATTCAGGATCTGTTCACCGGCGTCGTTCCAATCGCCGTCACCGTTGAGATCGATCCAGGCGTCGAGATATCCGGGCATGGCCGCCGTGATACCGCTTGCCGCGACGACGATCGACGAGGCATAACCCCGCACGAGCGTGCCGAATGTCACACCATCCTCGTCGTCCGATGCGTCGGCATCATCACCCGTCGCCCCGATCGTCGGCTGGCCGTCGACATCGACATCGACCGAATCCCCAAGGCGGTAACCGCTGACGATCGCATGCCGAGCTCCATTGTCGGTGAGCAGGGTCGGGTATCCGAGCGTCTGGGGGGCGTCGCCGAAGTCGAGTCCCGATCCGAGTTCGATCGTGAATTCGGTCGTGCCGTCGTCCTGGTTCGGCCGGAGCACATTCCCGGCGATGTCGCGGATGCCCGACACGAAGACCTTCACGATCCCGCTGACGCTCGTCGCGCCGCTGATCAACACCTGATCATCGCGAACGGTCGCCGATACGCCGTCGAGCGCCGTGTTGGCGTTGATCAATTGGCCGATCAGCGCGGCCATGGCGGCCGCCGTGAACGAATCGTCGGGCACATAGTTGATCGGTACGGCCGCATCGACACCCGGAGTGCCCAATTGGGTCAATGGGCTCGTGAGCCCGTTGAAGGAATGCGACGGCGTGTCCCCGTTCAGAAGTACCCGACCGCTTCCCACGCTGACCGCCGTCACGCCCAAACCAACGCTGTTGATCGCCTGCGCCATCGCGTTCGCGATCTGCGTCAACGTCGGATCGGTCGCCGGAATGCGGACAATCGTGTTGCCGGGAACGACCACATTGTCGGAATCGAACTCGAACGTCACCGGCAGACCCACACCGTTTCCGATCCGGAATGTCTGCCCATCCAGGATTCCGACCGGCTTCCCGGCGGAACTCGGGATGAGGATTCCGAACTCCGGTCGAACGCCCGGCTGCCCCGCTTGCGTCAGCCGGCTTCCGCTCGTGTTGAGCACGGTCAGCAGATTGCCGCCGACGTGGACAACGCCGAGTCCGTAATGCGTCGGATTGAGGCCGACCGCATAGGTGCGGATCGCATTCGCGAATTTGTCGGCGATCTGTTCGTACGTATCGGCTTGTCGAATGGGAATCGTCGTGTTTCCGGCCGCCGACTTGCCGTCGATGTCGAACTCGAACGTCTGGAGCGTCGCTCCGTCGTCGAGCGTGAACGTGTCGCCGTCTCCGACCCCCCCGTTCACCGACCCGGTCTGGGTCAGGCTCGGCGCGTTCGTAATGTCGACGACGTGCGACGAGAGCGTTCCGACGTGCACGACGCCCCGTCCGAGGTCGACCGGTTCGAGCTTGACGTTCGCGTCGATCAAGGCCTGAACGACGGCGGCCGCGAGCTGTTCCGACGAATACTGCGGCGTGAAGACGATCGGCTGATTGCCGGCCGCCACGCTTCCGTTGTTGTCGAACTCGAGCGTCACCTGCTTCGAGCCGTCCGAAACGCGGAACGACTGGCGGTCGGTCATGCCACCAAGCCCGCCGCCGGCGGCGGGCATCGTGAGCGCCAATGTCGGCGCCACCGTCACCGTATATCCCGACTCGAATTCAAACGTCGCCGTGTTCCCTTGTCCGTCGGTCACATCGAATCGACTTCCGTCGGCGACCCGGTCGCCCGCCGGCGCGGTCACGATGAACTGGTCCTGATTCGTCATCTGGATGCGGTACGTGTGGTTCGTTTCCCAGATGCCCGCGATCGGAGTAAGCCGAATGACATCGTTGAGCGCGTCGTAGCGGAACCGGTAATCGACACCCTCGGTCAGACGCACGCCGTCCCGCAGGAGGGTAAGCTGTTCCTTGATGACCGAACGATCATCGATGCCCGATCCGTTGACCGCGTCGATCGGTTCAACGCCGTCGATCAGTTGGATCGAGAAACCCTCGAGCGATACGACGGACAGCTTGACGATCGTCAACCGGCCGTCGAGATCCTTCCCTTGCGAGTCGTTGTCGCGGGGGTCGAGCAAGAGGGCCGACGGACCGCCGAAATCGACGCGATCGAGCGCGCCGCGGTCGATATACACGTTCTCGCCTGCGCCCGGCGGCGGCTCGACCGTCGGATCGTCGCCGCGGAGTTGACCGAGTTGATCCCGCGCGGGAGCGAGGATCGGCGAGACGGGGATCCCGATCGCGCCTTTGACCGAGACCAGAGCGGGGCGATCGGTGAGCGAGTTGATGCCGCTGTCGATCGCCTGCGACCTCGATGCCAGATAGAAGTTACCGATCGCCGGTTCCATGAAAAGCGGTTCACCCGGCTGGACGGTGATTGCGTAGCTTCCAAGCGTACCAGTGGAATGGACGCGGTTTCCCTGATAGAGCGTGCCGCCGACCACGGTCGTGCTCGACGATGCGTCAATCCTCAGCCCCGTGTCGAAGTTCGCGATGACGTTGTTCAGGAGGGTCGGGCTCGCGTTGTTTTCGACCAGGATACCCGTATCGGCGCCTTGGCGGCCGTACACCGTGTTGTTGACGATGCGCCCGAAGGGAACCGAGGCAATCTGGCCCTGCGCGTTCGTGTTCGCGTCCCCGGAGTAACGGATGCCGCCCGCGACATTCGCGTACACGATGCTGTTCTCGACCACGACGCCGGGAACCAGCCGCTGGGCGTTGACTTCACGGGTCACTCGGGTCGCGCCCTGGTGCGGCGTTCCCTCGGGTCCGTCGCGCCGACCCGAATCGATGTCGACGCCGAATCGCGCCGAGTTCGAAACCCGGCTCGACGCGATCACGAACTGACCTTGATCCCTCGTCAGATTGCGGTCGCCCAATCCCGACGTCTGTTCGAAGGCGATGCCTCCGGACCGCGACGTGACCTCGATGGCGTATTCGCCCGTGCTGAGCCCCGCCGTGCCGCTCGCCACCGTCTCGATGTCGTAGGTCTGGTTATTGTACGCGCTGATCCCGATGAAATAGGTTCCCGTCACGGGGATCACGAAGTCGAGGTAGGGATCGAGGGTGAACGGCTCGCCCGGGGCGGGCGTGTCATCGCTGATCGCGAGCTGGTTTCCGGCGACGTCGAAGAGACGGAGCATGCCGTCGAGGAACGAACCGTTCAGCGCCGCGTCGATGTCGACGGTGACCCGGGTCCCGGTCGTGAACTGGAACTGGAGCAGATCGACATCGAGCGAGGCGTTGTTGCCGACGAGCGTCGGGTTGTCGCCGATCCGGCCCGATGCGCGGTAGGTCGACGTGGCGCCCGCGATCGTGTTGGCCCGCACGGCCTGCGGGCGGGCGTCGTTGATCTCGGTCGCCGACGACAGGTCGCCGACCACGTCCGTGCCCGTAATGCCGCCTACGACCGCGTTGCCGTAGAGGTGCACGCGCGAGTCGGTGCTCGACGTCCCCGAGTTTTCGCCGTCCGAAAATCCCGCCTTGAGCTTCAGCACGGCCTGGACAGGAACGCTGTTGATCGCGTCCCGAATGCGCTGCGCCATCACCGTCGACGATTCGGCGGTGAACCCGCCTTTCCCGTCGCTGGCCGCCGGATGGAACAGGATCGGAATATGGCCCTGCGCCACGCCGTTCGCGAGCGACGCGTCCTCGAACTCGAACACGACGCTGTTCGTGCCGTCGCTCAGCGTGAACGTCTGGCCGTCCGTGATCTGATGCGCCGCCGGCGCCAGCAGCGTGTGCTCCTCCGAGAACCGGTAGTTCGTATCGAATGTGTCGGGCAGCAGGGGCGTCGGAACCGGCGCGGGATCGGCGATGCCGTAGTCGGTGCTCCGCCGGATTTCGAGCTGATAGTCGCCGACGAGGATCTGGTTATCCGGAAGTACGGGGTTCGCGATGAATGCCGTGGAGTCAGCCGCCGAACCGGTGACCATCTCGCCGCGCTCGGCGAACCCGATCACAATGTCGTCGACATACACGCCTTCGAAGTCGTTGTTCTGGGCGCGCAGCGCGCCCGGATTGTTGGCGTCTATCGTTCCGTCGAAACGGGTCGATGCGTAGAACGAGCCGAACGGGTCGCCGACCTGTGACCGCGTCAAGCCGAGCGGACCCGGCGCGGAGACGTTGTGGCCGATCACCCGGACGCGCGTCCGATCGACGGGGAACGCGGAGAGTTCGCCGCCCGCGTACGCGTCGGCGAGCGCCTGCTGGACGACGCCCGCGACCTGGGCGGCCGTCATGTCGGCGTGCACGCGGACCGCGTTCGCGCCCGCCGCGACGCCCGCCGCGCCGTCGATCACCGTCGCCGCGCCGGCGCTCTGCGAGACCTTCACCGCGCCGTCCAACTGGATGCGGTTGTCGTGCAGCCGAGGAATCACGCCCGTGAACCCGTTGACCACGATCTCGAGCTCGTACGCGCCCGTGCTGCCGTTGATCGCGAACCCCTCGATGATCGGATTGTAGTTGTCGTTCGGAGCGCCGCTCACGCCGATGTAGTACAATCCGGTCCGCTGCACGGTGATATCGAGCTGCGAATCGAGGCCGATCGCGTTGTCGTCCAAGGCGAGCGGGACACCCGCGACATCGAAGAGCCGGAGAACTGAATCGAGCGTCGAACCGATCCGCTGGGCGCGGACGTTGACGAGGATATGATCGCCCTGGTTCAGCGCGAGACGGACCATGTCGACGTCGAGACCCGGCGTCACGGTGAGATTGGGGTTGTCGCCGATCACGCCGAGCGCGCGGAAGATGTCGGCGCCGCCGAGCAGACCCGTGTTCACCGAGGTCGACATGACCTCGTTGCCCGTCGTTTCGGCCCGCAGATCGGCGGTCATCGTGTAGTCGGCCGCGCGCAGCGCGTTCTCGATCGTCGAGGCGATCGCGCCCGCCGACTGCGTCGCGTCGAACGGAATGCGGATGTTCGAACCCAAAACGCCGTTGCCCGAATCGAATTCAAAAGTCCGGCTGTGGATCGTGAACGTCTCGCCGTCCGTCAAATGGGCTCCGGTCGGCGCCACGAGCGTCGAGCCGAGATCGAATTCAAACACGTCGCCGCCCACGATCATGCGCTGGCCGTCTCGGACGTCCCGGCCGTCGATCGCGTGCAGGAACTGACCCGTCGAATTGACATTGCCGACATTGAGCGATCCGGCCGTGCTGAAATCGAACTTGATCCGCAGGTTCCCGCGGCCGGCGAACGGCGCGAGATTGACCCGCGCCTGGCGCCAGCTATCGGGAGCCCCGTTGTCGCCGACGTCATGCAACTCCTGCACATCGACAGTGATTCCGTCCGCCGTGAAGTCGTCGTACTCGTCGTTCGCCCAGCCCGTTCGACGCCCCGAGTTGTTCGTCGCGACAAGTTGCCATTCGCCGTCGTCGTCGGCCACGAACACGCGGAACGCGTCGCGCATGTACTGCGGCGGGTTCACGCCCAGCACGGCGCTCGCATTCTCCGTCGCGAGACGGTAGTTGAAATACAGCGTCGGCAAGTCAATCGACGAGTATCCCTTCAGGCTGAACGGATTCGAAACGAGCGAGCCGTGCGCGCCGCCCGGGAAATCGAAGTCGTTGACGTTGTTGACCGGATTGTAAAACGGATCCACCGAAACGTTGTTGCGCGCTTGCGATTCCCACCCAAACCAGAAACTGCTGCCCCCGTCGACCGCCCGCCGGCTCCCGTCGAACGGCTGGTTGATGCCGTGGCCGGCGTTGGTGTCCCGGTTGTTCGTCACGTGCCAAAGGTTCGAGTCGAGGATCGAGAAGGTCAGGCCGTTCGCGGCGAACACGCCCGTGTCGATCGAGGATTGACCGTCGATGAAGAGGGGGAGCAGGCTCCCGTTCGTGTCGAACGCGTAGATCCGGCCGTTCCCGGTGATTCCGAACAGGACGTCTTGGTACAGGCCGTTGCCGAGATTGCGGGGCCCGGCCGCCAAGCCCTGGAACGCGATGCCGAGCAGGTCGGTCGCCGTATCCACGTAGTCCACGAACGCGCCCATCGGCGCGTGCGGATTGACCACGCGGTACAAGCCGCCTCGATCGCTGACCGCATACAGGGCCGATCCGAGGAACGCGAGGCCCGTCACGTTGCCGCCGGGCGCGGCGCCCGCGATCTTGAGCGGCGGATCGTCGGTTTGATTGGGATCGAACCGGGCACCGCCGCGCAGCGACACGACGGTCCCGTTCGTATTCACCAAGACACCCGCGCCCGAAATGGCGTTCGCCATCCGCGCCGCGATCTGGCTGCCCGAATCCTCGGCGAGGAACGGAACGGCGATCGCCGCCGGATTGTTCGGCAGATTGTCGTGCCCCAAATCGATGGCGACACCCCGCGCGACGAGCTCCGTGAAGCTGCCGCCCGCCGGTCCCACGAAGTTCACGCGGTTCCCGTCCGTTCCCACCGTGATTCCGGGAACGCCCGGTACCGGCGGCGGACCGACCTGCCCATTGAACACGCGCCGCAGATTCTGTGTCAGCTCCGCGTTCAGACTCACTTCCTCGATCGGAATCAGCACCGTGCCCGGCGGATTCGGGAGTCCGCGCGACGTGCTTCGGCCCGTATTGCCCGAAATGCTCGTGCCGAGCGACGTCTCCGTCGCCGAAGTGCTGCTCAGCAGGCTGATCCGGTTCGACTGCAGAAGGGCCTGCGCCGAGGCGGCGTATCCGCCGAGCCCCGTCTGGCTGTTGATCGCGTTCACGGCGGCCGTGACCAGCGCGGCCTGGTTCATGCCGACGTTGAAATTCACGCCGATGACGCTGCCGCCGAGCGGCGGGCCCGATCCGTTGTCCCATTCAAAAATCCGGGTCACCGGAACCAACTGGTTGTCCGTGACGGTGAATCGGTCTCCATCCGTAATGAAATTCCCGCTCGCCGCGTCGATCACGAACACCTCGCCCGTGTCGAACTCGTAGGGAACCGAATCCAGGAAGAACGTGTCCCCGTCCCGAATGTAGGCTTGGTTCGGCAACCGGTTCGGCGCGAGGCCGACCGTGATTTCGGGTCCGCTCACGAACTCAAAGTAGGTCGTGGCCGCGCCGTCGAGCACTGTGAATCGCGTGCCGTCGAGAATGATCGGCGTGGTGACGCCCAGCGAATCGACGTTCGTCGCCTCCGGAGCGATGATCACCGTGTCCCCCGTCGAAAAGGGATCCGCGTCCGTGATCAAATGGCCCCGCTCGACGATCTGCGTGCCGGCGCCCTGCAACAGGCCCGTGCCCGTCCGGTCGGACGCCGGATCGCTGATCGCGTCTCCCGTCGCCGGAAGGAACTCGTACATGATGTTGCTCGTGTACGCGATCCCCGGAGGCCGTACTCCGGCCGGACGCCCGCCGACCGCGAAACCGCGTTCGGTATTGTCGCCGATCTGGCCGAACGTGATGGCATCGAAGTGGATCCCGTGCCCGATCCGGTTTCCATTCACGAGGTTGCTTCGGATCGCGTTGCCCGGATTCGCGGTGTCCTCCTCGTACGTCTCAATCCCCGACGCGCCGATATCGGTCGTCGCGGCGGTGCCCGTGTCGATCTGGAAGTAGATCCCCGTCGTCGCGTCGGCGGGGGGCGGGTTCTCCAAGTCAAGCGAGTACGACATCAGGTCGCCGTTGGGCCGCATCGCGATGTCGCCGACATCGTAGTTGAATCGGCCGACCTGCGTCTCGCGCTGGCCGGTGAACGGGTTCACCGTGAAAAGATTCGTCTGGTCCCGCGTTCCCGGGTCCTGGCTCACGTAGAGCGTGATGTCGCCGAGCGTCCAGGGAACGACGCTCGAATCGTCGAGCAGCACGGGAACGAGGGGCGCCGACGCGGTCCCGCCGCCGCTCGAATTGATGTGGTCCTCGGCGATCCGCTGGATCGAGTCGACCGGTTCGAGTCGGGCGAGCGCGTTTGACGGATTCGCGAGCGAGAATTGCCCGAGGTCGGTCGGAACCCGCGCGACCGACGAAACGGCCACGTTGTAGGTGCCCACCGGGAGTTCCACGGTTCCAAGGAATGGATCGAGGGCCCCCGCCGTGCCTCGAGACAGGTCGTCCATGTTCGCTCCCGAAATGGGAGCCGGACGGTCCTCGGCGATGTTGCTGTCGTTCGCGACAAGCACGAGATTTCCGGCGGCATCAAACACCGAAAGCATCGTGTTCGGACGGCCGAGCCCGTCGGCGTAGTCGACGTCGAATGTCGTCGCCACGTACTGTGGATTTGTCGCCGTGCTCTGCGACTGCACCTTCATGTACCGAACATCGAACTGAAAGAAGTCGACGTCGTTCGCGGAACTCAACGCGCCCGACGTTCCGAGCGCGGCGCGATCCGTCTCCATCAGATTTCCGACTTGCTGCGCGTCCACGACGAGGTCGTTCGGCGAAGCATCCTCGCCGATCTCACCCGTCAGCGGCGAGTGGATCGACTGGCCGCGCACCTCGATGCCCGTCCGCGCGTATCGGATATCGGCGCCTCGGATGACCGAACCGGCGATTTCATCCAATTCGCGCAACCGGACCTGAAGCTGATAGACGCCCTGCGTCCGCCCTCCGTCGAGCAGGCTCAGATCGGGTCCGTTGCTCCGCACGCGCGCGTAATACGTCCCGCGTGATCCCTTGATGCCAGGAAGAACGACCCGCATTCCCGCGTCCCGCGGATTCGTCGTCCACCGATCCTCTCCCTCGAAGACCGATTTCTGAAGGATGTTCACGGCGTTCGACGGGAGACTCGGATCTCGCACAAGCAGATTCGGATTGGCGCCTTCCGCTGCCGAGTCGTTCGATCGGGCGAGGACTTTGCCGTCGGCGTCGACCAGTTCCAGGACCGTATCGAGCGCGTGCGTCGTCCGATCGATGTCGAACCACGCCTCGGTGCCCGCCTCGGCCGTGAACCGGTACACATCCACGTCGTAGGGGCTGTTGATCGCGCCGTGCACGGTGAACCCGAGCCGCAACTTGTCGTCGCCCGCCTTCTCGTGCGGCGCCAATTCCCCGAGGAACTCCGCCGTTCCCGGCGTGCCGTTCGTATTGGGAATGACGCTGTCGAACGGTTCGATCTCGGTGAGCACATCGACGTTGCGGTCGTGGCTGTACGTGTCGAGCATCACGCTGCGCCAATCGCCGGGCGCCGCCGGATTGCCCCCAGCCTGCTCGACGATCGAACTGACCATCGCGCGGCTGAAGCTCGTCGCCGTCAATCCGCCCGCCGAAATCTGATAGATGTCGCCGACGATCCCGCCGGTCGCGAAGACCATGTTCGCGTAATCGGGTACCGTGGTGTCCCAGCCAGGGAGAATCTGGCCGCCCGGAGACGTGGTGAACCCGCCCGCGCCGTCCTGCTGATAGGCGTTACCCTGCGAGTCGATCGCCATCGCGCGCAGGCCCTGCGCGTCGACGATCGAGACGCCGAGGATACCTTCGAGCTTGACGCCGGCGGCCTGCAGTTTGGTGAGCGTGTTCTGATACGTCAGCGTCGAATCGAGCTCGTCGCGGTCCTCGTCCGTCACCAGGATGGCGAACTTCGCCGACTCGGGTCGGTACGAATACGTATCGACCATGAAGTGCAGCCCTTGCCAGCCGTCCTCCCACGATCCGCTCGTCGAAAGCGTCTGTGCCGCGGCCGCGTACTCAGTCGACGTGCCGAACAACGCTCGGCCCGCTCCGACGGGCACCGCCCGCGCGTAGTCGTTGATGTCGCCGTAGCCGACGAGCCCGAACCGATTGATGCCCTTCGAGCCGTCGCCGATACCGGCGGCGGCGAGCGACGCGTCGAGGTCGGCGATCATGCCGATCGAGAACTGCTGCGCCGAATACATCGAGTCCGATTCGTCCATGACCACGATGACGTCGGCGTAGGGGACGGACGTCGCGCCGCCGCAAAGTCCCGTGTTCGCGGTATCGGTCTGCGGGCTTCCGTCCGGCGTGAACCCCGCGCCGACGCTGCAGTCGTTCAGCGACGTCACCACGACCGGATGCCGCGGTTGGCCGAGCACCCGGAGCGCGCCGCCGATCCGGTCGTCGATATCGAGCGGAGCGCCCGTCGCCGTGAACCCCGCATCGGGACCGAACGCCTTCACCACAAGGCTCTGATCGGCCTTGCTCGCCAACCGCAGTCCGCCGAACGAATGGAAATCGGGAATCTCGATATTGCCCTGCATCACGTGGACGATATCCGTGTCGTCCCACACGCCCTCGGTGTTCAGCGTGCCTTCGCGCACGACCATCGCGTTGATGTCGTTATTGTGCAGTCGGTTGCCGGAGACGAGCGGGCCCTGGTTGCCGAACACGCCGCGATACACGTTGGCGGTTCCCGTCGCGCGACCCAGGTCGTTGACCAGATTCGAATTCAGCGCGTTGACGTTGGCGTTCAGCGCCGGCGCGGCATTGTCGCGCAGGATGCTGTTCACGATGACGGGCTGGGCGCCCCGAATGAAGATCGCGGCGGGACGGTTGAACCCGAGTCCAAACCGTGATTCGATACTCGCCGGATTGTTGTCGGCCGGTTGGAATCCGTCCGCATTGCGTTCGAAGACCGAATTCGCGACGCGCGCGTCGGCCTGATGGATCTCGAGCGCGTTGATGCTCCGGAAACTCCCGCCGATCCGCGCCATGCCGCCGCCGTACGCGACGATGGTGTGGTCGAAATGGAGCGACGACGCGGGTCCGGCGACGATGCCGCCCCAGTCGCCGGGCTGCGCGACGTGCGTCGCGCTCAGGTTGTTCGTATTGAACGTGCCCCCCGCTCCGTAGCGTTTGTCGGCGAGCGACGTGAAGACGGCCCGATCTCCGTCGACACCCTCGGCGATCAAGTGCGCGCCCATGCCCACATGAATGTACGCCGCCTCGCTCTTGACGATCGTCCCCGGATCGAGCCGCAGGCGCGCGTCGAGCCTGCCGCGGACGATCTCGTCGAAATCGGCGAGCGATCCGCCGACCGTCGTCCCGTCGTCGGTGAACGATGTCGACGTTCCGTTGATCTGGGCGACCAGCGCATACGGTCCGAAACCGCCCGGCGTGCTCCGATAGATCCGCCGCGCCACGTTGCCCGGGAACCGCGCCACCGTCGGCAAGTTCGACAGCACGACCGTGCCGATGTTCGGCGCGCCGTTCGTGTCGGGGTTGCCTTCGACCACCACGTCCGACGTGACGTCCGACGCGGGACCCTCATTGCCGTTCACATCGACGAACGTCATGCGGTAGTTGTAGGTTCCCGGAGTCAACATCCCACCGACCGCCGTGCCGGGTAGCGCCGTTACGAGCGTCACGGGAGGGGCGATCGATTCGAGGATCGGTCCGCCCGGCGTTCCCGCGATCGCGAGATTCTCCTGAAGGACATGCACGATGTCGGAATCATCGAAACGCGCGGAAACGGTCAGCGATTCGGGCGCGGCGCCCGGCGCCGTGCGCACCCGAACGAACAGGCCATTGATCGTGTTGTCCGTCTCGCGATTGCCCGTCGCGTCGAGACCGCTTCGCGTATAGTCCGACGTGAACGCTCCCGATACCTGGTACTCCGGCGCGTGGAAATTCGATTCCTCGAAACTGTTCGGGTTCGCCGATACGGCCGCGTGCGCGCTCCGCGCGATCCGGTTGTACGCGATCGTCGGCCGCGAATCGACGATGTGGATCGGGTCAACCAGCGTGGGGATGCCGTCGACCGTGACGTTGCCGCCTCCGTACCGCATGTCGGCGAACGTCACGTTGTTGAGGAAAATACCCTGCTTCTCGTAGCTGAACCGGTTCGCGTCGCGCGAATCGAGGTCCGCGCGCATCACGATGCCGCCCCAATCACCGGACAAAGCGGCGGGCGGCTTGCTGTCCGGATTGGTTCCAACGCCGATCTTCTCGTGCAACGACGTGAAGACCACATTCCCCTCGATCGTCTGGCCGGTCGAATCGCGCCGCACGGCGCCCGCCGCGTCGACCACGCGGGGCGTGCCAAGGACCTGCAGCGCGCCGGCGCTGCGGTCGATCGACGGCGAGGAACTCCCGACGCCGATCCGCGCGCGGCGCATCTTGATCATCGCGCCCGAGTCGATCATGACGGTGACGCCCTTGGGAACCTCCAGGGTCGAACCGTCCGCCAACACCTGCCCGCCCAATGCGCTGAAACCGACCTCGTACGCGAGGTTGTCCTTCAACGTCGTGATGTCGCCGTCCGCGCCGCCGTTCCCCACAATTCGGACGATGTCGCCGGCCCGCGCGGCGCTGATCCCCGCCTTGATCGTGTTGAACGGCGCGGCGAGCGATCCGTCGGAAACGGCGCCTCTGTAGGCCTTGTCGACGAAGATCGTCCGAGCGGCCGCCTGGACGCGGAACCACGTGTTGTACACGCCGCCCGGCACGCCGTCCGCGTCGCCGTCGAGCGGCGTGGACCTCGAAAGGGCCGACGCCGTCGGCGTCGTCGCGTTGTCCGCGTCGATCATGCTGCTCGTCGCCTCGCCACGGAAATTCAGCCGCAGTTGGTAGAGGCCCTCCGAGCGCCCGCCGATTCCCGTATCCTCGACACTCGGGTCGTACTCGTCGTTCCCGCTCGCCGATACGCCGATGTAGTAGGTGCCCGGTTCGAGCTGCAGTTCGAGGTACGAGTCCTTGCTGAAGTAGTCGTCGTTCCGCGCGACCAACTCGCGCCTCGTCGGCGTTTCGCGGTAAACGGCCAGCACCGTGTTCAAGCGGCTGTCGTTCGGCAATCGCTCGGCGATCGTCTCCGCCGTGAAGAGGCCCTTCTGCGGAACCTCGAATCTGAAGAGATCGATGTCCTTGCTCTCGGGCCGATAGAGATACTGGCCGTGCACGATGTCGTGGTCGCCCGGAAAGACCGGTTCGGCCGTCGCCGACACGGCCTGCGCGAACCCCGACATGACGGTCAGCGCGGGCAGTTCCGTGTCGTGGCCGAGCCGGAGCAAATGGCCGATCTCGTGCATGGCCGTCCGGAAAAACAGCTCGCCGTATTCGTCGTTCTGATCATCGAAATCCTGCAGGTCCATCACGAGGCGGCCGGTCAAACCGCCGGAAGCGACGCCGAGCACGCCGCCGGGACCGGTCGGGATGGTGGGATCGAGCGCGCGCAGGTCCCCGACGGCGATCGTCATGCCGCGCGTCGCGCTCTCGATGAACTGAATCCCGAAATAGCTCCCGTAAAGCTCGTAGATCTCGCGCACACGCTCCTTCTGCACGTCGGTGATCGCGTTGCGGAGAACGTTGCCCTGCGGGTCGAACCCGTAATCGCTCTGGAAGTTGTAGTACGCCGTCGTGATCCCGCTCGTCGCGTCCGGACCCGAAAGGTAGTGATTCTCGACAAGGTAGTGATTCTCGACGGGAATCGTCCGGTGCCCCGCCTCCTCGATGTCGCCCGGGAACGTCAAATCGTACGGCTGGCCGCCGTTGTCAATCGAACCGGAGACGATCAACCCCTCGCTGGATTCGGCGATCGCCGTCATCGTCGGGGAAAGGACGACGCGCTGATCGTTCGCCAGATAGACGCGATTGCCCAGGGCCGTCGCAATGACGCCCATATTCACGTTGTTGATCGCGTTGGCGAGCGATTGGGCAATCTCGTCGGGCGTCGATCCGGCGCTGAACGCCACCGGTTCGCGCCCCGCCAGAACGCCCGTCGGCCCTCGGAGCGTGTCCTCGAACTCGAAGATCCGCTCGGTCCCCGCGCGGCTCGCCACCGTCACCGTCTGCCCGTCGCTCAGCGCCGATCCGTCGTCCCGCACCACCAGCACGGCGCCTGTTTCAAACCGGGAAACCACATCCAACGCCGTCGCGAAACTCGAACCCGCGTCCGAACCGGGATCGTAGGCGACCGGCGCCAACGGAAGCGCTTCGTCGGTTCCGATCCTCAGCCGGAACGTCGCCGCGACCTGCGGACCCAGCAGGTTGTCCAAGTCGGCCTCGAACGTCAACACGGCTCGATCGGCCGCCGCGTCGTACGCGACCGATACGGGCCGAAACGTCGTGTCGTCCGTGTTCCGGACCGTGTCGTTCGTCGCAATCAGCTGATAGAAATTCGGGTTCTCGGCCGACGCGCGATCGAGATCGTCGTCGTTGAAATAGACGTGGACCTGATTGCGGGCCTGAACCAGTGCCCCCGCCGCATTGCGCGAAACGGGCATCGGCACGACCGAAAGGACCCGGGCGCCAAGATCGAGTTCGAACGAAAGCGACGTGTTCGCTTTCCCCTCGAGGTACACGTTGCCCGAAAGATCGGAGACGGGCTGCCGACCCGCGCCCGCGCGACCCAAGATGTTCACTCGGTACGTGTCGTCGATCAGCGTCTCCGCGAACCGGAATACGGCGACGTTCGGAGATTCGCCGAGCCCCACGTATCCGGGCGTCAAGACGAAGTCGGTGGCGCCGAGCAGCGTCACGTCGGGAATCGCCTGGCTGGTGATGAGTCGAGTCGAACCGGCGCCCGCGACGAGACTCGCGCGCGCCAGTTGGCTCGCCTGGGGATGCGCGTTGATCGCGCCGATCAGCGCCGAAGCCGTGGTTTCGTTGCCGGCGTTCGAGTTCAAGACGACGTCGATCCGCCGATTGAGCGGATCGGTCGCGTCGACCGTGATCCGGGGAGCGCCCGCTCCGCCGAAATCGCTCTTCGCGAACGTCAACCGCACGCCGTTGCCCGCGACCCCCGCGCCGACCGCCATGAACTCGATCTGCAGCGAGTTCCCCTGGTTGACGTCGCTCGTGCCCCGCGCCTTGTTCGCGCCGGTCAACGTGAGCGGCGAATAGTTGATGTCGGGGCTCGCCACCGCCGTGAACGCGTTGCCGCGCACGATCGACGCCGTCACCAATTGGCTCGCCAACGGATGCGCGTTGATCGCCGAACGCAGGTCCGACGCCGTCGTCAACGCGCCGAACGTCGAATTCAGGTCGACCTTGATCGTCGCGCCCTGCACGTCGATCCCGACGCCGCCACCGATCCCCCGCGCGTTCTTGCTCACGACGAGCGCGATGCCGTCCCCAGCACTCCCCGCCTGCCTCGCGGAAAACTCCATCACCACCGCGCCGCCCGTGTTCAGATCGGTCCGCACCGATGCCGACTCGAACGCGCCGTCCAACCCGCTCCGAAGGATCTCGATCCCGCTCGATAAGGTCGCCTCATTCAGACGCGCCCCGTCGTTGAATCGGAACTGCAATTCCTTCGGACCCGTGTTGAACACGAGCCCGTCACGGAGCAGAGACCCCTGATTGGTCGCGATTCCGGCAAGCTCCAAACCGGCCATCAGACGGCGATCCTCGAGCGCCTCCATCTGAAGGTCCCGGCTCGTCTTCCGACGGTCCAACCTCGCGCGCCGTACGCGGCGATAGGATGCTCGAGCCAACTGCGATCGCGTGGAACGGATGGTCATAAACCGAACCCTAAGAATGCCTTCGATTCACGAGGATCGTCGGATGGAGCGTTACGCGTCCCGAGGTCCCGCTCGGTCGGCGCACACAACGCCTCCCCAACGCGACCCCATCCCCGCCCCGCACTCGACACGCCAAGCGCGGACCCATTCCCTCCCCTTGGACGAGAATTTGGAGAAAGCGGGAATAATGGGCAAATTCGACAATGCAATGAAGGTACCAGTTTTGGATTGTAATTACCGAGCTAAGGTTTGCAACGAAAAAGGGTCCGGCCGGCCGCCCGCCCGCCCCCACGGGCCTATCGTCCCTTGTCCATGCCATGCCAGCCGTTGCAACCGCGCCAACCGCTGCGACCCGCCCGGTTCACACCGCCCCTGAGCCTCGATCGAGACCTAATCCAACGGAAGGAACCCCACTCAACAAGGCGAATGCACACCCCTCACGCCGAGTAATCCGGCCCTTCATCCGCGGTTCGACCTGGAAGACGCCCCGACTTCGACGACCGGCGCGCCGGAAAAGTTCCCTCCGACGCCCCCGTCCCGCCGGATACCGGGACGTGTCATTCGCGGTCCATTCCCGCGTGGATCGCGTGGTTTGGCGTCGAAGACGCGACCCGGTGACCGTCGAATGGCCCGGAATGCGGAGCGTGCGTGGTCTGCCGTCCAGCGCCCACTGCAAACACGGCCCATTCGTGCCGGCGGCACTAGAGATGATCCCGCAGGAAGCGGGTCATCAGTTCCTGCAAATGGCGCGATTGCTGGGGCTGCGAGATGCCGTGCCGGTTCTGCGGATAGATCATCATGTCGAACACCTTGCCCGCGCGCTGCAGGGAGCGGGCGAGCTGGAGCGTATTCGCCAAATGCACGTTGTCGTCGGCGTCGCCGTGGATGAGCAGGAGTCGCCCGTGCGTCTGATCGGCCCCTTCAACGACCGACGATCGGCGGTAGCCCTCGGCGTTCGACTGCGGCATGCCCATCAGCCGTTCGGTATAGACGGCGTCGTAGTTCCGCCAATCGGTCACCGGCGCGCCGGCGATGCCGGCTTTGAACAACGTGCTGTGGGTCAGCGCGTAGGCCGTGAAATAGCCGCCGTAGCTCCACCCCCAGATGCCCATGCGATCGGCGTCGACCCACGGCTGGGCCCGCAACCAGTTCACGCCGTCCTCAAGGTCGGCCAGTTCCTGTGTGCCAAGCTGACGATGGACTTTCCACGTATGGGTGATCCCCCGGTGGCTCGCGGCCCGATTATCGCTGATCCAAATGCAATAACCTTGCTGCGCGAGCATCTGATGCCATAGGTAGTTGGAGCCTCCCCACCGATCGCGAACGACGGGAGACTGCGGACCTCCATAGACGTAGCAAAGGACCGGATATCTCTTGGATCCGTTCGCCGCCGCCTCCGCATCAAAATCGGCCGGTTTGATAAGATACGCGTCGAGCGGATGGCCGTCCCGCGCGGCGAAGGCGACAGGTTCCGGCGCATTCACACGATAGTACGGCAGGTGATCGTCGATCGCGGCGGACAGCACGTGGCATATCGTCCCATCGGCTCGGCAAACGCGAACGCCCGGCGGTCCGTGGATTCGGCTATGCGAGTCGATGAAATACGTCTTCGCATCGTTGAAACGGGCGGAATGGCAACCTTCGCCATCGGTGATCCGTTGGGGTTCGCCTCCGGCCGGCGCGACGCGGTAGACCTGTTCACGGGCAGGCGTCTCGCGCGCCGCCTGGAAGTAGCACCACTGTTCGTCGTGATCGGCGCCGAGAAGCGACCGGACTTCCCATGCGCCGCTCGTCACCGGATCGACCGCCGCGCCGTCGTCGCGGACCCGGTAGATATGAACGTATCCCGACCGAGGGCTCAGCCAAAGGAAGCTGCCGTCCTTGAGCCACTGGGGGTCGTCGAGCGGATCGATCCACGCGCTGCTCGATTCCCGCAGGATCCGTTTGGACGGTCCGCCGCCCGCATCGGCGCGCCGCAGATCCAGCCACGTCTGCGCGCGATCCTGCACCTGGAAATAGACGGCCGTCGCACTCGGGTGCCACGCCACGCGCACGATGAGGAACTCCGCCGCGGAATACTCGTAGTCCTCCACCCACGCGACAGCGCCGCCCGCCGCTTCCACAATGCCCAACTTGACGTGGGGCAGGGGATCTCCCGCCTTGGGATACGACGTGACTTCCAGATCCTGCCGATAGGGCATGTGATTGGTCACCGTGTACCGATGCACGGGCGTTTCGTCGAGCATGATCAGCGCGATGCGCCGCGAGTCGGGACTCCACCAAAACCCCCGGAAATTCCCTCGCCCAAAGATCTCCTCCTGATACACCCAGTCGAGCTCGCCATAGAGCCGCGACGCGTCGCCGTCGGCCGTCAGGCTCCAACCCCGCGCGTCCTCGATCGAAACGACGTGCAGGTTGTGTTGCCGTACGAATGCGATGAAGCGGCCGTCCGGACTGAATTGGGGAAGCTGTTCCTTGTGGGGATCGTGGGTGAGCCGGCGCGCGGCCGATCCATCGAGCTTGACGTAGTACAGATCGTTGTTGAGTTCGATCAACTCGGCGTCGGCTTGAGGGCTCAGCGCGTGCGGGGACCGCGCGAAACGGGCCGCCTGTTCCCGCGTGAATTCGGGCAGCTTGCCCAGCGCTTCCGCGACCTTCGCGCTGTCGAAGAACGGAGAGACGGCTCCCGTCGTGGCGTCGACTCGCACCGACTCGCCGCCGTATTCCCCCAGATACGCGTCCGCGCCGGGCAGCCACCGCCCCCCTCCGCCGCCCGATCCGCCGATCGGAACGCGACGCTTCGGCCCATAGATCCGATCCAAATCAAGCCGCTCGGCCGGTTCGATCGCGTCGACTTCCCGCAACGGCAGGTCATGCGGGTCGGAAATCCGGTACACGGGGATCGAGTCGCCCGCGTCGGCGCAATCGGCGTCCCAGAAGTTCCAGGTGGCGAGTCCATCCTGCGACTCGGGTTCGAGCAGATTGACGATCAGGTTCGCGTTCGGCTGGTTGAGCCGAACGACGTACGACCGAGCCGGCAGCATTGTATCCTTCGATTCCCACCGCGCCGTGATCGCGGTCAGCGCGTGCCGCTGAAAGGGAGGCGACCGCCGCTCGATTTTTTCCGCAACGGCCGATTCGGCGACCAGCGTTTGATCGGCGGTGAGTTGTTCGACGCGGACGCCGTGCATCCGCAGCCGCGCGGCGACGCGGCTCGCTTCGAACGGCAGCGCGTAGGCCCACGGCCGTCGCACGGACCGCGTCGGCTCGGCTCGCCCCCAAAATTCGATTTCATAGTCGTTTGGCGTCCCGGTCTCCGCGCCGCGTTCGTCGCGCCGGAACCCGCGGATGACCGCCTTCTCCGCGTACTTGGCGAGTTCTCCCGCGATCGGCACCGAATCACGTTCGGTCGATTGGTTCGCGGCGACCACCGATTCCCGCATCGTTCGGCGAGCGGCGACCGCCGCGTCCCGATTCGCCGCGAACGCATCCAGGCATTCGGAAAGGAACTGCCAGCTCGCTCGGACACGCTCCTCGTACGGTCGGTAGGTATACGATTCCGCGAGGATCGAAAACCGACCGCAAAGCCCGAAATACTCGGTTCCATATCTGGGTTCGAGACCATACGTCGTCCAGCGCGAATGGTCGGCGTTGAAGTTCCCGTAGTAGAACGTGCCGATGCCCTGGCTATCGAGCCTCCGTGTCACCACGGGCAGGACGTGGTCCCTCAGGAAGCCGACGCCGGCCCCCGGCGCGGCCGGATGATGGGGTATGTCGTAGGTGAGCGCGTACCGATGGCGTGAGCCGTTGGTCGTGTGCGTGTCGATGACGACGTCGACATCCCAATCGTGGACGAACCGCACGAGCGCGCGGACCTCGGGCGTTTCGAGCTTGACAAAATCCCGGTTCAGATCGAGTTGCTGAGCGTTTTCGCGGCGGCCCGTCCGCTCGGGCCCCGCCTGGCCCGGCCGCTGTCCGGGTCCCATCCGTTCGCCGCCGTCCACGTTGAAATTCGGCACGGCGATCAACACGAAGTCGCGCCACCATCCATGCGCCGGGTCGGCCGCCAGATCGCGGAGCAAGGCGAGGATCGCTTCCTTGCCGTCGCATTCCCCGCTATGGATGCCGCCCACGAGGAGCACGACGAGCCTCCCGTCGTCCGAGGCCCGCGCCGGCGATGCCGGAAGCGGATCGCCCGCGATCGCCGCCAACAGGGGCCGGTCTTCGACCGACCGGCCAAACGTCTCGATCCGAATCCGATCGGTTCGCGACGCGATCCGTTCGAGAAATCCCCGCACGTCCGACTCGACGGCCGTCGCCTGATAGCCGCTCGATTCGGCGATCGTCTTCGGCCACGGCTCATCGCCCCGCGCGGCGCCTACCGCGTCGACCGCGATCGGGAGAGCATAGACAACACAAAGGACAAGACGCCCGACATGGACACGGATCGATCGCACGACGCATACTCCTGGAGGTTGGTTCGAGTATAACCAACGCCGATTCGGTTTTCCCGCTTCCATCGAGGAGTTGACGATCCATGTCGCGATGGCCCAACCGGCGGACGCTCCGCACGCTCGTCCTTTTCAGCACGATGCTGGTGATCCCGCCGGATGCCTGCGAGTTCGTTACGGGCGCGGCGAACGGACGGAACTCGCCGAACCGGCCGGGCCGGAGCCACGTTGCGGCGGGCCGCGCATCGGCCCAGGAACCCGACGCGGCGGCCGTCCAACCGTCCGCCTCGTCGCCGATCGTCGACGCCCAGACGCCGATCCCCGACCTGGACGCGTATGTCCGGAGCGCGATGGAGGCGTGGCGCGTACCCGGCCTGTCGGTCGCCGTGGTCAAGGACGGCCGGTTCCTCTTGAGCAAGGGATACGGAACGAAACGGGCCGGAACCGACGATCCCGTCGATCGCCGCACGCTGTTCGCCATCGCGTCGAACACGAAAGCGTTCACCGCCGCGGCGATCGCCATGCTCGTTGAGGACGGCAAGGTGCGATGGGACGATCCCGTGCGGCGTCATCTGCCTTGGCTGGAAATGTACAATCCGTACGTCACGGCGGAACTGCGCGTGCGGGATCTGCTTTGCCACCGCAGTGGGCTCGGCACGTTCAGCGGCGATCTGCTCTGGTACGGCACCAGCTACTCGCCGCGGGAGATCCTCGACCGCGCGAAACACCTCAAGCCCGAGGGCCCCTTCCGCACGCACTACGGGTACTCGAATCTGATGTTCCTCGCCGCCGGGGAGGTCGTCGCCTCGGCCGGAGGGAAATCGTGGAACGCGTTCGTCGAGGAACGCATCCTGAAACGGCTGGGCATGGACCGGTCGGCCACGTCCGTTCGGGACCTCGTTTCGCGAGGCAACTTCGCGACGCCCCACAAGACGAACGCCAACGACTCGCAGCCGATCGAATGGGTCAACTGGGACTCGATGGCGGCGGCGGGTGGCATCGTGTCGAGCGCCGACGATATGGGCCGCTGGATGATGGCCCAATTGCGCCAAGGACAAATCGACGACCATCAGCGACTGTTCAGCGCCGAATCGAGCCATGAAATGTGGTCGGCCCAGATGCCGATCCGCATCGGACCGCGCGCTTCCCAGCGGTTCCCGACAACCCATTTCCGCGCGTACGGCCTGGGCTGGTCGCTCTCCGATTACCGCGGTTCCAAACTCGTGGGGCACGGAGGCGGATACGACGGAATGTACTCCCAGGTGATGCTCGTCCCCGAAATGAATCTCGGCATCGTCGTTCTGACGAACAGCATGACATCGCTGCCCGACTCGATCGTCTACCGGGCGATCGATCTGTTCATAGGCGGCGAGCCTCGCGACTGGAGCGCCGAGAACCTCGAGGTCTTTTCGAAGTCGCGCGCGGAGTTCCGCGAACGGATCGACCGGGCGATTCAGCCTGTAAGGGCCGATACGAAGCCGAGCCACGACTTGGCGGACTATGGGGGCCGTTATGGTTGCGATCTGTACGGCGACGCGGTCGTGAGTCTTGAAGGCGAGGGACTCGTCCTGCGCCTCGAACCCAATCCGCTCCTGGTCGCCGACCTGACGCACCTGCACTACGACACGTTCGTGATCCGATGGCGACACGCGTTCTCGTGGTTCGACGAAGGGACGGCGCATTTCACGGCCGATGCCCGCGGCGTCTTTCGACAATTGGAACTCGATGTTCCCAACGACGACCTCTGGTTCCACGAACTCGAACTGAAACGCCGCAAGTGAATTGGTCAGCGCCGCCCGACACGGCGCCGGGAGGGACGAGGCGGATAAGGGTCGCCGTTCAGCGCTGCACTTGGAACGCCGCGGGATCGGCCCCGTCCTCCGCGACAAAGACGCCGCTGACGGTGTTCAATCGCGCGTAGTCAAAGAACTCACCGACGATTTTCTTGTCCCGAGTGATTTCGAAGATCTGGGGCTGCTTGCCGATATGTCCATGCCCGCCCCAGTTGCAAACGAGCGTATTGCCGTTGGCAAGTCGTTGCATGCCGGCGATGAACCGCAGTGGGTTGCCGGCCAATTCGTTCTCGGTGACTTCCCACACGACTCGTCCGTTCCGATCGACTTCGAGAATCCGATGGGCGTCTCCCGACGCGATCAGCGTGTTGCCGTCACTCAGGCGAATGCCGACAAAGGCCATCGGCTGGGCGAATTCCCGAACGATCTTGCCGGATCCGTCATACTCCCGGACCACGCCATCTCCGAACTGGCCGACGAGATAGTGGCCGTCACTCAGTTTGCGCGCGCCGCGCATCTGAAGGTGCGTGCGGTCGGTTGCCGTCGTGAGTTTCACCTCGTGGGTCACGCGGCCTTCGCGATCGACTTCGATCAGCCGCATGGGGCCCGACTCGGCCACCATGACCTTGCCGTCCGGCAACGGCTGGCACGCATGGACCTCGTTCTTTTCCGCGGTCTGGTATTTCCAAACGACCTGACGGTCCCGCGTGACCTCGGTCGCGCCCCCGACGTGGGAGAAAAGCACGTTTCCGTTTTTCAGGATCCAGATGTCCTGCGGTCCATCGGCCGGGTACTCCCACGTCACCTGGCCCTCGGTGTCGACAAGGCACACCCGCTTTCCGCCGTAATCGGCGCATGCGAACGGCCGTCCGAGGGTACGACGAGAGGTCGCCGGATCGGTTGGTGCATCGCCGCGAAGTTCGCCCCAGATCGCGAGCCGCGTCATCGAAGCCAGGACCGCGCCGATCACGAACGCGCGTGGGGAACGAAACGTCAACCCTGCCATCGGTTGGGCACTCCAGTGTCTCCGAGGTTTCCCGACCGTCTCCCAGGGAGGCCGGAAAGGCGGAGGCACGGAACTCAAACGTCCGCGACATTCTCGCCACACTCGCGGCCGCGTCGTACGACGGGCGCGGATCGCGGCGCACTCGCCGATAACGCCGCGAATCCCCGCACTTCGGATGCCGCGTCCGTCGACCTCGACCTCGTCGCGATTATAGCGGCCTGACCCACTCCCCCGCCAGCCATCCGCGCCGGCGTGATCGCGCTGGTTCGCGCCGCGGGAGTCTGACAAGCGTGCTGTGGCGTAAGCTCCCAGCTTGCATTCCCGAAGGTCGTTCGGGCGACGGAGGCATCCGACTTTCGGTCCCCGTCGCCAGGCGACGGTCCCATCAAAGTCCGAGGCAAGCCGACGCGGGTTTTGCAACGCGGCGGCGCCGCCGCGGGTGGATGCCCGCCGCGCGCTCGGAAGCCGCGACGCGACGGCCCTATCGGATGCCATTTCGCACGTGACGCGGTTATGTCAGCCGATCATCGAGTCGCCCGGATCGTGAAACCCGAAGCCGACGGCGTCCGCGGCGCGAGCCGCGGATGCCCGGAGGCGAGGATGTTCCTTCGCGCGCGGACGGTAGCTGGCCATTCTACAAGAACGGGCGTTGGTGGAAATCGGCGGGTCGGTTATCAAGTGGGGCATGGATGAGAAGTCACTGGACAATCTGCGGGAGGAGATTCGGCAAGGTCGGCTTGACGCCGAGCACCTGCTGTCGGTGATTGGTTCATTGAATCGGCGGCTCTTGGCGGCCCTGCAACGGATCGAGGAACTGGAGCGGGAAAAGGGCGGGGCCGGGAAGGTGGAACAGCCGTTCTCCGTGCGGGAGGAGGAAAAACGCCAAGAGGCGCGGGGGCGAACCCGGAAGCGAAAGAGACCCGGCAAGGGAGTGCGGTAGCGATGCCGGACGTCGGCGGCGCGTCGACAAACTCCAGGACCGCGTTGTGGACCTGTGTGGCGGCGTATGGGGCGCCGAACTGCCGACACTCGAGGGTCCGGCGAACGATTTCCGTTTGTTGTGCGAAGAACGGATGCGGCTGCTGATCCGGAATCGGTTGCTTCCAAGAGCTGTTGAATCAACTCACCGGCCGTCACGGCGGCGATTCCGACCGGGCGTCCCGCAAATCCGTGCTTGACGAACGGCTTCCTGTTCCGGCCGGCTAGCGACGCCGCTCGTCGGCCGGCTGGCCAACGAGCGGCGACCTTCTTCCTGGAACGCTTCCTGGTCCGCACTCCTCCCGTATCGCCATCCCACCGGCGCCTTGCGACATCGCTCCACCCGCACAGTCGGCACCGGCGTCGGGCCGCGCGGCCTTGCGCGTCGTGAGCCCGTTCCATCGCAACGCCGCGCTTGCCGCCCATCGTCTGACATCCCGCAACCATCCGCTTCGCGGCGCTTGGTTCCATCATCGCCCCCTCTCCATTCGAGCACGAGCACGAGCACGAGCACGAGCACGAAGGCCCCCCCCCTCGAGATCATCGCCGAACGCGGCCATCGGGCGCCAGGCCTTCCTGACGGCGCCGTAGAATGGACCGCTACTGCGGCCTCGGTGATGGAACTCCGATGCGACAGCGGGGGGGCAGTTTAGCGCGCCCACCTGGGCTATCACGCGAATTCCGGAAAAAATCCCGAGTGTTCCTTGAGGTCTTCGTTGTCGCTGGTTGTTTGGGGACCGCGCCCCCGCGCCTCCGCGTCGCGAGCCTGACGGCTCGCAACGCTCGGCTTCGGGCTTCACGAGGGACGGATCGGCCTCGCCGCCGCGCGAATCCCATTCGCAAACCGCGCCGGAACCGGGAAACCCCCAGCGCCTTCGCGCCGCGGCGCCTCATTCGACTTCCCTCGGAATGGAGCCGCGCGCCAAATGCGCTCGTTCGTGACGATCAGCCACGTCCGCCTGCAGGATCTTCGCGGAGCGCTGGCCGGCGTCCCGGTGGTGTCGGGAAACGCGACGACTCCCTCGGCGAACATCTGACCCGCGGGGCGCAGCACAAAGCGCAGCCGTCAGGGCGCGAAATAGCGCCGCGCCGTGCGTCGGCATGCGAATCGATGGCTGCGAATCGAGCCGACACGAAAGGACTCGTCCCGGCCTGAACTCGCGACGAATCGCGGGCTTGGACGAAGAAGTGCGACGCCGTACGGCGTCAGACCAGAATGCGGAGGGCACGGGATTCGAACCCGCAACCCCTGACGGGGCACCACATTTCCAATGTGGCCGCTAGCCATTCGCTTACCCTCCGTTCGCCGACCCGGGGCGGTCGACGCAGCGCCTTGGATCCTGTCGAGCTCCGCCGAGCGATTCACCAAGGAAAACGGCCGCGTTCCGCCGCCGTCGTTCCCCAGTTCTTCCCCAGTTCTTCCCCGGTTCTTCCCCGGTTCTTCCCCGGTTCTTCCCCGGTTCTTCCCCGGTTCTTCCCCGGCGTTCACGGGGGTCTCGGCGGCTTCATCCTCGCCATGCCCGCGCGCCGAACACCCGGCAACGAACCGCTAGTCGAGGGCCGACGAGCCGCTGATCAGCTTAATGAATTCGCGGTTCGTCTTGAAGCGTCCAAGCTGCTTGGTGAGCTGTTCCATGGCGTCGACGTGGTGCATCGACGTCAACGTGCGCCGCAGCATGGTCACCGCGTGGTACGTTTCCGGATCGTGCAGCAGCTCCTCGCGCCGCGTGCCGGACTGCGTGATGTCGATCGCGGGCCATACGCGGCGATCGGCGAGCTTCCGGTCGAGCACCAACTCCATGTTGCCCGTCCCCTTGAACTCCTGGAAAATCAACTCGTCCATCCGGCTCCCCGTATCGATGAGCGCCGTGCCGACGACGGTGAGCGATCCGCCCTCCTCGAACGCGCGGGCCGTCGCGAAGAGCTTTTTCGGGATGTCCATCGCCTTGATGTCGACACCGCCGCTCATCGTCCGGCCCGTATTGCCGACCCATTTGTTGAACGCGCGGGCGAGCCGCGTGATGGAATCGAGCAGGAGGAAGACATCGCGGCCCATTTCGGCGAGCCGGCGGCACCGATCGAGCATCAACTGCGAGATCCGCACGTGACTCTCGACGTCCTGGTCCAGGCTGCTCGCGACCACCTCGCCGTCGACGTTGCGGCGCATGTCGGTCACTTCCTCGGGCCGCTCGTCGATCAGCAACACGAACAAGTTCACGTTCGGATAGTTCTGCGAGATTCCGTGGCTGATATGCTGCAACAGGATCGTCTTGCCGCTGCGCGGCGGCGCGACGATCAGCGCGCGCTGGCCTCGGCCGAGCGGAGTCAGCAGATCCATGACGCGCGTCGTGAGCGGAGCGGGCCCCGTTTCAAGCCGGTACCATTTCTCGGGATTGATCGGCGTCTTCTGATCGAACGTCTTCACCTCGACGTACCGCTCGGGCGGAATCCCATCGACGTCGACGATCTCGCGGAGCCGAGGTCCTTGCTGTTTCCGCGCGTGCTGCACGAACCCGCGGATCATCACGCCTTGCCGCAATCCATAACGCTCGATCATCGTGCCCGGCACGAACGGATCCATCCGCTCCCGCGAATATCCGTTCGCCGGACTGCGCAAGAATCCGTATCCGTTGGGATGCAGTTCGAGCAAACCGTAGCCGGCTTCGATCGGCGCGTCGGACGGATCCATCGGCTCCCGATCGAACGCCACGCCCCGCCGAGGCTCGTTGCCCATGCGGCGCCGATTCCGATTCCCTCGAATTCCCCGTCCGTTCATGTTCGGTACGTGAGGCCCGCCCGGCTTCGTCCGCGGCCTGCGCTTCTTACCCATGCGATTCCACCTGATCGGAGACTACGAAAACGACCGCGTGTCCGCGTGAATCCGGCATACGACGACAACCGATCGCCGAACTCCGTTCGGCCATCGATCGGACTCGCCTTTTTTCCAGGATTCCTCGATGCGATCGAGGCAACTTCATCCACGGCTCGAATGCGACGGCTTGAATCGCCGCGGAGCATCATCCGCGAATCGCCGATATGCGGCACGCGGTTCCACGATTCCGGCCAAGCCGTACCCCGCGCACCGGCGACCAACCACCGCGCCTCGCGGGATCACCCAGAGCCGCCTCACCCCAGCGACATTCCCCAATGCCAAGGACACGCATGCCAAGGACACGCATGCCAAGGACACGCATGCCAAGGACACGCATGCCAAGGACACAAGCCCAACGTTCCGTCGTGCGAGGAATCTCGGAAGGTGCCCACCAGAAGTTGAGCGTGGGCAAGCAGCGCCTGCTTGTCAGGCAGGTCGTCACAAACTAACGGCATCTTACTCATCTCTTCGGTCCTGTCAAGCGCAGTCTCCAATTCAAGTTGGGAAATCTGAAGCGAATTGGCCGGATGGGCGTCGCTCGCCGCCGCCTCCCCGCGATCGGCTCGATCGGCAACGGCGGAACAACCGGTATTTTTGCTGCATTTTGCCCAATCGGACGGCCGATCCTAGGCATGACGGGAGGTACCATGTCAGCGTCATCCGCGTTCCACGCACGCCGCCGTCGCGGCTTCCTGGGCCTGGGATTGTTCGCCCTGTCGGTGCTTGCCGGCTCCGCGCCGGCGCGGGCGCAGATCGAATGGCTCGGCTCCATCGAGGAAGCGCGCGACATCGCGTCCCGAACGCATCGACTCGTCCTGGTGCATTTCTGGTCCGAGTCGTGCGGGCCGTGCATGAAACTCGACCAGACCGTCTTTCGACAGCGCGCGTTCTCCCAGTCGCTCGGCGCCAACTACGCTCCGGTGAAAATCAACGTCGCCGAACATCAGGACCTCGCCCGGCTCTACCGCGTCGAACGGATTCCAACGGACATCATTCTGACACCCGACGGCCGCGAGGTGCATCGGTCGATCAGTCCGGGCGAAACGAACGGGTACGTGCGGATGCTCGACCAAGTCGCGGCCCATGCCCGCGTCGCCATGCGTCCTCCGAATGAGCCGTCCTCCGACGCCGCGGGCGATTCGGTTCCGGTGAACGGCCTCGAACCGGCCTGGGGCCCGAACGCCGTTCACTCCGCACCGCGTCCGGCGAATCCGGCTCAGGCGTCGGGCCGCGCCGTCGAGAATCCGTTTGTGGTTCCAGCTCCGCGGGTCGAATCCCAGCCGCGCGCGCCGGTAACGCAATCGGCCGGCGGACCTGGGCCCGGCCCGAGCGCGGACGCGTCGCGATACGCCCCGTCACCGGAACCGAACGACCCGCGCGCCTCGGCCGCGACCCGAACCATGCAGGACCTCGACGAACAGCCGATGCGGGCCGCGCCGCCGGGTTCGCCGAGTCGCTATTCGATATCGGCGCCGCCGCTCGATGCACGGCCCGCGTCGCGTGGCGGCGCAACGGCGCCCCATGGCTTCCAGGCCGATCCGTCACGTCCCGGCGCGGACCCGCGGACCGGATCGGCGCCGGTCGCCGCGTCCCCGGACGCGCCGCCCGGCACGGGCGGCGCCCCGCCGGGTCTCGAAGGATATTGCCCGGTTTCGCTCGTCGAAGAACGCGCCTGGAAAGCCGGGAATCCCCAGTGGATCGCAAGCCACGAAGGGCGGATCTACTTCTTCGCGAGCCCCGGCCACCAGCAGGCGTTTACGCGCGATCCGCGCCGCTACGCGCCCGCGCTCGCCGGATTCGATGTCGTCCTCCATCGCGAACGCGGGATCCTCGTACCGGGCCAACGCCGGCACGGCGTCGCGCACCGAGGCCGCTACTATTTGTTCGCCGACGAAACGACGCTCGAACGATTCTGGCAAGCGCCGGCGGCCTACGAAAGCCCGTGAACTCGGCGAGCCGCGCATTCCGCATCCCGTGAACGCGGCGCGAACCACTTCGCTAACGGCCTTCCAACGACCGCTGCAGATAGTGAATCTGAGCTCGAACCGACTCGAGATTGGGGTTCAGCTTGAGCCCTCGGCGAAAACACTCGAGCGCCGACACGAGGTCGTCCAATTCGAGATAGCATTGCCCCATCCCGATCGCGGCCGGGAAATGATACGGGTTCAATTCGAGCGTTTGTTGGCAATCATCGGCCGACGCGTCGAACTGGGCCATTTGGAACAGAGCGATCGCGCGCTGATTCCATGCCTCGGCGTACCACGGACATTCCTCGATGAGCACCCGCGCGGCGTCCGCCGCCGCGTCGAATTGCCCGCATCCGTTCCATCGCACGACGACTTCGAGCCGCTTCTGGTGCTCGTCCGCGCCGTCCCGCTTCCAGATATCGCGGATGGCGTTTTCCGCGATCAATCGGACGCCGCGATCGCGATCGAGCAGCGCGCGGCCCATCGTGGAATTGACTTGGTAGTCACCGAGGTAGCCAAGCGCCATCACCGCGGCGCGGCGAACCGTGCGATCGCCCGCGCCGGCCAGCCGCGCGAGGGTCGGCGTCATGTAATAATCGGCCACCGATCGGATGAACCGCGCCGAATCCTCTTCGAGCAAGTAGCGGTGATAGAGCCGAACAAGGCGAGGCACCCGCGGCATGGAATCCGTCACGGATTTCGTTCCTCATCCAAGGCATCGCCCAACCACGGTCCGCACCGCGCCGCGGGACTCCGCGCCGCCATTTCGAGTGAACGTCCCGTCGCCCGCCAGGCAATGCCCATATCCTCCGAGTGTAGTTGGGGTGCCGGAATCCCACAATCAGTTGGCGCGCGTGCGTTGGCATCCCGCCGCGACTTTGAGCCCGATCGGCAGTAAACTGAAACAATGAGTCAAAATGGGAGGACTCCCGTGGCGGATATGAGACGCGTTTTCGTCGGGTTCGTCGTCGCCGCCGCAATGTCACTCGGCCACGTTCCCGACGGATGGCCGGGCGAACCGGGGCAGGGGACGCCGCCTCGATCGGGCGACTCCTTTCGCCGCCAACTGCTCACGCCCGCAACGGTCACCTGGACCCAAAACCCGCTCCGCGACGCGCTCGGAGAACTATCGCGGCAAGGGTCGATCGCCGTGTGGCTGGATCGTCGCGTCGATCCGGATCAGCGTGTCGACTTCGTCTCCCCGCGCGACGCGACACTTGACGCGTTGCTGCATGACCTCGCGCGCCACATCGGACTCGGCGTCGCCTACGTCGACTCGGTCGTCTACGTCGGCCCGACCGAGACGGCGTCCGTCCTTGCCACGGTCGCCGAAGCGCGGCTTGACGCGGCGCGGCGGGACCGGCTCGCGTTCCTTTCCCGGAAGGCCCCCTTGTCCTGGCCGGAGCTCACCGAGCCCAGATCGCTTCTCGCGCGGATCGCGGACGGGAACGCGTTCGCGTGGTCGAACCTGGACGAAGTGCCGCACGATCTCTGGCCGGCCGCCGATTGGCCGGCGATCCCGCGGACGCACCAATTGACCCTCCTGCTCGCCGGCTTCGACCGGTCGTTCGAATGGACGTCCGCATCGCAAACGCTGCGGATCGTCCCCGTCCCCCGCATCGAGCGGATCGAGCGGAATTACGGGATGCGAGGCGACAGCGGCGAGAAACTGGCCGAACTGCGCCGTCGTTTTCCCGGCGCCGAATTGACGCCCTCGGGCGCCCGATTGCGGGCTGTCGCGTCGGCCGAAGACCATTTCTGGATCCAACGGACCTTGCAAGGCCTGCCCTCGCTCGCGCCGCGCGGCGACACGCCGCGGGAAGTGCGCTACACGCTGCGCACCACGGCGCCGTTCGGCGGCCTCGCCAAGGCGATCGCCGATCGATTGGAACTCCAACTCGATATCGACCCGCGACTCGAATCCCAGTCCGCGCGCAACGTCATGCTCGACGTCAAGGAGGTCACGCGTGACGAGTTGCTTCGCATATTGGCCGACGCCGTCGGCGCGACCTATGAGGTCCGCGACGGTACACTCATCATCCGCCCTCGATGAACCTCGACGCGTGCGCGGGGCGGTCCCCCGTTCCGGCGGCGATCGCGTGCCCCGTGGCTATGCGAGGGCCCGTTTGAGTTCGGCGGCGAACGACGACTCGATCTTGCCGCGGAAGGCGATGGCGGCGAACGGCAACTGGCCCGCCAATCGAACGGACGACTCATCGACGTCCAGTCGCCCCGTGATCTTGAACCCGTAGGTCGACATGACGAAGTCGAGCGAATCGCCGCTCCACGCGCCTGTCAACTCGCTGACCTGGTTCTTGTAGATTTCCTTCGCGCGATCGAGGAAATCGCAGAGCCGCCGCCGCGCTTCGTCGCGCCCAAGCTGGTGTGGAACCTCGACCTGAAAACCGGGCATCTTCGTTCCTTCCCCTGCCGAGCGGCCTCAACGCCTGTCTCGCCCACCAACGGCTCGATCCGCACGGCGTCTGCCGACCGCATCTCCATTCGCTCGCCAAGATATCGACGTTATAATCGAACCCTCCCGTGGATGTCGCGGGGGGGAACAGGGCGGCCGCCGGTCGAATCGATCGCATCGGCCGGCTGAGGGTCGGACCGAGCCTTGGCTTCCCGTCGCCGACGTGCGAGGAAGACATGTCATTGCCGCGAAAAACCATGCCGAGCTCGCGAGCGCCGTTCGCCGTCGTTTCCTTGGTCGCCGCACTCGTCCTCGCGGGCACGGCCACCCTGCTGACGCGCCCCTTCTGGTATCTTCCGCACCCCGACGACGCGGGCCCGAACGATCTGTTGCGGTGGATCGCGCTCCGCGAGGTGGACCAATACCCGCGCGAGCTGCAGGTCCATCTGATCGATCGCCTGGAATCGGAGGTGGACCCTTCCGATGTCGCATCGACCTCGAAGGCGAGCGGCCTGGCACGCTACTTCACCGAGCGGATTGATCGGAACTGCCGGCTGCTCACGCGTGTCTGGTTCGAGACCCGGTGCGAACGGTACGCGGAATGCGACCATGGCGAGCGGGTGGGATACCTGTGCGACCAGATTCGGTTTCTGCTCGACTGGGGAGACGCCATCGGTGGGCGGCGGGCGTCGCGTTCCTCGTCGGCGGGCTACCTTGACGCGTTCATCGCCGACGTTGAGCGTTGGACCGAGGAATCGCCCGAGGCGGCGCGCGATCGGATGCGGGACACGGTACGGGACGCCGTCATCTGCTGGCTCGCGACCCACGACCTCGATGCGGAGCCGCTCGGAACGCGCCGGACGATGGCGCGTGCCGTCTGCGATCACCTCGGAAAACCCCAAGACGGCCTCGACGCGCCGCCCCTCGAGCTCGACAACGACCAATGCGCCCGGTTCCGTTCGAACGCGATAACGCTCGCCAGGACATGGCTCGAGGAGCAGGCCGTTCGGTTCGCGGGCGCCGCGGCGCCGGAACGGGAGCGCGTGTTGGACGAGTGCGTCGAGCGGCTCGACGCGCTGCGTGCGAGCGGCTATCTCGCTTTGACGCCGCCGTCATCCGCGTCGCGCGCGTCCGCTGCGTCGATCTGGACGGAAATCCCCCGCTGGATCGCGTCGGTCGATCCGAATGACCAAGCGTCGCTCTCCGCATTCATGGCCCAACTCCAAGCGCGATTCATGACGCGGTGGTGGAAACGCGTCTGGTCCCAAGCGACGGCGCCCCGAACGGGCTGACGCGCCGCGCGAGCTTCCAACGAAACGCCCCGTGGCGGCGATGACCTCGTGAGGAGGACCTCGTGGGGATTTCGATGGCGACGAGCGTCCGCCGAGCTATCCGGACATGCGTTCGTCGTTGAATCCCTCGATCGTCCGCCGGTCGCGCGGGTGCCACAAGGGGAGCCCCTTGGCGACGCGCTGCGCCAGCACGGTGATCTTCTCAAGCGTTCCGGGCATCGCCTGGGTCGCGGCGAAATGCGCCGCAGCGTCCGACTCGGGTTCGTAATCCCAAATGCCGAGCTTGATGGCGTCCAATACCGAGCCGGGGAAGGAACTTGGTTCGTTGAGCATCTTCGTCATGATCGCGACTTCAATTCCGAGCGGTCCAAGCGCGAATGCGCGGAACGACGGGCCTACCAATCCATGACGTGCGATGACCTCCCTGAGGATGCAAGTGCGATCCGAGTATCGGACCGCGTTCAACCGAAGTCAAGCGCGCCGGATCGGAAGCCGCGCGGATTGCGTGTCGAGTCGAGCGACCCACTCTTGACACGGGCGGAAAACGCGCGCACGCGCTGTTCGTCGACGATTCCCTCGCGGCCCCGGGAACAGACCGCGCCGCGCACGGCGATCCAATCGGGATGGGCGTCGAGCGCGGCGTCCACGATCGATTCGGTCAGCGAACCGGCGATCGCGACGCGCATCCCCGCCTCGCGCGCGGCGGCGGTCCATTCCTTCAATTCCGAAGGAGAGAGCCAGTTGGTGAGGGGGCCATCCTTCCGCCACGTGTCGCACAGCGCGGCGGCGCATCCCAGTTCGCGACCCGCGCGCAGCACGTCGAACGGATTGGGAGCGTCCGCGCGCCGCCAGTCGGCGTACGCGACCGCGACGGTCGGCGCGAACGGCGCGAACGGCGCGAGCGATTCCCTCCACCGCGCGATCCAGTCGGCCTCCCGCGAGATGCCCGCCAGGCCAAGCTTGACGAACGCGAATCCGTTCAGGTCCGCGGCGCGCGGGGCGTCACCCGGCTCATTCCATTCGCCGAGCGCCGCGCTGAGCGCGGCTTGGTCCCCGACCCGCGCGCGGATGGAACGCCACGCGTCGACCGACGCGCGCCCGAGCGGGCCGCGGCCGGGTTCCTTGATGTCGATCAGATCGGCCCCGCCTCGAACGGCCGCCGCCGCCTCGTCCGCGTCACGCACGCTCACCAACAGACGGGTCATCGGGGCGCACTCCCGCGCGGCATGGACCGCTCCCGCTTCACAGCGATCAACCGGTCGTTGAGCCGCTTCAGCAGGGAGCCGTCGATCGGTTCGCACCATGTTCCCCGGATCAGAATATGGCTTTCACGCCACTGCCCGAGCGCGGGATGGACTTGCCGGTCCCGGAGTTCACGGGCCCCTTCGGCGAGCCGCACAAGGACGGCTCGCGTCGGCTCCTTGCCGCCGCGCGCCAGTCCGCTCGGCCCTTCCGCGAACAGAAAACACTCGACCGCCTCGATCGGAACGCGATACGGCATCGAGGAACGCAGATAGACGAGCAATTCGCCGCGCGAGTAGGCGAGCCGAGGCGTCCGCCAGAGGACGACCAGCGATACGCCGAGCACGGCTCCGAGTCCAAGGAGTACGGAGGCGGCCCACCGCGCGGCGGCGCCCGCGGCGCCGACCCAGATCCCGCCGCCGAGCACCATGCACAGCGCGGGAACCACCAGCGAGACGGCCATCGCGCGCCGATTGCCCTGCAGCCAAACTTCCCGCATGACCCTCGATCGATCCCCCCACGCGCGCGAACGAAAACGAAAACGGTCGTGATGAACGCCCGTCCCTCCGCGCGACGGAAGTCCGTCACGCCGTAGTTCCGCCACCATGCCGACCACCATCGGCCCGCGGAGTGTTCACGGGCCCGCGAGCTCATCGTAGTGATCCAGGCCTCCATTGGCCACGGGGCCCAGGAACGCCGAACGCATGGACCGGACGTCCCGCAATGCGAGGGAAGCTCGGAAGGGCAGGGGGGGGAGTCACTCGTCCGAGCATTCCAGGAACGCGAGCGGTTGTTCGGAGAGCGGATCGGCGATGCGGACCGCGGATCGGCCCAACAGGAGATCCTCCATCCGTCGTCCAACCACTTCCGATCTCCAGCCGTGAGCCAAGGCGGGAGGCTCCGCCGGCCGCGGTTCGAGATTCAGCCGAAAGGCGACAAGGTCCCTGACGTCTTCAGCGGAACCGACGAGCGGCGCGGCGATACGGGCCTCGCAACAAATGCTGCCCAGCGCCGTCGCAAGGAACTGGCCCACAAGATTCAGAGGAGGCCGCGCGGTCCGCTCGGACCGCGTCGGCAACATGTCGTCGGGCAGATGGAGGGCCGCTTCGATCCGATCGGCGATGATCGGCAGGAATTTTTGGAGGTGTCGGTATTCGAGGCCCCGCACGGCCCGAATGCGCTTGGGATCCGACGACTGGCGCCGCGCGAGTTCGACGAGCAGGTCGTCGCGCAGCAGGCGCCGCGCCGGGATGTTCTGACGCTCGGCCTCGGCCTCCCGCCATCGCCACAGCTCGCGCGCAATCGCGAGACTGCGCACGTTGAGTCCGGCGATGCCCGGCAGGCGGCGCCACCACTCGGTTGTCTCGGCGAGCAGGATCGACTGCTGCCATCGGTCGAGTTCATCGCGGACCCAGTCGGTCCGTCCGAGCCGCTCGGTTTCCGCATGGAGTCTCTCGCTCAGCGCCTCGAGGTGCACGACGTCCTGCAACGCGTATTCGATTTGCATCGGAGTCAACGGGCGTCTCCGCCAATCGGTGCGGGTTTCTCCTTTCGCGAGGTTGACGCGGGCGAACCGGGAGACCAACGTCGAATAGGCCGCGGGATACTCCAATCCGATGAAACCCGCCGCGATTTGCACGTCGTAGACCTCGTTCGGAAACCGGCTGATCGCGCGCCACGAGAACCGCAGTTCCTCGCGTCCGGCATGCATGAGCGTGAAATGGCCTGGCGCCGCGAGGCACTCCCAAAGCGCGGTCATGTCGGGAACGGCGTACGGATCGACCACGTAGAGCTTTCCGTTCGCCGCGACCTGGACGAGACAGAGCTCCGGCCGGTAAGTATGCTCCGATACGAACTCCGTATCGAACGCAATGACCGGGGCTCCTCGCAGTTCCGCGATCATTGCGTCGAGTCGTCGCGCGTCGGTGATGCTCTCATATCGCATTACAGGATTCGATCGAAGGGACGACGATCTCTAACGACGCGTGGCCCCGCCCGAACGGGCCGTTTCCACCGGCTCGTCCCCGAAGAACCGCGTCATGTCCTCGGCGGTCAGCTCGGTGTCCGGATCCTCGCACTTCACGACGGCGCGGAACCGGTGATTGCCCGCCGATTCCGCCTTCGCCACGATCCGCAACACGACCTGCTGGCCGGCCTCGACACGCGGCAGATCGCGGAACAGCACCTGCCCCGGCACCAGTTCGGCGGGGGATCCTTCCGCGCGGATCGGTTCGACGCCATCGGAAAACTGCCCGACGACATGGACGTTCTGCGCGGCCTTGGTGCCCCGATTCACGACGCGTATCTCGAAGACGACTTCCTCTCCGACCGTCTTCGGACCCTGCGGATCATTGACCTGCAATTGGAGGTCTGCGAGCGCTTCGACCTTGGTCGGGCAGCTCGCGGTCGACGCGAGCTCCCCGGCCATGGTCGTGATGACTTCGCATTGAAGATCGCCGGCTTTCTCAAACGCCACCTCGATCGCGACCTTGCGCGCGTCGTTCGGCGCGATCTCCTTGACCTTCCACGCGAGGCGGCCGGCCGTTTCGGACGCGTTCTCGACACCCCCGACATATCGCGAGCCGGCGGGCAACTTCACCGAAACTTCCACATCGGACGCCGACGCATTGCCCGTGTTCTGGATCGCCACTTCGTAAGTTCCCGTCGATCCGGCGAATTTGAGTCCGGGCCCGCGGATCTCGACGGCGAGTTCGGCGCGGCGCACGAGCACCGTGCGAGCCGCCTCGTCGCGCAGACCATCGCCGTGGGCCGTCGCCTTGATTTCGAGCGATCCGGATTCCCGCGCCACCAGCTCCATGCGGATCTGCTCCCGCGCGCCGGCCGCGAGCGTGCCGATGCGCCGCGCTTGGCCGTTGCCGCCGGTCGACACGTCGAGGCTGACGTTTTCCGCGGGACCCGTTCCGGGATTGCTGACCGTGATCGTGTAGATCTGCCGCGTTCCGTACAGAATGTCCTCAGGCCCGCCGACTTGCACGTCGAGCGCGGGCTTCAAGACGGGGATCGAGGCGGTCAATTCGGGCGAACGCATCGTCCATGTGACCGAAATTCCCGCCGGTTGATCCGAATTGGCCGTGATCTGGAGCTCAAGCTGCTCGCGAGCTCCGCCCGCGAGCGCCGGAATCCGCCACTCGATCGAACCGCCCGTCGGCGCCGCGCCGCGCGCTTCACCGGCCGACGCCGCCATGCCGTCCACGGCGACATGCCCCGGTACGGCGACTGCCACAACGACTTCTCCCGCGCTTTCCGTCGATTCGTTCACCGCCGCGATCCGATACGCCGCCGGCTTGCCGAATGAAATGGCCGCCGGGCCGACGACCTCAACACGCACCCGCGCCGATTGCCCGCGAAGCGACAGGGACTCGGCGACCGACCCGGGAGCCGGACCGCTCGGCGCGATCCCACGCGGCGCGATCGGACGAGCCGCCGGTTTCCGAGCCGTTTCCGCCGGCGCCGGAGACGACAGGGCCGGTTCGGCGACCGGTTCCATCGAAGGGCGTCGCGATGACCCGGCATCGCGCGCGCCTTGTTCCTTGTCGCTTCGATCCGCATCGCGTTCCGCGGCCGTTTCCGGGCCTCCATCCGATGCCGTCGACTCGGGTTCGACCGAACGCCGTTTCAATACCGACTTCAATCCGTCTCCCGACGCGGCTCGGCTCTCTTCATCGTCCGTCGGATCGACGGCGCCCGCCGGACTCGTCAATCGATCGTCGATGCGACGCTCCGTTCCCTTCGCCTCCGCGCTCCGCCAGCGACTCGGCACTCCACCGTCGCGAGGAAGTACGGGCGCCTGCAGCACGGGCACCTGAGCGGGGCGCTCCTGAGCTCCGACAATCCCCAGGACGGCCGCGAGTCCCAACCCGGCCACGACAATGATAAGACGGCGTGACATGGCTCTCCCCATGCGCAACGATCGAAAGACCCCGAGTCGTTGCAAGCTTATCGGTCGCGCAGATCGGGAATAATTAGCCGTCTTTTCCTGTTTATCCGACTAAACAAGATAGGCAAGACAGGCACCGCCTCGGCCGCGGAGTGGCCGGCTTATGCATGGAACCGGAATGCGGATGGCCTGACGACGCTTCTTCCCCCCTGCCATGAGTGGATCGTCATTCGTGCGATTCGTGTCATTCGTGGTCGATCCGTTCGTGCGGCACTAGGGGGCCGGGCGAAAGGCCGTCGGATTCGTGGCGCGTGATCCGGAACCCCAAGTCCTCGATCATCCGATGGTCGGCGTCGGGGGATTGCCCTTTGGTCGTCAGATAATCGCCGACGAAGATCGAATTGGCGGCGTAGAGGCCGAGCGGCTGAAGGCTGCGCAGATGAACCTCTCGGCCGCCGGCGATGCGCAGTTCGCTCCGCGGATTCGTGAAACGGAACATGGCCAGCGCGCGCAGGCAGCGCTGGGGAGTTAGCGCGCGGTGCTCGGAGAACCGCGTGCCCTCGATCGGGATCAGGAAATTCACGGGAATCGACTCGACGCGCATCGCGCGAAGCTCAAGCGCCATGGCGACCATATCCTCGGACCGTTCGCCCATCCCCACGATGCCTCCGCTGCACAGTTCCAGACCCGCCTCGCGGACCACCCGCATCGTTCGGAGCCGATCCGAAAACGTGTGCGTCGTGCAAATCGACTCGTGGTATCGTTCGCCCGTGTTCAAGTTGTGATTCACGCGATCAACGCCGCACGCTTTGAGCCGAGCGGCTTGGACCGGGTCGAGCAAGCCAAGACACGCGCAGATACGGAGAGGGAAGCGGTTCTTGATTTCGGGAACGACGGCCTCGATCATCTCCAATTCGCGATCTCGAGGTGATCGGCCGGAGATCACCATGCAATAGGTCTTGGCTTTCCGATCGTGCGCGGCGCGGGCTCCCTCGAGCAACTCCTCGCGACTCAGCATCGGATAACGGGGAATCTCGGCCTCGGAGATCCGGGACTGCGAGCAGTAGTGGCAGTCCTCCGAACAGATGCCGCTCTTGGCATTGACAAGAAAATAGAGCTGCACTCCCGTCCCGAAATGGGCGCGGCGGATCCGAAAGGCGGCGGCAAGCAAATCGAGCAGTTCCTCGTCGGATGAATCGAGAATCGCGAGCGCCTCGTCGCGCGACGCTTCGTGTCCGGCAAGAACGCGATCGGCGAGCGTTCGCCATCGAGCGGCATCGGAAGACGGCGGCGCCGCCGCGTCGAATTCGGAAACCGAAGCCATACCCATGCGAGCCTCGCGGGAATCGGGAATCGCGCGCGTCGAGGGGACGCGCGGCTCTTGATGTCGACCTACCATTCGATCCTGAGCAGTCGTCCGGCGGGAGGCGATCCCTCGGCGGCCGCCCCCAGTTCCGTAACGTACAGCGTTCCAGCCGGATCGAAAACCAGGGCGGTCGGCCGCGTCAGCCCGATGATCTTCTTGGCGGCCGAGCCGGACTTGTCGTCGGCCTTCGCGACGATTTCGTAAAGGCCCCCCCGCGCCGGATCGGCCGACGCGAAATCGACGGCGAGCAGTTTGCCGCGTCGAGGATTATCGGCGACGGGAGGGAAGTAGGCGAGCCCCACGATGTCGCGGAGTTCGGTCGTGAACGACGCTTCGAGCTTTCCCGACTTCGCGTGGAAGAACGCGAGCAAGCTGTCGGTCATGTCGCCCCGTTCGCCCGCTTGCCCGACGACCAAGTTGCCGTGCCCGTCGATCGTCAATCCGGCGGGCCCTGCGGCGGGGAGAGCATCCTTCGTCGCGAGGAACCGGGCGAACGGACCGAAACTGCCGTCCTCCTTGAGTTCGCATTTCCCGATCCAACCCTTCGCGAGGTCTTTGCGTCCGACCGCGAATACGGCCGTGGGATTCGCGGCGAGACAAGCGAAGTCGCCTTCTCCGGCCGCGTTGTCGATCGGCCCGAGCGTGAACCCGCCCCGCATCGCGTCCGCGGCGATCGCCGATCCATCGGCCGGAAGATCAAATACCCGGAGTTGATCCTCGCCGGCCGGTCTCCCGCCTTCGCCGACGATCAGCACGTTCTTGCCGGTGAAGGCGAGTCCCAGCGGGCCGACCGGAAAACCGAACGCATCGGGGCCTTCCGCATCGGGAGCGACGGGGAAGCCCGTAATCACATCGGCGGCCTTGCCATCGGCCCCGACTCGAATCACTTTTCCCGCGCCGCTCTCCGAAAGGAACACGGTCCCCGTTTCCGGCTGAACGGCCAACGACATCGGCGCCGCGAGCCCTTCGAGGATCGGCACGATCTTGGGCTCATCCGCGATCGCGTTTCCCACCACGACCGCGGCGAAGCCCAGCAAGACAACTCGACCGATCGACTTGCGCATGACCGTTCCCTCCATCCCGCGCCGCGGCGGACATGGCCGTCGAGCCTTGCCGCGATGCGCTGTGTGCATCGTACGGTTTCCGCGCGGTGACCGCGAGGTCGCGTTCGCGGCTAGGTTCGAGCGAGTCGATCGGCGTGCCGCCGTTCGTACGCCTCGATGCGGGATTCGCTCCGCAGCGTTTGAGCAATCTCGTCCCGCCCGGTCAAGAGCGACTGCCGAAGGGATTCGTCGACGGTGAACGCGATCGACAGCCCGGCAGCGTCGGTGATGCGGCACGCGTCCAGATCGACGGTCAGTTCATAGCGCCCCTTTCCCGCTCGACGAAACAGTTCGTCCATTGAAGATCCGTCGAGCACGATGGGGAGAACCCCGTTCTTGAAGCAGTTGTTATGAAAAATGTCGGCGAACGACGGCGCGATGACGCATCGGATGCCGTAGTTCTCGAGCGCCCAGACCGCGTGTTCGCGACTCGACCCGCATCCGAAATTGCGTCGAGCCAGCAGGACTCGGGCTCCTTGCGATTCGGGCCGGTTCAATTCGAAGTTCGGATCGGGCTCGCCGTCCTTCCCATACCGGCAGTCGAAGAACAAGTAGTCCTCGAATCCCGTCCGCTCGATCCGTTTCAGGAACTGCTTGGGGATGATCTGATCGGTGTCGACATCGGCCCGGTCCAAGGCGAGCACGGGACCGGTGATTTGCGTGAATGGCTGCATGGTTCGCGCGTCTTTCAAGGGGTATCGCCTATCGGAATGGCCAACTTCGCACGTCGACAAAGCGGCCCGCGACGGCGGCCGCGGCGGCCATTGCGGGCGAAACGAGGTGCGTCCTGCCTTCCTTGCCTTGCCGTCCCTCGAAATTGCGGTTGCTCGTCGATGCGCACCGCTCACCCGGTTCGAGCTTATCGGGGTTCATCGCGAGGCACATGCTGCAACCTGGTTCGCGCCAGGAAAAACCGGCGTCGAGGAAGATCTGATCGAGCCCCTCGCGCTCGGCCTGTTCCCGCACGAGGCCGCTTCCGGGAACGACCATCGCCTGAACTCGCCGCGAAACGCGGTGCCCCTTCGCGACGGCGGCCGCCTCCCGCAGGTCCTCGATCCGGCCGTTGGTGCACGAGCCGATGAACGCGCGATCGATCGAAACGTCGACCATCGGCGTTCCGGCCTCGAGCGCCATATATTCGATCGCCCGCTCGGCGGAACGGCGCTCGGCCGAGTCCTCGATCGCCCCCGGGTCGGGAACCCTTCCGTCGATCGGCACGACCTGACCTGGGTTCGTGCCCCAGGTGATCTGCGGAGAAATGTCGTCGGCATGATAGGCGTGCGTCGCATCGTAGCGAGCGCCGGGATCGGACCGGAGCTCGCTCCAGCGCGCGGCGGCCGCGTCGAAGTCGCGCGGCGCGCGGGGCCGGTTTCGAAGGTAGGCGATCGTCGTGTCGTCCGGCGCGATCATCCCCGCGCGGGCACCCGCTTCGATCGACATGTTGCACACGGTCATCCGTTGCTCCATGGTCAACCCGCGAATCGCCTCGCCCGTGTATTCGATCACGTGGCCCGCTCCGCCCGCCGTTCCGAGACGGCCGATGAGGAAGAGGATCAGGTCCTTCGCGGAGACGCCCGGCGCGAGCCTGCCGTCGACGCGGATCTCCATCGTCTTGGGCCGCAGTTGGAGCAGCGTCTGCGTCGCCAAGACGTGCTCGACTTCGCTCGTTCCGATGCCGAATGCGAGAGCTCCAAACGCGCCATGCGTCGCCGTATGGCTGTCGCCGCAAACGATCGTCATGCCCGGAAGGGTCAATCCCTGCTCGGGGCCGATGATATGCACGATTCCCTGACGCGGATCGTGAAGGTCGAAAAGGTCGATCCCGAAATCGCGGCAATGGTCGCGCAGCGTCTCAATCTGCCTGCGCGAAATCGGATCGGCGATCGGCAGATCGCGGTCGGACGTCGGAATGTTGTGGTCGGGAGTCGCGATCACGAGATCGGGCCGACGAACTCGGCGCCCATTGAGCCGCAGCCCCTCGAACGCCTGCGGGCTCGTCACTTCATGGACGAGATGCAGATCGACGTACAGCAGGGTCGGTCGCCCCGGCGCCTCGTCCACGATATGGTCGTCCCAAATCTTCTCAAACAGCGTTCTCGGGCGCGCGCTCATACGAACCTCGAACCGGTTGAACCCGCCATCATCGCTCCGCCCCCCCCAGTCCGCCGCGAGCGCCGCCCCGCGGTTGAGCCAGTCCATCGGCCAAACCCGTCCGTCGGCCGCTGAAACCGGGCACTGGCGAGTCGTCGATTATAAGAGACCTTCACCGGTTGAAAAGGCAACCCCCGCGCCCGTTCGCTTTGCGTCGGTCCACCGTTCTCGTCGCGCCCGCGGCGATTGCCCTGGGGATGAAAGACGGCAAGCAGGGTGCTTGCTCCACGGACGGCAAGCAGGATGCTCGCTCCACCACGCCCGCGACGATGCTCGGCATGCGTTGCTTTGGGGACGATCCCCCCTCGCCTCCGCCTTGCGAGCCTGGCGGCTCGCAAGGCTCGGCTTCGGGTTTCACGAGGTCGCTTCCGCCCTCACGTTACTGCATAGTAGTTCCGGTACCAGGCGACGAATCGCGCGATGCCCTCGGAGATCGGCGTGGCGGGTCGGAACGCGACGTCGCGCGCCAGGTCGTCGATATCGGCGTACGTCGCCGGGACATCGCCCGCCTGCATGGGCAGGTAGTTGCGGACGGCCTTGCGGCCAAGGCACGTTTCGAGCGTTTCGATGAACGCCTCCAATTCGACCGGCTGGTGGTTTCCGATGTTGTAGACCCGGTACGGCGCGCGGCTCGTGCCCGGATCGGGCCTATCGCCCGACCAGTCCGGATTCGGCTGGGCGGGGTGGTCGGCGACGCGGACCACGCCTTCGGCGATGTCGTCGATGTACGTGAAATCGCGGCGCATTCGGCCATGGTTGAAGACGTCGATCGGCCGTCCGTCGAGGATCGCGCGCGTGAACAGGAACAAGGCCATATCGGGCCGCCCCCACGGCCCATAGACGGTGAAAAACCGCAGTCCGGTCGTCGGCAATCCGTACAAATGGCTGTAGGTATGGGCCATCAACTCGTTGGCCTTCTTCGTCGCGGCGTACAGGCTGAGCGGATGGTCCACATTGTCGTGGACCGAAAAGGGCATCCGCTGATTCGCGCCGTAGACCGAACTGGACGACGCGTACGCCAGATGGCCGCATCCCGAATGGCGGCAGCCTTCAAGCATGTTCAGGAAGCCGACCAGGTTGCTGTCGACGTAGGCGTGTGGGTTCTGGATGGAATAGCGCACACCCGCCTGCGCCGCGAGATGGATGACGGCGGGGAACCGCGTCGAGGCGAACAGATCGGCCATCGCCCGCCGGTCGGCGACGTCGGCTTCGATGAACCGAAATCGATCGCGACCGATCAATTGGGCGAGTCGATCCCGCTTCAGGCGAACGTCGTAGTAGTCGTTCACGTTGTCGACGCCCAGGACGTGGTCGCCCCGATCGAGCAGGCGTTGGCTGACGTGGAATCCGATGAACCCCGCAGCGCCGGTCACAAGGTATTCGGACATCGAACCGGTTTCCCCCCTGGATGCCGGAGCGGTTCCGCGGCGCGCGTCGTCCGCGCGCTTCGGCGCCGCTCGATGCGTCCGATCACGCGGCTCGGCGCCGCGCGAACCGATCGTTCATATTCTCGGAATCGACCGGCGCGACGGCCATGATGCTGACCTTCGTCCGTTCGAGTTCTTCGACGCGTCGCGCCAATTCCATGACCAGTCCGACCAGTTCCTGTCCGGCGGGCTCTCCGATCTGCACGGCGATCGCCTTTCGTGTGGTGGCGCTCAGCTTCAATTGCGGTCCCGGCATACGAGCGACTCCTTTCGACTTCGTGATCGAAAAACACGCCTCGATCCGCGGCGTCATTCGACAGTGACGCTCTTCGCGAGATTCCGCGGCTTATCGACATCGCATCCCCGCAGTACGGCGATATGGTAGGCGAGCAGTTGCAGCGGGATGACGCTGACGATCGGTTGGAAACAATCGTCGATCATCGGGACGTGGAGCACGTCGTCGGCGAGCCGCGTCACTTCGGCGTCGTCCTCCGCGCAGATGGCGATGACCGGTCCTCCGCGCGCCTTGACCTCCTGCAGATTCGACAGGACCTTTTCGTAGACCCATCCGCGCGGAACGAGGAAGACGCTGGGAGTCCTCGCGTCGACCAGGGCGATCGGGCCGTGTTTCATCTCGGCCGCCGGATACCCTTCGGCGTGGATGTAGCTGATTTCCTTGAGTTTGAGCGCCCCTTCGAGGGCGGTCGGGAAATTGTAGTGCCGCCCCAAATAGAGGAAATTCTGGAATTCGCAGTATTTCTCGGCGATCGCCTTGACCTGATCGTTGAGCGCGAGGGTCGCCCGCACATGGTCCGGGAGCGCCCGCATGGCGTCGATGATGCGCCGACCCGCCTCGTAACTGACGTGGCGCAACCGGCCGAAGTAGAGGCCGAGGAGCGCGAGGACGACGCATTGCGACGTGAAGGCTTTCGTCGACGCGACGCCGATCTCGGGGCCCGCGTGCAGGAACACGCCTCCGTCGGCCTCCTGCGCGATGCTGCTGCCCACGACGTTGCAGATCGCGAGCGTCGAATGCCCCTTGCGTTTCATTTCGCGGAGCGCGCCGAGCGTATCGGCCGTCTCGCCGCTCTGCGACAGGGCGAAGACCAGCGTGTGCGGATCGACCGGCGGATTGCGGTACCGCAGCTCGCTCGCGTATTCGACCTCAACCGGTATCCGCGCCAGTTCCTCGATCAGGTACTCGCCGTACAAACCGGCGTGCCAGCTCGTTCCGCACGCCGTCAGGATGATGCGATTGATGTTGCGGAGCTGCTGGGGAATCAGATTCAGCCCGCCGAACACGGCGGTCGCGTCGTCGTCGCTCAGCCGACCCCGCATCGCGTTCTGAATCGTATCCGGCTGCTCGAAAATTTCCTTCAACATGAAATGCCGATAGCCGTCGGTCGTCACCCGGTCGCTCGCCGCGTCGAGCGTTTCGATACTCGGCTGGATCTGCCCTTGCTCGCGATGCGTCAAATGCAAACGGTCCGCCGTGATGAACGCGACTTGATGGTCGGCCATGTAGACGATCTTCTCGGTGTAACCGACGAGCGTCGACGCGTCGCTGCCGACAAAATGCTCGCCCGTCCCGATCCCGATCACGAGCGGGCTGCCAAGCCGCGCGGCGACGAGGCAATCGGGGTAGTCGCGGAACGCGATGACCAGACCGTAGGTTCCCCGAAGCTGGCCGAGCGCGGCGCGTACGGCGGGAATCAGGATGTCGCGGGGCGCGGCCTTCCGACCTTGAAGCTGCACGAGTTGCTTGTCGACCATCGACGAGACCAGATGGGCGATCACCTCGCTGTCGGTCTCGGATCGAAACCGATACCCCTCGGCCTCGAGGGCCGCTCGGAGCGACTGGTAATTCTCGATCACGCCGTTGTGGACCAGCGCGAGCGACTGGTTCCCGCCGACATGCGGGTGCGCATTGCCCGGTGTCGCCGCGCCGTGCGTGGCCCAACGCGTGTGCCCGATTCCAATCGCGCCCTGAAGATCGGTCTCCGCCACGATCGCGGCGAGGTTCTCGATCCGACCAACGGCTTTCGCCAGAACGATCCGGCGGTCGGCCGTGATCGTCGCCACCCCCGCGCTGTCGTAACCCCGATATTCCAATCGGCGCAGACCTTCGAGAAGGAAGTCGATCGTCTTGCGAGACCCGACGTAACCCACGATTCCGCACATGGCCCGATTCCCCTGCGACGGACAACCTGCCGAACCCGACAACCGGGTCCGCGCGCCCTTTGCGCAATGGTACTTCCGATTACGACATTGTTCCGACAATCGGGGCCGCGAATCGTACCAACGGCCGACCACCGGCCGAAGGCCAGTTTCCGGTCGTTCCGCCCCCATTTTTCCATTTTTTTTCGATCGGCCCCCGAGCCGTAGGGCGGCGTCCACCGCGAGCTAGACTAAAATGTAGGTCAAACCTGGGGTCAGGCATGGGAAACCCCGCGGGAACCCGCCTCCCCCCCTTCGAGGAGTCTCATTCGATGATGCTGTCCGCGACGGTTCCTTCCACCTATTCGGGCCTATTGGGGATCCTCCAGGATAAGACGGCGCGCGTCGGCGTCGTGGGTCTGGGGTACGTCGGCCTTCCGCTCATCCACGCATTCATTGACGCGGGTTTCAAGACGATCGGATTCGATGTCGACGGGGAGAAGGTCGCCCGATTGAAAGCGGGCGAGAGCTACATCAAGCACATCCCGTCCGATTGGATCGGCAAGTGCGTCGGAGAACGCGCGTTCGAGCCGACCGCCGACATGGGCCGATTGGACGAGGCCGACGCGATCCTGATTTGCGTTCCAACGCCGCTCAGCGCGAGCCGGGACCCCGACCTGAGTTTTGTCGAGTCGACCGCGCGGCATATCGCCCGCGTGCTTCGGAAAGGCCAATTGATCGTCCTGGAAAGCACGACCTATCCGGGCACGACGCGCGACGTGGTCCGACCGATCCTCGCCGAATCGGGGCTCGACATCGGCAACGACGTCTTCCTCGCCTACAGCCCCGAGCGTGAGGATCCGGGCAATCCGGACTTCTCCGCGCAGCGGATCCCCAAAGTCGTCGGCGGAATGAACTCGCACAGCCTTGAGCTCGCCCTGACGCTCTACGGCCATGCCGTGGTTCGCACGGTTCCCGTCTCGAACTGCGAAATCGCCGAGGCGTGCAAGATCCTTGAAAATACCTATCGTTCGGTCAACATCGCGATGGTCAACGAACTCAAGGTCCTCTTCGATCGCATGGGCCTTGACGTCTGGGAGGTGATCGACGCGGCCAAGACCAAGCCGTTCGGTTTCCAGGCGTTCTACCCCGGTCCCGGTCTCGGCGGACACTGCATTCCGATCGATCCGTTCTACTTGAGCTGGGTCGCGCGGAAGCATGAACTTCCGACTCGGTTCATCGAGCTTGCCGGTGAAATCAACTCGGGAATGCCGGCGTACGTCGTGCAACGCGTGGCCGACGCGCTCAACGACGTCGGCAAAGCCGTGCGGGGCAGCCGCATCGGCCTTCTAGGCATGGCCTACAAGAAGGACGTCGACGATCCCCGCGAGAGTCCGTCGTTCAAACTGCTCGAACTCCTGACGCAGCGCGGCGCCGTCGTGAGCTACAACGATCCGCATATCCCGCAACTTCCCGCGATGCGGCACTACGACGTTCCTCGGCTGGCGAGCGAGGAGCTCATACCCGAGTGGATCGCTCGCCAGGACTGCATCCTGATCGCGACCGATCATTCGGCGTACGACTGGGACTTCATCGTGCGATACGCGCGGCGGATCGTCGACACGCGCGACGCCACGCGCTCGGTGACGTTCGGCCGCGACAAGATCTACAAGGCCTGAACGATTTTCGCGGTCCGTCGCCCAACGCGTCGGTCGGTCACGCGGCGCGCCCGGCGCGTTCGAGCCGCTGGGCCTGCTCGGCGAACGCCCGAACCTGTTCGAGCGACAGCCCGTCATACACGGGTCCCTTGTCCGTCGATCGCTCCACGAAGACGCGCGATTGGCCGTGGAGCATGCGAGGCATGTAGAACCAGGCTCGCCGCATCGACTCGGCGTCCTGGTCGGCGTGCACGAGCAGCAGGTCGGTATCGAGCAGCGTGTTGGCGAGCCGTGAGAGCACCATCCACGGATCGCCGGGCGCCAATTGGATGCGCGCCTCGGGAAACTGCAGCCGTTGATGGGCGTGTTTGAGCGTGAGTCCGGGCCGATCGGCCGGGCGCGATTCAAACAGGTCGATCCCCGTATAGCGGATCTTCTCGCCGCCCGCGTTCCGGGACGCTTGCTCGAGCAGCCGTCGAACGCGGCCGCCGTCCCCGACTCCCAATTCAACGATGCGGCGGCATGACCACTTCGGGAGCCCCCGGTACAAGAACCGTTCGCCGGCGGGCTTGGAAAAATAGGACAGATAGAGGTGTCTCAGAAGGCTCAACGCCGCAATCCTTCGCGCATGTTGAACAAGAGTGGGACACCATATCCATTCGGCCGGGGCCGCGCGCAAAGTCAAGGAAATGTCCGGGGAGCGGCGATCCCGGTCGCGCGCCCGCGCGTACCGGCGCGCGTTGACGCCGCGACCGGCACAATCCGCGAAGGTAGCCCAATCGCGCGGCACGTCGGATCGGCATGACCTAGGCTTGCAATGCCCCTACGAAGCCGAGGTTGGAAATGAGTGATCCGGGCCGCCGTCCCGCTCCGCGCTCCGCGCGGTTCGACACATTTGAAGAGCGATTGGTGCTGTCCGCGCACCCACTGGCGGCGGGGTGGATCGACGCGGCCGGATCGCGGGCGCCCGCCCATCCTCCTCTACGGCACTTCGACGAGCTCGCCCCTTCGCTCCTGGCTTCCGCGCGGTCGGCGCCGACGCTTGCGAACGTCCATCAGACCACGGGCGTCGCCGACGTGCGCGGAGCGTACGGATTCGACGGTTGGGGCCAGACGGTCGCGATCATCGACAGCGGCATCGCCTACGACCACCAGGCGCTCGGCCGCGGGTTCGGGTCCGGCACGCGCGTCGTCGGCGGATGGGACTTCGCGGAAAACGACGCGAATCCCTTCGACGACGGACCCGCCGGTTTCCACGGAACGCACGTCGCCGGTATCGTCGGTTCGTCGGACCGCGCGCATCAGGGCGTCGCCCCGGGAGTCGACCTCGTCGCGCTCCGCGTCTTCGACGACAACGGGGCCGGCAATTTCCAATGGGTCGAACAAGCCCTGCAATGGGTCCACGCGCACCGAAACGACTATCGATTCCCGATCACGACCGTGAACATGTCGATCGGCACCGATTGGAACGCGACCTCCGTTCCGAACTGGTCCACCATCGAGGACGAATTGACGCAGCTCGAGCGCGACGGCGTCTTCGTCTCGGTCGCGGCCGGCAATTCGTTCAGCCAGTACCGAACACCCGGACTGAGCTATCCGGCGTCGAGCCCGCACGTGGTGCCCGTGATGAGCGTCAGCGCGAGCGGCACGTTGAGCGCGTTCAGCCAGCGGCATGATCGAGCGATCGGCGCGCCGGGTCAGAACATCACCAGCACGGTTCCCGATCACGTGCTCGGCGCCGACGGCGTCGCGAACGACTTCGCATCGGCGTCGGGAACGAGTATGGCCGCTCCCTATCTCGCGGGAGTCAGCGCGCTCGTGCGCCAAGCGATGCAGTTCGCCGGTCGAACGGCGATCGATCGGTCGGTGATCGACTCGCACCTGCGCGCGACCGCCGACTCGTTCGTGGACTCGGCCACGCAAGCGACCTACCTTCGCGTCAACGCCGGGCGTGCGATCGAGTCGATCATGCCGTCCGACGATTGGGGAAACTCCGCTCCAACCGCGGGCAACCTCGGAACCCTCTCCCGATCGCTCACCGTCTCCGGCACGATCGGCCGGTTGGACGACGTCGATTTCTTCACATTCACCGCCGGCATATCGGGGCGCGTGCGTGTCGCCGCCACATCGACCGGGCGAATGGCCCCGCGGCTCATGCAAGGCGAGGGGCCAGCCCCCGGCGCGCCGTCCGATTCAATCGCGCTCGACGTGGAAGCCGGACACGCCTATTCGCTCGGCATCCGGTCCGCCTTCCACATCGGACACTACCAATTGGCGTTCACACTCGAAGGCCAAGCCGAACCGCCATCTCCCTCACCGCCCGTTCCGCCGGAACCTCCCACCCCGCCGGTTCCACCCGCGCCGGTTCCCCCCGCGCCTCCGGCGGCCATCGATCTGGGCCGCGTGGCGCAGCGGACCGTGAACGATCTCGACCTGAATGGTTCGGCTCGGCGATTGGAACTGCGCGCGGAACGCGACGGCATACTCACCGTCGAAGGCCTTTTTGATGCGGCCGATGGACCGGTCGCGATCGAGGTTCAATCGGCGTCGGGCGAGCGGCTTAGCGTGTCGGCCCCGGACTCGGGCGGACTTCGGCTCGATCTCGCCGTTCGTGGAAACGAGTCGTATGTCGTGTGCCTTTCGGGCGCGAATCGGAACGTCGATTTGCGCATTACGAACCTGGTGGCGGTCACCGGAACGGAACTGTTCGTTTATGGCACCGACGGTGACGATTCCTTCGACCTCACGTCGGGCGATTCCGGCCGCGTGTCCGTCAACGGAGTCGCGTATCCGACCGCGTCCCAAGCGTATTCCCGGATCACGGTCGACGGGCAGGCGGGCCGTGACGCGGCGAGGATCCAAGGCTCGGGCGCGGCCGAGCGGTTCATCCTCGGCGCGGGCACGTTCACCGCGTCGTCTTCGGCGCCGATGGTCGGAAGCAACATCGAGGATGTCACGGTCGATGGAGGGGGAGGCGCCGATACGGCCTATCTGTACGGCACATCGGGTGACGAGCGGTTCGTGGGCGGCGCGCGAACGGGGACGCTTCAAGGTGACGGGTTCCGGACATCCGTTTCCGGTATGCGACGGATCATGGCCTACGGCCGGGGCGGATCCGATTCGGCGACCCTCGAAGGCGATTCGGGACCCGATATCTTCTTCGGGCACGCGAATCAAAGCTGGATTGTCGGCGTCTCGGGTTCGACGTTGGTCCACGGTTTCAAGACCGTTACCGCGGACGGATCGGACGGAACCGACACGGCCTACCTTTACGATTCGGCGGGTGACGACCGATTCACGGGCGCGCCGACGTACGCGAGTCTTGAAGGAGGCGGATTCTCGAACCGCGTCGAGTCGTTCGAACGCGTGCATGCGTTCGCCACGGCCGGGCGCGACGTCGCGAGGCTCTATGATTCGCCTGGGAACGACCGGTTCCTCGGGTACGTCGGCAACAGCCGATTGGTCGGCGCGTCGTTCCTGCTGCGCGCGGTGTCTTTCGACGAGGTGCACGCCTACGCGACGGCGGGCGGATCGGACGCGGCGTCACTCTATGGCGGAGGCGCGGGAAGCCGTTATACGGTCATGGGCGGCCACACCCATTCGCTCGCGTTTGGCACCGCGACGGCGACCGCCGAGGGATTCGAGAGCACGACGGTCTACGCGGCGCCGGGCGGCGGGGTCCTCCGCGCGTCAACCGCATCGGCGGCGTCCGCGCTCAGCGCGCATGCCGCGTCGCTGGACGCGGTCCATCGCAGTGGGGCATTCCGTCCCGACCTCCTCGATTCGGGAACCCGATCCCTTGCGGCGTCCCGGTGCGCCGCGCCCCGGATGGATGCCGTCGACGCGGCCATCCACCGCCTCGCAACCGCCGACGACGCGCCGCACTCCGATCTTGACGAATCGGCGATCGTGGACGCGCTGTTTTCGAGTTTCGGGGAGTAGCCGCGCGCAGCGAGCTCCGTTCATGCGGCGCGGCGGTCCGATCGGTCGTCCGATTCCGATCGGGGGGACGCCGCGAAGTCCGGCACGATCTCCGCAATCTCGCGCACCACGTCGTCCTCGGGTCCGTCGGCGATCCGCCTGAGGGCGTTCAGCCGCTCCAGGATTCTCGGGAGATCCGGGCGCGGCCCCTGCGCCACCAGGATCTTGGGATGCGGCGTCGCGCCGATCCGTTCCGCGATGCCCAACAGCTCCTCGTCGAGCTTTTCACCGGGCCGCAGTCCGGTGAAGTCGATCGCGATGTCCGGTCCCTCACGCAGGCCCGAAAGGCGGATCAGATCGCGGGCGAGATCGACGATGCGGACGGGCGTTCCCATATCGAGAACGAAGATCTCGCCGCCGCGCCCCATCATGCCCGCCTGCAATACGAGTTGCGAGGCCTCGGGAATCGTCATGAAGTATCGGCGCATCTCGGGATGCGTCACGGTCACCGGACCGCCCCGCGCGATCTGTTCACGAAAGATGGGAACGACGCTTCCCGCGGAGTCGAGTACGTTGCCAAACCGCACGGTCATGAACCGGCACTGCGATCGGTTGGCCTGCGCCTGGACCCACAATTCGGCCATCCGTTTGCATGCGCCCATCACGCTCGACGGACGAACGGCCTTATCCGTCGATATCATGACGAACGACTCGACGCCGTGCTGGTTCGACAGGTCGACGAGGCTGCGCGTCGCGAGGGTGATGTTCTTGACCGCTTCGCCGGGATGCCGTTCCATCAGCGGCACATGTTTGTACGCCGCCGCATGGATGACGACCTGGGGGTGGTACTCCGAGAAAATACGGCTCATCCGAATCCCGTCGTTCAGATCGCCCAGCACAACGTCGACTTCCGTTGTGGCGTCGAGCGGCGACAACTCGCGTTCCAGGAAGAACTGACCGCATTCGGACCGATCGACGGCCACGAGCCTCGCCGGCCGGTATTGCAGAACCTGCCGGCAGATCTCGGACCCGATGCTCCCCGCGCTCCCGGTGACCATCACGATCCGATCGGAGAGCCATCGATGGAGTCCGTCGTGATCGAGTCGCACGGGTTCGCGTCGCAGAAGATCCTCGATCGACACGCTCCTCGGCCGCACGTCGACTCGGCCTTCCAGAAGCTGATGATGGCCGGGAACGACCTTCACGCCGATTCCGCGCCGGGCTCCCTCCTCAACAAGTCGGCGAACGACTTGCCCCGGCAGATCGCCGGCGGCGATCAGGATCTCGCGGACGCGCAGCCGTTCGGCGACCTCGCACGTCGCATCGAGGTTTCCGACGACGGCGAGCGGGCCGACGCGCCGCACGCCCGATTCGGCCCGATCGGCGATGAACCCGACCACGTGATAGGGCAGCGCGGAATCCCGGCAGATCGCGCGGAACAAGGCCTCTCCGGCGTCGTTCGCGCCGACGATCAGCGCCCGGACCGCTCGACGTCCGCGCGCCTCGCCCAGGCGTGCGACCAGTCCCCGCTCGCGGGCCCAGCGCGCGGCGGAAAGCAAACCGCCGAGCACCATGATCGTCGCGCCCCAATCGGCCAACAGGACGCTCCGCGGGACGGTGAATCCCTCCGCGATGAGATAGTCGGCGATCGCGAGCGCGAGCGCGGCGCCGGTCGCCGCCTTGACGATCACGAGCAAGTCGTGGAACGTGACGAAATCGCGGGTCCGATGGGGAATGCCGTAGCGACCGAACGCGAGCAGCTTGACGAGCACGAAGAGGCCGACCGTGCGCCGAAACAGCTCGAAGGCCTCACCGCGCGGCGGGCCGTCGAAACGAAGCCAGTACGCGCCGACATGTACGGCGGCGAAGAGCCCGGCGAGCGCGGCGCAGCGCGCCGCGCGGCGGGCGAGACCCGGCTCGCGATTCCGATTCCGTTCATCCGTCATCACGCCGTCCCACCCACGCAGCGCCGAGAAAGTTCATTGCCGCCGTCTCGAATTCGGCCGCGCGGCGATTCACGGGCCGTTCGATTCCTTCGTTCCCGCTACCGGACATCGGTGCCGCCGCCTGTTCCGTTTTCGACCGGGCGCCGCGAGGCGACGAGCCTGCGCTGCTTCTCGCATCGTTCGAGATCGGTCTTCAATTCCTCGTCGAAAGGCGCGCGCCGAGCGCACCAGCGAAGTTGCTCAACGGCGAGTTCGTATTTTCGGAGCGATTCGGCCCGTTGCGCGAGGAGGCGCCGCGCGGAAAGCCGGGTCGGCGCGGCGTCGACGGCCGCGCGGACGAGTTCGATCCCGCGATCCTCGCGGCCCGAGTACCATGCGATGTCGCCCGCTTCGATAAGCAGTGCGGCCCGCTCCGCGCCAAGCGCCTGTTCGGCCGCTTGAACAAGCAACGGTTCGAGACGGTCGCCGATGAAGACCGCCTCTTCGGTCCGCTCCTTGGATTGGTACAACCGAAACAGTCTCTGAAGACACTCCCGGTCCGGCGAGAAAGCCAGAAGGAAGACGACCGGACCGACGCGCGGAGCGAGGACATCGACGAGTTTCTCGCGGAGCCCGCGGTTGGCGCGGAATATCGCGCGCCATCGCGCGAATGCCTCGTCGACGCGTCCCTCGCGCACGTCGAGCATCCCCATCGCGAATACGACCGCCCCGTCGTACGGGCGCACTCGGTTCGCCTGAAGCAGGAGGGCATCGCGCGCGTCGGGATCGGTGGTGCGGACAAAAGCGAGTTCCGCGAGGTACAGATACGCTTCGCCGCGCCACGGCGAGAGTTCGGCCGCCCGCCGCGCGCAATCCGCCGCCAGATCGAGGATCCGCATGTTCGAGCCGATCGCCGTCCGCATCCAGGAGCGGGCCGCATCCTCGGACGGGAACCGCGACGCTTCGACCGCGTCGCGCAATTGGGCCAAGTCGATCGAATTCTCGGCGCCGCGCTGTTCGAGGTCGAATCGCCGCATCTGGAGCGCGGCCATCCGGGACCAGGCCATGGCGTGATTCGGATCCCACCGCAGGACACGCCCCACACGCTCGATCATCGCGCGTACCGAGCCGAGCGCTTCGTCCGAGTCTTCGAGGATCGCGTCATTCCCGTCCCTCGCGGCGCGAAGGCACTCGTTCCACATCAGCGACGCGCCGGCCGCGCGAACCGATTGGTGCGCCATGAGCACGGCGAGCGGAATCACGGCGACGGCGCCGATTCCGGCCGGGATCCGACCCATCCGCCAAATTCGCCGTTCGGAATCCGCGATTCGAGACGCGGATTCGCTCGGCAGCCGCAAGAGGACCACGACGACGGCGATGGTGAGCGTCATGCACGCGGGCACGTACCAGGGGAAGTCGAACGCCGCGTGCGCGAGACTCGCGGCCACGCTCCCGCACAGCGCGGCGGCGAGCGTCGCGTCGCTTCCCGAACGCGTTCGCCGAACGGCCGACCAGCACCAGGACGCGACCAGTCCGACCGCGAGCAGCATCAGGCCCGCGCCCGCGATTCCCGTTTCCAGCAGGATCTGAAGGTAACAATTCTCCGCGTGCGTGAATCGCACATGGAACTGCTCTTCCAGATATCGCGGGTGGATTTCGGCGTGCGTTCCCGCTCCGGTTCCGAGCACGGGGAAATCCCGCGCGGCCTCCCAATCGGCCTTCCACAGCGCCATCCGCTCGGGCGACGGCCCCGCCTCGTGGCCCGTGGGAAACACGGCTCGCCACCGGTTCGCGATCGGCGCGTATCCGTGGACGCCGACCGCGGTCGCGAGGATGCCGACGCACACGGCGATCGCGGTCCACTCGCGGCGTCCCAATTGATGTCGCGCGCAGCCGATCGCGGCGTACGCGGACAGCGCGACCCCGAGCGCGAGCATTCCGCCTCGGGATAGCGAAAGGAGCACGGCGAGCGCCGCGAGGCCCGCTCCGCAGACGGGAACCACAAACGCGCCGCGCCCGGTCGCCCGCCGGTCCGCGCACGCGGCGTGCGCCGTCCAAATCAGCGGTCCCATGCCCAAGACGAGGAATTGCGCGAAGTGGTTCTGGTTCGCGAAGCTGCCCGTCGCGTGGCCGTGCGGCGTTCGCGCGGGGTGCTCGTACCACCACAAGAACCGATCCGTTCCGGTGAGGAACTGCGCGAGCCCGAGAGCGGCCATGAACGCGGAAGCGGCGGCGATCTGGCGGGCCAGTCGCCTCGCGTCGCCCGCCGATCGGATCCGCTGGGCGAGACAAACAAAGAGCATCGCGTACGCGAGGAACACGACGAGCGCGTCGCGCGTCGCGCTCGGAGCGAGCGACACGGTTCGCCATTCCCCGAACGCGAAGCCGCTGAGGCCGTTCTGTCGCCAGAGCGGCAGACTCTCCCCGATGGCGGGAGACAATCGATCGAGCCACGCGGTCGGCCATTCGATCAACTGCGCCAGGACGAGCGCGGCGCCCGCCGCGAACAGCGGTTCGGCCGACGTCCAAGCCCATGCGGGCCGTTTCGCCAATGCGATACGCAGCGACGAAACGCATGTCGCGGACGCGACGAGCGTCACGAAGACGGCGCGGCCTCCTTCATAACGGCCGCCGAAGAAGAGCGGCGCCGCGAACAACAACAGGACGATGTGAAGGTCGAACAAGCCGCGCAGAAGGCCGTCGGTTGGGGAACCGCCGTCGGTATCCCGCAAGTCCCTCGCTTTTCCATCGGACGCCTGCGATTTCACCACACGCGGATTCCCGTCACGCGGCGCGCCGTCGCACGCCCTTGGTCACCGGAAGCGGCGCGGCGGGCGGCTCCTGGTCAAGTTCGACACCACCCGAATCGCGAACACCACCGATCACGGGCCGCGGTCCGTCCGCGTCCGGCTCCCGCGTTTCGCTTTCCGGATGAGCGCCACCCGCATGCGATTCGCCGTAGCCGTATCCGTAACCGTAGCCGTACCCGTAGCCATATCCGTATCCGTCCTTGGCCGCGTTCGAGATCCGATTCGCGACGATGCCGACGAGGTTCGCGCGGATCGCGGCGAGGCTCTCGACGGCGCGCAGCACGACCCGACGGTGGTTCTTGGGCGGTTGGACCACCAGCACGACACCGTCCAATTGGCGACCGACGATCGCCGCGTCGCTGGCCGCCATCACCGGCGGACAATCGACGATGATCTGGTCGTATTCCGATTCCGCCCAGGCGATGAGATCGGCGAACCGATCGCCGCTCAAGAGCTCGGCCGGGTTCGACGGCTTCGGTCCGCACGGGAGGATGTCGAGTCCGTCAAGGCCCGTCTCCCGGACCAACTCCCGACAGAGCGGCGCGACCGTGTCGCTCGATCGGAGAATGTCCGAAAGGCCGGCTCGCTTGCGCATGTCGAATAAGGTCGTGAGCCCCGGCCGCCGCAGATCGGCGTCGATGACCAGCGTACGTCGACCGGCCTGCGCGCAGACGGCGGCGAGGTTGCTCGATACGGTCGTCTTGCCGTCGCCCGGTTCGGCGCTCGTTACGGCGAGTCGGTGGAGTTCGATTCCCGAGAACGCCAGCGTGGTGCGCAGCGTTCGGAACGCTTCGCTCTCGACCGACTCGGGCGATGTATGGACCTGGATCGCGGCGAGGCCCGTCGCCGTTTGGGCCGGGAGGTCGCGAATCATGCCGAGGAGCGGCACGCCCAATTGGGCTTTCAGCTCCTCGGGGGAACGGAACCGATCGTCGATCAGGTCCAGCAGATAGACAACGAACGCGCCGCATCCGAGGCCCGCCGCCGCGCACATCACGGCGATCAGGAAGCTCTTGGGCGAGATCGGACCTCGCGCCGCCGACGGCTGACTCAGGACGGCGACCCGCACGTCGGCATGGTTCTGCTTGAGGTCGATGCTCGCGATGCGGTCGAGCAACGTGTCGTGCAGATTGCGGAGCCGCAAGAGGTTGTTCTCGAGGATCTGAAGCTCGGCCATCCGGTCGTTGAGCGCCACCGCCTCCCGTTCGGCGACCTCGTACTGGGACCGGAGCTGCGCTTCATGCGAGCGGGTCTTGGCCAGTTTCTCGTCGATGAACGAAAGCAGCATCGGTCCCAATTGGCCCTCGCGCAATTGTTCCAGCCGCCCTCGGACGTTCGATTGATAGTCGGCGAGATACCGCTCGTTGTTGGCGAGGCTCTGCTCCTGTTCCACGATCTGCGGATGGGTGGGTCCGTAGTGTTTTCGGAGCACGGCCAGTTTCGCCTGGCCGTCCATGATGCGGCGTTCGACTTCGCTCGCGATGTCCGCGAACTGCGGGTTCAGCCCCATGAAACTCATCATCAGTTCGCGGCCGACGATCGGTTCGATGGCGAGCAGGTGTTCGCGGAGATCGCCGTTCGACTCGATCGCGCGCCGGATCGCGCCCGCGGTCGCGTCGAGCTGCAGGCGTTCCTTCTGAACGTCGACATAGGCTTCATTGAGATTGACGGCTCGCTGGACCAGCGGATGGACGACCGTCGCGCCCGAGCGGAGGCCGAGGTCGCCGGCGCGCCGCTGCACCTCGAGCAGCCGATCCTGCGTGGCGTCCAGCTCCCGCTCGTTCTCGCGGAGTTTGTCCTCGAGCAGCTTGACGTATTCGACCGAGAGGTTGCGGTGGTTCTTCTCGATGAACTCGAGGTACGACTGGACGATCGCCTGGAGCACGCATTCGGCCGACTCGGGAGAAAGCGACCGGAGCGACAGATCGATGATGTTCGTGCGCCGCGCCGCGCTGACCTGCAGATTGTCACGAAGCACGCCGACCCATCCCTCGCGAGGCGCCGTGTGGAAGTCGATCCGCATCGGCTCGGGCTTGTCCGCGAGTTCCTTGAGCGCGCCTTCGAGCACGATCGGGTAGAGGAACAGCTTTTCGAATGTGGGAATGCCCGCTTCGCGTCCGCTGTCGGTCGTCAACGACGTGTTCCAGGCATCGGCGCCCGACTGCGTCACGAGCACGGCGGCCGTCGCCTGGTAGATGCGAGGCGCCGTCGAAAGATAGATCGCGCCGATCAGACCGGCGACCGACATCGAGGCGACAAGGTACCAGCGACGGTGGTTCAGGAGCCGCACGAACCGCATCAACGCCTGGACGAGCTCGGCGGCGGCCGGCCTTTCGAGTACTCCCGAGCGTGGTGGCGCGTGCCCGTCCATGTCGCAAACCGTTCTTGACGCCGAAGTCGATCAGAACCCTGGAATGGCGCTTGTGAAACCGAACCGCACGAACTCGCGGATCGTGCCGATGACGAACGTCGTGGGTGTCTCCTCCACGGTGAGGACGTCCCCCGGAGCCAGCCGGAGATTCGCCGCGCCGTTTTGCTTCGCGTCGCGGACCGATGCGATGATGACGGCCGGCTCGCCGCCCTGGGACGTCTGCCTCACGATCTTCACCTCGTCGGCGATCTCCATCGTCCTCCCGCCCGCGAGCGCGAGCGCGTCGAGCAACCGCAGGTCCTGCTCGTCGGGCAACTCATACCGATCCGGTTTGCGGACCAATCCGTTCACGAAAACGAATCGCGACTCTTTCGGACGGACCATCACGGTCGCGCCGTCCTCGAGCCGCGTGTCGCCGGGAATCGCCGGACCGATCGTCAAGTCGATCGTATCGGTCCTTCCAAACGGCGCCGCGGCCGCGGCGGGCGTGGCCCAGGCGCCGACGGGACCGGTTCCGTTGGGAAAGCCCGGCACCGGTCCACCGAATCCCGCGAACGCGGAATTCGGCGCGGGATGGCGGACCTCGATCACGGTGCCCGCCTGTTCGGCCAGCCCCTCGGCCGCCACAAGCGCGGCGAGAATATTGCTGTTCGTCGCGGGCAACCGATACGTTCCGGGCTTCTTGACCGCGCCGACAACCGTGACGCGGTGCGAACGGGGTTCGAGCATCATGACCGACACGTTGGGGTCCACGAACTTGCCCCGCCGGACACTCTCGTCGTGGATCACACGTTCGGCCTCGGTCGGCGCGAGCCCGGCGATTGCGACCGGACCGATCAACGGAATGTGGACCGCGCCGTCGTCGCCAAGCCTCAGGTTCCAAAGCACGGGCTCTTCGACTTCGAGTCCCGTCGCAACGGTGATCTTCACGAGATCGCCGGGCTGGAGGATGTTGCTGTCGGGAACATGCGTCGCCAATCGGGACAGGTCGACATGGCGAAAGCCCTGCGCGGGGACGGCCATCAGCGCGGCGGGGAGCGCGCCTGCGCGATACTCGGGGCTGTTCCCCCGGCATCCGCCGCACGCCAGAACGCAGCCGCAAACGACCGCGCGCAACGCCCCGGCCCATCGCGGCGACCGACGGATTGTCATCGTTCCAGCCAAGTTCAAGACACCCCAGGGCGAACCCGATCCCGCAGTACCCACGATCCCAAGCCCGCCGAACACGCTCTTCGCGAACCGTCGCCTGTTCGCGGGCCCGGGTCGACCGATTTCACGCCTTCCGTCAGCTTCCGTCGTCGCCGGAGTTGTGGACGGCAATGGGGATGGCGATCGCCGCGGCGATCGCCGTCGCGATGACCAGCGGATTCGAGATCACTTCGCAGAAAGGACGTTGGCCGCGAGCCGTGTCGCGGCCGGAGACAAGCAACGCCGCGTCGCGAGCCTGGGGCGGTTCCGTGCGGGGAGCCCAAATCCGGCAGACCACCGATGCGTCCGCGCCGCGCAGCTCGTAAATGCCGCCGGGGCGGCCGTCGAGCGTGAATCGGAAGAAACCGTCGCGATCGGTGAGCGATTCGGCGACCGATTGCCCGTTCCTCCACGCACCGACGCGGGCCTCCGCGATCGGCCTGCCGTTCGCATCAACATATTGCCCGCGCACCGAGCGCGCCGCATCCGTGCGAAGATCCAGAACCGAAAGTCCGCTCGGAACCGGCCCGTCCGCGCGGAGGGCTCCCGGCACAATCAGATTCCAACATGCCCCGGCGATACATGCCGCGCGCAATCGTCCCAGTCGCCGCATGGATCTGGTCCTTTCCTCCCTGACCGCACTCCGTCACCTCGTCGCCCGCCGCGCGGCGGCGCATGAGGCCTCACCCAAGCGAGGCGGGAAGGTAGTGGAATCGAACGGATCCGTAAAGGCCAAACCGAGGCATGTCGATCTTGGACCGTGGACCGTGGACCGTGGACTGTGGACTGTGGACGACCGTGGACGACCGTGGACGACCGGCGCGGTTTGCACACGATCGGCGACCGCGATCCCAAGAGCCCCACAACAACAATAAAGGCTCCCGGAGTTGCCTCCGAGAGCCTTGCTGTGAATCCCGCCGTGTATTCCGCGGCCCCGCGGGGCGTTGGTTCAGCTCGCGTCGTCGTCGTCAAGCGCCAAGGGGATGGCGATCGCGGCCGCGACGATGCCGCCGAGTACCCATGGATTGGTGATGAAGTTCATAAAACGGCCGTCCTGCCCTCGCGCGACGTCCGAGCCGCTCGTCAGCACGACCATCGATTCGGCCGAGGGAGGCGCGGTGCGCGGCATCCACAGCCGGTACGCATCGGAAGCGGTCCAGGTCGAAATCCGGTAGACACCGCCGCGAAGCCCCGCGACCCGGAAATTTCCTTGATGATCGGTCGACGTGTTCGCGACCGCCGATTCGCCTTGAAGGACGCGCACGGGCACACCCGCTTGAGGCTGCCCCGAGGAATCGGTGACGCGTCCCTGGAGGACTCCACCTTCATGAAGCGCGATGTCCACCATGTCCGACGTCCGCGCGCGAGGCACGTTGCCCGGCGCTGCCAGGACCGTCGAAGGCAACAGCATCCCAAGGGTTGCCAAAGCCGCGGCGGCACGCTGAAGAACAGGCATTACCTTCATGGTCCAGTCCTTGATTGGTGGGAGCGCTCACAATATCCATCCATGCGAATGCGATGGCACGACGCCTTCGCGTTACGTATCGGCCGACGACCTCGTCCGACTGTAGCGAATCCGTCAAGAACGCCGGCGTTCGCGGAATGTGGTCCTTTCACCGGCGCCAGCTCGCGGAATGCGCGGCATTTCCGGGTTTGAGAAAACTCCCCGAACCGCCGTGCCGTGCCATGACCGCGACTAGCTCGCGTCGTGATCGCTCACCGCGACCGCGACGATCGCGCCGATGCCGCCGAGCACGGCGAGGGCGCCGACGCCATACGTGTCGACGAGCCGTTGGCCGTTCGTCGCATCGCTCGAGGCGACGACAAGCAGGCCGCGCGTCGCCGAAGGCGGAGCCGTGTGAGTCGCCCAAAGGCGATGACCACCGACGTACCCACCCGACCGCACCACGTACGTTCCTCCGCGCAGCCCGGCCGCTCGGAAGAAACCTTGTTCGTCAGTCGCCGCCGTCGCGACAACCTGCCCCCGCGTCTCGATCACGACCGATACGCCTCGCATCGGAGCCCCTTGGCCGTTCACGACTTGCCCATGAAGAACGCCCGCGTCTTGGAGGGCCACATCGCTTACGACGACCGCTTGGCGGGTGGAAGCCGCATCCGTCGCGGTCGACACCCGAGGGCTCGGAACAAGCAAGCCGCAGGTCGCCAATGCCGCGGCGGCGCCGCGAAATAGCCGAGCGATGTTCATATGACGTCCTTCCCGAACGAAAGCCGAACCATCCGTGGAGCGACCACGATCTGCTTCTACGTATCGGAGACGTCGCGGCGCGGATCCAGAAATGTCCGAATCGACCGAAAACTGGGGCTAATCGTCATCGGCGATCCAGATCCCCCAAATCGTGAGGTCGATGGCGGTTCGCTCGATCCCCTTCACGTGATTCGGGGCATCCGCGGTCAATCCCGCTGCCAGGCGCGGAAATGGGAGAGGAACCGCGATTCCAAATCGG